>Ga0081539_10002910_pt1 | contig 22627 bp, 18 predicted proteins | sample TabmetS4T2R2_FD_71023 | JGI IMG/M metagenome (GOLD analysis project Ga0081539, IMG submission 71023) | Tabebuia heterophylla rhizosphere microbial communities from the University of Puerto Rico - S4T2R2 | ecosystem: Host-associated > Plants > Roots > Rhizosphere ...
TGTCCCGGTGCGCAAGTGCCGACCGGCTGAGTCGTCACAGTCCGCCGAGGATCTCCACGATGCGCCGGTATCGCGCGTACCGGCGCTGCAGATGCCGTGCCGCCACAGGGTCGGGGTCGATGCGCCGGATCACGCGAACGCAGCGCTCGACGGCGTCCTCAACGCCGGAATAGACGCCGACGCCGATGCCGGCCAGCATCGCCGCGCCCCGCGTTCCGGCTTCGGCGGCATCCGTTACCTCCATCGGCAGGTCGATGGCGTCGGCCAGCAACTGCGTCCATTCCGGGCTGCGTGCACCGCCACCGCCGACTCGCACCGGGCTGGTGACCGCGAAGGCCTCGCGCAGGGCGTCCAGATGGGTGCGGTGGTTGAACGCCACTCCTTCGAGGACGGCGTGCAGCAGATCCCCGCGTTCGTGCCAGCCGCGAATCCCCACCCATGCTCCGGGAACCGCGGCGCCGTGCGGCGCGCCGTAGAGAAACGGCAGGAACAGCGGCGCGTCGTCGGTGCCGGGCTCGGCGTGCCCATGGGATGTGGTGGCCTCGCGCACCGCCGCGGCCGGATCGGGTTCGCCGTCCGGCCGCCACGGGCCGATCCGGCGCGCGGCCCAGTCGAGGTTGGCGGCGCCTGCGGGGGAGGTGGACATGTGCAGCCATTGACCGGGCCGCGCGAACGTACGGGCCTGCCAGCGGACGTCGCTCACCGGCTTGTCGGCGACGATCTGATTGATGCTGAACGTTCCGAGAACCATGCTCGCCGAGCCGGGTTGGGCGGCACCGATGCCGATCGCCGTCGCATCAACGTCGTGCGCTCCGGTCACGACTGGCGTTTCCCGGGGCAGCCCGGTGAGCGCGGCCGCGTCGGCCGTCACCGCACCGGCAATCGCGGCGCTGCCGTGGATCGGCGGCAGCCGCGGCGCGAGGTCGGCCAAACCGTAGAGACGCAGCGCGGTGTCGCTCCAGTCCTGCGCGTGCACGTCGGTGAACGAGGCGCTGGCCTCGGTGGGATCGGTGGCGATCGACCCGGTGAGCCGCAACCGGAGCCAGTCCTTGCAGAAGAGCGTCCAGCGCGTCGCGGCGTAGGCGTCCGGCTCGTGGTCGCGCACCCACGCGAGGACCGACGCCGGCGACGCCGCGAACGGCACCTGCCCGGTGAGCGCCAGTGCTTGGGTTGCGACGCCTCCGTCGGCGGTCCGGGCCGCGTACTCGTATGCCCGGGAGTCGGTCGCAAGGATCGCGGGACGGACCGGTGCCAGGTCGTCGCCGACGAGATAGGCGCCGTCGCCGTGACCGCAGATGCCGACGCCGCGGACCAGTACGTCACCCGCTGCGGCCAGCGCTTGACGAATGGCGGCCGCTACCTGGCGCCACACCTCCTCCATGTCACGCTCCACCCATCGCGGGCGGGGGCTGGTCACGGCGTTGGCGGCCGATGCGACCGCGATTTCGTTCCCGTCGAGGTCGTACAGCGCGGCCTTGCCGACGGTCTGCCCGGAGTCGATGCCGAGCAGCACCGGACGGCTCATCGCCAGCCCAATTGCTCGGCGTTGACGGCGTGCGGCACCTTCCCGGTGCGGATGTATTCGAGGACGGCGCCCGCGACCAGAGCGGCGGACGTGGCATTCGTGTCCTCCGTATCGCCGCCGAAGTGCGTCGTCATCGTGACGTTGTCCAACTCTCGCCAGGGGCTGTCCGGCGGGAGCGGCTCGGAGTCGAAGACGTCGAGGCCTGCCCCGCTGATACGCCCCTCGCGCAGCGCGTCGAGCAGCGCGTCGGTGTGGACCACCCTGCTGCGCGAGACGTTGATGAAGTAGGCACTCGGTTTCATGAGCTTGAACTGCGCGGCGCCGATGAACCGGTCGGTCTCCGCGGAGTGCCGCACCTGCACGACGACGAAGTCCGACGGGGCGAAGACGTCGTCCAGCGTCGCCACGCGCTGCACGCCATGCTCGGCCAGCACGGCGTCGTCGGCGTACGGGTCGTAGGCGATGAGATGTGCACCGAATCCGCTGATGCGCCGGGCGAAGACGCGACCGACGTAGCCGAATCCCACCATTCCCACAGTGCTCCCGGCGATCTCGATCCGGGCGCCGGGGAAGTCCTTGCGCCAGTGGCCGCTCCTGATGGCGGCGTCGGCCCGCGCGATGTTCCTTGCCTCGGCCAGCATGAGCCCGATCTGCAGTTCGGCCACCGCCCCGGCATTGCGGCCGAGCGCCTGCACCACGCCGATGCCGCGCTGTGTCGCGGCGTCCACGTCGACGTTCTCCAGGCCCGTGCGAGCGACGGCGATGAGCTCCAGATCCGGCGCGGCGTCGATCAGTGCCCGACCGATCGGTGCGAAGTGCAGGCAGAGCGCCTGCGCGGCGGGAACCGCGTCGAGCAATGCGGTGGGGGGGTCGACCCCATTGGCGCCCTCCACCTCCATGACCTGTTGCAACTTGTGTTGCTCTGCCTTGCCGCCACCCCACTCGACGGTGCGTAGGTCGACCTCGTGCGGTTCCGACTGGCGGTCGAACGCCGTCAGGTACGACGACGACGGGATGAAGCCGTCTCCGATGACGAGGGTTCTCACAGCGGTGCTCCTTGGGCGGTCGCCGGTTCCGTCGTTGCCACGGTGGTGGGGGACAGGCAGGCCCGCACGGCCCAGCGGACCGCGCGTTCCAGCCGCTGTCGTGGCGGTGCCTGGTGGTCGGCCAGCCAGCCGGCCAGCAGGGCGTCGCCCGCGCCCGCGGTGTTGACGGGCACGATGGGTGGAGCGGGCTGGTGTACGACGTCGCGGCCGTCGCTCCAGATCGCGCCGTCGGCCCCCATGCTGAGCAGCAGTTGGCAGCCGTGCTGCCCGGCGAACGCCGCGGCCGCGCTGGTGGTGCCGTCCATGTCGTCGCTGATGGCGGCCAACTCGGCCAGGTTGGGCGCGAGTAGGTCCGCGCCGGCAGCGACCGCGGCAGCCAGCGCGGCACCCGAGGCGTCGACGACGCATCTGGCGCCACGGACGTGGGCCGTCTCGACGAGCCGGGTCACCAGGCCGGCATCGGCGCCCGGCGGCAGCGAGCCGCAGATCGCCAGCCAGACGCCGGGCCCTTCCTCGGCGTCTTGGGCCAGCGCCGCGGCCGTGGCGGCCACCAGGGCGTCCAGGTCTTCCACGGCAACAGGCGATCCCGGCGCGTTGACCTTCGTCGTGGGTCCGCCCTCGGTGAGAACCGTGGTGTTGATTCGGGTAGGGCCGGCGATCGCGATGTGCCGGTGCGTGATGCCCTCGTCGTCGAGCAGCTCCAGCAGTTGCCGCCCGGTGGCGCCGCCCGCGGTCAGGACCGCCGTGGTGGGGACACCCGCCCGGGCCAGCCACCGTGAGACGTTGACCCCCTTGCCGCTCGCCTCCAGCCAGGCCGCGGTCGAGCGGTGCACCTCGACGTCGTCGCGCAGCCGATCCGGCAGCAGGTACGTCAGGTCGAGGCTGGGATTCGGCGTCACTGTGACGATCAAGCGCCACCCCTGCCCGTTCGGGTCCGTCCTTGCATGAACGGATCCCACCCTCCCGGCTCGTCACGCGCAAGACGTGGCGGCGATCGGGTTTCGCCAGGCGGCAAACGGGCCGAAACGGGCACTCTCCATGATCACGGAAGATCCGGCTGCCATGCGGGACCGGATCTTCCGTGATCATGGAGGATCGCGGCTCGCCACGCGAATGCGGCGACCGGTCGGACGTGAGAGCCTCGGCGAGGTGATCACCTGCCAGGTCCGGTACGAGATCGATCCCGGCAAGATCGAGGCGTTCGAACAGTTCGCGCGGCGTTGGATGGAGTTGGTGGATCGGCACGGAGGCCGGCATCACGGGTACTTCCTCCCGGCCGAGGGCGCCAGCGATGTCGCCTACGCGCTGTTTACTTTTCCCAGCCTGGCGGAGTACGAGCGGTACCGAGGCTTGTTCGGCGTCGATCCGGAGTTCATAGCCGCGGATCGCATTCGCGACGAGTCGGGATGCGTGCACCGCTACGAACGCACGTTCCTCCGTCCCCTGCTGCCCGAATGACCATCACTGCGGCGAGCCATGGCCTCCCAGGATCATGCAGGGCCACTCGCGGGCCCGTAGGACGTGCGAAACTTGGCGGCGTCGTCGCCCCTAGGGTCGGCGGCTGGAGGGCTGGCCGAGCGGCCGATGGCGGCGGTCTTGAAAACCGCTAGGGCGGAACCAACCCGTCCTCGGGGGTTCGAATCCCTCGCCCTCCGCACCAGAGAGTGCCCGTTGACCTGCAGTGTTGCCATGAACGCGGATCTTTCGTTGCTGACCCCTTCGGTAGGTTTGCTAGCGGTGCGATGCACCGCTGCATGATCTATCGGAGGAGCGTCCCGATCTCGGTAGGTGTGTGGCGCGTGTGCATTTCCGCAGGTAGGCGGCCTCCCGTGGTCTCAGGCGGTCGTCGCGGCGGTTCTTGATCACGCTCGTACGCCGCTCTTCGTGGTCCCTTTGTGGTCCGGCGGCTTCGGTCTAGTCGTGGTCTAGTCTCGGTCGGATCCGGATGGCCGGCGGACTCGAAGAATGTCGCTGACCGGTGTGGCTCGAATCGGGTTACACCTCACGTGTCAGGGACCCTCTTCGCTGATCACGTCCACGGCGATGGCCACGAGTTCCACTGCACCGTCGGGGGCGAGTTGCGCCTCTATGGCGTACAAGGCGATCCGGCCGGCGGCGATGAGAACCCGATAGTCCGTTCGGCCTGGGACCAGCGGCGGAAGGTCGTCCCACTCCGTGGCGAACCGCTCCATTGCCTCGGGAAGATCGGTGGCTGCGAATGCGTGCCAGGACGGTTCCTTACCGGCGGGCAGCGCCAGATCAAGGCTGGCCCAGAAGTCCTCGGTCGTTCGAACGAGGCGCGTCATGAGGCTGCGCGGCGCTCCTGCTCGGCGATCCGCGCCTCAATGCGTGCACGGGCCTGCTCAACCGCAGACCGTGCCCACGAACGCATCGGCTCGGGCATCTGGTCGATCTCCGACAGGTCCCGGACCACGCTGTCGGCCGAGTACTGCCGCCACTGCTCAGGCGTCAGCCGCGCCACCTGCTCGCGCGTCAGAAACACCCCATCACGCCAAGTCGGAACGCGTTCCTGGGGAGCACTCGCTCCGTCCTGTTCGGCCACGGCCCCACTGTAGTCTCGTGGCCCGACAGAGCCGCCTGATCAGCCGCCGCTCATGCGTGCGACAGCGGGCACAACTCCGGCGGACTGATCCATGCTGGCGGAGCCAGGGGCTGGCCACTCATCAGCGCCAAAGGGCGCGACGGCGGGTTGCCCCCAGCCAGTGGACCACGACTAGACCACATGGTCCAGTTATGATCCAGCCACGAGGGGAAGCGGCGTCGCACCTGATCAGAGGCCGTCAACATCAGCGCCTTGAAAACCGCTAGGGCGGAACCAACCCGTCCTCGGGGGTTCGAATCCCTCGCCCTCCGCAAGCTGCCGAAACGGCTTCTGAGCTGCGGCAACGTCTGGGATGGATCTTCTGGCGCCGGTTACGCTCTTGTCCGGCCGTCCACGACCAATCCGGCCGTTAGCGGCCGCCTGTGTCCAATGCGTGTCCACGCCTGCCCCGCCCGCGGACCAGGCCTGGACCGGGTATAGCGTTCGCGCCGCCCGTCCGGGGGAAGCGGCACCCCGCTGTGGCAGGGTCAGGCCCAAGTGAGGCGCTACCGGTCGTCCGCGGACGTTCCCGGAGCAGGCAGCGGAATCGCTGAGAAAGTGCCGTCGTGGTCGAAGTGCGCCTTGGCCGCCAGGAGCCGGGTGGTGTTGGGGCCGTAGGCGCGAGCGATTTGGGCCTGGTCAGCCGGGCTGAGCATGTTGGGATACCCTCCGGGCAACGCGCCAGGTGCCAGGGCCTGGAAGGCTTTGTCCGCCCAGGCTTCGTGCGGGGCGGCGTCACCTGGCTCCCACCATCCGACGATCTCGATCATGAGGTGGGGGCGCCGGATGCCGAACGGGGTGCTTTCGACGGGTACCCGGGCCGCAGCGCCGTGGAAGTCGTGGATTATCACACCCGATAGTGGCGAGCTGAAGGTCTCGGCCGATTCGATGAGCGCGGCTATGGCGCCCGGAGAGAAGTGCGGCAGCGATAGTGTGCGCGCGATGACGTGCCTGCCTGTGACGCCTTGGGCGTCGTTCGCATGCAGCAGGTCGCTGTAGGTCATGGAGCCGACCTGAGTGAGTATCGGGGTTCCGATCCGCCGCAGCTGCCCGATACGTGGTTCGCCCGCCGCCGGGTCACCGCTCCAGACGGGCACGAGGAACAGTCCGGGCGTGGCGTCGGGGCCGGTCAGGAGGGCGGCCTGCACGGTCAGTTCGTCGGGGGCGGCAGCGAGGATCTCGTCCAGCTGCTCCAGGACGCGGGCCGCCTGACCCAGCGGGTAGCCGATCGTACCCGCGAGCAGCCGGTCGGCGGCAGGGAGGCGGATCCGCATGGAGGTGACTACGCCGAAATTGCCGCCGCCGCCGCGGATGGCCCAGAAGAGCTCGGGCTCGTGGTCATCGTCCACGCTGACCGCCTGCCCGTCGGCGAGCACGAGGTCGGCGCCAAGCAGGTTATCGGCGGCTAGGCCGAACCGGCCGTTGAGGACTCCGTACCCACCGCCGAGGGTCAGGCCTGTCATCCCGACGGTGCTGACCGTCCCGGTCACGGCGGCCAGCGCGTGCGGCGCTGCTGCGGCGATGACGTCGGCGGCGGTGGCACCGCCGCCCACGGTTGCCGTTCGCTGTACCGGGTTCACCGTGACCTGCCGCATCCCGGTGAGGTCGATGACCAGTCCGCCGTCCCGAAGCGAGCGCCCGGCCCAGTCGTGGCCTCCCGCGCGGACCGATAGCGGCAGCTCGTGGCGGCGGGCGGCGCGCACGGCGGCCTGCACGTCGCCTGGGGTCCGGGCGCGCACGACCAGGGAGGGCAGGCTGGTGACGGCGCCGTTCCAGATGCGGCAGGTCTGGTCGTATGCCTCACCGGAGGTGACGACCTTGTTCGGGCCGAGCTGGGCGGCGAGATCCCACACAGCCTCCCGGGCTAGCTGCTGTTTCGTCATGCTGGTCCTTCGGTGCTGATCGCGGACACGGCTGAATCCCTTCAGCCCGGTTCGAGTCAGTTGACGGGGAGATCATGTCGCCGTTGACATCAACGGTCTGGGCCGTAAGGTCGGTTGCTCCCACAGTCGGCGTCGCGTCAGAAGACTTGCTAGCGTCAGATGACGATGAGCCCGACTAGGCCTGGATCCGTCGGGCGACGGAACGCGCCATTGTGCTGCGGTTCCGGTGGTGTCGCCGGCGGCCCGGGCATGCAGGCGGACCTGACGGACGGCCGCATGGCGGCGGGCGTTGTCCGGCTGGTGCAGCGAAGGACTGAGGCCGACCGATCGGCTCAGCCCGGCCACCTTGGCCGCCGAGGTGATGCCTAGCCCGGCGATCCGGCGAGTGCGGGGTCAGGGACGCCGTGGACTACGACTCCAGACGGGATAACGGCTCGTCGCGCCTCGGCCGGGACACTGTGGCCAGCGCGTCCCGCAAGGCCGCCCGGGACGTGATGCCCAGCTTCGGGAATATCCGGTAGAGGTGCGTGCTGACGGTCCGGTGGGAGAGGAATAGCTGCCCACCGATCTGCTTGTTCGTCAGGCCGGCCGCCGCCAGTTCGGCGATCTCGTACTCCTGCCAGGTCAGCACGGTGACGGCGGCATCTCTGCTGCCCGTGGCCCGGAGCTCCGCTGCCGTGCGGTCCGTCCAGGGCTTGGCTCCGAGCTGCTCGAAGGCGTCGTGTGCCGCGGTCAGCTCGATTCGGGCGGCGGCCGTCGCGTGGGCGCGGCGGAGCTGCTCGCCGTAGGCGAGCCGGATCCGGGCCAGGTCGAATGGCCACTCCCGGACGCCGGGCAGGCCGAGCGCGGCCTCGAAGAGCGGGGCCGCGCTATCGTGGCCGGCGGCGAGCGCCGCGCACCCGCGGACGACGAAGTCCAGCCGCGGGGAGATGGCGGCAAGCCCGGCCTCGCGCATCGCGGCCACGTGGCCGGCGGCCTCCTCATCCCGGCCGGTACGCATCGCGGCCTCGACCAGTTCGAGGCACACCCATACCGCGGTGGCCGTGTACGGCGGGAAGGTCCCGGGCGGGCTGACGGCGGCCGCGTTCTGGTAGGCCTCCTCGAAGTCACCGCGGCCGAGCGCATCGAGCGCGCTGATATGCGCGGCCCACGTCCGCATGAGCTCTGCGCGGCGCGGCGTACCCCACCGGATCAGTGCGTCGGCCTGCTGTCGGGCCCGGTCGTGGTCGCCGTGCCCGGCGGCCATCAGCCCGCCCAGGTAGTGAAAGTTCTGGGCGAACAAGCGGTGCCCGTTGGCCACGCACGACTGGACGGCCTCAGTGATGATCTGGTCAGCCTCGTCCCAGCGGCCGTTGAGGAACGCCTCCGCCGCCAGGTTCCCGCGAGCGCCGATCGCCTGCGTAACGGCACCGCCCTGCTGCTCTCCGCGGATAAGACGGCGCAGCAGCGCACGGCAGCTCGGCAGCCGGTCGACGTACACGGCCGCGGAGGTCAGCTTCCCGATGCGATCCGGATCGACCTCCGAGTGCAGCCCGGCCAGGGCTCTGTCGAGCCGGCTTAGCAGGGCCGGCGTGGCCCGGACCGGATCGAAACCGTTCGTGAGCAGGACGTTGGCCTCCGGTGCCGCAGGGGTCAAGCGCGCCAGCGCGGCCAGGTACGGCCGCCACAGGTCCACTCGGCTACCCCAGAGGCACACCTGGAAGAGGGCATCAATGGCGGCGAGCAAGGCGCGATCATTCGCGTCGAAATCACCGCCGTAGGCGTTGATGGCTGCCACCAGACGCTCGTGGGCGGAGTCGATGTCTCCGTCGCCGTTGAGCATGAGATAGGCATCGGCCGACACGGCATGCAGTTCGGCGCTGGCGCTGAGCGGTGCCTGGCGGGCCTGCGCCAGCAACGACGGGACCCGCTCCATCTGCCAGGACATCGTCCCATCGATGAACGCGGCTTCGGCCAGGCGGGCACTGCGATCGGCCGGATCGGGGCTGAGGTCCGCGGCGCCGGCCAGCAGGACCGCCGCGGCGGCTGGGTCACCGCGGCGCAAGATGCGCCGCGCCTGGTCGTGCAACAGCGCGGCCACCCCTTCGTCGGGCGTCAGCGTCGCCGCACCCAGATGGCAGATGCGCCGGTCCGGCTCGTTCACCAGGGCATCAGCCAGCCGCCGGTGCGCCTCGCGCCGTTCCTGCGCGGTCGACATTCCCACGACGGCCGAGCGCGTCAGCGGGTGCCGGAACACCAGCTGCCGGATGCTGTCATCGGCCCGCACCAGGCCGGCCCGCTCCGCCGGAGCCAGGCGCTCCAATAGCTCGCCGCTGACCACCCGATCAAGCAGCGCGTAGTCGGCGGGTCCCGCCAGGACGGCCAGAAGCAGCAACTCGCGCGTGGCCGCCGGCAGCCCCGATACCCGGCCTGCGAACAGTGCCTGCAGGCGATCGGTGAGCGGTAGCACCGCGGGAAGCGCCTGCCAGGCCGCCCGCTGCGGACCGCTGAGCGCGGGTGGCAGCTCCAGCAGGGCCAGCGGGTTCCCCTGTGCCTCGTCCAGCAGACGCTGGCGGACTCGTGGGGGGAGCGTCGGGTAACGCGCGCGCAGCAGGGCCAGCGCCGCCTCGGGATCCAGCATGGCCAGATCGTGACGGGGCATGCCCGCGGGCTCGAAACCTCCCAGCTCTCCCGTCCGCGCGGCGCCCAGGAAGCCGGCCCGACTGCCGCCCAGCCGCCGCACCACGAAACTCAGCGCGTCGGCGCTGGACCGGTCCAACCACTGCAGGTCGTCGACGACCAGCAGCAGCGGCCGCCTGGCCGCCATCCCGCGGATGAGATTCAGCGCTGCCTGCGCCACCTGAGACGGCTTTGGCGGGTCACCCTCGGCCATGCCCAGCACGACGGCCAGCGTGTCGCGGTGCGCGGGCAGGAGCGTCTCCAGATCGGCCAACAGGGGAATCAGGATCTGGCTTAGCCCTGAGAAAACGTCAATCGTCTCGAACTCGACGCCCTCAGCCCGCACCACGCGAGTTCCCGTGGTCGCGGCGCGATCCGCCGCGAGTCGCAGCAGCGCGGTCTTGCCGGCCCCGGGCTCGCCTGCGAGCACCAGAGAACCACCCTCGGCCGCTGCCTGTGCCAGGAACTCCTCGATCAGGGCCAGATCGGCCGCGCGTCCTATCAGGGAGCGGGGCTGGCCGGGCGGATGAGCGGTCACCTAGCGCTCCCAATCGGCCGCCGATGACGTAATAGACGCCGTCGTCATCTGACGCTAGCACCCCCCTACTGCGGGGTCGAGGGTAGAGCCGGGAGGGCGCCCCATCTCGACGGGCCCCCGGCACCGGAAGGAACCAGCATGACCGACACCAGCTCAGCGTCCACGACACCGACCGTGGTCCTCGTCCACGGTGCCTTCGCCGACGCCTCCGGATGGGCCGGCGTGATCGAGCGGCTCATGGCCGCCGGCGTCCCGGTGCGCGCGGTCGTCAACCCCCTGCGCGGCATCAGCGCCGACTCAGCCTACGTCGCCAGCGTGATCCGCCAGATTCCCGGTCCAGTGCTGGCCGTCGGCCACTCCTACGGCGGCGCGGTGATCACCAACGCCGGGTCGATGGCCGACAATGTCGTTGGACTGGTCTACGTCGCCGCATTCGCCCCCGATGAGGGCGAGAGCCTGCAGGAGATCGAGGGCGGCTCCCGGGACAGCATCCTCCCCTCGGCGCTGCGGCAGACGGACTATCCGCTGGGATCCGGCTCCGAGGTGCTGGGCGAACGGTCGATCGACCCGGCCCTGTTCCACGAGGCCTTCGCCGCCGACCTGCCCGAGGAGCAGGCGGCCGTGATGGCCCGGTCGCAACGGCCCATCTCGGTTGTCGCATTCGGCGAGAAGACCGCGGCGCCGGCGTGGAGGAAGCTGCCGTCGTGGGCGGTCGTGGCCACCAAGGACAAGGCGGCCGGCGCGGATGTGGTGCTGTCCATGGCCAGGCGGGCCGGCGCGGAGATCACCGAGGTCGACGCGTCCCACGTGCCGATGATGTCGCAGCCGGGAGTCGTCACCAGCGTGATCCTCACTGCGGCCAAGGCAGTCGCCTGACCGGGGACGACGACACCCGCCGGGGACCGGCCGCTGCGGGCCGGGACGACCGGCGGCGGATCCGTCAGGACGGAGACGATCATGGCTGTGGTCCGCGTCGGCAGCCAGAACGGCTCCGGCATCGACATCTACTTCGAGGATCACGGGTCCGGACCGCCCGTGATCCTCATCCACGGCTACCCGCTCGACGGACGGTCCTGGGAGCGCCAGGAACGCGCCCTGCTCGGCGCGGGATACCGGGTCATCTCCTACGACCGGCGAGGTTTCGGCCAGTCCAGCAAGCCGACCACCGGCTACGACTACGACACGCTCGCCGCCGATCTGGCCGTGCTCATCGACCACCTCGACCTGACCGACATCACCCTGGTCGGATTCTCCATGGGCACCGGCGAGGTCACCCGCTACCTCGGGTCCCGGGGGTCAGCCCGGGTACGCAAGGCCGCTTTCCTCGGTTCCCTGCCGCCGTTCCTGCTCCGGACGGACGACAATCCCGAAGGCGTGGACGGCCAGATCTTCAAGCGCATCAAAGCCGCGCTTCTCGCCGACCGGTTCGCCTACCTCGAGACCTTCCTGATTGACTCCTACAACGCGGATGTCTTCGGCGGGACGCGCATCAGCGACCAAGCCTGGCACGCCGCCTTCATCGCCGCGCTCGCCGCCGCCCCGCACGCGACCCATGCCTGCGTCGACACCTGGCTCACCGACTTCCGGCTCGACCTGCGCAAGATCGACATTCCCACCCTTGTCATCCACGGCGCCGATGACCGGATCCTGCCCATCTCCGCGACAGCCCAACGGCTGCCGGGCTTCATCAACGACGTCCGCGTGATCACCATCGACCACGGACCGCACAACATCACCTGGACCCATCCTGACGAGGTGAACACAGCCCTGCTCAGCTTCCTGGCCGAATAGCGGTTACCCCTCTGGCCTGGCTTCTGGTTGCCGGTCCGGCCGAGCCGTGAGTGTCAAGAAGGCCATGGCGCGGTGCGGCCTCCTACCACCGCCGGCGAGGATCAACGCCAGCCAGCTGTCGACCGGCACCAGGTAGAGGTGCAGCACCAGGCCTTTGCAGCCAATCGACGATAAGCGACCCGAGGGGATTGGGATATCTCGTGAACGAGGGACCGCGGCATGAGACGGTCATCCGGACTCCTGACCGGCGTCTACGGGTATTCGTCAGTTCCTCGATGGCCGAGCTCGTCGATGAGCGGCGTGCGGTATCGCGGGCCGTCTCCGCGCTGCGGCTCACCCCGGTGATATTCGAGCAGGGGGCGCGCGCGCACCCGCCGCGGGACGTGTACCGGGCCTACCTCGAGCAAAGCGACGTGTTCATCGGGTTGTACTGGCAGCGCTACGGGCAGGCGCCTCCGGGTATGGACGTCTCGGGCTTGGAAGAGGAATTCGACCTGTCGGCCAACCTTCCTCGGCTGGTGTACGTCAAGGATCCGGCCCCCAACCGTCAACCCCGGCTGACCCGGCTGCTGGAGCGGATTCGGGAGGAAGGCGCCATCTCCTACCGCCATTTCGGCGGGGCGGCTGAACTAGGCCGGCTGGTCCGCGATGATCTGGCGGTACTGCTGAGCGAACGGTTCGCCTCTGTCAGCGCCCCTACGCGGGCCGCTTCGGGCAGCCCACGCACCCCGCGTCCGCTGCCGGTGAGCACCACCACACTGGTCGGACGAGAACAGGCGATCGATGACGTGGCTGGCCTGCTGACGCGGCCGGGGGTGCGGCTGGTGACGTTGACCGGTCCGGGGGGAGTCGGCAAGACCCGGCTGGCGGTGGCCGTGGGCGAACGGCTGCGGGAACGCTTCGGTGACAGGGCTGTGTTCGCCCCGCTGGCGGCGTTCACTGATCCCGGGCAGGTGCTGTCCGGCGTTGGCCGGGTGGTGGGTGCCGACCTGGCCGGGACGCCGTTGGACGCGGTCGCCGAACGGCTCGGCGACGAACGATGGCTGTTGATCCTTGACAACCTGGAGCAGGTGGTCGGGGTAGGTGCTGACCTGGGTGAGCTATTGGCCCGCTGCCCTGGCGTGATGATCTTGGCTACCAGCCGCAGAGCCCTGGGACTGCGAGCTGAACGGGAATACCCGGTGGTCCCGCTGCCAGCAGGTTCGTCCGCCGGCCCTGGTGTCGTGCCAGTCGATGAGCTGATGACCTGGCCGGCCGTGGTCCTGTTCGTGGACCGCGCCCAAGCGGTGCGGCCCGATTTCGCCCTGACTCCGGGCAACGCGGCGGCGGTCCGTGAGATCTGCCATCGCCTGGAGGGCCTGCCGCTGGCAATCGAGCTCGCCGCCGCCCGCATCAGGCTGCTGGACCCCGACGCACTGCTCGCCCGGCTGGCCGCCTCGCTGGACGCGCTGGGTTCCGGCGCGGTCGATCTGCCCGAGCGCCAGCAGACGCTGCGAGCCACGGTGGAGTGGAGCGTGGGCTTGCTCGATAACGCCGAGCGGTCGCTGCTGGAGGTTACGTCGGTATTCGTCGATGGGTGGACTATCGAAGCCGGGGCGCAGGTGGCCGACCTGAAGGAGGACGTCGCGCTGGAGCTCAATGAGGCGCTAGCCCAGCAGAGCCTCATCTATGTGGACGGCGGGTCCTCCTCCCGGCCGCGGATGCTGGAGACCATTCGCGTTTTCGTCGCCGAGCGGCTGGCAGCACGCCCGGACGAAAGCCAGATCCGCTGCCGTCATGCTGAGTACTACCGGGCATTTGCCGAGCAGGCCGATCCTGCGCTGCGCGGCGCCGAGCATGGCCAGTGCCTGGAGCATCTGGAGGCCGAGGCAGGCAACCTGGCCGCCGCGGTGAGCTGGTACCTAGGTCACGACCGCGGCGTGCTGCCGCATCTGCTGCGAGTCTTGTGGCCGTTCTGGTTCTTGCGCGATCCCCTGAGCGAGGCGCGCACCTGGATCGACCAGCTCCTGCCGACGGCCGGCTCCCTCGCCCCTCAGGCCTGCGCCGAGCTGCTGTGGACAGCGGCGGTCAGCGCCGTCGAGGTAGGCGACGACACGACGGCTCTGGCGGCCTGCCAGCAGCTGGCCGCGCTGCAGGAGGCGATCGTCGATCCCTTCCTGCACGCCGTGTCCCACCTAGCCATAGCATGGGCCACTCCGATCACCGGTGACTTCGACAGCGCATTCCAGGCCGCATCGGCGGCGCTGGGCGAGCTCCGCAGCCAAGATGAGCCACTCTGGACCGCCCTGGCGGCCGGCACACTCGGCTCGATGCAGACATCTGCAGGGCTGTCCGACGAGGCAACTAGCAACCTGCGAGAAGTTCGCGAACTCGGAGACAGGCTCGACAGCGCCTGGCTGGCCGCCTGGTCCCGAACACAGCTGGGCACCGTGGCGATTTCGCAAGGTCGGCTGGATCGGGCCCGAGAACTGCTCGTCGAGGCCCTCACCCGGAGCGTGGAGGCGCACAGCACCGGCAGCGTGACCTTGTGCCTGATGGCATTCGCCCGGCTCCTGCTCGCCGAAGGCGACCCCGAGGGGGCAGCGCTTCTGGCTGGAGCGGCTGGCGGCCTGCGGCAGCGGGTTGGCCTCCGGGTGTGGCCGATGCTACGGCGCGGCGAGGCCGAACTGATCGCCCAGATCCGCCGGGCACAAGACCCTGACCTGTTCAGCGAGATAACCGCCGCCGGCTCCCGGCTGAGCAAGCAACAAGCCGTTGCCGAGGCCATAGGGCACCAGGCGGGCATTGAATAGAGGTGACCTGGGCCGGGAAGAGCGCCGACGAAGCCATGTGCAGCCCAGCCCGTTCCCCTGGAACCCACCGCGACCCGCTCCGTGATGACCCCGACGCACTCACGCGCTGTAACGTTCATGGTCACCGCGATCTGGCCATCCCGGAGGACCTACATCGCGATGCGAGGGTGGACGTCGAGCGCCACGAGCAACGCCGGGCCTGGCGCCGAGAGCGTTGGCCTCGACGCCGGCGTCGCTGTCGCTTGGTGGTTCACGTTTGGTCTCCGGACAGCGAAAGCTCGTCTGCTGGAAGCGTTCGACCTTGCCGCAGGTGGTGGGTGGTTGACCCCGCGGTCGGCGAGGCGGCCTGCAAGGTGGGCTGCTGTGTCCGGATCTCCGCCGCCCACGTCCGCCCGGCCGGCTGCATCACCGCCAGCGCCGTCAAGACGGCCACCGTGCCCGCGAGCACCACCAGTGCCAGTTGTCCCGTTCGTGGTGTGCGCCACACTCCGGTCTCCTCCTGGCTCGGCCACGACCGGGCTTCCCAGCCGCTCGTCCTTCATGGTTCTCGGCTGCGTGGAGTCGCCGCGACGACCGGCCGGGTGGGATCGGCGCTGCGCCGAACCGGTGACAGAGGGGGGAACCTGTGACTGCCCGCTCACGCAGGGCGGCGCCCACCCTTCCCGGACGGAGCATCGCGACCACGCATGGCGCAACTGCGGCCGGAGACCGACCGCGTCAGGGAGCCGCGGGGGCGCGGGAGGGGAGCACCATGCCGTCGGTGAAGACGATCCCGTCGGCGCAGCGGGCCTGCACCCGGCCGGCGCCGAACTGCTCGAAGTACAGCCGCGCGTACAGCCCCTCGTGTTCGAGCAGTTGCTCGTGTGTCCCGCGCTCGACGATCTGTCCATTCTCGACGACGAAGATCACGTCGGCCCCCAGGATCGTCGACAGCCGGTGCGCAATGGCGATCGTGGTGCGCCCCCGCATCACGGTCTCCAGCGCGTCCTGCACCAGCCGCTCGCTCCTCGTGTCGAGCGCCGACGTCGCCTCGTCCAGGATCAGCACCTTGGGGTCCTTGAGGAGCACCCGGGCGATCGACAGCCGCTGCTTCTCCCCGCCGGACAGCCGGTAGCCGCGCTCGCCGACGAGGGTGTCGTAGCCGTCATCGAAGTCCATGATCCGGTCGTGGATGTTCGCCGCCCTGGCCGCCGACTCGATCTCCTCGTCGGTCGCCGACTCCCGTGCGTAGCGCAGGTTGTCGCGGACCGTGGCGTGAAACAGGTAGGTGTCCTGAGTGACCATGCCGATGCCATCGGCCAGGCTCGCCATCGTGATCGTCCGAACGTCGCGGCCGTCGAGCATCACCGCGCCGCGCTGCACGTCGTACAGCCGGGGAATCAGGTAGGACAGCGTCGTCTTCCCTGCCCCGCTCGGCCCGACGAAGGCGGCCAGCTGTCCGGGCGTCACGAGCAGATCGACGTCCCGCAGCGCCCAGCGCCGACCCTCCGGCGCGCCGTCCGCGGAGGCGTCCGCCTCGGCAGCGGCGCCGCCTTGCTGGCCCGTCTCTCCCTGGCCGGGGTAGCGGAACCAGACGCCCTCCAGCCGCACCTCGCCGCGCACGTCCGCCAAGGGCACCGCGAGCGCGCCCGGCTGGTCGGTGATCGCCGGCCGCAGGTCCAGATACTCGAAGATCCGGCTGAACAACGCGAGCGAGGTCTGTACGTCAAGCGAGACCCGCAGCAGCTGGATGACGGGGAAGATCAGCCGCGTCTGCAGCGTCGTGAACGCCACGATCGTGCCGGCGCTGATCGAGGTGTTCCTGGCGAGCTCGAGTCCGGCGACCAGGTAGACCACGGCTGGGGTGACGCCGAAGAACGTCTGGACGACGGCGAAGAAGGACTGCCCAGTCATCGTCTGGCGAACTTGCAGGTGGACCTGGCGCTCGTTCTCGGCGCGGTAACGGGCGACCTCGGTCTGCTGCCGATTGAACACCTTCGACAAGAGGATGCCCGACACCGACAGCGTTTCCTGCGTGATCGCCGTCATGTCGGAAAGCGACGCCTGACTGCGCGCTGCGATCCCGCGGCGGACCCGGCCCACCCGGGTCTGCAGCCAGACGAACAGCGGCATCAACGCGAGCGCCACCAGCGTCAGTTGCCACGAGAGCACGAGCATCGCGACCAGCGCGGCTGAGACCGTGACGACGTTCGAAAGGATCGACGAAGCGGTCTCCGTGAGCACCGACTGCACGCCACCGACGTCGTTGGCGAGCCGCGACTGGATGGCGCCGGTCTTGGTCGCAGTGAAGAAACCCAGATCCATCGACTGTAGATGGGCGAACAGCCGCCCGCGCAGGTCTGCCATCACCCGGTTGCCGAGCAGCGTGGTGAGGTAGGTCTGGCCCACCCCAATGATCGCCGAGAGCAGCGGCACCAGAATCATCAGCGCCACCAGGACGCCGAGCAGCCGCAGCCGGGGGCCGCCCTCGACGAACAGGGCGTCGTCAAAGGCATGCTTGGTCAGGAACGGCGGGATGACGCCGAGGCCGCTGGAGACCACGATCGCCACCGCGATCACGGTCAACCGACCGCGGTGCGGTGCGAACAGGCCGGCGACGCGGCGCAAGAGCCGACGATCGGTCACGCAGCACCTCCAGCACGGCGGTCACGTGACCCCCGGCACCGGGATTGAAACACGGCATCGCGATTGAAACACGGCAGCGCTGTCGAAACAGAGCATCGATGAGGGCGGACGTGGGCAACTCGCCGTTGCCTGGACAGGCACGGGCCGGCGCGGCGGACGACGATGGAGGCGTGGCGACATATCTCGTCCATGACGCGGCGGTGGAGTTCGTCCGGTCCGCGATCGACAAGCGGCGGTACGTGCTGCGCAGCGATTGGGGTCGGGTCCAGCCCGATGCGGCAGCCCAGAACGCGTACCTGAAGCGACACCAGTGGGACGAGTACGGCTTGTGGCATCTCGGGCTGACCGACGGCGCGGCGGACGGCACCAAGGCGCGGTACGCATTCGTGGTGGGCGACTTCCGGCGGGTGCACCGGTCCGGGCTCATCGCCTGCGTCTATCGGGCGGCCGAGTGGCGGCACAAGGACGTCGAACTGGCGGCGCATGAGCTGTTGCAGCATCTGGACCAGGTCTCGGGGTACGCCCGGCCAAGTGGGCGCTGAGCGCGTCACCGCTCATCCGGCGTGGTGCGCAGCGACGCGGGATGCTCCGCTGACCCGGCTAATGCCCCCAGTCGGCCGGCGCGGGCCGGTCGCCCGGTTCGAGGTGCCAGTAGTCGCGGACGTCGATGACGAGCCCGTCGCTGTCGAAGCGCGCGATCCCGCCGCCCGCCAGCGTCGCGGCCGCGCCGTCTCGGCCCACAAATCGCGCCCAGTACTCCACGAAGGCCCGATCGCCCTGGACCACCGGCTCGCCGAAGCGCACGTCATCGACGCGCTGCTCCTCGGCGAATGCCTGACTGACGTAGCCCCGCACCCCCTGGCGGCCGCGATGCGGCGGGCGGAACGGCGTGGAGCGGTGCACGCAGTCCTCGGCGTACAGCGCCACGATCGCCTCCACGTCGTGTGCGGGCCAGGCCGTCGTCCAGGTCGCGGCCCACTGCCGCGCCGCATCCTCCGGGGTCATGATCACTCTCCTTCGGTGCCGGTAACTGCCGGGAGAGATGCTGCCGCAGGGCGGTGACAGTCGGCCTACTGGCGTGCATCCCTCTAGCCTATGGATCATTCGCGACTGCCGGCCGTGCCCTTCCGGCGGCGAGACGACATCCGCACCAAAGGCGCTGAAAGGACCAGCAAACCGTGGCTATCGCAGAGCGAACCGCGATCGACTCGGCCCGGAGGACCGCCCTCGTCGCCGGGACCTTCTACCTGATCACCTTCCTCTCCTCGATTCCCGCGGTCTTTCTGCTCGGCCCTGTGCTGGATGACGCCGGCTACATCGTCAGTTCCGGCGCGGACACCCGCATCGTCTGGGGGTGCCTGCTCGACCTGGTCAACGCGACCGCATGCATCGGCACCGCCGTCACGCTCTTCCCTGTGGTCAAACGGCAGAACGAAGCCACGGCACTGGGCTTCGTGACGTCCCGTGTCATGGAAGCCGCCATCATCACGATCGGCGTCGTATGCCTGCTCGCCGTCGTGCGGCTGCGCCAGGACCTGGCCGGTGCGACCGGGGCGGACGCCGCCACGCTGGTCACCACGGGTCGGGCGCTGGTCGCGGTCCGGGACTGGACCTTCCTGCTCGGCCCCGGCGTCATGCCCGGCGTGAACGCCCTGCTGCTCGGCTCGCTCCTGTACCGGTCCCGGCTCGTTCCGCGCATCATCCCCACGATGGGCCTCATCGGTGCACCCCTGCTGCTGGCCGCCGCGGTGGCAACCCTGTTCGGTCACAACGAGCAGACGTCCGGCTGGTCCGCCATCGCCACCCTTCCCGTGGCGGCATGGGAACTCTCGCTCGGCGTCTGGCTGGTCGTGAAGGGCTTCAAGGCCCGCCCGTGATCGCGGCAGGTCCGCATCGACAGCCTCTTGTGGCCGGGCGGCTCGCTCCACTAGGACTGTCGCGAGGAGTTCCATGATCTGGCCAGGAGGGCCGAATGAGTGTCTACCGGGTAACCGACGTCATCGGCACCAGCGCGGAGTCCTGGGAGGACGCCGCGTCGGTCGCCATCAGGACCGCAAGCAGAACGATTCGCGATCTCAGGGTCGCGGAGGTCGTCGCGCAGGACATCCACCTGGGCGAGGACGGAAGCATCACCTATCGAACGAAGCTGCGGATCTCATTCAAGTACGAAGCCGGAGAGTAGTCCGGCCGCCGGGCCCTGCCGCCATGATCACGGAAGATCCGGTCCCCCTGCACCGCCGGATCGTCCGTGATCATGAAGGTCGCCCGAGCACGCCGTATAGGGGCACCGTCTCGGGTTCATGTCCCCAGGCGTGGTCGCCGTCCACCTGCCGCAGCAGACCCAGCAGTTGGCGTCGCACCGGGTCGACATCGCCGCCGAGTTCGGGGCGGGTGTCGCGGCTACGCACCCAGCGGTAGGTGTAGCCGTGGAACCGGAACGGGACGTCACCGGTGATCGGCGGATGGACGTCGACGTGCGAGTGGTAGACGTGCACGTTCCAGTCGAGTACCGAGCACACGAGCGCCAGGATCCGCGAGTGGTCGACCAGCGGCGCCAGGCCCGGACAGGCATGCACCGCGCTGAGCCGATGCATCGCAGCGTCGGGGCCCAAGCGGCCGGCGCGTCGTTCCCGCGCATAGAGCTCGTCGACCATCCGCGTGCAGTCGGCCACCTGCTGCGCGCTCAGCGCGCCAGCCACGTGCGGGTATCCCTCGCGCTCGAACCTGGCTCGCTCGGCCCCGGTCATCGTCTGCGCCATCGCCTGCGCTGTCGTCCGCGTCATGTCGCCCCAGACCCACATGGACTTCGCCGTCACAGGTTGTTGGTCTCGGCGCGGGCAGGCGTTACACGCGGATGGCTGCGGAGCGAGGAAGAAAGCCATCCATCGGGCCGATGAGTTTCCGGTGCCGCGGCAGTCTCATGCAGCAAGGAACGTATGAGGAGCGCGGTGATGACGACCCAGACAGTGCTGAGGAAGCCCGAGACCGGCGCGGACGCCGCGCTCGCCACCTTGCAGCGCGCGCTGCCCGGCGCGGTGCACGTGCCGGGCGACGAGGCGTACGAGCTGCAGCGTCCCGCCTACCGCGGCTCGCCGGCCATCGTGGTCGAGGCGCAGAGCGCGGCCGACGTCCGGACGGCGGTGCGGGTGGCCCGGGACAACGAACTGCCGCTGACCGTGCAGTCCACCGGCCATGGCACGCTGGTCCCGCCGGACGGCGGCATCCTGCTGCGCACCTCCGCGATGGCGCAGGTGCTGGTGGACCCGGACCGCCGGATCGCGCATGTCGGCGCCGGCGCGCGGTGGAGCGACGTCATCGCCGCCGCCGAACCGTTCGGCCTCGCCCCGTTGTCCGGCGACACCCCGTCGGTCGGCGTGGTCGGCTACACCCTGGGCGGGGGCCTGAGCTGGCTGTCCCGCAAGCACGGCTTCGCCGCCGACAGCTTGCTCAAGGTGGAGCTCGTCACCGCGGACGGCCGCCTGATCGTGGCCGATCAGCACCACGAGCCGGACCTGTTCTGGGCGCTGCGCGGCGGCAGCGGGAACTTCGGGGTGGTCACCGCCTTGGAGTTCCGGCTGTACCCGGTGCCTCAGCTGTACGGCGGCACAGCGGTCTTCCCGATCCACCGGGCGGCCGACGCGCTGTCCTTCCTGGATCACCACGCCGACCTGCTGCCCGACGAGCTGTCGCTGTCCATGGTCGTCACCCGGCACGCGCCCGACGTCGACGGTCCCGCGTTGATCCTTCGCGCCGTTTACGCTGGCGGAGAGGCGGATGCGGAGGCTGCCCTGGAGCCGCTCTACCACGCCGCCGGCTCGCCTGCGGTCCAGCGGCTGCGGCCGATCCGGTACTCGGAGGTGGCGTCGATCGGCGGGACCCGCCCGGGCGGGTTCGCCATGTTCGATTCGCTGTCACCCGCGCTGATCCGAAACCTCGTCGAGGCCGTTCAGGACCCGGATTCCGGCGTGAACGCCGTCGAGGTCAAGCACTGGGGCGGTGCCATCGCGCACCCGGCCCACCCGAACCCCGGCCCGGTCAGTCACCGCGAGGTGCCGTTCGTGATGAAGATCGACGCGTCCCCGAACGCCGTCGAGGAGCTGACCGGCGAGGCCACCGGTGGGTCGTTCCTGAACTTCCTGCACGACACCGCCCGGACGCACACCGCCTATACGCCGGACAACCTGCGGCGGCTGCGCGAGATCAAGGCCTGCTACGACCCGGACAACTTCTTCCACCGCAACCACAACATCCGCCCGGCGGGCCCGAGCTAGAAGGGACTCCCCTGCCCGCCCGAATCACGGTGAACGCCGACGGCCGCCGACCGATCATCGCTAGGTTGGTGCGGTCGGAGGGAATCTCCATGCGTGTGGTGATGAGGCCGGTGGCATCCCCGGGCGGACAAGCCACCCGGCGGCCGGCGCTTCCCGCGCCGCTGACACGGATGCCGTTACGGCTGTCCCAGCTCGTGATCGGCATCGCCACAGCCACTGGGGCCTGGCTACTGGTGACGGGCCCGATTGCGCTCGCCGCGGCCACACTCAGCCTGGCCGCGACGGTCGCGCTGGTCGTGGGCGTCAGCCTGGTGTGGGACAGCTTCGACGAGTCCCGCCCCGACCTCGCCACGGGCAAGCATGCGGAGGCCTTTCAGAGTCAGGCGGCCGGGCTGGTCACGCTCCAGGGCGTTGTCCTCACGCTGGTGCTGACGCTGGCCGATCAGACCACCTCCACCACGATCAAGGCGGGCGGCGTCGCCCTCGTCATCGGGGTGCTGTTCGGGCTGGTGCTCGCCGGGCTGGTCGCGCTGGGGATCTCCGGACAGGGACAGCTGCTGATCGCCACCCTCGTGTTCAATCTGACGGTCTGGTCGTGCGCCTACGGCCTGCTCTGCCTGGCCGCGGCCCTGGTGTTGGAGACGTGATTGCGATGTTCGTGGAGCCACTGGAGCACTTGGACCTGCTCACGAGCGATCTCTCCACGGACACATGGGAGGGGGACGAGGCGCGCCGTGACGCGGTGTGGCTTGCCGCCAGTGAGGCGTCGCTGCGGCGGGCGTTCGTCACCGGCGGGAGCATCAGCCTGCTCAAGCCCACCGATGAGGACGTCAGACTCGCCGGGGCGACTTTCGGCTGCGCACTCTTCCTCAGCTGCAATCCCGCCAGCGCTGGTC
>Ga0081539_10002911_pt1 | contig 22624 bp, 23 predicted proteins | sample TabmetS4T2R2_FD_71023 | JGI IMG/M metagenome (GOLD analysis project Ga0081539, IMG submission 71023) | Tabebuia heterophylla rhizosphere microbial communities from the University of Puerto Rico - S4T2R2 | ecosystem: Host-associated > Plants > Roots > Rhizosphere ...
GCGGGCGCAGCTCGGCCTGCCGGCCGACGAACGGCCCAGCGGCCGGCGGCGGCCGCACGACGAGCCGGTCGGGTTCGTGCGGCTCGTCGTCGAGCAGCCGGGCGTGCAGGTCACGCAGCGCGTCACCTGGCTCGACACCCAGCTCGGCGGCCAGCACGCGGTGCCCCTCGGCGTACACCTCCAGCGCCTCGGCCCGCTGCCCACCGCGGTGCAGCGCCAGCATCAGCAGCTCGCGGAACCGCTCCCGCAGCGGGTACTCCCGGACCAGGGCGGTCAGCTCGGCGCGCAGCTCGTCGTCGGCGCCGGCGTCCAGCAGCGCGGCCGCGCGGCGCTCGAGGGCAACCAGGCGCAGCTCGGCGAGCCGGGCCCGCTCCTGCTCGGCGAACGGCCCCGGCACCCCGGACAGCGGGTCGCCGTGCCACATGGCGAGCGCCGTGTCCAGGCTGTCCGTGTCCCGCACGAGCCGCTCGAACTCGAGGGCGTCGACGGTCGGCGCGGTCAGCCGGTAGCCGGCCATGTCGCTGGTCAGCAGCGCCCGGTCCGGCTCGAGCGCGCGCCGCAGCCCGGACACGTAGGTGTGGATGTTGCCGGCCACGCTCTTGGGCGCGTCCGCACCCCAGACCGCCGAGACCAGTTCGTCGCGGGTCACCGGCCGCCCACCCCGCAGCGCGAGCACCGCGAACACGGCCCGCTGCCGCGCGGGCCCCAACGTCAGCTCGACCGGCCCCCGCCACGCCCGAACCGGCCCGAGCACCTCAACTCGAAGCTCGTCCATACGCACCCCTCACCAGGCTCACGTACCGGAGCCGGCGAAACGTTCACGCGCGGACGGCGTCCGCCGTTACGGCCGGCGTGAGGAAAGCGTCCTTCGTCACGAGACTAGAGCGGGTGGCCGCCACACGGCGGCCTCGGCCCGCTGGACGGCGGCTTCCGCGCCGATCGCCCGGTAGGCCGCCACCGCGTCGCCCAGGACGTCCTGCGCCTCGCGGGCGTGCCCGCGCCGGGCGAGCAGCCAGGCCACGTCGGCCAGCGCCTGGGCCCGCATCAGGTCCAGCCCGCCCACCGTGTGGCAGAACGTCACGACCTCACGCACCTCGTCCGGGTCCTCGGCGAGGATGCCGTGGCAGTAGTCCAGGAGCATCCTGGCCTCCACCGGCAGCGGCTGTTCCGGCGGGTCGTCGATCCGCCTGCGCAGCAGGTCCGCCCGGGACCGGTCGCCCACGAACACCGCCAGCCGGGCCAGGTCCGGCAGCCAGCGGTACCAGGGCGGCGGCAGCACCTCCACCTCCAGCAGCGGGGCGAGCGTGTCGAGTGCCTCCCGCGGCTTGCCCGCCAGCTCGGCGAGGGTCGCCCGCGCCGCGAGCAGGACCGCCAGCACCTGGCCGGCGGCCCGCGCGTGCTGCCGCGCGAGGCGGAGCCTGCGCCACGCCGTCCCCCGGTCGGCCCGGTGCGCGGCGATCAACGCCTCCGCCCCGGCCACCGCGGCCGCGACGGCCGGCTTGCGCAGCACGTACGACGCCGGGTCCCGCTCGCTCGCCGCGATGATGCCCAGCTCGGCCTGCGCCGCGTCCCAGCGGCCGTTCCAGAACTGGTTCATCGCGTTGGTCATGTGCAGCTCGGCCGGCATGGCCCGGTGGACCGACAGCTGCCACGTCGTGGCCGGGAACGCCGAGCCCGCGTGCTCCAGCGCCGCCCGGGTGTCCTCGTCGAGCAGCCGGTACTCGCGGAGCCCGGGCGGGCCGGGCGGCGGTGCCCCGTCCAGCGTCGCCAGCAGCAGCTCGTGCCGGGTCCGCCACGGGCCGGCCGCGACGTCGGCGAGTGCCCGGTCCACCTCGTGCCGCGCGTCGTCCTGGCGGTCGTGGCGGCTGTAGCCGTAGGCGAGCACCCACCGCATCTCGGCGACCAGCTCGGGGTCGGTCGTGCGGGCGATCAGCGACCTCGCCTCCGCCTCCGGCTCCCTGCCGAGCCAGAACAGCAGCCGGGTGAGCATGGCCGTCAGCGAGTCACGCGTCTCGGGAGGCGCCGAGGTGACCGCGAGACGCAGCAACCGCACGGCGAGCTCGGGTTCCTCGGCCGCGACCGCACCGATGTTGGCCGGCAGCCACTCACCGACCCGCGGGCCGGTGAGCGTCGAGGCCGCGAGCTGCTCGGCCACCCGCACGGGTGGCGCGCCCGCGTCGGCGAGCGCCTCGGCCACCTGCAGGTGCAGCGCGACGCGGATGGCGTTGGGGGTCTTCTCGTACAGGGCCCGCGCGACCAGCGGGTGGCGGAACCGGAACCGGTCGCCCGCGGCGACGAGCACGCCGGCCATCAGCGCCTCGTCCAGCGGGTCGGCCAGCTCGGCGGGGCGCCGGCCGGCCGCCGCCGCGAGGTCGGTCAGCGTGAACTCCCTGCCCAGCAGCCGTGCCCACCGCAGGAGCGCGCGCGTCGGCCCGGACAGGAACGCGAGGTGGTCGTCGATCCACCCGACCAGCTGCGGCGGGAGGGCGGCGTCGTCGACCGTGGGCACACCCGCGCCGCCCAGCAGCTCACCGGCGACCGTCGCGACGATCTTCCTGATGTAGTACGGGTTCCCGGCGGCGTCGTCGAGCCAGCCGCACAGGCGGCCCTCCGGCGGCGCGCCGGTCAGCTTCTCCGCGAGCCGGTAGGAGTCCAGGGTGGACAGCGGGGGCAGAGTGAGCGTGCGGCCGGCCAGGTTCCGCCGCACCTTCTGGTGCGTCGGCGTGCTCGGCATGGGGCGCGCGGACCCGATCAGCAGCAGCGGCAGGCGGTCGGTGTGCCGGGTGAGCCGCCACCAGACCGACAGGCTCGCCTCGTCCGCCCACTGGAGATCGTCGGCGACCACGACCAGCGGGCCGTCCGCGCACAGGTTCTCGACGGCCGCCTCGACGTCGCTGACCGGGTCGCTGACGCCGAAGCAGTCCTGGATGAACCGCAGCGGCAGGTCGCTGTCCAGCTCCTGCGCGCTCGCCCAGCGCAGCCGCTTCATGGGGATCGGCACGCCGGACAGCGCCTCGGCCACGAGCGCGGACTTGCCGATGCCCGGCTCGCCGTCGATCCACACCACGCCGCCGCGGCCGGCCAGCACGCCGGAGAGGGCGGCACGCAGCACCGCCAGCTCCTCCTTGTGCCCGACGTGCACGCCGGAGCGGTGCGGCAGCCACGCCGGCTCCGGCTGGCGTTCGCCGGACAGCAGCTGCTGGTGGAGCCGGCGCAGCTCCGGGCCGGGCTCGATGCCCGACGCCTCGACCAGCGCCACGCGTGCGTCGGTGAACACCTCGAGCGCCTCGGCCGTGCGGCCGCCGGCGTGCAGGGCCCGCATCAGCAGCACGCGCAGCCGTTCCCGCAGCGGGTGCTCCCGGCACAGGGAGGTCAGCTCGGCGACGAGTTCCTCGGGCCGCCCCAGGTCGAGCAGCAGCTCGGCCCTGTTCTCGACGGCCGTCAGCCGCAGCTCGGCGAGCTTCGCGCGCTGGGCCTGCGCGAACGGGCCGGGGATGCCGGTGAGCGCGTCCCCCTGCCACAGGCCGAGCGCGGTGTCCAGGTCACGCAGTGCGGCCTGCGGGTCGGTCGAGTTCGCCGCCTGCGCGCGCAGCGTGGTGAACCGGTGCACGTCCACGTCCGCGCGGTCGACCCGCAGCGAGTAACCGGAGCCGACGGACGCCAGCACGGTGCCGCCGGAGCGCTTCGCCCGGCCCGGCTCGAGCGCCTGGCGCAGGCCGGAGACGTAGGTGTAGATGCTGCCGCTCGCGCTGGACGGTGGCTCGTCGCCCCACAGCGCGTCGATCAGCTCGTCCCGGGGGACGGTGTGCCCAGCCGACATGGCGAGCACGGCCAGTACCGCACGCCGGTGGGCGGAGCCGAGGTCGACCTCGTCCCCGCCGCGCCAGGCGCGCACCGGCCCGAGCAGCTGGAACCGCTGCCCCGTGCCCACGCGTGCCGAAGCCGCCGATCTGTCCGTCGTGCCCACCCCTCGTCAGCCCCCTGACGCCTGCGTTATAGCAGGCGACGGAACGTGCGAGGCAGGTGACTCGACGTGGCTGCCGGCGTGCCTGGCGTTGTCCCTACGCGTGCCAACCGGGTTCCACGGCCTTGACTACCTGGCGTTTTGCCGCCTTTCTGTGGTCGTGACCAGTGCGATGCCCGTCTGGGTCCACACGTGTCCGGGTGTGTTGACCGGTAGGAAATCTCAGGAAATTTTAAGGTTCCGGACCGAGTTCGAGCACTCTGTCCGGGGTCAGGCGGCTGAGGTCCCGGCCCGCCGCGACCACCAGGTAGCCGGGCAGGCAGGCCGGGGCGAGCGCCGGGTGCGGCACCGCGTCGACGTCGTCGGCGACCACCGCGGCCGGACCCGCGTTCCGGAGCTGGTCGAACGCCTCCGAGAGCCGCGCGAGCAGCCACGACCGGGCCGAGGATGATTCGTAGGCCTTCTCGGTGCACAGCTCGGCCGCGGCGGCGACCGGTCCGGCGAGCGAGAAGTCCCCGGTGCTCTTGTAGTGCTCGCGGAGCGCCGCGATCACCGCGCCGGCGCCGAACAGGTCCCACGCGGCCATGTTGTCCCGGAAGCTCACCGCGAGCACGGTGACCCCCCGGGTGCGCCACCGCTCGGCGGCGGCGGCGAGTAGCGCGGACTTGCCGGTGCCGGCTCCGCCGCGCACCCCTACCAAGGTGTGCCGGCGGGCGGATGTACCGGCGAGTGCCTTGTCCAATAAGGACAGTTCGCCGGAGATTGTGCTGGGTTCCCCCGTCATAGCGGCAATCATGCGGTAGCGCGGTGGTCCGACCGGCGTGCGCGAGGACCCCGGGTGACCGAAGTTGCCCGAAGAGCCCGGCGTGGAGACGACGTAGAGACGTCTTGAAGGGGTGCCGACCAGACTCTGGGCCTGATCAACACGGGGGAGGAACTCATGGAGCAGGTCCGGGTGACCGTCCGCGCGCTCGAGGCCATCACGTCGGCGGGCCTGACCACGTGCCTGGAGTCGCTGCCAGCGGTGTTCGTCACTGATGACGAGGTCGACGTGGTCGTCGCGGGCTTCGACCGCCTGTCCGCCGGCGCCGTCACGATGCTACGCACCGTAGCGGCCGAGATCCGCAAACCGATCGTCCTGGTCGTGAACGAGATCCGCGAGGCGGAGCTGCTGCCCGCGGTGGAGTGCCGCGTGGTAGCCATCCTGCCCCGCGCCGCCGCCGGCGACGAGCGCCTGTCCCAGGCTGTGCGCACCGCGGCCGCCGGCGGGGCGGAGCTGCCGCCGAACCTGCTGGGCCAGCTGGTCGGCCACGCCGAACGGCTGCACAACGAGGTACTGGCCGCGCACGGCCTCACGGCGTCCGGCCTGTCACCCCGCGAGGTGGACGTGCTCCGCCTCATGGCCGACGGCCTGGACACCAACGAGATCGCCCGCAACCTGAGCTACTCGGAACGCACGGTCAAGAACATCATCTACACGATCACCAGCCGCCTCCGCCTACGCAACCGCCCCCACGCGGTGGCCTACGCAATGCGCGCCGGAATCATCTGACCGCCTCCCGCGGCGACCTGCCGAGCCCACCCGCGCCCCGCCACGGTCACCAAGCGGGCAGATCTCAAGCCGCCTCGCCTGCCAACGCTGCCCGCGATCCGGCGCGGTCACCAAGCGGGCAGATCTCAAGCCGCCCCGCCTGCCAAGGCCGCCCGCGCCCCGGCGCGATCACCGAACCGGGCAGAACCCAAGCCGCCCCACTTGCCAACGCTGCCCGCGACCCGCCACGGTCACCGAACCGGGCAGAACCCAAGCCGCCCCGCCTGCCAAGGCCGCCCGCAACCCCGAACGGGCCCTCAACCCCGGCAGACCAACCACACCACCATCGCCAGAGCCGTCCGGCCCCCCGAACGGCCCTCAACCCGGCAGCCCAAACCCGCACCGCTTGCCAACCATCCCCCCACGCACCCCGGCCCCACCCGGCCCCCACCCCGGCCCCAGAGCCAAGCAGCTACCGCTTACCCCCAGCAGCCCACTGATCCCAAGGAATCTGCCAGTCACCGAGCCCGTCCCAGGCCTCCAGAACAGGCCCGCCACTGTTCTGAACCACAATCACGTCCCCCTTGTTCGAGATGCTCTGCAGCCAGCGAGCAGCCTCGGTGGACATATTGAGACACCCGTGACTCACGTTCCGACGCCCCTGATCCCCGACCGACCACGGCGCCGAGTGATAGAAGATCCCGCTGTTGGACATGCGGCTGGCCACGGCCACGGTCGTCCGGTACCCGGCCGGCGAGTCGGCGGGCACTCCGTACGTGCCCGAGTCCATCGTGTAGTTGGTGTGCTCGCTCATGACCACATACGTGCCCTGCGGCGTCTCGTGGCCGGGCTTGCCCATGGAGATCGGGATCGTCCGCACGACCGCCCCGTTGACCGTCACGGTCATCTGGTGCGTGCCCCCGTCGGCCGTGGCGACCACCGCGTCCCCGACCGTGACGTTCGCGACACGGCTGTCGTTGCCGTACACCCCGTTGCCGAAGTCACGCCCGTAGATCGCGGCGTTGACCGTGATCTTGGTGCCGGCCGCCCAGTACTGCTTGGGCCGCCAGTGCACCTCCTTGTCCGAGAACCAGTAGAAGGCGCCCTCCGTGGCCGGCGTGGCCTGGATGCGGATCGACTGCTCGACCGCCGCCTTGTTGGTCACGGCGACGTCGAAGTAGAACGCGAGCGGCTGCCCGACCCCGACGACCTGCCCGTCCAGCGGGTTCATCGAGAGGTCGGCCTTCACCCGAGGCTTGGCCGTGCTGAACGCGGACGTCACGGTGGCCGACTTCCCGTCGGTCCCCTGCCCGGTCGCGGTGGCCGTGTAGGTCTTCCCGAACCCGAGCGGCTCGGTCGTCTGCCAGGTAGTCGCGTCGGGCGAAAGCTGCCCCGCCACCGGCTCCCCGGCCTCGTTGACCAGCGTGACCGACGTGACCTTCCCGTCCACCGCCGCGATCGTCACCGGCCCACCCGGCTCGACGTTCGCGGCCGCGTTCCCCGGCGTGATCGTCAACTGCACCGGCTTCTTGGCCGGCGTCGGCGGCTTACCGCTGGACGTGCCCCGCGGCGCCGCGTCGTCCCGCTCCCCGGCCGCCGGCGCACTGGTACACGACGAGGTGGCCAGCACCACAGCCAGTCCGATCACACCACTGAGGAGCAACCCCCGTCGTCGAGCCCACCTCATGTCGAACCCCCATCCACCCATGGTCGTCACCGCATAGTGTGCCGGATAGGTCCAACGGTCCGACCAGGACATCGGTAGAAAGGGGAATCCGGTTTCGGGGGCCCCTGGGGGCCGTGCTAACGTTCTTCACGTCGCGCCGGAGTACACCCACTCCGCACGCGCCGCTAGCTCAATTGGCAGAGCAGCTGGCTCTTAACCAGCGGGTTCGGGGTTCGAGTCCCTGGCGGCGTACCACCCAGACCGCAGGTCAGTATCATAGCTGACCTGCGGTTTTGTTGTTACTAACGATCTTTGATGATCGTTCTGATCGTCCACATGGCTGGTTGGGTGCTCCGTGGGTGCTCTTGGGCGGCTCGTGGGCCGATGGTCAACATCAACACCTGGACGCCAACTCATGAATCCCGGCTCGCCATCGCGGTACATCGCCGAACAGCTCGTGCGTGACGCCACACGTTTGATCGGCCGAGTGTTCGGCTACAGGTCGGCATGTCGATGAGTGGCTGATTCTGACCTGAGTCGGATCGAGCTTGCTTCGGACTTGTCACGAACGACATGTCGCCTTGTGTCGGCCGATGCTGCTGGGCTTGGTCAATCTCCAGCACGAGTACACCGTGGTCTTGGCCGCTTGGCCGCTTGGCCGCTTGGCCGCTTGGCCGCTTGGCCGCTTGGCCGCTTGGCCGCTTGGCCGCTTGGCCGCTTGGCCGCTTGGCCGCTTGGCCGCTTGGCCGCTTGGCCGCTTGGCCGCTTGGCCGCTTGGCCGCTTGGCCGCTTGGCCGCTTGGCCGCTTGGCCGCTTGGCCGCTTGGCCGCTTGGCCGCTTGGCCGCCGCGCTCGGCGTGACCGCCAGTGTCGCGCTAGTCGCCTACGGCCACGTCCCGGCCGCACGACAGGTGACAGCTGGAGCGGCCTGATCCATTGCACGTGCTGTGAAGGAGCTGGGGCGACCTGGGGCGAGATGACGCAGGGAGATAGGTGGCGCTGTTGGCCTAAGACGTCGATAACAGCGCGGGCGCGCTGGGTGAGGAGATCGACAACGATGGCGAAGAAGAACGTCCGGAGCCGGTGAAGCCGTTCACGGTGCGCACCGCGTTCGTCATGTTCCTGGCGCTGGTGGTGGCGATCGTGGCGGGGCTGGTGGGACTACAGCACGGCTCATGCGCTCGGGGCTGGCGGTGCTTACCGGCGGAGCGGGGTTCCCTGGTGCGTGGCGGTTCTCCGACAGGGTGATCGGTTGAGGGGGTCAGCAGCGTCGCTGGCCGTCCCCTCAACCGGGTCAGGGCAGGTGATGCTCGAGCAGGACCAAAACACGCCGGCCAGCAGCACGCCCATCGCGCCGACTACCGCTAGGCACGGCAGCAACCCTGCCCAACCCGCAGCCGCGATCAGCATCGTCGGCGTGCGCGGCGCAAGTCCTCCTGAAGCTGCTGGGGGCGAGTCGCATCATGCCGGCGGGTTCGCCGTTGCCGCGGTGACCGGTGCCGACGTCGTGGGCTGCTGCTGGATCTGCGGCGAAGCTGGCGGCGCGCCGCCAGCTTGTCCACACGAGACATGAGTTGGGGTTGGGTTCGTTCCCCTGGCATCAAGGTCTGCTGGGGCGTGTCACGTTGCCCTCGCTCGATCATTTTCCAGCCGATCGCGTCGAGATGACCGAAGTATCCCGACAGGGGGTCGCTGAGGCAGGTCATCATGCCCCACAAACTGATCTCGGCCAGCGGTGGTCGTGACGAGGTCAGCAGCTGCGCCGTTCCGGCTGCCAGAAAGGCGCTGGCCGTGGAGTTGATGACCTCGTCGGCGATCAGCGTGGAGGACACTGCCTCTCCATGGAGCGCCAGTTTGGCCTCGACTTGGGCGAGGACCCGATCTGGCAGCTTGACAAGCGCGCGTGCGCTCTCTCGGGAGATGGATCTCTCGTGGGGCTGCTGCGCCGCGTTCATGATCTAGCTCCCTCGGTCGGCGGACCCCCGACGCCTCAGCCCGCCGAAGGTTCTGACACTCCTGTTATAGGCAGCAACGTCGAACCACCCCCACGTCTCCTCAAGATTTCCGCACCGCATCTCCTTCACCGAGTCCACGGCATCTCCACAGCTCAGGGCACGATCCACCGCTGGGCTGGGCGGGAGATGTTGCGTCGAGCTCCCGGCCGGCGACTGTGTCGGTGTGACGACATCGCCAGAAGACCCCGATCCGGACGAACCCGTCCGCGCCGCTGCCGGCTATCCCCGGGGCGAGGTGCGGTACCGGGTGCTGTCGGTGCGAACGATCACCGCGTGGGCGGTGCTGATCGTGCTGGTCGGGGTGGGGGTGGCGGTGTGGCTGCTGCTCGCCTACACCGGCGGCGACGCCGACGACAACCGGGTCCGGTTGGACGCCATCCGCACCGCGGGCACCATCGTGGTCGGCACCGGCGGCGCCGCCGCGCTGCTGCTCACCGCCCGCCGGCAACGCAGCACCGAGATCGCGCTCAAGCAGAAGGACCGCGACCAGGCCCTGCAGGAGCAGGTCGTCGAGCAGACCCGCCGACACCAGGAGCGGGTCGCCGCGGCCACCGAGGCTGACGCCGAAGCCCGGCGGATCACCGATCTGTACACCAAAGCGGTTGAGCAACTCGGCTCGGAGAAGGCCCCGGTCCGCCTCGGCGGCCTCTACGCCCTGGAGCGCCTAGCTCAGGACAACCCCGGCCAGCGGCAGACCATCGTCAACGTGCTCTGCGCGTATTTGCGCATGCCTTGTGCCGTGCCCGGCGATCCACCCGATGACGCCGACGACACAGTGCTCGCCGTCTACCGGGAACGCGTCCAGGAACGCGAGGTCCGCCTCACTGCCCAACGCCTTCTCACCCACCATCTCCGCCCCGGAGACGATCCCGACACCCCGGTCGACACGTTCTGGGCCAACATCGACCTCGACCTCACCGGTGCCATCCTCATCAACCTCGACCTCACCCGGTGCCGGACCCGCACCGCCACCTTCACCGAAGGACACTTCACCAGCGACGCCTCCTTCGACAAGGCCCAGTTCACCGGCTATGTCTCGTTCGACAGGGCTCAGTTCAGCGGCTACGCCTTGTTCCACGAGGCCCAGTTCACCGGCGATGCCTGGTTCCGCGCGGCCCAGTTCCACCGCGGCGTGTCGTTCCGCGAGGTCCAGTTCACCGGCGACGATGTCTCGTTCGACGAGGCCCAGCTCACCGGCGACGTCTCGTTCCAAAGGGCTCAGTTCACCGGCTACGTCTCGTTCGAGGAGGCCCAGTTCACCGGCGATGCCTGGTTCCGCGCGGCCCAGTTTCCCGGCGGCGTCTCGTTTGACAAGGCCCAGTTCATCAGCGACGCCCGGTTCCGTGAGGTCCAGTTCCCCGGCGCCGTCTCGTTCCGCGAGGCCCAGTTCACCGGCACCGCCTCGTTCCGCGAGGTCCAGTTCACCGGCACCATCTCGCTCGATGGGGCCCAGTTCGCCGGCCCCGTCTGGTTCGACGGGACCCAGTTCCCCGGTGAGGTGCCGTCTGAGGTGGCACGGTTCTTTTCCCCGGCGGCGGCGGATGCCGGGCAACAGCTGGGCGGCGAGACGGAAACCGGGTGGTAACGCTAAATCATCTAGTCCAGCCTCACCCCGGACGGGTGGAAGCCCTGCGGGCCGCTACCGCGCCAGCGACGCCGACGAGGAGTGACCATGTCGGGGAGCAGAGAGCACCAGCCCCACCAGCCCTACCTGGCCGCTGTCGCGGCCGCGCTGACCGATGCCGGGATCGGCGTGTTCCACCTGGGGCGCCTCGACCAGGACCGCACCCACGCCGCCCACGGCCACACCGAGGTCGTGCTGTGTTGGCACGACGAACGCGGCTGGTACTGCGGAATCAGCCGCGCCGCAGACCACGGCCAGCTGCGCGACCTGCGCGCGGCCGATCTCGGATGCTGCCCAACCCTGCCGATGGTGTCGCCTGGACCGACGAGATCATCGTCGCCACCGACCCGGCCAGCGAACCCGGCCTACCGGGACTTCGAGGACGACGGCGACAAGTTCGCCCAGCAGCTGTGTGCCTACTGCCCGCCGACATCGCAGGAGCGTGATCACCGTGACCACCCAGCCCAACGCCATGCCCATCGCCCGCAACGTGGTGGAACGAGTCGACCGGCGCTACCTGACCTCGCTGGCCACCAGACCGGTGCTCGAAGCTGCTGGTGGTCTGCTGGACGCCTGGTGCGCCACCGCGGCCGAACGCGGCGTCGACATGGCCGGCGACTACCCCGGCGGCGAGTGGGCCGAACGGCTCGCCGTCGTCGCGCTGGAGATGACCAGCCGAAGCGTGCGCGAACCCCGTCCACGCACACCGGAGGAGGCGACCGCGCTGCTGGACGTGGTCGTCACGCGGCTGGCCGAGCGCGGCGTCAGCACGCACCGGGACGTGCTGTACGTGCCGCTTCCCGGCACCGACACCACCCCGGCCTGGGGCGCGTTCGAGCCACGCCCGCTCGCGATCACCATCGACATCGAGCGCGGCTGGGAACTGGTCATCGACCAGCCCACCGCGTCCCCGGTCGTCGAACTGGTCGGTCGGTGCGACGAAGCCGGGATCGACGCCATGCTCGACCTCGCCACCGGAGTCAACGTCGGCGCCTACGGCAACATCTTCCGCCGCTGACCTGCGGACCTTGGCTGAGCACCAACAGCCGTACGGCTGCTGCTTAACCCCGAACATTGACGCCAGCCAACGTTGTCGGTCTCCGCTGACACCATGACGACCAACAGCGAACCCCCGTGAGGAGCCATAGTGCCCACACCACCTGCTGCGGCGCTCCGACAGGCCGCTGACATGATCAAGGACGCCGCCCGTCGTCAACAGGACGCCGAGCCCCGCCACGAGGACTTCTACGCCATCGCGACGGCATCCGGGCATGTGCTTGAGGCCCTGTTCGCGATGAACGCCAACGTCGGCGCTCAGCTCGCACGCTACGGCGAGGGTCGGCGGCCGCGGACCGACGTCGACGGCCGCGGCCCCGCCGAGGTCCTCGACACGGCCATGTCCCATAGCGCCACGCTGCACGCAACGCTCACCCAGGCCGCACGGGCCGCGCGCAACCTCGCTGAGGAATGCGCCCGCTTGGGGATCCTCCCCGAGCCCGAACCAGCCGAGGACTGATCACCTGCTCGCTGACATTGCGCGAGAAGTCACTGACACGAACCGAGAAATGCCCAATGACGTCGGAACAAGAAATCTCACCACCTCGCCTTTCGTGTCCCGGACCGGGTCCGATCTGCTTGACCTCGCCCGCGTGCGCCGCTCGGATCTTCGACCTGATCGGCGATAAGTGGGTGGAAGTGGAGGAGATCCTCGTCGAGGATCTCGCCGGCGGCGACGGCGCGCAGCCACGACGCACGCCGACGGCGACTACTGGCGAAGTTTCCCGAACCGAACCGGGACATCCTGTTCGAGGTGTCGTGTTATACGGGCTCCCCCTGCACGGTGGAATCACCCGGGTCAGGCTCCTGGTCGTCAGTTCTGACCGTTGAGTCGATGGGCTTGAGTGACGGGAGCGTTTTGGTGTGGCTCGTCGAGGCGTTGTTCCCCGGGCCGCCGTTGATCGCCCGGACGATCGCGGCGATCGCGTAGAGGACGGCCGCGATGCCAGCGAGCATCCAGGGAGGCATTTTCATCCTGGTCAGGATGTGTTGTAGGCAAGGGTTCTTGTTGATCACGGGTTGGTGATCATCGGCGTGTCGGCGCCCGGACGTGGCGAAGCCCCTGGTAGCAGAGCTATCGACCAAGATCGTTCTGCAGGAACTCCAGGGGCTTCAGGTGTTGTTCTACCGTGCCGCGCTGCCGTTGTCACATCAGACCCTGACCTTCGTGTCCGGGCTGATCCGTGCCCATCGCCGGGAGATCGGCTCGCCGTGGCGAGCGCTCAACCCGGGCCAGCAGGCCTTGTTGGTGCTGGTCTACCTGCGCAAGGGTGAGCCGTTCGCGCAGGTCGGCGCCGGGTTCGGCGTATCGACCACGACATGCTGGCGATATGTCACCGAGACCGTCGAACTGCTTGCGGCGCGGGCACCCAAGCTGCGCGAGGCGTTACGGGCGGCGAAGCGCCGGAAGATGGCCTACGTGATCATCGACGGAACCCTGATCCCGATCGACCGGATCGCCGCCGACCGACCGTTCTATTCAGGCAAGCACAAACGTCACGGAGTGAACCTGCAGGTGATCGCCTCACCGGACGGGGAGATCCTGTGGGTGTCCGGCCAGCTACCAGGCAAGACACACGACACCGCCGCCGCCCGGATCTGGAACATCCTCGCCGCGCTCGAAGAAAGCTGGGCTGATCGCGTTGGGCGACAAGGGCTACCACGGCTACGACCCAACCCGACAGCACGTGATCACCCCCTACAAAGGCAAGAACAAACCCGAATCGCAGAAAGACGCCAATCGTGCCCACGCACGCCTCCGCGGACCCGGTGAACGCGCCAACGCCCAGCTCAAACAGTGGAACGTGCTCCGCAAGTACCGCAGCAGCCCTCACCGAATCGGTCGACTCGCCAAAGCCATCCACGTCCTACAGAACTACGAGGTCGCCGCAGGATGAAAAACGCTCACTGTCTTCTCTTTCAGATCTGGGTAGCCACACGCATATGGTCGCGTTCTGGCGTGCTGTATGCAACACGATAGCAAAAGGTGATCAGGATGTGGGACGTCGCGCGATGAATTCGTTCCACAACAAGTTGAGCGGGTGGTCTGACGCATAGTGGTCGCGTTCGTTTTTGCGTCCGAATACTCCTGTGACGAGTTCCAGGGCGGGATCGAAGTCATCAGCAAGTTGCACTATGCGTAGTCCATGTCCCCCAGGAAGGCGACCCTCCGTCGCGGCTCGCGCGACCTGGCTGGTGGTGAGCAGGCAGCCGTGGAGTAGTTGTGAGTCGAGGAGTCCGAGGCCGTAGTACAGGGCGTCGATCTCCGCGACGATCGACAAGCGACTGGCGTATTCCGGTCCGTACCAGCGCCGGAGGAATTCGGCGAGCAGGCCGGCGGTGGGTGCCAGCAGAGGAAGAGTGGGTAGTTTGGCGGCGGTGACGGGCTTGGCCGGAAGTTCGCGGGTGGAGAGGTTGGTGAGTAGTGCGATGCCTTCGCGGTGCCATTCGATGAAGTCGTAGTCCAATGTGGGAAGTTCGCCAACTTGGGTGGCGAAGCTGCCGCAGACGAGGTCGACCTGTTGTGATTCGAGTTTCTCCCAGAAGTCGCGGGTGCGGACGTGGACGACCTTCAGTTCGACTTCGCGTCGTTCGAATTCTGATCGGAGATGGGGCCAGACCTCGCCGACGAAGCGAATGGTGAACTCGGTGGTGCCGATGGTGACCGTGCTGCCGAGTTCGCGTCGTGCGGAGTGGACGCCGGTGAGCCAGGAGTCCATGGTCGCGGCAGCGAGGGCGACGAGGCGTTCGCCGGTCGGCGTGAAGAGCAGGTTCTGCCCGCGCCCTTGCTTGATCACGAGCGATTCGCCGACGAGCCGCTGCGCCAGTTCGTTCAAGGTGTTGAGCTGCTTCTGAACGCTGGACTGCGCCCGACTCAACTCGCGAGCCGCCGGTAGAGCAGCGCCTTCTCGGTGCACGGTGACCAACGTACGGAGCTGGTCGAACGTCATGTCGAGCAGGTCGGACGGCATGTGGCGCAGCTCGGCGAGTGCGTCGGCGGCGCGCAGTTCGACGGGCTGGGTTGTGGTCATGGCGCGCGACTCCCTTGGTGATCTGCGGATCAGCTGGACTGATCGCCATCGCATTTCGCGCCGAGAATATCTCAAGATAATCGATAGAACATCTGGACATTGGAAACTCATCCAGAGAACACTTCAAACTGTGTTCGTCTGTGACATCTGGTGACTGGCTGGAGGGCTCCATGGTTGCGCGCAGTATCGCCGAGGACCGTCGGGCGTCGTCGTGTTACTTCCGCACCACCGTGGAGGCGCCCTACCGCAAGGCGCTGGTGCAGGTCGATGAGCGCTGCAACCTCCGCTGTGCACACTGCTTCGTCTCCGCCACGAAGGAGGGCGGCTACATGCCGCTGGCCGATGTGGTCGACCTGGCCGTCCCTCGTCTGATCGAGGCCCGCGTCCGCCGAGTCACCCTCACGGGTGGCGAGCCGACCATGCACCCGAACTTCTTCGAGGTCGTCCACGCGTTCCGGGCCGCGGACATGGATGTTGGTGTATGCACCAACGCGACCATGCTCGACAGCGCCGGAATCGCCGAGCTGGCCGCGATCGGCGGCGTGCACTGCAACGTCTCCCTGGACGGCTTCCGGGCCGGATCACACGGCAAGTTCCGCGGGGACAGCGGTTCGTTCGCCGTGACGGTGGCGACGGTCCGCGAACTGGCCCGCGCTGGCTTGTTGCAAGGGCTGTTGTGTACGCCGAACTCGCTCGCCGAGGTCGGCGAGTACCGGGAGTTGTGCGCGTTCGCTACCGAGCTCGGTGCCCGCTACGTGCTGATGAACCCACTGTCCAGCATGGGCCGCGGCGTGAAAGCCCGCCGACCACTCGCCAGCCATGTCGACCAGATGCGGGAGATCTTCGAGCTGACCGCCCCGTTCGACGGCCCTGACCTCGACGTGGCACACATCCGTTTCCCGAACACCGGGAGTAAGCCGTTGGCCGGTTGTGAGGCCGGCACGATCATCTACGTCTTCACACCCGGCGAGGTCACCGTCTGCCCCTACCTGGTCTTCGCCGCCCGCACCAAGGCCTCCCAGCACGATCCGGGGGAGTTCATGGTCGGCAACATCTTCACCGACCCGGACATCGCCGAACGGCTCGACGCCTACCGGTTTCACGACCGCTACCAGGTCGGCGCCAATCCCACCTGTGGCAGCTGCGCCCTCACCGACGAGTGCGGCAAGGGCTGTCCAGCCGCCGTCATCGCCGAAGGTGGGCGCATCGGCGACGTGGATACCGAGCAGTGCCCCGTCACGTCCCAGGAGCGGCGACTACTGCCGCTGATGCCGGTATGAGCAGGGGGCTGTTCGTGACCGTCGACGGCCCCGGCGGCGTCGGCAAGACCACCGTCGTCGCCCTGGTCGGCGACATCCTCACCGCCCACGGCCTCCCGATACATCTCACCACCCAACCGAGCCGTACCGAACTGGGCAACCACATCCGACGTGGCACGCACACCTACCGCGGCATGGCCCTCGCCTGCCTGGTCGCCGGCGACCGCCACCACCAACTCGCCACCGAGATCGCACCAGCTCTCCAGGCCGGCAAGGTCGTGCTCTGCGACCGCTACCTGCCCTCATCGCTCGTCCTCCAGCGGCTGGACGGCCTGTCCACGAGCACGATCTGGCAGCTCAACGCCGGCGTCCTCGTCCCATACACGGCCGTGCTCCTGACCGGTGATCCCAACACCATCGCCCGACGTCTCGCCACCCGAGGCAGCAACAGCCGGTTCGAGCAGCAACCGGGAGCCAGCAAGGCTGAAGTCAAGCTCTACCATCAAGCCGCTGCGGAACTGGCCGACGCTGGCTGGCCTCTTCTCACCCTCGACGCCACCACCGCGTCGCCTGAGACCATCGCGTCGACCATCGTCCAACACATCATGACCCTGTACCTGGAGCGGAGCCCCGCATGCCCGGCCTGAGTCTGATCACCTTCAACATCGCCAACCCGTCGGTGGAACGGGCCGACAAGCTGCTCGAATGGCTCGCGAGCCGCCCTGAAGACGTCCTCGTGCTCACCGAGACCAAGGCCAGCGACGGCTGCCGCCACCTCGCCGACGCGTTCCGGACGGCCGGCTACGCGGTCTCCTATCCCGAACCCGGGCCCGGCGAGTACGGCGTCATGATCGTCAGCAAGTACGCCACCGAGCCCGATCCGATCGAGCGCCTCACCTATCTCCCGACCCGGGCCATCGGCGTCAGGATCGCCACCGACCACGGACCGCTGCGGGTCCTGGGCGCGTACATCCCCTCACGCGACGCCTCGCCTGAGAAGGTCGAGCGGAAGAAACGATGGCTGGCCGAGTTCTCCGCCGCCCTCACCAACACCGACAACGGCACGGTGTTCCTGGGCGACTTCAACGTGCTCGAACCGGACCACCAGCCGCGCTACCCCTTCTTCCAAACCTTTGAATACGACTTCTACCGCGCCCTCACGGACCAGCACGGCCTTCTCGACGCCTTCCGCCACCTCCACCCCGACCAGCGCGAATACAGTTGGGTCGGCCGCACCGGCGACGGCTACCGCTACGACCACGCCCATGCATCCAAAGACCTGATCGCCGAGCTCACCCACTGCGAGTACGTCCACGAACCTCGCGTCAGCCGGCTCAGCGATCATTCCGCGCTCACGGTGCGCCTCACCCTCTCCGGCACCGCGCCACTGCTAACGTCCGACCCCGTCGAAGCGGCCAGCCCACCGACCCTCTTCTAAGCCCGGCCCGATGTCGCCGGCCGCCTCGACAAGGCAGCGGCCCGCGACACCGGAGGAACCGGCTGGATGTCCCCGACTTCTCAGGTCGACACGCCCCGCATCGGCGCCCGCGTCCTGCTCCTTGATGAGCACGACCGCGTCCTGCTCATACACGCCCGTGATCCCGATGACCCCGACCACCACTGGTGGGAGCTTCCCGGCGGCGGCCTCGACCCCGGCGAGACGCTGGAGCAGGCCGCCACGCGTGAGGTCGCCGAGGAGACCGGCGTCGAACTTGACCAGCTCGGACCACGGATCTGGATCCGGGAGTCGCGGTTCCGCTACCGCAACCGCGACCACCACCGCATCGACCACGTCTTCCTCGCCCGTCGTCGAGGCGTCATGGCCACGGTCGCCACCAAGCCCACCGAGAACGAGAAGCTCGGTCTCATCGAACGTGCCTGGCTCGGCACTGCCCAGCTGCACAACTGCACCGACAAGCTGGTGCCACCTGAGTTGCCGACCCTCCTCGACACGATCGTCGCGGGGAACGCGCCAGCTCAGCCCATCTACCTACACGGCTGACTCGCTCACCTTCACTCCAACGCTGGCCAGGAACGCGACGCCAGCAGCCCGACCAAACACCAGGGTCGGTCGCAGGTCGGCCGGTAGGTGAGCTTCCTTCGTGTCGCGGAAGCCGACGACTGTGTCTGTCCAGCCAACCTCGACGCACTCGCCGCCGCCGGAGCTTTGGACCGCCTTGCGCCAGTTGGTGATCACGTTGTGGGGCTGGCTCATGAGGAAGCCAACTCCTTCCTGATGTCGCTGATAAGACGACGTGATTGTGTCTGGTCGAGCGCAAGGTGATGTAGATGGCTCATCAGCCGGGCGGCCCCTTCTAGCGCAGCTGGGGTGTCGTAGTAGTGGGCACTCTGGAAGTCCTCGGCGTATGCGACCCGCCACTCGTCCTCGAACGAGAGCAGGCTGAAGGGGCTATGGAGAGCGGGATGATAGGTCACCGTCCGCGGCACAACTCGGACAGTCACGTTCCTCAACCTCGACCTGTCCAGCAGGTGATCGAGTTGCTGGACGAGCACTTCAACGCCACCGATTGGGCGCCACAGCACCTGCTCCTCGATGTACAAAGTCAGGTCAAGCGGTTGCTCACCATCATTGCGGTGAAGGACCTCTTGCCGATCCATCCGAGTCCGCAATGTCTGCTCTGGATTAGGTCCTGGCATAAGATTCGCGTAGGTCGTGATGATCTCGCGCGCATAGTCCTCGGTCTGTAGGAGACCAGCTACGACGTCCGGCGCGTACTGCTCGATGGACACGGCGAAGAACTCCAGCCCGTAGCGCAGGCCGACCTCCTCGACGGTGCTGATCGGCACGCCATCAGTCCGGCCGCCGCGCTTGGCGGCGACATCTCGGACCACACGCAGCTTCTCGAACTGGTCGGGCTTGTCGTAGAAGTCCAGCAACAGCTCAAGAAGCGCCTGGGACGGCAGATGCTTGCCTGACTCGAACCCAGCGACGGTCGGTTGCTTGACGCCAGCCCGCTTCGCCGCCTCTGCCTGAGACTTCCCGGCGATCTTCCGGTATCGGGTGATCCAGTACTTGACGACCTGGGCCGCGACGTCCGGGCTCAGGGTGAGCTGCATGTTCTACCTTCCCGCCGGCGATACCGCCTGTAGTGCTCGTGAGGCTACAAATCACCCAATCAGTGCGCCCGTTGAACTCGCCGCCTATGTATCGGACTTCTATACTATAGAAGTCGCACGTCATCGAACTCAGATGAGTCGGGGACAGGCTACCCACAGGTGTTCGAGTCCCATCAGGCACCTGCTTTGCAGGCACAGACGCCTGCGGTTGCGACTACGCCGTCCTCGATCCGGAGGTTGCCAATGCTTGCGTTGGTGGCGCCATCCCTCGGTGTACTCGCCGTGGTCGCCCAACCGGCTCGCCCTGGTCTGGATATCGCGCTGGAGCCAGCCATGAGTGCCGTAATCCAGGACGCCGTCGTCAGCATCGTCATTGCCAGCGTTGTGCTGATCGCCGCGGAGTTCGTGAGGCGGACTGTCGCGCATACGCGACTGCATCAACCGCTGGCCAACTGTCGGTTCAGGCGTCGCTACCGCGCAACGCGCCCTGTGACCGACCGGACCACCCTCGAGGCGCAACCGTCTCCCGTCGCGCTTCCGGTGGTCCGGTCCCCAAGCCCGGCAGGCGCGGACGAGTGACCCATAGCCGCGCCTGCCGGCTCCACCCACGAACGGCGCGTCGCATGAACAGGCACGAGGCGACCGAGCCGTTGGACGCCGATCCCGGTTTGGTCGTGCCCGTGACGCCGGGGTGCTTCGCGCACTGGGCTGAGTACCCGCATGGGCGTCCGATGCTGGTGATCGATTACGGCGGTGCCCAACTCATGCTCGAAGTGGTCGAACCGCAGGACGCGGAGGTGTTCGCCCTGGGGCTGGCGCGGACGGCACTCGGCCTTGCCAGTCACTGCCGGTACCTGATGGGCGGCGGCCATGGTTGAGCCGATGAGCGCGCGGTCTTACGAGGTGTTGTGGTCGCCCTACGACCAGACCTGGCATGTCTTCCTCCTCGACCAGTTCGTTCAGCCGACTGGGTTGTTGATCGTGGCGTGGTGCGGGCATTCCATCCCGAGGCATCTCGTTGGGGACGCCCCGCCGGACAGCATCTGCCCGCCCTGCTCGCGTGTCCTCGGCATGCGGTCGCCGGACGTGCCGTTGCGGATGGCGGGGTAGTGGTCATGACCGCACTCCCAGACGTCGATGCCGAAGCTGACGCGTTTCGCGTGGCGCTCGGCAAGAAGCTGAGACAGGCATGCAAGCGACTTGGCTTGGCTCGCGGTGCGTTCATCGCGAAGTCGGGGTTGGACATCGCGGTGCAGACGTTGGCGACCTACGAACTCGGTACGCGTTCGATCGGTCTGTCGCAGTTGTTCGCGCTGTGCCGCGCGCTTGGGATTCATCCGATCGCGTTGCTCGACGACGTGTATCGCACCGTGGCCGGCAGGGACACCGGGGTGCTGGTCGATCTTGCCAAGCTCGCATGGACTGCGGCTGTGCGGTTGCAGCCCTTGTGCTCGTGGGCGCGGCTCCGCGTCCGTGACCGTCCCGCAGGCGAAGGCACCGAGGTCGCGTTCGACCCCCAAGCCTTGGACAGCATGGCCGAGTGGTGCCGGATGGATCCCGCAGCGTTCATCGAGGCAATGGTCCAGAACGGCATCGCTACTCGTTTCGTGAAAGTGGACATCCACAATGGACAATGAAGCAACGTCTCCAAGGCTTTGGGCCTATGCCCTCATCGGGCACGAAGATCGCCTGCTGCTGATCCCCAACGCCGAGCTGGACGTGTATCTGCTGCCCGGCACTGCCGTCCTGTCCGGCGAGCCGGTTGAGCACGGACTACGCAGAGCGCTGTACCAACAGTTCGCGACCACGGTCGACGACGTGGACTTCTACGCGGCCGTGGAGCACGGGACCCACGACCATGACCGCGGCTCCCGGTCCGAGGTAGCGCTCCTGTTCGACGTGACCCTCACCGAGCCTGACCATCTCACCCGACCAGGACGGCACGTGTGGGTCGACGACCGAGAACTCACCGCTCTCGCCGTGCGTCCAGAGGCCGTCAAGGACTGCCTACTCCGGGCGCCGCTGTCATCCCGCACACCGTGGTGGGCGTGGACACCATGAACCGTCGAGGGATGGGCACGAACAAGGCAATGGAGAAAGCCGTCTCGCAGGCCATCGGAGAGGAACTTCGCCGAGCACGCGAAGCACACGGCTGGTCGCGAGCGAAGTTCATAGCACTGCTGCCATCCGGCATCGGCGAACGCACCCTCCTCGCGTACGAGAAGGGGCTGCGCAACATCTCGGTGACTCGACTCGAAGAGCTGTGCGCCCACTTGGGAGTCGACGCATCGAACCTGCTCTCTCGCGCGCTGCAGACCGCCAGGATCCACTTGGAGAACCTCGAACTGCAGGTAGACCTGCACAAGCTGCTCAACGATCAGGCCTTCACGTTCAAGTCGCTGCATCAATGGGCCCGGAACAAGTTGACCGAAACCTCCGACGGCATCGTGGCGGTCACGCCCTCGGCGACGCGGGAACTGGCCGCGTTCATGGGCTGCACCCACAGCGAACTCGCCCACTACCTGGCCCGGTTCCTGCCCGAGGACACCCAACAGAACCAAGCCGCGTAACAACACCACAAGGCAACGTCGTCTGCATCCTGACCCGGTGGCGTGACGACACCTTTACCGCCACACGTCACGTGGTGGAGCCGACCGACACGACTATCCGCAGCGGTCTCAGAGTCGCATTGGAGAACGAAGCGGGCAGAGCGACGAGCGAACAGGGGCGTGCACATCTCGTACCCGGTCGCCCGGGACGTAAAGGAGAAACAATGCTGGGAAAGAGTCTGCTCGTCAAGTCCTACGTGGTCATCAACCAGGGTTGCCCGCTGGCGATCACTCGTGAAGGACCTGACCACGTTCTGATCCGATGTGGAGGATCCGACGGCGAGTCCTTCGAGATCGTGACGCAGCACGAAGCGCTGCGGGCGCTGGTCGAACTCGGCGCCGATGCGCTGACATGGATCGATGTCGTGGACCAGGACGACCCGTCCACCGACGACCGGACCCGAGGCTGACCTCGAACCGAACCATCCAACAAATGCGTACTCCTCCGACACCGCGCCGCAGCGATTGGCAGGGTCTCGCCGACACCACGAGTAGAGGCCTACCTCATGTCGCGCAAGCCATCGACAAGATCGGAAGCCCTCCACCGGTCTGAGCAGGTTCAGCTGTCGCGTTCGGACGTTCCATAGCTCGCCGAAGATCCTCAAGGAGGTTGAACATGGTGTGATTGCTAGAGTGCCGACACAATTGAGTGTCCGAGAGAGGACAGGCAGATGGCGCAGAAGGTACTGGTACAACTCGTCGACGACCTGGACGGGACCAGCGCGGAGGACGTCTCGACGGTCCTGTTCGGGCTGGACGGGGTCAGCTACGAGATCGACCTCTCGGACACC
>Ga0081539_10002912_pt1 | contig 22624 bp, 22 predicted proteins | sample TabmetS4T2R2_FD_71023 | JGI IMG/M metagenome (GOLD analysis project Ga0081539, IMG submission 71023) | Tabebuia heterophylla rhizosphere microbial communities from the University of Puerto Rico - S4T2R2 | ecosystem: Host-associated > Plants > Roots > Rhizosphere ...
TGCGATGCCGGCTGACGCGAGATAGGCCATGACCGCGTCAGCGCGTTTTTGTGACAGCGTGACCTGAGCGGAGTCGCTGCCGCCATCGTCGGCAAAGCCCTGCAGCTTCACCAGCCATTGCGGGTACTTGTTGAGCCAGGCGACCTGCTGGTTGAGCGTTGCCTTGGCGGTGGAGTCCAGTGTCGAAGAGCCCTGCGTGAAGAATGTGCGCCGACCGACGTTAAGGACGAAGTCCTCCTCGCTGCCCGGCTGCACGTTCTCGAAGCCCGGCGCCGGCTCATTCGTCTGGCCGCCCGCGACTGTTTGCAGTTCGGCATCGTTTCCATCGCGACTCTTCATGGAGGTGGATGTGCAGGCAGCGAGCAGCACGAGAAGACCGGCGCAAGCCAGAACCCGCGCCAGTCCGTTGGTGGCGTTCATGTCGTTTCCCCTCATCAATTTACCCTCCCGAGCATCTCCTACTGGAGAGTCGGATCAATCGGCAGCTTCGACTTGCCCGCCTGGTCGGCGATGTGCGGCAGAACCCACACGGCGGTGCCGATCGGGCAACGCTGGTAGAGATCGATCACGTGCTCCGGGAACATGCGGATGCAGCCGCTCGACGCGTCGTGGCCGATGCTCTCCGGATTGATGGTGCCGTGAATGCGGTAGCCCGTGTCGGAGCCGTCATTGAACAGGTACATCGCGCGAGCGCTGAGCGGGTTCTTGGGCGAGCCGCCGTCGACGAAAGCGGGCAGTTCGGGATGACGCTCCAGCATCTCCTTCGGCGGTATCCATTTCGGCCACAGCGTCTTGTTGTCGATCGTGGCGCGGCCGTACCACTTGAAGCCTTCCTTGCCGACGGCGATGCCGTAGCGGATCGCCGTCTTGTTCTCCATGATGAGGTAAAGCATGTGGTGGATCGTATCGATCACCACCGTGCCCTGCGGCTCCTCGGAGAAATATTTGACGACCTGCTTGTGCCACTTCTTGTCGATCATGTCGAAATTGGTGGTCTTGTAGGTCACGCCATTATCGACAGCCGTGCCGTCGAAATAGGATTTGGCCCAAGCCGGCGGCACAAGCGCACCTGCCGTTACGGCAGCCAGACCGCCCATCAGGACGCCACGTCGCGTTGTCTTCATGAAAAATTCCCCCTCGATCCGCAATCGCCGTCAACATAAATGACGGCGCCCCAGGATCAACGGGAAAAGATTTCGGCTTTTTTAAAGCAGCTTTGTGGCGGCTGTGTCGTCAGACCTCCACCGTGGCCGACGAGTCACCAATCCTTCTGACGCAAAAGTTCGCCGGCTTGAGTATTGCCTTGCGAAGCCGATTCGCGCAGCAGCCGTTTGGCGCGCTGAGGGTCGCCCTCTTCGATGAGAGTGGCCAGTTTCCACTTGGCCCAGTGATCGTTCGTCCTCGGCAGCGAAAGCTCGAAATATTTACGGGCGAGAGAGACGTTCTTCTCCACGCCATCTCCGTCGGCGAACATGAAAGCCAGCATGTGATAGGCCCATTCATTGTTCCGCTGCGCCGAACGCTCGTACCAATAGCGCGCCATGAGCATATCTTGCGGCACGCCGAGGCCCTTCTGGTAGAAAAATCCCACACGGAACTCGCCGTATTTGTCGCCGCTATCCGCAGAGGCCAAATACCATTTGAGCGCCGCCTGGTAGTCCTGACTGACGCCCATGCCGTTCTCATACATCTCACCAAGCTTGTAGGCGGAGGATGCGTTGCCCCTCTCGGCGGCCATCCTGTGATAGTGCGCCGAAATCAGCAGGTCAGCCCGGGTCCGCCGCGGATATCTCTTGTAGACCTCGGCGGTGTTGAACCAGTCCCAGGTGATTTGCGGAGGGTTTGTCTTTGCAACGGCCGGATTCAGAACCAATGCCAGTATCGCAATGGCGAGCAGCGCCTGATTCATCCCGAAGTAACATCGATAAAGAGACCTGTTTCCATGGTATATCGGTATTTTCGCCTTGCAACCCGAAGCTCAATGGCTGCGCCTCGCGCTGTCCGGCTCCCGTTCGGCAACCGTATTCGCTTCCTGGCGCAGACAGGCTGAGAGCGGCAGCCGCTACGCCCTTGCTTCCATTCGCGAAATTCGCCGGTCGGAATAGTTGAGGCGGCCGGCGGCGATGCGGTGGGCGAGCGCGCCAAGCTCCGGGTCGCCGACGACCAGCGCGTCGAGCTCGGTCATCTGGTTCATCGCGATGAGCTGGAGGATGTCGGCGCGCACCGAGCCGTCGGCGCGGCGAGGCAGGGCAGCGACGGCCTGGACCAGGTCGGCGCTGGTTTGCGCCTTCGCCAGCGCCTCGGGGGTGGCGGTCTCGACGAAGGCGTAGATGCCGACGCCTTTCGAGGGCAGCGGGAACGGGGCAAGCGCCACGTCGGCGACGCCCGGCAGCGATTTCAAGGTGGCGACGATGCCCGGCCCTTCGCGGTCGATGCGGTCATGCGTGCCTTCGCCGTCGGACCAGCGTAAGAAGCCGCGCGTGACGAGGTTGTAGAGCTTCTTGCCGGTCGCCATCCAGATGCGCGAGGGCAGCGAGCGGCGGGCAAGCACGCGGCGCGCGGTCGGCGTCATCAGGCCGGGTGCGAAGGCGCGCTGCTGCTTCAAGAGGTGGCGAAAATCCTCATAGGCCATCAGGCGGAACAGCGGCCCCTTGCGGCGATGGCGGCTGGCGAGCTGGAAATCGATGACGGCGGCGCGGCCGTCCGGCGTCATCAGCCAGTTCTGCGGCTTGGCGAGGTCGTTGTGGGTGACGCCGCGGCGGCGAAAATCGCGCAGCAGCCGGTGCGCGTCGCGATACCAGGATCGGTCGGACGGCCGTGCAAGATGCAGCGGCGTGCCGTCGGACCATGAGCGGAACAGGCCGTCGCGATCGACGGAATGCAGCTTCGGCACGCCGGCGATGCCGTCGACGGCTCGCAGCGCGGCTATCTCACGGCGGGCGAGCACCCAGCCGAGCGGACGCGACCAGAAGGGTGCTGCCGTGACGAGCCGGCGGATCACCGGAGCGCCAGGGCTTCCGGAAAAATAGCCTTTGCGCGTCTCGGAAAAGTGATCGCGCTTGAGGACCGTTTCGGGGACGAATTCGACCATCGGCGGCGTCTTAGGCTGTCGGCGGGGACGGCGCAACCAAAGGTTCCACGATCACGACTGCTCACTGTTCACTCACCCATCTGTGAGTGGACCGCAGACCTGTCGAATCTATCGTGCCGATGGGAGCGGCCAAAGGGAGAGAGACATGAACAAGCCACACGTCACACAGGCGATGATCGACGCCTATGACGAATACACACATCTGACGCTCGACCGGCGCGGCTTCATGGAAAAGCTGACGAAGCTTGCCGGCTCGGGCGCCGCGGCTGCGGCGATCGCGCCATTGCTCGCCGCAAACTCGGCGCGTGCTGCCATCGTTGCCGAGGATGACGCACGGCTGAAGGCCGAGGACATCGCCTATTCGGGCTCGGCGGGCGAGATGAAAGGTTATCTCGTGCATCCGGCCGACCAGAGCGGCAAGCTTGGCACAGTCATCGTCATCCACGAGAATCGCGGCCTCAACCAGCATATCCGCGACGTGGCGCGGCGCGTTGCGCTTGAAGGGTTTGTCGCACTCGCCCCTGATTTCCTGTCGCCGCTCGGCGGCACGCCTGGCGATGAGGAGAAGGCGCGCGAGATGATCAGCCAGCTCGACCCAGCGCAGACCGTGGCCAACGAGGTGGCTACCGTAGCCTTTCTGAAGGGTAACGAACTCGGCAACGGCAAGGTCGGCGTGGTCGGCTTCTGCTGGGGTGGCGGCGCTGTGAACGATCTCGCGGTCGCCTCGCCCGATCTCAACGCTGCGGTCGCCTATTACGGGCGCCAGCCCAAGGCGGAGGACGTCGCCAAGATCCAGGCGCCGCTGCTCCTGCACTATGCGGGACAGGACGAGCGCATCAACGCCGGCATTGACGCCTACAAGGCCGCACTCGACGCGGCCGGCAGGAAGTACACGGTCCATGTCTATGACGGTGTGCAGCACGCCTTCAACAACGACACGTCGGAAGCACGCTATAATAAGGAAGCGGCTGATCTCGCCTGGGGCCGCACCATCGCGTTCTTCAAGGAGAACCTGTCCTGACCGGTTGAACCGGGCGCCGTCACGTCACATGTGGCGGCGCAGGAATTCGCCCATGCTTGCCAGCGCACGGCGGCCGGGCTCGAGTCTGGCGTTCCAGACGTGCCAGGCGTGGATCATGCGTGGCCAGACCTCCAGGGTGACCGGCACTTCCGCGGCGCCGGCCGCCCCAGCGAAGCGCACCGAATCGTCCAGCAGCGTCTCGTCCGAGCCGACCTGAACCAGCAGCGGCGGGAGGCCGGAGAGATCGGCGAAAAGGACGGAGATGCGCGGGTCCTTGTGGTCGAAGCCTGGCGGCACATAGGCGCTGGCGAGCTCCTCCAGATATGGCTTGTGGATGAGCGGGTCGATATCGTTCTTGGTGATCATGGTGGCGCCCGACATTGTGAGGTCGGTCCAGGGCGAGACCAGCCATGCGCAGGCGGGCAGTTCGTCGCCTGCCTGTTTCAGTTTGTTGAGCAGCGCGACGGCCAGCCCGCCCCCGGCACTGTCGCCGCCGATCGCGATATTGCGAGCTGGGCAGCCCTGGCTGCGCGCGAAACGCCAGGTCGCCAGCGCGTCGTCCAGTGCGGCGGGGAAGGGATGTTCGGGCGCCAGGCGGTAGCCGGCCGCCAAGGTCCGGCACCCTCCTGCGCGGCCCGCCTCCGTCACCATGCGGCGATGGCTGAGGATCGAGCCGGAGCAGTAGCCGCCGCCGTGGAGGAAAATCAGCAGGCGGGACGCATCGCTGCCCGGCGCGATCGACCATTCGCCGGGAATGCCGCCGAGATCGATCGCTTCGGTCCGGATGTCCACCGCGATCGGAAATTCCGCGCAGACGTCATCGATGCGCTGGCGGCGGGCGGACCAGCCGACCGGCCGCGGCTTGGAACCAAGCAGCGCGCGGATCGCGTCAATCTCCGTGGTGTCCATTCGGCCTCCCTGTGTTCGCGGCTCTGGCGAAGATGGCGGCGGCATAATATCCTGTATGCATGGATCGCAGCAGAGCTATTGCCATACTGAAGAAGCACCGGGCCGAATTGCAACGGCAGGGCGTGCGGCATGCAGCGTTGTTCGGCTCGGTTGCGCGAGGCGATGCGAGGCCGGACAGTGACATCGACATCATGATCGATCTCGATCCCGGGGCGCATCTCGGAGTCTACGACTACGTAGGACTCAAGGAGTATATCGCCGGTTTGTTCGACGGGCCTGTCGATGTGGTGAGCCGTGATGGGCTGAAGCCCCATGTGAAGCCAACGGCCCTGACTGAAGCGGTATATGCCTTCTAGCGATACGAGTCGCATACTGGCGGCGATTGCGGACAACATTGCGTTGGCGCGTCGCTTCGTCGAGGGAATGAGTTTCGAGAACTTTGCCGGTGACGAACGGACCCTCTACGCGGTGACGCGGTGCCTGGAGATCGTCTCAGAGGCATCGCGCAGGCTCCCCAACGATCTCAAGGAGCGCTATCCAAATGTGCCTTGGATGCGGATCGCCGGCGCCGGCAATGTCTATCGCCATGACTATGAGGACGTGTTAGCGGAACTGCTTTGGGTCACCGTGCACGAGCAATTGGATGAACTCGAGCGCGCCGTCGCAAAGGAGCAGTCTTAGAAAATCATTTGCGATGCTCCGGCGCGGGCTTGTGGATCGCCACGCCGGCAATGACGAGCGCAATGCCGATCAGATCGCGCAGGCTGGGAATCTGGGTGAGCACGATAGCGCCGACGATCGTTGCAGTCGCCGGCAAGAGCGAAAGCAGCAAAGCAAAACTTGCGCGCGGCAGGCGCGACATGGCGAGCTGGTCGCAAATGTAAGGGATGACGGACGAGCAGATGCCGACGCCGAAGGCGGCTGCAATCAGCACCGGCGATGAAAACGCGGTCATCGCCTCGCCGAAGCCGATCGGCAGGGCGATGATGCAGGCGATCGCCATGGCCGCGCCAAGATTGGCGACGCCGTTAGCAGCCCCGGTCGCAGCAAGCCTATGGCCGAGCACGATATAGCCGACGAACAGCGCGCCGTTGAGAAAAGCCCAGAAGAGCCCGGCCGGATCGCTTCCCCACCTGACATCGATCAGGATCAAGGCGCCGGCGACGGCGATGACCAGCGCCAAGAGATTGCGGCGGCTGCGCAGGCCGTAGAGCGCGACGCCGATCGTGCCGACGAACTCGATCGCGGCGACCAGCGAAATCGGCAGGCGCTCCAGCGCCAGATAGAACGAGCAATTCATCACGGCGAGGCAGGCGCCGAAGGCGAGAAGCAGGTATCGCTGCTGGGGGCTGGCAAGGCGAAGCGTGCCCCCCGGCCTGGTCAGAGGGACAAAGATCAGTGCGGCAAAGGCGATGCGCAGCCAGGCGACGCCGAGCACGCCGATATGCGGAAAGAGCAGCACGGCGAAGGCCGGGCCAAGATAGTGGAAAATCGCGCTGACGCCGAACCACAGGTGCGGCGGCACGACATCTGCGGCACGCAACAGTGATAGAGGTTTTGCTTGCGATTGAGCGCTCATGAGAGGATGATCGCAGGTCAGAACATAGATTCATATGGATACTTGAAGGTATAAGGAATAGTTTTGATTCAAAGTGGAGGTCAGAGGCAATGAAGCGCCTTCCAATCGAAAGTTACACGCTGGACCCAGTCGACCTGCGCGTCCTCGGCATCCTGCTGGAGGATGCGCGGACCAGCGTGGCCGAGATCGCCCGCAAGGTAAGGATGTCGGCGCCGAGCGTGTCTGAACGTATGAAACGTATGGAAGAGGACGGCACGATTGAAGGCTACAGGATCGCCATCAACCCGGCTGCGCTCGGCCTGCCGCTGGGTGCATGGCTGAGAGTGAGGCCGGTGCCGGGCGAACTTGGCAGGGTCGCGGAGATATTGAAGGCGATACCCGAGATCGCAACTTGCGATCGCGTTACCGGCGAGGATTGCTTCATCGCCCGCGTGCAGGTTCGTTCTGTGATTGACTTGGAGCGGGTAATTGACCGCATCATCCCCTATGCCATGACCAACACGGCGATCGTCCAGTCTTCGCCCGTGCCGGCGCGACTGCCGATGCCGGACAAGGGCGCAGATTGATTTTCCCGCGCACTGCGCAATGTTCTCCATGAACGGAGGACGCCATGGCTGACAACGACGCGACGATCCATATGTTCGAGCCGGACCACGGCATTCCGAACAGCCGCCTGCCGCTGGTGTTCTGGCGGAGCAGGCTACCGGCCGAGGCGCGCGGCGGAACGGCCGCGACGGCGCTCTACCGCAGGAACGGCTGGCAAGGGACGTGGGTCTATGCCGTCTTCCCGTACTGGCATTTCCATACGCGCGGGCACGAGGTGCTGGCCTGTGTCTCGGGACGCGCGCGGATCGGCTTCGGCGGCGACCGCGGCATCAAGGTCGATGTCGAGGTGGGTGACGTCTGCGTGGTTCCGGCCGGCGTCGGCCACCGCAAGTTCGACGCGTCGTCCGATTTCCAGATGGCCGGCGGCTATCCGCCTAGCCAGGAGGGCAACATCGTGCGGCCCGGCGATCTGGATGACGAGAGGATCGCGCACGAAATAGCGGCCGTGAAGCTGCCGGAGACGGACCCGATCAGTGGAAGGGCGGACGGTGTCGTGGAGATTTGGCGGCAGGCAGACCGATAGACCCGGAGCTAGGCGCTCTTCCTCTTGATTCCGATCGACCGTCCGGCGCGGTCGGGCACCGGCAGGCCGGCGTGAGCGGCGCGCATGGCATCGACCTTGGCCTGGATGTCGGCAGGGAAGGGGGCGACCTTCGGGCCGGCCATGTCGACATGCAACATCAGGTTCTCCGATGTCGCAGCGAGCCAGCCGTCGACATGCCTCAGCTCCTGGAAGAAGCGGATGCGCTTCTCGTCATGGTCGAGGATCTGCAGCGAGGCGGTGACACGGTCGCCAAGATGCAGCTCGCGCACATAGCAGATGTGCACTTCCGCCGTGTAAGATGTGAGCTGCCGCTCTTTCGCATAGTTCGGGCCCATGCCCATGAGCTCGAAGCCGTCATCCGCTCCACGGTCGAACAGCACGTTATAATAGGCCATGTTGAGGTGGCCGTTGTAATCGATCCAGTCCTTCTCGACCTTCATGACGCGTGAGACGAAGGGCGCAGGGTAGGACATCGACGGCTCCTTGGGACAGGCGAGTTGGATAACCGCAGTTGCTGGCGGACTGGGCGATTGATAGCGATCCGGATAGAGCGCACAAGCTTCCAAAAGCGACAGACGGGGTAGGAAACATGTCTCTTGAGACGATCGTGCGCGTCGAGCGCAACGAGGCCGGCATCGCCGCAGCCCTCGGCATCTTGAAGCAGCGTTTCGGCGAACGCTTCCAGACCGGCCAGGCGATCCGCGCCCAGCATGGGCATACGACGACTTATATTCCGAACCAGGCGCCGGATGCCGTCGTGTGGCCCGAATCGACCGAGGAGGTGCAGGAGATCGTGCGGGTCTGCGCCGAGCATCGCGTGCCGTTGATCGCCTTCGGCGTGGGCACCTCGCTCGAAGGCCATGTCAATGCGCCGGGCGGCGGCATCTCGCTCGACACTTCGCGCATGAAGCGCATCATCGAGGTAAACCCGGAAGATCTGGACTGCACGGTGGAGCCCGGCGTGACGCGTGAGGAGCTTAACCACCATTTGCGCGACACCGGCCTGTTCTTCCCGATCGATCCCGGCGCCAACGCCACCATCGGCGGCATGACGGCGACGCGCGCCTCCGGCACCAACGCGGTACGCTACGGCACGATGCGCGAGAACGTGCTGTCGCTGACGGCGGTGATGGCCGACGGCCGCATGGTGAAGACCGGAAACCGGGCGAAGAAGAGCTCGGCCGGCTACGACCTTACGCGGCTGCTGATCGGCTCGGAGGGCACGCTCGGCATCATCACGGCGATCACCCTGAAGCTGCAGGGCATTCCGCAGGCGATCGGCGGCGGCGTATGCCCGTTCCCAAGCGTGGAGGCGGCTTGCTCGGCGGTGATCGCGACGATTCAGATGGGCATTCCGGTCGCGCGCATCGAACTCGTAAATCAATTGCAGATGAAGGCGATGATTGCCTATTCGAAGCTCGATTACCCCGAGACGCCTTGCCTGTTCGTCGAGTTCCATGGCTACGAGGCGGGCGTAGCCGAACAGGCGGCTGCGTTCGGCGAGATCGTGGCCGAATATGGCGGCGGACCGTTCATCTCCGCGACCGCGCCAGAGGCGCGGGCAAAGTTATGGAAGGCACGGCACGACGCCTACTGGTCGTCACTCACCTTGCGGCCCGGCGCCAAGGGGCTGTCGACCGATGTCTGCGTGCCGATTTCGCGGCTTGCCGAATGCATCGCCGCCACCGAAGCCGATATTGCCGAGCACGGGCTGATCGCGCCGATCGTCGGCCATGTCGGCGACGGCAACTTTCACGTGCTGGTGCTGATGGATGTCGACCATCCCAAGGAGATCGAGGCGACGGAGGCGTTCGTGGCGCGGCTCAACAGGCGAGCGATCGCTTTTGACGGCACCTGCACCGGCGAGCACGGCATTGGCCAGGGCAAGATCGCCTTCATCGAAGAAGAGATGGGCGCCGGCATCGACTTCATGCGCATGATCAAGCGCATGCTCGACCCGCTCAATATCATGAACCCCGGCAAGATATTGCCGGGGTGAGATGGGGCAGGGGACTGGCGGTTAGTCGGGATGGACAGAAGAGTTCGGTCCTGCTTCATTATACTCGTCGGAGTAGACAACCTTGAGTCGGAAATTGAGCCTTAGTTCTTTTATGTCACTCTTAACTTACTTATCTTTTTCGATTGCGAGGCTCCTATATTTATGCAAACATCACGTTGTGAATAAATCGCAAGGAGCACAGTCATGAAGAGAATAGCTATCAAGAGAATCTTTTTTGCGGCCGCAGTAACGCTGCTTTCTTCCAGCACTGCGATGATGCTGGCTTCGGTCGCAGCTCAGGCTGCGAGGTCCGGCGGCTGACGTAGAGATAGCGATACCACAGGCGAAACGTCTGTGGCATTATTCTCGTTCAGCAACACACTATCTCTGCTAGCACTCGCACAGTCCTCACTGACGCGACCGTATGGAACGGACGGTGTGCTCGGTATGGCACGCTTCGTCGTGCAATTTTTTTCGGCTAACTGTCCTCCTTCCTTGTAGGCATCGAAATCCCGATCCGGGTGGTGCGTGACAGCCGAAGGCTTTATACCAACGGCCATGATGACTGACCGACGTGTGCCCAGTCGCAGGTGCAGGCTGGTAGATCCATGAAGCGCCGATCAATTTGTTATGTCTGGAGGCGAATGCACTACTATTTTAACTTTATGCCATCCTTAAGTATATAACACGTTGTAGATTTCTTGTCACACTCACCATCTTTCAGCTCTTCGCCCTTAAGCTTTATTCCTATATTTCTGTCGCCTTCCTTTGCTTTTTCAGGAACGTCAATTGTAACCGGGAAGCGATTTGCGGATATGTCATCAGGAATCGGCTGACCGACTCCTATCGATGTGTCTATATTCTCGCCAGCGTAATCCATGACGAAAGCTTCAAGGCCGGCTCGATCAAGACCTTCTCCTATGATATCTACATCTGAGATCTGACCGGTATCTATCTCTGCAGGATCTACTTTCGTTATCTTTACGGCCATTTCAGCCTCCTCTGAGCGATATTTCCTTGTTTTGCAGCTTAATCAAGATCGCCAGTTCTGCGAGTCCATCCACTCGATTTTCCCATCACGCCGCCGAAACGGCCTGTCGCGTTACTCGACTTCCCACCACTGGACTTTCCTTGGCTTCTCCCTGCCCAAGCGGGATCTGCCTCCGCCGACAGCAATATGTCCTCCAAGGTTCCCGTCTCCACGTCCAATCTCATAGAAAAATCGCCTTTATCGTAGATCCATACCCGCAGGTCCAATGCGAACGCGCCGAGCTGCCAGCCGAGTCCGGTCCGCGTAACCCGGCCTGGCGATCTGGATAGCCTGTCGAAATTGGGGTCAGCTGGCCGTGGCGCGTCTACTTGCAGGCCCCCGCCATGGACCAAGAAAATCGTCGGACGGGCTAGTTCATAGAACTGTCCTTCAAACGAAAAAGAGAATATTCGCGCCAGAGCCGCGTCGTTGCTCCTGAGCTGATTCCTGAGAAAATTGTTTGCTCCGCCACGCGGAGGTCGTTCGTCGTCATCGGGGTCAACCCTCTTAAGCACCAAATCGCTGACCAAGCGGCCAAATAGGTATACGCCGGATGTACTTAGTAATGTTTCTTTGATATCGACGGCCATCTTTCCCTCCGATCAGCTTGTTCACACCGATATAGTTCTTCCCAGCAAATGCCTTTCTCGATAGCTCATCTTCGGAAGCTTGCGAGAATCTTGCGGCAGCAGCGTGCGCGCCGAATGAGAATGGCCATGATACGAGCGCCCGTCCATGTGCGGGCCGGCGCGCAGCCTGCCTATTCCCCGGCGGCCGAAGTTCCGGTCGATGATGCGCGAAAAGTCGCCTCCGGACTCGACCCGGTCGACGGCGAGCATCGTTTCAGCCACGTCGCCATAGTCCAGAAAATCCGGAGCGAGCGCCTGCAGCGTCTCGGCCAGATAGGTTCCGACCACATCGCGTGCCTCGATCAGAGCTTCGTAGAAACCTTCGGCGTTGCGCGCAAAGTCGCGGTCGAAGACCTCCTGAAGCGCCGCCTCGGCTGTTGGATCGACTTCGGCGATATCAGCGAGATTTTCGGTATCCGGCGAGATCAGGTCTCGCGCAACCAGGCTTTCGTGAAAGATATCGACCAGAATGTCGAAAATGGCTCCGGTCAGCGGCTGCGACAGTTCGTGTTCGTCCTTCCAGCCATGGACGAACTCGGCCATGGTGCGCTTGTTGTTGGCAGAGCGTATCTGCCGGTGCGGCGAAAATTCCGAAAGGCGCGAGAGGTGGTTGGCGACATAGAGATTGCCGCGCGTTTCCCCGAGCACGTTCTCGACGACGGAAGGGAAGTGCATAGCCGCAATCAGCGACGCACAATCGGCAAAGGCTTCCTGAAATCCCAAATATTCGGGATACTCGGCGCCGATGCCCGGCAGGCCCAGTATGCTGTAGATGATGGCGTGGCCCACCTCGTGGGCGATGATGTCGAAGTCTAAACTGAAGGGGAGGACGCGCCCGTCCTCCTCGAACTGGCTGCCGAGTTCGAGATAGCCGTAACCGTATTGCGCGTTGTTCCAATCCGGCAGGATGGAGATTTCCAGCCGATCGAAATGGTCGCGGAAATGCCACACCAGTGGCTGGCCAAGATAACGCTCCCACACGTCCAGCGTGAAGCGCACGCAACCGAACGCGTGAGCGGCCTCAAAGCCTGGCATCGACGGCTGGTAATAGTCGAAGTTGCCGCTCTCGTCGGGGGCCGCAGGCTCGAGAATCTTTCTCTGCCATGGCGGGAGATAGATGAACGGAGTTCCCAGCGGTCCGCGCCTGACGCCATATGGGTGGCTTTTGCCGACCGGCTCCACGACATACATCAGCGCATCCGACGGCCCGGAGCCGACACTCCCTCCATGCGAGGAGACAGTGACGATCTCAGGAGTCGGCCATGCATCCTCGAACGGAGGCTGAACGAAAAGCTTGAAGCGGGTTGTCACCCTGACCCCCCTCGCTTATGTTTTTCAGCATAAGCTAATCTTCGTTGCTTGGCTATGGCTTTGTCAAAACTTCAAAACCTTATGAAGACCAGGAACGAGCGCCCTAATCCAGCAGTTCTATCAACTTCTTGTAGCGCGAGTGGTCGCGTAACGGGTCGAGATCGGCATCGTTCCTAAACCAAAGCTTCATTGCGGGGCTGACCCGAGGCAGCCAGGATTCCAGCAGATCGATAGCACGCTCCGGTTCTCCCAACTGCGCATAGGTGCAAGCGGAATTGTACTGCGTGTTGGCGTCGCCAGGATCGATTGCTATCGCACGGGCCAACCATGCCAAAGCGCGATCCCGTTCGCCGAGGAAGGCCAGCACAGTCGCCCCTAGACAGGCGCAGTTTGCGTTTTCCGGGTGCAGCCGCAGTTCTTCCTCGGCCTTGCCCACGGCGACCCGCGCGTAGCTACGGGCGTGGTCATCCTGCTTGAGCGAGCGAAAGACATTCACAAGCATGAGCGCCGCACCGTAGTCGGTCGGCCTTATCTCCATTGCACGGGTCAAATAGGTGGCGGCGAGTTCGAACTGCCCGTCGGCAAAGCAAAATTCGGCATAGTGCCGGTTGGCCTCGTGGCAATTCGGGTCGAGCGATAGTGCTTGCTCCAGCACAGGGGCCGCCTCGGCGCGGCGATTGTCGACGGCCAGTGCAAAGCCCCGGACCGCGAGCGCTTCCGATAGACTGGGATTGATCGCCAACGCCTTATCGGTCGTCGCAAAGATCTCTTCCACCGGTATTTCGAAGCCATAATTCTCCCGGAGCCGCACGTCGCACACCGCAATTGCGGCATAGGCACGGGCGTAGCCGGGATCGAGCTCGATCGCCCTGGCGAAGCTCTGTCGAGCCATCAGAAGATTCGCCTTGGAGGCGATGTGGTAGTACTCGCGGCCGCGCAGATAGTGCGTGTAGGCCTCCACATTCTCCGTGGGCGCCTCCTCGATCGCCTTTTTCTCTTCCGGCAGAAGTCTGACCTTCAATTGCTCGACAACCGCTTTGGCGATCTCGTCCTGCACGGCAAAGATGTCGGTGAGGTCACGGTCGTAGCGGGCGGCCCAGAGGTGCCCATCGGTGGCGCCCTCGATCAGTTCGGCGTTGATCCTGACCCGATTGTCGACCCTGCGGACGCTGCCTTCGACGACGTAGGCGACACCGAGCTCTCTCGCGATACGCTGCAGGTTCTCGGTGCGTCCCTTACAGGTGAAGACCGTGTTGCGGCTCAGCACGAACAGGCCCGAGACGTTCGACAGATCGGTGATGAGGTCCTCGGTGATGCCGTCACTGAAGAATTCCTGCTGCGGATCGTTGCTGACATTGGCAAACGGCAGAATGGCTACCGAAGGCCTGTCGGCGCGCCCCCGTTTCTCCATGCCGTCATCGAGTTGCGTCGCCCGCGGACCGGCATGGTCCCAATTGGCGAAATAGACGTGGACGGGCCTGGCGATGTTCTTGACGATGCGTGTGCCCTGATCGACAAAACCAAGGTCGAGCCGGTTGCCGATCTGGTGGCGGACCGCCTCCGAACAGGCGATCCCGCCAGGAATAGCAAGACCCTGCAGGCGAACCGCCATGTTGACGCCATCCCCCTGGAAATCGTCGCCGTCGACGATCAGATCGCCGAGATTGATGCCCATGCGAAACTTGAAATGCCGCGGCTCGGGAATCTCGGCGTTGCGCTCCGACATGCCGCGCTGGATGTCCACCGCGCAGCGCGTCGCGCTGAGCACGCTCGCGAACTCGATCAGGAAGCCGTCGCCCATCACTTTGAATATGCGACCGCCATGCCTGGCGACCGTGGGGTCGAAGAACTCGCGCCGATGCCGGCGGAGCGTTTCGAGCGTCCACTCCTCGTCGCTTTCCATGAGGCGGCTATATCCGACAATGTCCGCTGCCAGGATTGCCGCCAATCGACGCTCGAGCTGCGCTTCGTCCATAATGTCTCCTAGAGACGCTAATATATGCGAATTGCTTACGGGGGGGAATGCCGGGGAAGCCGAGATCGTAGCGATGTATGTCGTACGCAATCCCGACAAGCTCCGGCATTTGGGCGAGCCCACCGTCCGTTGATTGCATCGTGGGCGTCGCTCCCCGCTGGCATCGTCGGAAGCTGCAGCTTTCCATCCGTCAGGTCCTTCGGCCGGAAGCGTCCGGTTCGAGCGACTATGCAATTTGCCACTTTATCGACAGAGTAATGCCGATAGAGTGCTGCCTTGTCCCTGCTTGCAAGGGAGTCTCGGGAGAGCAATTTGCTCGCGCGGCTGTTCGTAATCCTCGGCGGAGTTCTGGTACTGGTGCTCACCGCAGCGCTGGTCGCGCCCTATTTCATCGACTGGACAAGCTACCGCGCCGATTTCGAGCGGGAGGCAAGCGCCATACTCGGACGCAATGTGACGGTGCGTGGCGACGCGACGGCGCGCCTCCTGCCGTTTCCCTCCGTCACCTTCACGGATGTTGCGGTTGGCGGCGGGCCGGGCGGCGAGCCGGCCATGACGGTTGAAGAGTTCTCGATGGATGCCGAGCTCGCCCCATTCATGCGCGGCGAATTCCTGATCTTCGACATGCGGTTGGTGCGCCCCAAGATCAATGTGGCCGTCGACGCCGCCGGCAAGATCGACTGGGCCGTACGCCCGTCGACCCCGTTCAATCCCGCGCAGATCGCCATCGAAAAGTTGACGATCACCGAAGGCCAGGTGCGGATCAGGCACGTGGCCAGCGGGCGCGACCACATGCTGACCGAGATCAACACCGAAATCGCGGCGAAGTCGCTCGACGGGCCGTGGCGCGTCGACGGATCGCTGAGACTTGACGGCATGCGCACGGCGATCGGCCTCTCGACCGGCAAGGTCGACGAGAACGGAGCCATGCGGCTGCGCATCAAGGCCGATCCAGTGATCTATCCTATCGACATCGAGACCGATGGCGACGTGCATCTGAATGATGGCGCTGCGCAATATGATGGGATGTTCCGCATCGAGGCGCGCGACGACACGAAGCAAATCGCGAAGGAAGGGGAGGCTGCCCCAGCCAAGCCAAAGGGCGAGCCGCCGGTGTGGCGCGTCAATGGCAAGCTGCAGCTCAACCACGAGCGGCTGGCCTTCGACGAATTTCGCTTCGAGACCGGGTCGCTCAACGATCCCTATACGGCCGACGGCGCGGCCTTCATCGCGTTCGATGCCAATCCGCGCTTCGAGGTGACGGCGACAGGTGCGCAGGTGCGCTTCGACGAGGCGGTGGGCGTCGAGGAAGGCCCTGCCGGGCTGACGCTCAAGGATCGGGTGGCGGCGATAAGGGCAACATTGCTCGACCTGCCGAAGCCGTCGATCCCCGGGCTGATCGATGTCGACCTGCCGGCTGTGGTCGCGGGCGACACCACGATCCGCGACGTCAAGCTCAAGGCCGAGCCGGTCGCGGAGGGCTGGAACGTCAAGGCGCTGTCGGCCTCGCTGCCGGGGCGCACGACGCTGGAGGGTTCGGGCCTGTTGAGCTCCGGCGAGGATGACTTCGGCTTCACCGGCTCGATGCTGGTTGCGGTCGGTCAGCCGTCGGGCTTTGCGGCGTGGCTCTCGAAGGATGTCGACGAGGCGATCCGGCGGCTGCCGGCCGCCGGCTTCAACGCCAAGGTCGACCTCACCCAGGAGAAGCAGACATTCAGCGACCTGGAACTCATTCTCGGCGCGGCAAAATTTCGTGGCGAGATCGAGAACGACGCGTCCTCCGACGCCAAGCCGTCGATGCGGGTGGAGCTGAAAGGAGCTGCGCTCGACATAGACGGGCTGGCCGCCTTCGCGTCGCTGTTCGTCAGCGAGTCCGGCGGCGAGCGCTTCGCCGACCGCGACCTCGACATCAAGGTTAAGGCAGGCCCGGTGAGCGCCAGCGGTTTGACGGCGGAAAGCATCGACACGGCACTCAGGGTCCATGACGGCGACCTCGAGATCGACAGGCTGTCGATCGGCGGGCTTTCGGGGGCGACCATCAGTGCAACAGGCAAGGTGAAGAGCTTCGCCGGCCAGCCGGAGGGCAATATCGATGCCTCGATCGTCTCGGTGGACCTGGCGCCGGTGATCGGCGAGTTGGCGGCGCAATATCCCTACAACGCCGTCTTTGCGGAACTGGACAAGCGGGCCAAGGCCTTTTCCAACCTGTTCGAGGATTCCGAGATCGATTTCGTGGGCACTGCGGTGCGCAACGGCGACGGGACCAGCGGCGTTGCGGTCAGCGCCAATGGCAAGACTGGCGGCACCGCCTTCACGCTCACCGCTTCGGGCAATGGTGCGTTCGGCGCGATCGAGAAAGCGCCGCTGAAGCTCACCTTCTCGGCCGAGAACGATGATGCCGCGCCGCTGCTGGCGCTCTACGGCTTGCCGACGCTGCCGCTCGGCCTGACGGGTGGGGGGCAGACGCTCTTCACGGCCGAGGGAACCATCGCGTCCGGCCTGAAGTCCAGTCTCGACTTTACCGGCGAAGACATGCAGGCGGGCTTCGAGGGCAATCTGCAGGTCGTGAACGGGCTCGGCGCGGCCAAGGGTGCGGCACGCCTCGAGGCCGCCGATCTCGAGCCGTGGCTGATGACGACGGGGCTGAGCTTCCCTGGCATGGGGCTGGGTACGCCGGTGTCGCTATCGGCCGACATCGACTACGGCAATCGCCTGCTGGTCGTTTCGAACATCGAGGGTGAGGTCGCCGACGGCCCGGTTTCGGGCGACGTCAATGCCGAATTGAAGGATGGTGTGCCGCATCTTACCGGCGGCTTGGCGATCGACGCGTTCGATCTCGAGCCCGTTGCGGCGATGGTGGTGGGCGACGCGTCGCTGCAGCCGGGGGAGGGCACGTGGCCTTCCGTGCCGTTCCAGTCGAAGGCGGCGCTGCCGTTCACGGCCGACCTCGACCTGTCGTTCAGCTCGGTCGCTGCCGGGCTGTTCGGCGTGGTCGAGGAGGCGCATATGCAGGCGGCCGTCGGGAGGGACGGCATCAGGCTGTTCGACGTGAAGGGCAGGCTCGATGGCGGCGAACTCGCCGGCCTTTTCGAAGCCAAGAACAATGACGGCAGTGCTCTCGTCTCGACGCAGTTCAAGCTCGCCGGCGCCGATCTCGGCGAGCTTCTCGACGGGCATGGGCCGATAGGCAAAGGCGACATCAGCGCCTCGCTCTCGGCGGCGGGCAAGTCGGTCGAGGCGCTCATCGCCTCGCTGTCGGGCTCGGGCACTGCGACACTGACGGCCATGCAGGTGCCGGGAATCAATGCCGAAGCGTTCCCGGCACTGCTCGAAGGCGCCGACAGGATGGGCCGCGACATCGACGCGGTGAGAACCGCGGCCTTCGCGCCGGCGATCGTGTCGAACGGAACGCTGTCGGCGCCTCCTGCCGATATCGCCTTCACCGTGGCGGCCGGCGTGCTGAGGGCGCCGCCTGTGACGTTGGACGCCGGCAAGGCAAAGGTCACGTCCGACCTCAAGGTCGATTTCACCAGCGGCCTGATCACGGCGCTCGGCTCGGTCACCTATGCGGCAGGTGACGATGCGCTGGTGGGCTCCGAGCCGTCGGTGGGCTTCACCGTCGAGGGGCCGCTCGCCGCGTTGTCGGGCCGGTACGACACCGAAGCGCTGGCGCAGTTTTTGACGCAGCGCGCCCTGGAGCGCGAGCAGGCCCGGGTCGAGGCCCTGCAGGCTTCGCTGATCGAGAAGCAGCGGCTGCGGCGCGAAGTCCGCTACTACGCCTCGCTGCAGTTCGAGCGCGACAAGGCGGCCGAAGCGGCGCGCAAGGCCGAGGAAGAGGCGCGGCGCGCAGCCGAGCAAAAGCGCAGGGCCGAAGAGGCGGCGAAAGCGGAAGCGGCGGCAAAGGCGGCTGCGGAAGAAGAGCGCCGCAAGCAGGAAGAGGAATCGAAGCGCAAGGCCGACGAGGCCGCGAAAGCTGAAGAGAAACGACAGGCCGAGGAGGCGGCCAAAGCCGCAGAGGAAGAGCGTCTCCGGCTGGAGGAAGAAGCAAAACGCAAGGCCGAGGAGGCACGGAAGGCCGAAGCGGCCGCCCAGGCGAAGGCCGAAAAAGCTGCCGCGGAAGAAGAGCGGCGCGCGCAGGAGGAGGAGGCGAAGCGCCAAGTCGAGGAGGCAACCAGGCTCGCCGAGGAAGCGGCCGCCAAGGAAAAGAAGAACAAGACCGACATCGAGCGCGCACCGCTGCCACCGGCGCAGGTCACGCCGCTCAAGGCCTTCGACGAGGACGCGATCAGCGAATTCCTGAAGTCGCTGGGGAATTGAGCGGCCTCACGCCGCCGCTGCGCGGCTGGCGACATCTTCAAGCACATGGACTCTCAGCGCCGAAGAAAGGTTCGCGCCCTTCGGCCGATTGCCGTCGATTTCGGCCACGAGGGACGCCAGCGATATGCCGCGCCGTGCGGCGATCGCGGCGAGTGCATCGAAGAAGGGCTGTTCGACAGAGAAGCTGGTGCGGTGGCCCTTGATCGTGACCGACCGCTTGACGACGTAGCTCACCTCTTGCCAGGGCCCGGATCAAGGCGATGGCCATCGAGATGGGCCTTGGCGGCCGCCTTCTCGGCGGCAGCGCGCTGCTTCTCGGCCCTGGTGCGGCCATGAACGGCACGGTTTTCCTGGGCCGTCTTTCCGGACTCCTCGCACGCCTTCTGCTTGCGGAACTGGCGGAGGTTGACGATCTCAGCCATCGTCGCCGTCACTTTTTGCGGAAGGAGTCCAGGGAGACGACTTCGGCGCCCTTTTGCGGCGTTTCAGGCGTAGCTTCGGGGGGCTTGGCCTTTGGCTCGGATTTGCCGCGGGGTTCGTTTTTGCGAGCGGCTGGAGCGGGAGGCTTGGCAGGGGTCTCCGGCTTCCGATCGGGCGGGCTTTCCATGGGAAGGCCGACGACGGCCTCAGGCTTCACGTCGAATTCGAGCTCGAAGTTCACAGAGGGGTCGTAGAAGCCGCGCACGGCCGCAAACGGCACTTCCAGCTTTTCCGGCACGTCGGAGAAGGAGAGGCCGACCTCGAAACCAGTCTCGCTCACCTTCAGGTCCCAATACTGGAACTGCAGCACGATGGTCATCTGCTCGGGGTAGCGCTCGCGCAGCCGGCTTGAGATTCGCACACCGGGCGCGTTCGTCAGGAAGGTGATGAAGAAATGATGGTTGCCGGGCAGGCCGGTGCGCGCCACCTCGGCCAGCACCTTGCGCATGACGCCGCGGAGTGCGTCCTGCGCGAGGATGTCGTAGCGTATGTAGTCGTCAGCCATTGCCCAAGCCGCGGCAGTTGAATCGTGCGCCTACGTTTAATGACGAAGCACGCCGCCGTAAACCGGCATGTAGCGCAAGGGTTCCCGCAATCACTCCGCCGCGAGCGGGGTTTTTTCCCTCGGTCCGGTCTCGGCTTTCCGGCCATAGGCCTTAAGGAAGGTGCGCACGGCGTTCTCGGCCGAGCGGTGAATCTGCTCCTCGCTCGGCGTGCCGCCCAGCATGAAGGTGAGCTGCAGGTCGGCATTGTTGAGGGCGAGGAACTGCCTCGCCGCGAGGTCCGGGTCGTCCATGTCGAGATGGCCGGCCAGCGCCAGGCGGGCGAAGCGGGCAGCGAGAGCGGCCCAGGTCTTGCTGGGGCCATCGTCGCGCCATGCCTGGAAAAGCTCCGGGTAGCGTTCGCTCTCCTTCTGAATGAGACGGCGCAAGAACTTGCCGTCCTTGCTGCAGACGCAGTTGGAGTTGAGGCGAATCGCAAAGGCGATTAGGTCGGCTGGCAGGTCCTGCGGGTGGTCGGGAAAGGTCGCCAGGGTCTCGAAGAAGCCGGCATTGCAGCGTTCGGTGATCTCGGCCACGACCGCCTTGAACAGCGTCTCCTTGTCGCGGTAGTGGTTATAGACGGTCTGGCGCGATACGCTGGCCTCCGCCGCGATCAGGTCGATATTGGCGCCGGCGTAGCCCTCGCAGCAAAAAACCTTGGCCGCCGCCTCGATCACCGAAAGGCGTTTGGCAAGATGGCTGCCGGGCGCCGGCACGAATGTCATTTATTTGCTGCTTTCATCAACGCTGCCTTTATCAGCATTCACCCAAAATTCATGATAACTCTGATTGACGATTTGGACAAGCCTGTCTAAAAAACTGGACTCAGAGTGAAGGGAGCCGATAGGGAGGAAGTCGGAATCCCGGATATCGATGTTACTTGGATCGAAGCCGCATGCGGCGATGGATACCGGAAAGCAGTTCGCCATGACAGCCAAATTCCTCCGTACCGCGATCATCCTCGGCCTTTTGTCGGCCATCGGTCCCTTCGCCGTCGACATGTATCTCCCCGCGCTGCCGTCGATCGGCGCGGACCTGCGGGCAAGCACTTCGGCCGTGCAGATGAGCCTCTTTATCTTTTTCCTGTCGATGGGACTTGGGCAGATCATCGTCGGCCCGATCTCTGACATGGTCGGCCGCAAGCTGCCGCTCTATGGCGGGCTGCTGCTGTTTGCCATCGGCGGCGTCGGCTCTGCGCTGTCCCCATCGATCGAGTGGTTGATCGCCTTCCGCTTCATCCAGGGGCTTGGCGCCTGTGCGGGCATGGCTGTGCCGCGCGCGATCGTGCGCGACCTCCACACAGGCGTCGAGGCCACGCGACTGATGTCGTTGCTTATGCTCGTCTTCAGCGTATCGCCGATCCTGGCGCCGCTCACCGGTAGCATCGTCATCGAGACGGTCGGCTGGCGCGCGGTGTTCTGGGCCGTGACGGGCGCGGCGCTGCTGGCGGCGATCCTGCTGGCTACCTCGCTCGAAGAAACCAGGCCCGCGGCCGATCGGGTAGGGAGCTCGTTCGTCAAGGCGCTTGCCGACTATCGATTCCTCATGGGCGACCGCAACTTCCTCGGGCTGAGCTTCATCGGCGGCTTCGGGATCGCCAGCTTCTTCGTCTATCTGGCAAGTTCGTCTTTCATCCTGATCGACCATTACGGCCTGTCGCCCGGGGTCTACAGCGTGTTCTTTTCCATCAACGCGGTGGCCTTCATCGGCGTATCCCAATTCGCGGGAATGCTGACCTCGCGGTTCGGACTGCCGCGCGTGGTGCGCGTGGCGATCGTGGGTTATGTCACCGTGATGGTCGTGCTCTTCGCCGTGATGGCGTCCGGTATCGAGGGCCTTGCGGTCATGGCCTCGCTGCTCTTCGTCGGCTACGGTTTCCTCGGCCTCGTCATCCCGACCACGTCGGTGCTGGCCATGGAAGAGCATGGCGAGATCGCGGGAACCGCGTCCGCGCTGATGGGTACGCTGCACTTCGCCACCGGCGCGGTGGCGATGGCCGTCGCCGGCCAGTTCTTCGACGGGACGCCGCTGCCGATGGTGGCCGGCATCACCGCCTGCGCGGTGGTCGCCTTCCTGCTCACCCAGGTGACGCTCGGTAGCCGCCGCCGCGAAGTGGCAGTCGAAGCCGAGATGCCGGCGGAGTAGAGGCGCGGCAGCTCAGGAATTTGTATCGTCCGGCGACAACTCCCGTTCCATCGCCGGACCAAAGGGAGGCAGTGCGGTCCGCACTGTCTCCCTCAGTCGCTATTTTTCGTCCTGGCGAAACCTTCGCGGCCAAGCACCTCGACGAGCGTCGTCCTGCCGGCGCGCCGTGCCCCGCCGGTAAGCACAAAGAATGGTCCGATCTGTTTGGCATGGTTCCTCCTTGTCCGAGTGAGGAGAACAGCGCCACGGCCGCTTTGGCCCACACGGAGGCGGGCTCCCGGCAAGGCGGCGGTATGTCGCTGTCCTTGATGACAGGGGGATTTGAGGCGGGGGAGAAGTGGAGGCTTCTGTTGCCAGGTGCCTCCGAACCCCGCCTAGAAGTGCTAACCCCTAGGGCTTGATTCGAGACTATCGCGCCGCGTTAAGCAGCGAGACGTGCCTCAGCA
>Ga0081539_10002913_pt1 | contig 22617 bp, 21 predicted proteins | sample TabmetS4T2R2_FD_71023 | JGI IMG/M metagenome (GOLD analysis project Ga0081539, IMG submission 71023) | Tabebuia heterophylla rhizosphere microbial communities from the University of Puerto Rico - S4T2R2 | ecosystem: Host-associated > Plants > Roots > Rhizosphere ...
GAGGTCAGCGCCGTGACGGCCGCGTGCCTCGTCATCCGCCGCCATGTGTTCGAGGCGGTCGGCGGCTTCAGCGAGGAGCTCGCGGTCGCCTTCAACGATGTCGATTTCTGTCTCAAGGTCCGCGCCGTCGGCTACGTCAATCTGTGGACGCCGTTCGCCGAGCTCATTCACCACGAGTCGGTCAGCCGCGGCCGCGATCTGACGCCCGCCAAGGCCAAGCGGTTTGCCGCCGAGTATGCCGCGATGCAGCGGCGCTGGGGCGCCGAGCTGCTGCGCGACCCTTACTATTCGCCGCATCTGACCTACGATCGCGAGGACACGTCGCTGAGGCTTCGATAATCCGCATGACCGACGTTCTGCTGCTCACACGTTACGAAAGGTTGGGCGCGAGCAGCCGCGTGCGCTTCCTGCAATTCCTCCCCGCGCTCGAGCGCGAGGGTTTCTCCTTCGACGTGCAGCCGTTGCTCGACAACGATTATGTGCGCTCGCTCTATGGCGGGCCGCCGGTCGGCATCGGCAACCTGCTCAAGTCCTACGCGCGGCGCTTTCGCGCGCTGCATCGGCGCCTGCGCTACGATCTCGTCTGGCTCGAGAAGGAAGCGCTGCCATGGCTGCCGGCCTTCCTCGAGATCGCGCGCCTGCAGGGCTTGCCCTACGTCGTCGACTATGACGACGCCTGGTTCTACCGCTACGAAAACCACTGGCTGAAGCCGCTGCTCGGCCACAAGATCGACGCCGTGATGCGCGTCGCGCACACGGTCGTGGCCGGCAACGACTTCCTGGCGCGCCGCGCGCGCGCCGCCGGCGCGCGGGCGGTCGAGATCGTGCCGAGCACGGTCGACCTTGCGCGCTACCACGACCTGCCGCCGCGGCCGCCGGGCGCGCCGCTGAATGTCGGCTGGATCGGCATCCCGCTCAACGCGCACTACCTCAACGCTCTCGCGCCGGCGCTGCGCGCGGCCGAGGGCGTCAACCTGCAGATCGTCGGCGGCGCGGTCCCCGAAGCGCTCGCCGGGATCCGGGCCGAGAGCTTTGCCTGGACCGAGGACAGCGAAATCGCGCGCATCGCGGCCTTTGACGTCGGCATCATGCCGCTCGACGACACGCCCTGGGAGCGCGGCAAGTGCGCCTACAAGCTCATTCAGGTGATGGCCGCGGGCAAGCCGGTGATCGCCTCGCCGGTCGGCGCCAACCGCCAAGTGGTCCACCACGGCGTCAACGGGTATCTGGCCGAGACGGCGGAACAATGGACGCAGGCGCTGCGCGCCCTCGCCGACCCCGCGCTGCGCGCCCGCATGGGCGCGGAGGCGCGCAAGACCGTGGCCGAAGGTTACGCAACGGACGTGGTCACCCCGCGCCTCGCCGCGATCCTGCGGGAGGCGGCGGCTGCGCCGTAGGGGCAGGCCTGAAGGGATCGCGCCCGGCCGAAACCCGTGGCGTTGATCCGCCGGCTCCGCCTGAGTATGGTCCGGCGCCGTTCGCGAACCGTGCGGACATTGGGGCGTAGCCAAGTGGTAAGGCAGCGGATTTTGATTCCGCCATTCCCAGGTTCGAATCCTGGCGCCCCAGCCAAGTACTCAGAACTTCCACGAGAACTTTGCCCTTGGCGGCGTGGTCCTGGACGTTGCTGGCGACCTGGCCGGTATAGGACACGCCGATCGTGGCGTGGCGGTTGATCGCAAGGTCGAGGCCGGCTTCGGCGTGCGCGAACGAAACGCCCCATACGAATACGACTTCCGCACCGACGTGAACCGAAGATGCGGCATCGACAAGATTCCGCGATGCTCCGGGCACCCCGTCCGCCCAGCACAGCCTCCTAAGTTGACCATGTCAATCTGCCGCGTGCCGTCGATGATCAACTGGGCGCGCGAACATGATTGGGCTTGGTGCCGCCATTGCTGGCCGGGTCGCGGCGTGCCGGCGGCGCGCAGCCCCGCAAGAAGACTTTGACCGCAAGTCGCACGGTCGCGTCGACTTTTTCGCGTCCTGGGGCGCGCCCCATCCCGGTCAGCGCGGCGAGCTGATGTTCGCCGATGAGCATGTCGAGAAACAGGACCGCGAGCCGATACGGATCTTCCTTGCCGATGCGCCCGGCTGACTGCTGTTGCGCGATCCATGTCGCGACAATACTGTAAGCAGAAGCAGGCCCGGTCTGATAGAACAGCCGTCCCGTCTCGGGAAATGTCCGGCCGATCGAAACCATGAGCCTGTGGAATTCGAGTATCGGTGGCGACAGCACCATCGCAAGGAACGAGCGGCCGATCTCGGTAAGCTGGGTTTCCAGGCTGCCCGCCGTGTCGGTATGGATCGCGAGCACGACCTCCTCGCATTTCTGCCGGACCACGGCTTCGAACAAGCCCTCCTTGCCGCCGAACCAGGTGTAGATCGTCGCTTTCGAGCCCCCGACCAGGCTGACGATCTCGTCAATCGAAACGTTGTCGTAGCCTCGCCTGAGAAACAGCGGCCATGCCCGTCGGACGATGCGTTCGCGGCGTTGTTCGACACTCTCGAACGGGGCGTTGCCGCGGGTGGCCCGCCGCGGACCCCGCCGCGCTGACCGCTTAGACTCTTGAGTCGGCATGCGTTTTTCCAACTGGCGCGGCATCGGCGTTCAACCTCAAAACTTTTCGATTGCGTCTTGCGGGATATACTGTACGGTACGGTACTGTGTACCGTACCGTACAGTACGACGCAACAAAACAACAAGCAAACAATAAGCCGCTCCTGGGAGATGACGCATGCAAGCCGCGATCGCCCCGAACGAGCAGTTGGCCGCGCAGACCAAGCTCGCCTTGCGCAGGCTCGCGAGCGCCGTGGCTGTCGTGAGCTGCGGTGACGGGCAAACGCGTCACGCCATGACGGCGACTGCCGTCAACGCGATGAGCATGCAGCCGCCTTCGATGATCGTCTGCGTCAATCGCGCCACGACGTTTCATGCGGCCATCAGTGCGGCCGCGCGGTTTGCCATCAACATCCTCCACCGCGGCCAGATCGAAATCTCGATGGGATGCGGCGGCATGGCCCGTGGGGAGGACCGCTTCGGCTGCGGCGCCTGGGCCGAACAAGCCGATGTCCCGATCCTGACCGACGCACAGGCCCACATCGTCTGCACGAAGGAAGCAAAATTCGATTACGGATCGCACACGATATTCATCGGGCGCGTCACGTCCGTCGGCATCTGCGGCGAGGTCGATCCGCTGATCTATGTGGACGGCAAATACACATGCCTGCCGGCCGACGCGCGTCCCGCATCGGCGATTGAAACCGAAATCGAGATGCTGCGCCAGCTCGCGACCTAGCGCACGCCATCTCAAGCCAGCGCGGAGAACGCTGAGGATCGGAGCGAGAGAAATGCAGCTGCATGCGGTCGTACCAATCTCCGGCTCGCTTGCGGTGAGCCGAACGATCCACGGAAGACGTCAGCGGTCCACACGCCGCGAGAACGCAGCAACCTATGAGGAGGCAGAATGATTTTCGTATCGAAGGAAATCGCGGCGAACGCGCCGGCGCAACCGAAGCTGAGCCGAAGCCAGATTTGGCAGGGCCTGGTGATGAAGGCGGACAACGCACTGCCCTTCGTCCCCGGCATGGCGAAGTGCGATGTCGTCGAACGCACGGCCAACGGCTTGGTCCGGGACATCGTGTTTCGCGGCGAAGACGCCCGGGAGAAGGTCACCTTCTACCCGGAGGAAAAGGTCGTGTTCCTTCGTCTGTCGGGAAACGCGGATGGCTTCATCGTCAACGAAGTGCTTGGCGATGACGACGATCTGCGGCTGCGCTTCAGCTTCGCTCTGCAGCTGGTGGATGCCGCTTCCGACAGCGTCAAGGAGCGGGAATTTCGCGAAGTGATGGAACGCGACTACCTCAAGGCCGTCGATGCCACGCTCGGCGCCATTCGCAAGATGGTGGCTGAACCGCAGCGCGTGAAGCAGGCGCCGGAAGATTCCATGATGCCGCGCCCGTAACCACAGTCACGGTCAACAGGGAGGATGACCTCATGCAGTTGGAAGCCTCACGCTCGGTCGCCAATGGCAAGGCGTCGACGCCGCCCGATTTCGCCACGATTCTTGAGCGGGTGCGCAAGCTGCGCCCGGAGATCGAGTCGCGCGCTCTCGCGGCCGCCAAAGCCAAGCGGGTGCCGGTTGAAACGATCGAGGCGCTGCGCGACGCCAATGTTTTCAAGACAATGCAACCCGCGCGTTTCGGCGGCTATGAGTATGGGCCCGCGGAGCTTGCGCAGATCGGCTTCGAGCTTGGTCGCGCCTGCGGAAGCACCGGCTGGTGCGGTACGCTGGCGGTTTGCTTTGGCTGGATGACGGCGTTCTTTCCGCTCGAGGCGCAGCAGGAGGTGTGGGACAATCCGGACAACCTCCTTGCCGTCTCCTACACGCCGAGCCCAAAAGTCGAAGCAGTCGATGGCGGGTACAAGATTTCCGGCAGCTGGCCTTGGGCCAGTGGCGTCGACAGCGCTGCGTGGCTCATCCTCGCTGCGCTGCTTCCCGGCAGCGGAGGGCCACCGGCACTGGCCTGGTGCCTGGTCCCGGTCAGTGATGTCGTCGTCGATCATGACAGCTGGAACGTGAGCGGACTCGAGGGCACCGGATCGAAGACCGTCGTGATTTCCGATGCTGTATTCGTTCCAAGACACCGCGTGCTGCCGATCGGCGCCATCTTTTCCGGCAAGGTGCCGGGACTGGAGGTGCCGGGGAATCACCAGGCCCATTTCGGCTATCCGACGTTTGGTCCGACCGCGCTGGTCTCGCCGATCGTCGGCATGGCGCAGGGCGCGCTCGACGCTTTCACCGAGACCGCCCGCGGTGCCCGAAGAATGGCCCGGCCCGGCGTTTTCGAGAAGGTTGCCGAATCGACGCTCATTCAGAGTCTGGTCGGCCAGGCCGCGGCGCGCATCGATGCTGCGCAGACCCTCATGCTGACCAGTCTGCGGGAGGGGCAGGACGTCGTGCGCGCCGGTGGCGTGCTCGATATCGAACAGCGTGTCCGCATCCGCCGCAATCACGGCTTCGCCGCGCGGACCTCGGCCGAGGTCGTCAACGACATCTTCTTCAAGTCCGGAGCCTCGGCCGCGGACGAGAAGAACCGTGTGCAGCGCTTCTGGCGCGACGCCAATACCGCCGCGCTACACTCCAGCATCGATTGGGATACATTGTCGGCACTCTACGGGATGCAGCAGCTCGGGTTGCAGCCGCAGGGCATATTCTGAGTCGGAAATGGCCGGGTTCGCTCCTGGCCATTTATGACCTGGACGGCGGTCAGAGGAGATCCGACCCGGTGGGCACTATGAATGGTTGAGCTTGAACAATTGCGCTACGTTCGCCTGGTCGGGGGCGAGCTCGGCGCCGCGGCGGACTTCGCTCAGCGCGTTCTGGGGCTTGAGCCGATCGACCGGACGGAGGCGTTCGCGACTTTTCGCTCGGATTTTCGCGACCACACGCTTGCTGTCGTCACAGGCGATCACGCCGTGCAATCGGTCGGACTGGAGGTGCGTTACCCGGGCGATCTTGAAGCAGCCCTCGAGCGATTGCGCGGGCTTGGACTCTCCACCGGCACGGGTTCAGCCGAGGACTGTGCATTGCGCAAAGTCAAGCACATGGCTTGGTTCACTGACTTCAGCGGCAACCGGATCGAGCTGGTCGTGCGGCCGCTGAATTCAGGCTGGCGCTACTTTCCCAGCCGCGATGCAGGCGTCCGAGGCTTGGCCGACGTGATCATGCGCTCCGTCGACATCGAAAAAGACCTGTCAATCTGGACCGGCGTTCTCGGCGCCGAGGTCAGCGACTGGGCCGGCGAGGCCGCCTATCTGCGCTTTGACGACGCCCATCATCGGATCGTTCTGTTCCCGGCGGCCCGGCCGGGCATTCTGGCCGTCGAATACGCGGTCGAGGACATCAATCTGCTGATGCGCAACGCGTACGCCCTGAGGGACCTGCAAGTCGCGGTCGTTCACGGCCCGGGGCGACGTCCGGCATCCGAGCAACTCTTTCTGACATTTGCAGGCCCCTGCGATGTCCTTTTCAGTTTCGTCGCGGAGGGAGCCTTGGTCGACGACCGTCATCGGCCACGCCAATTTCCCGCTGGTCCGTCGGGACTGTGTGGCTGGGGAAGCGAATGCAAGATCCGCGAGTTCCACGATGCCGCTCGCGGCCACAGCGGTTAATGCATTGCAATTCGGAGTTTCCTGAGATGATCAAGCTCCAAGATGTTTCCTACGTACGGCTTGGCACGACCGATCTCGAAGGCGCCACGAGGTTTGCGACGGAGTATCTGGGCCTGGAAATCTCGCATCGATCGAACAACGCGGTCTACTTCAAGTCCGATCAGCGTGAGCACACGCTGTGCTACTTCCACGGTTCTCCGGCCGATCAGATTGCCGCTTTCGAGCTTTCCGAACGCGGCGAGTTGGACATGGCGGCATCCGAGCTCGATCGTCTGGGTCATCAGGTCTGTTTCGGTTCGGCGAAGGAAGCCGAGCTTCGCCGCGTACGGAGCTTCATCAGCTTCCGCGATCCCACGGGCAACAATATCGAGCTCGTGTGGCGGCCCGCCTATAGCAGCCAGCGCTACCATGGCGAACGCGACGCCGGAATCACAGGGTTCAGCCATATCGGTCTGTGTACCACGGACGCGGTCCGCGACGAGAACTTCTGGACCAGGGTGTGCAACGCGCGCGTGAGCGACCGGATCGGCGATGCGGCCCTCCTGCGCATCGACGAGGTCCACCACACGATCGCACTGTTTCCATCGGATCGGGCTGGCATCCAGCACATCAACCATCAAGTCGCGACCGGCGACGACGTGATGCGCTCGTTCAATTTTCTTTCTGAGCGTCAAGTGCCGATGGTGTTCGGACCGGGACGGCACCCGACCTCGTCGGCAATGTTCCTGTATTTCAACGGCCCGGACGGGATGGTCTTTGAATATTCCTCTGGCGTGCGCCAAATCGCGGACGAACTGCTTTATCGCGAGCGTCAGCTTCCCTTTGAGGCGAAAGGATTCTGCGAGTGGGGCGCCAAGCCGCAGATCAAGGAGTTCCGCAATTGAGCGGTCCGCCGCAAGTGCTGCCCGTTGCAGACTGCCGCGAAGATCAGAACTTCCAGGAGAACTTGCCCTTTGCGGCGTGGTCCTGCACGTTGCTGGCGACCTGTCCGGTGTAGGACACGCCGATCGTGGCGTGGCGGTTGATCGCAAGGTCGAGGCCGGCTTCGGCGAGCAGCGCGTCGCGCGCGATCGGCACGCCCGAGATCGTGAACGGCACGCCTGGCGCGGCGGCGAACGCCAGCACCGCGGCCGGCGTCACGCTGTTGAACGCGTGCTGCCAGGCGAGGGATCCGCGCGGGATCAGCACCATGCCGTTGTCGAGCGGGACGAGGCTCGCGGCGCGCACGCCGAGCGTCGAATAGCCGGTCTCGAAATTGCTGCCGGCGAAATTCAGCCCGGCCTGCAAGGCGCGCTCGGCCGCGGCGTCTGTGTGCACGCGCACGAAGGCGGCGCCCGCGAACGGCTCCACCGCGACGTTGCCGAACGCAAAGCCGTAGCCGGCCTCGCCGAAGATCTGTCCGGTGTTGCCGTCATAACGCGCGGTCGCGCGGTCGAAGAAGCCCGGGAAGTTGATCAGGCGGTCGGTATCGATCGTGTGGAACGCAAAGGCGCCGCCGCCGCGCAGGTTGAGCGCGCCGAAGCTCAAGCCGCCATAGGCCGCGACGTGGCCGCTGTCGACATTGGCGCTGCCGCGGCCATCGAGCGCGTTCTTTGAAGCCGTATAGCCGGCCGCAAGGCCGACGCGGCCGTTCGCGCCGACGCGGGTGTCGACGCCGGTGATGAAGCCGGCGAGATCGCGCCGCACGGTTGCGGCATTGCCGTCACCGTCGAAGCGGCCCCAGGCGCCGAAGCCCTGCGCCCAGAACACGGTGTCGCTCGTCGCCTGCGCCGGCCTGACCGGCGCCTTGGTGACGATCGGCGGCTTCGCATAGGCGAGCGCGTCGGAAAGTTCGCGGCCGTCCGCGAAGGCGGCCTGCGGGCCGCCGAGCTGCAGCGCCGCCATCGCGCCCATCGGGCCGATGTCGCCATAGGAGGCCTGGCGCAGCCGCCCGAGGATCGCGGAGCGGACATAAAGGCTCTCATCCGCCAGCACGCCGGCCGTGCTCGCATGCACCTCGCCGGACAGCTGATCAAGCGCAGACCGGAGCTGTGCGGAGCTCAAATTGAACAACGTGCCAAACGGCGCCGCCAGATTGCCTCCAAAGACGATCATGTTCACGGCGGTCGCAACCGCGCGCTGGTTCGCCGCCAGGCCGGCAAGCGGCAGCGCGTTGGTCGGCGCGAGCACGAGGTAGACATTATTGGTGTCGTACTCGAGATGTGGAGTCGTCGTGCCGAAATTGCCCGACGCCGCGAAATTGCCGAAAGTGCCGGAGATGCCGGCGGTCGCGTTCAGGACGACATAACGGCCGACCGCATAGCTGCCGCCGGTGCCGACCGCGCTCAACGTGCCCGCGAGGCTCGCCGATCCGGTGACGTTGGTGCGATCCGCCGCGCTCGGCGCCACCTCGACCAGATAGTTGCCGGCGCCGACAAAGGTCAGGTTGCCCGCGATCGTGATCGTGCCGATCGAATTGCCGGGCGAGAGCGTGCCGCCATTGATGGTGGTGGTCGGCAGCGTGCCGGTGCCGCCGACCGTCCCGCCGGCGTTCGCCGTCAGGCCGCTCGAGGAGGCGATCGAGCCGTTCACGATCAGCGATCCGGCGTTGACCGTCGTGGCGCCGGTGTAGGTGTTGGTGCCGCTGAGCGTCAGTGTGCCGGTGCCGGTCTTGACGAGAGAGCCGCCGGTGGCGCCGGCAGCGGCGCATTGGTTCGGAAAGCCGGTGCCGCAATCGCTGATCACGCCGCTCACTTCGGTCGACAGATTGTTGCCGCCGACGCTGAGCTGCTTTGCGCCGAGCATGAACAGACCGGCGCCCTCGATCGAGCCGGCCGTCGTGCCTGGCGTGGTAAGGCCGGAAATATCGAGAGCACCTAAAGCAGAGCCGAAAGAATTATTGATCACGAACCGCGCATTGCCGCCCGATGCGGCGCCGGAAAAGCTCACGCGCCCACCATTCATGATGATCGTCGCATTGCCGGCGCTGCTGCTATCACTAAAAGCCGGTCCGAAAGGAAGCACTGCGGTGACCGTGATCGTGGCATTTCCAGCTGTGCTCGATCCGCTGAAACTAATGAGGTCCTCGCCATTGCTGACAATCCGTGCGTTCCCCGCCGTTGCAGAATCGAAAAATCTCAACGACCCCAAAATCGTCGAAAGGTTGATGACCGCATTCGCGGCTGACGAATTGCCATGAAAGGCCACCGCAGAACCGCGACCACCCACAACAACGGAGGCGCTCCCTGCGCTGCTATTGTCATTGAACGCAACGGTGCCGAAGTTGCTGAGATTGACCGAAGCGGTTGCGGCCGAGCTCGAATTGAAAAAGTTTATCGTCGAGAGGAAAGCGAAAAGCGACGCATTGCCGGCCGTGCTGGCGTTGCCAAAGTTGAAGGTACCACCGAACGGCGTCCCACCGAGGCTTAGTCCATTCGCCGAGTTGTTGACCAGACCCGCGCCGGTAAACGTGACGCTGCCGCTGCTGGATGGTATGTGGAAGAAATACGCTGGCGCATTTGCGTTGAGGGTCAACCCGCCGAGCGTTGTGCTGGCCGCCGAGAACGACACGTCCGTCGCCGTTGATGGACCAAAAAAGGCAGTGCCGGTCGGCACCGTCGGTGGGCTCCAGTTCGTTGCGGTGTTGAAGTCAGCGGTTGCGGGATTGGCGAGCCAAGTCGCATCTTGCGCGTATGCACCAATTGGCACGAGGCATGTCGCGGCAAGCAGCGTCGCCACGTGCCTCGTCACGAGGTTTTTGGACCAACGCACGGTTGCCCCCTAAAGCCGGTACCTTGATCGGGCCCAGGGGATAGGGCCTTGCGCTTGCCCGGTGCGTCAAGCCGCGCTCTCATACGTTGTGCAATTTCTCACGGTAGTTGCAAGAATGGCACGGGTAGCGGACCCAAAGCGGGCTCCGCTCAAGCGCGATCGCGCGATCCCCAGAACCACCGTTTCTTGGCCGGCTTCTTGCGAAACACATAAGTATTTCCGCGCGCCGTCATGGGGCATTCGGTCTTGGTGGTCGTGAAGCCGTGCCGGTCAAAGAGCTCGAGCAGGTATTGTTCGCGAAAACCGAGCTCGCACCAGCCATAGCTGCGCATCGCGAACACCGAGAGGCCGTCGAGGCGCGGTCCCCAGAGATAGGGGATGACGGGCAGCCAGTAGTTTCCGTCCTCGAGAATCGGCTCGCCGGCCATGACGATCGCGCCATCTTCGTCAAGACGGTCACGCAGTCTCGGGATCAAGGCCTCGTGGTCGACGGCATGGTGAAAGGACTCGAAAAACACGATCCGATCGACCCGCTCGAAACCGGAAGGCGCGGAGCCGAACAAGCCCGCATGCGGGGTTATCTCGACGCCGAGCGCGCCGCACTGCAGCGCGATCGCTTCGAGGTATTTCGGCTCGATATCGACCGCGGCGACTCGGCATCCCATCCGCGCCAGCATGATGGCGAGCTGCCCTTCGCCCGCGCCATACTCGATGACGGAGTGACCCGCCTTTACGCCCATCGCGCGCAGGATCGCAGCGAAAGACGCCAGGAAGTCGGCGAGGTACGGCCCGTCACCTTGCTTGTAGATGTGCGGCTGCGCCGCGGCTGCGGCGGGCTCGAGATAGGGGCAGAGCTCGTTCGAGGCTGCCGCGTACGGCTCGCGCCATCCGCTGATCGCGGCATGCAGAGCGAGAACTTGGTTCCGATAATGGTCCGATCGAGGATCCTGTGCGGTGATCTGCGGCAGGCTGGGGTCGCGTACAATGAACTCAGACAGTTCGGCAATCTGGACCGGAGTGAGCTCTCCGGGCTTCATGCCGCCTTTGGCGACCAGCTCGTCAAATTGGTCGAGCGTTCCGAACTGCATTGTGGCGACAGTACCGGAGTAGAGCAACGCCCACAACGGCGCCTCGTCCGATCAGTCTTGAGTTGTGCCCGATTCCAAGGTGTGGTCGGACTTGCTAATCCGATCGCGACCCCGAGGACCGAGCATGAATGGCGTCTTTTGGCTTGCATTCATCACTTTCGTCGGCGCCACCGGCGCGTTCGCCGCCTGCTCCAGGCCGGAGGTGCCGGCTTGCGCCATCGCGCGCGTCCCGTTCGAGACCGATCTCGCCGCAGACAACTGCCGCAAAGAGATGCTGGAGTTTCGCGACCAGATGGAAGCGTTTGCCTCCTGCCTCGCGCCGACATCGGCGGACGACGAAAAGGCGGCGCGCGAGGCCTACGAAGACGTGCGCGTACGCTTCAACAAGCGCGCGCGGGGTGAACTTGAGTAGCGCGTAGAAGAGGAACCGAGCCGCACAATCGCCTGTGCCCCGATACATGAATCGTTAACAGTTATTTGGGTAATGCTATCCTGCTTTCGAGTTGGGGACGCCCCTCGACGCTGCAGCGGACCTCAAGTTTCGCATTTGCAGTTGGCGTTTCGGCGGCTGCCGACGAAAGCCGCGCGCTGTTCAGGCGAGCTCTCCACTCATCTCCTCGTGCCACCGCAGGAACGCAGAGCGGCTGGCGATCGAGCGGAATGCGCGAAGCGCGAATTTTGCGTCGTGACGTGATCACCGGCCGAAATTTCGCGTCGGCGTGATTGACCTCCCTCGAGCGCCCCCAACCGCAGGCTGATCGCGCGTGTTCGCAGCCTCGCGGAGGTCCTCGACGCAACTCCAACTGAGCATAGGGTGAAATGAAAACAGGCAATTCGCGAAAACTCGCCAAAGCATCGAACGCGATCCCAGGCAATGTTATGGACATTCTCGGATCACCGCCGCTCTTATCAACGGAGGACTCCGGGGCTTACGAGCTCGCGCTGCGGCAACTTGCCGACGCTATACTCCCAGAGAAAGATCTGATCGCCTGGTTCCTGATCAAAGATCTTGCGGATCTGCGTGTGGAGATTGGGCGATACCGTCGACTGAAGGCAGCTTTGGTGCTCAAGGTAACGAAATCCCACGCACAAGCGAGCGCAGAATGGCTGAAGATTCAACGCCGTGAGTCGGATGCCAATTCTGACAGGCACATTGCAGAGTTGCGCACAGCTACGCCGAGCGAGCACGACTTTGCGAGCTCTTTCCAGGGTTGGATCACCCCGCTCGAACAGCTGGATGCGCTGACACGGGCGGCGGAGGAACGATTCAGGATCGCCGTTCGTGAACTTGAAAACCACCTCAGCGGTCTTGGTCCTGTGCTCAAGGCAAACCTGAATAAGCTCATTGAAGGTGAGGTCGTCCCTTACTCACGCGAGCGCTGTGAAACGGGCGACGCCACTGCTACGAGCCTTCCAAACCAATGTTGAATACACTCCGCGAGATTCAATCGTGACATCCTCGCGCAGATTGGCGGCCAACCGACGCAATGCTCAAAAGAGCACGGGACCTAAGTCCGCTGCCGGAAAAGCGCGGGCAAGCTCGAATGCGCGACGCCATGGCCTCGGCACGAACGGGCCTGGCTCCAGCCATGTCTCGGCGCAGGTGCAGCGCATCATCGAGGCGCTTTGTGGTGCGAGCGCAGATCCGGCTTCGCGGGAGCAGGCGAGCATCATTGCCGAAGCCGAAATCCAGCTTACGCGGGTTCGCGCCGCGCGGATTGCGACGATCCAGCGCCACCGGGCGCCACGGGACAATGCAGTGCTCGAGCTTGACGATGCACTTTTGCGCCTCCGCCGCTACGACCCGCAAAACGCAGGAAGCGAATTGCCTCGTTTGGCGCGTCAGTTGGCTGGCGCCGCAAAGTTTGCGAACGACTGCCTTGTTCCGGCGGGCAAACCTACCGAAAGCGGTTTGCCGAACGGTGATCCGCCCGCTATCGCCCGCGAAGGCGACGATCTTTCCGCGGTCGTTGCCGCATTGCCCGAATTGTTGCGCTTGGAGCGCTATGAACGGCGTGCGTGGTCTCGGCGGCGACGTGCAATGGAAATGCTCAACGCCGTGCAGTCTGCTTCTCGATACAAGCAAAAAGAGTATACAGGTGTACTTTCTGTCTAAAGTACGAAATGGCAAAACGAAGCCACGTTGATAGAGGTCAGCAAAGCGAGCGAAACGTGCCTCGCTGGCTATCCGGGATCTCGCGAGCCCAACCGCATGTGGTGCGCTGGCTTGATATCGCGATCCGCGGCTGGCCCCGCACGAGCCGGCCGCTGACGATCGCGTTTCTGTCCGACCTGCATGTGGGCTCGCATAGCGGCGATCTGAACCGGTTGCGTGCTATCGTCGGCGAAGTCTGCAAGCTGCAGCCCGATCTCGTCCTGCATGGCGGCGACTTCCTGCCGTGGCAGCATGCCTATGGCCGCAAGGTGCCGCCCATCGTCATTGGGCGTGTCCTGCGGCCGCTGCGGGCGCCGCTCGGCCAGTTCGGCGTTCTCGGCAATCACGACTACCAGATGCGGGGTGAGGGGCTCGCGGCCGCCCTCGCGGCGAACGGCATCGACATGCTGGACGATGAGCGGCGCAGCATCACGTTCGAAGGCCATGCGATCGACCTGATCGGCATTCCGGATGCGCGTCGCCATCGCGCGCAGGCTCAGGCCTTGCTCGACGCGCTGTCGGCGCAGCAGCCCGCGATCATTCTGACCCATGACCCGTACTGGTTTGCACATGTGCCGGCCGGGCCTTTTCTGACGCTCGCCGGCCACACCCATGGCGGCCAGTTTCGTCTGCCGCTGATTGGGCCGGTCGTGAACATGAGCCGCGCGCCGATGCGCTGGACCTATGGCCGCATCATCGAGCAGGGGCGTGAGATGTACGTCACCAGCGGATGGGGGACCTCCGGGCTTCCGCTGCGCATCGGCATTCCGCCCGAGCTCGTCATGCTGCGGGTCAGCGCGGAAGGCGCGTGAGACTGAATTTCAACCCGGCAAGCGCGCGTCGATGCGGCGGAACAGCGCTTCCGCGATGCCATAAAGGCCAAATGCAAACAGACCGACGGCGGTCAGGCCGAGCAGCGCGGCCCCGTGCGGCTGTCGCTTGATCAGTTGCAGAGCGCCGGCGACGCCCGCGGCCTCGTGCGCATTCGAATCGAGCGCCGCAAAGATCAGAAACGCGCCGATCAGCACGTACACGCCCGCACGCGTCATGTAGCCAATGCCGCCGAGGAAAGTCACGAACCAGCGCGGTTCCGCCTTCAGCGCGAGGCGCTCGCCGAACTCCGCGCGTAGACCGGCGACCCCGATGCACAGGCCGCTCACCACCACCGCAAGGCCCACCAGCGCCACGAGCCATTGACCCATCGGCTTGCCGAGCAGCCACGCCGTCAGATCGTGGATCGTGCGATCGGCGCTCTTGGTCCGCACACCGAGCAGCATTGACAACGCGACCGCGGCGAAACCCGCATAGAACAAGCCGGCGGCGCCATAGACGGCGCGGCGCGCGAGGTCCTTCGGCTTCGTGCCGAGCCGGTCTGCATCGAGGAAGCATTGTGCTTCTCGCCACAGCGCGAAGCAGATCAGCCCCACCACGACAACGAGCAGCAGCACGCTCCCCACGGGGCCCGTCAGCAAGGCGCGGAGCGCATCCTTGCTGTCGAGGGGCGGCGCGCGGGCATCGAGTGTCGCAACCAGCGTGAAGTAGGCGAGCACGATGAAGACGAGACCGCGCGCGCCATATCCGATGCGTGCCAGCCACGGAAGGGACGCCGCGCGCTCCATCTCAGCCACTCCTGAGGATGTGAGCCTTCTTGCCTGTAGCCCGGATGAGCGCGTTAGCGCGAAATCCGGGGCCCGTCCCGGGTGTCGCTTCGCTCACCCGGGCTACGAGCTACGAGCTTGCTGACGCGTACGACAGGTCTGTGATGCGGATAGGAACCGGGTGCGGCCGGGAAAGTTCCTTCGCTCACCTGGGATCGGCTGGTTGGGGCGCGACGGAGAGGCGCGGCGTTGGTCCGAGGCCTGTTGCCGTAGATGTCGAGGCGCCGACACGCCTTGCCGAGACGCCAGACAGGTGCGACAAGGCCCGACTCGTCCCGCAGCAGCACCTCCCATCCCATGAGCAAACTGAAGATCACCGCCGGCCCGTTCACCTTCGACGCGCGGCTCGAAACCGAGGCGGCGCCGAAAACCTGCGCGGCCTTTCTCAAGCACATGCCGTTCAAGAGCCAGGTTGTGCATGTGCGCTGGAGCGGCGAGGGGGTCTGGATTCCGCTCGGCGAGCTTGATTTCGGCGTCGCCTACGAGAACCACACGAGCTATCCGGCGCCGGGCCAGTTCCTCCTCTACCCGGGCGGCATCAGCGAGACCGAGATCCTGCTCGCCTATGGCGGCGTGCGGTTTGCCAGCAAGATGGGCCAGCTCGCCGGCAATCACTTCATCACGATCACGTCGGGGCTGGAGAACGTCGCGCCGCTCGGCCGTATGACGCTGTGGAAGGGCGCGCAGGATATTTTGTTCGAGCTGGCCTGATACCTAGCGCGCGTTTCGGCCGTAGGGCGGGCAAAGGCGCGACCCAGTGTGTCCACCTCTCCGCGTGAAGCTACGCAGCGCCGTGCCCGCCGCCGCACGGTTGGCGGGCACGTCGCTACGCTCCTTTGCCCGCCCTACGATGCTCAGGCCGAGATCGTTTTCAAAAGAAAGTTCAGCGCCGTTGCGGTGAAAGCGTGCATGTTGTCGAGGCGCTCGAGCCGCCCGGTCTCGAGCGTCATCGCGACATCGGATGATCCCGCGATCGCGATGCAGCTATGGCCCGCCGGATCGCCATAGCGATTGCCGGTCGGCCCGGTGGCGCCGGTCTCGGCGAGCGCGAAGGTCGAGCCGAAGCGCTCGCGCGTATGACGCGCCATCATCAGCGCATAGGGCTCGGTCGAGGGGCGCATGCCGTCGAGCGCGGCGTCCGGGATGTCGAGCAGCAGACGGCGTGATTGCCGGGTGTAGACGACGGCGCCGCCGAGAAAATACGCGGACGCGCCCGGCACCGCGAGCAGCGCTGCGGAGATCAGGCCGGCGGTCGAGGATTCGGCAATCGCGATCGTCTGCTTGCGCGCGGTCAGCTCGGCCGCGATTTTCTCCGCGATGGCGACGAGATCTTTCATCCGGGCTGTTCTCCGAAAAAACTCTTCCTCGATGACGCGCGCGGTCGCGGCGCCAGCATCACAAGCCGCAAGCGAAGGAGCGAGCTACGCTTCGTACTTGAACGAAAGAGAGACGCGCGTACGGAAAGCGACGACCTTGCCGTCCTCGACCTTCATGTCCATTTTGGTGACCTCGGCGATGCGCAAGTCGCGCAGCGACTTGGCTGCCGTCTTGACCGCCTGCCTGCCGGCTTCCTCCCACGATACCGCGCTGACGCCAACCACTTCGACAATCTTGTAGACGCCGTCGCCGTTGTCTTTCCTTGCCATGAACGCCTCCCTCGCACGCGCAGCCACTCGCGAATTGCGGCGGCCCGCTGTTGCGACGGAGGGATGCTAACACGCCGATGAAGCTGGTGAGAGAGGCCGCGGGACGCTCAACCGCGCCCGTAAGTATCCTCGATCCGCTGGATATCATCCTCGCCGAGATAGCTTCCGACCTGCACCTCGATCAGCTCGAGCGGAATTTTCCCGGGATTACCCATCCGGTGGATGCTGCCGATCGGGATATAGATCGACTCGTTCTCGTGCACGATCTTCACGTCGCTGCCGACCGTCACCTCCGCGGTCCCTTTCACCACCACCCAGTGCTCGGCGCGATGGAAGTGCTTCTGCAGCGAGAGCCGCGCGCCGGGCTTCACGACGATGCGCTTGACCTGATAGCGCGCGCCCATGTCGACGCCCTGGTAATAGCCCCACGGCCGGTAGATCCGCCGGTGCTCCACGGCTTCGCGCCGGTTCTGCGCCTTGAGCTGTTCGACCAGCGCCTTGACGCTCTCCGCCTTGGCGCGCGAGGTGACCAGCACGGCGTCGGCCGTGGTGACGACGACGAGATCATCAACGCCGACGACCGCGGTGAGCAGGCCTTCCTCCGAGCGCACCAGATTGTTGCGGCCATCGACCACGACGGCGTGATCGGAGATCGCGTTGCCGGTCTTGTCGTGGTCGAGATTGTCCCACACCGCGTCCCAGCTGCCGACGTCGGACCATTCCATGTCGGCCGGCACCACGGCGGCGAGCGTGGTGCGCTCCATCACGGCGTAGTCGATCGACTTCTTCGGCGCGCGCGCGAACGGCTCGGCTGCGAGGCGAAGGAAGTCGAGATCCTTGGTGAGTTGAACGACCGCGGCGCGCGCCGCTTCGGCCATCGCGGGCTCGAAGCGCGTGATCTCGTCGAGCATCACGTCGGCGCGGAACATGAAGTTGCCGCTGTTCCAGAGGTAGTTCTCGGCCACATAGCGGGTCGCAGTTTCGGCGTCCGGCTTCTCGACGAATGCGTCCACCGCCAGCACTGCGGCGCCGTTGAGCTTGATGCCGGGGCGGATATAGCCGTAGCTCGTCGCCGGCGCGCTCGGCCGGATACCGAAGGTGACGATCCGGCCGGTGGCGACCGCTGCCGCCGCGCTGCGGCAGGCGGCCACGAACTCCTCGGGCTTGCGCACGACGTGATCCGCCGCGAGCACCAGCACGGCGGCTTCCGCATCGCGCTGCTGCGCGAGCGCCGCCGCGACCGCGACCGCCGGCCCGGAGTCGCGCCGCATCGGCTCGAGCACGATGTCGGCCTCGATCCCGAGTGCGCGCAGCTGCTCCGCCACGATGAAGCGGAAATCCGCGCTGGTAATGACGATCGGCCGCGCGAACAGCGTCGGATCGGCGACACGCTCGAGCGTCTGCTGAAACGTGGAGCGCTCGCCGATCAGCGAAACGAACTGCTTCGGCATGCTCTCGCGCGACACCGGCCACAGCCGCGTGCCGGCGCCGCCGCACATCAAAACCGGGATGACGAATGGAGAGGTGCTCATTGCAAGTTCCACCGGTGCCGAGGTGCCACGACGTTCCTCTAGCGCGCTTATCCTTTGATATTCAAGGAATTGTTGTGAATCCGGGGGCCGAAACCACCGATCTGCCGAAATCGCGCTCTTGCGCCGATCCGCCGCGCTTGTGAATGTTGTATCGGTGATGGAGGCGCGGGGCAAAGATGATATTTCCCTCCAGGAACGAGCTGACAATTTGTTTCGCCCATGTGGCCTACCGCATGGCTGAGCGCTTCGCGGCGCGCAACACCGGCATCCGGCACTTCGGGGTTACCTCGATCGAGGAGCTAACCGTGCGCATCGCCGACGCGGATGTCGTCAGCGTATCGATGCTGTGGCGCAACAACCTGATCGCGCGCGCGCCGAAGCTGAAGTTCATCCAATCGATCAGCGCCGGGACCGACCAGTACCAGCGCGAGGCGCTCAAGGCCGCCGGCATCCGCCTCGCGAGCGCGCACGGCGTGAATGCGCGCGCGGTCGCCGAGCATGCGATGTCGCTCATTCTCGCGATGGCGCGTCAGCTGCATTTCGCGCGCGATAATCAGAGCAAGCACTATTGGCGCGGCATGATCTCGGAGATCGGCAAGCGCGAGGATGAGCTCGGCGGCAAGACGCTGCTGATCGTCGGCCTCGGGCGGATCGGCTCGCATCTGGCAGGTCTTGCCAAGGCGTTCGGCATGCGGGTGATCGGCACCAAGCGCGATCCCGGATCGGGTGGCGAGAAGGCCCACGACGTATTCTCGACCGGGCGGCTTGGCGAAATCCTGCCGCTCGCCGATTTCGTGGCGCTGACCTGTCCGCTGACGCCGCAGACCGAAGGGCTGATCAACGCGCAGACGCTCGCGCTGATGAAGCCGTCGGCGTTCCTGATCAATGTGGCGCGCGGAAAGATCGTCGACGAGCCGGCATTGATTGCGGCATTGACGGCGGGGCGCATCGCCGGGGCGGGGCTCGACTGCACAGTCGAGGAGCCGCTTCCGAACGCCTCGCCGCTCTGGGATCTTCCGAACGTGCTGATCACGCCGCACACGGCGGGCGAGACGCGCAAATACGAGGACAACGTGATCGATCTCTTGCTCGAAAATCTCGACCGGCTCTGGCGCGGCGAGACCGAGCTGAAGAACGGAGTGGTTTAGTTGTAGTAGTTGTAGGGTGGGCAAAGGCGCGCGCTTGCGCGCCGTGCCCACCATGTGTGGATTAGCTGTTATGCGCGATCTTCATCACCGCCCGATACGCAAACACGAGCGCGGGCCCGAGCGTGATGCCGGGGCCGACATAGACGCCGCGGAACAGCGAGGCCATGTCGTTGCCGACCGCATAGAGCCGCTCGATCGGTCGGCCGGCTTCATCGAGCACCCGCGCATCGCCGTCAGTTGAAAGTCCCACACAGGTCCCCATGGTCGACGGATAGACCGCGACCGCGAAGTAGGGCGCCTCACGGATCGGCCGCAGGCAGGGATTGGGCGTATTTGCCGGATCGCCGTTGAACTGATTGTACTCGGTGCCGCCCTTGCCGAAGGCCTCATCGACGCCGGTTTCGGCATAGCGATTGTGCTGCTGCACGCTCTGCAGCAGGTTCTTGCCGTTGATGCCGAGGCGCTCCGCGAGCTCCATTAGCGTATCGGCGCGCGTCAGATAGCCGTCGGCGTTGTAGCGTTCGATCGTGCGCGCCCGCGCGCCGGGATGCACGAGACCGAGGCCGTAGTCGCGCAGGAAGCTGCGGTCGCAGATCAGCCAGGCCGGCACGCTGGGGCTGTCGGCATCCGTGCGCAGCATGGCCTCGGCGAAGTCGTGATAGGAATCGGACTCGTTCACGAAGCGGCGCCCATCCTTGTTGACCGCGATCAGTCCGGGCTTTGCACGATCGAGCAGGATGTGCGGATAGACCGTGTCGCCGTGCAGCGAGCTCGGAAAATAGAACGCCGGATTGGTGTGCTCGGCGTCGACCGCGGCCCCGACCGCACGTGCCGCCATCAAGCCGTCGCCGCTCGCGCCCGCAAACGCGTTCGAATGCGCCACCGGAAGGTCTTTCATGAACTCGGCGCGCAGCGTTTCGCTTGGCGCAAATCCGCCGGTCGACAGAATGATGCCGCGTCGCGCCGCGATCGTCTGGCGTCGCTCGCCGATATCGACGACCGCGCCGGTGACACGGTGTTCCTCGCGCACCAGCGCGGCAAGCTTCGCCTGGTAGACGATCGGTACATCGCGCTGGCGCAGGCTATAGAACAGCCGCGCGACCAGCGCGTTGCCCATGACCAGCCGCGTGCCGCGGCGGTAGCGCAAGCGATCGGTCGCATGGCGCAGCAGCAGCTTGGCAGCCGCCGTGAGGTTGGCGAGCGAGCCGAAGGGCTTCAGCAGGATCGGGATGTCGTTCTTGCCGACCATCATGCCGCCGAGCACCATGAATGGCGCGATCGGCGGGCGCACGCGATCGAAGTCCTTGGCCAATAGCCGCCCGTCGAACGGCGAGGGCGCGAGCGCGCGGCCGGCCAGCGCCCGGCCGGGCTGGTTCGAGTGGTAGTCGGGATGGCGCGGGGGCGCACTGAACTTCACCTCCGACCGCGCTTCGAGATAGTCGAGCGCCGCAGGGCCGGAGCTGAGAAACGCCTCGCGCTGCGCCAGCGCACGCGGGCCGATCTCGGCTTCAAGAAAGCGCCGCGCGTCCTCGATCCGGTCCGGCACGCCATCGCGTTCCGCCTGGCGTGAGCCGGGTATCCACACCGTACCGGCCGAGGTCGACGTCGTGCCGCCGACCTGGTCGGTCTTCTCGCACAGCAGAACCTCGAGACCCTCGAGCGACGCGACCAGCGCGGCGGTCATCCCGCCCATGCCGGCGCCGAACACCAGAACGTCGACCTCGCGGTCCCATTTCATCGGGGCAGGATCCCGAAAAAAACCTGTTGCGAGATCTTACGCACCCGGCGAGCCGGCCGGCGAGAATTCCGTCGGCAGCTTGCCGCTCGGTGCCGCGTAGGGCGATTTCTCGCGCGGGACGTAAGCACCGCCGTTTTTTGCGCCGACCAGCTTGCCGTCGCGCACCACGAACTTGCCGCGCAGCATGGTCGAGACCGGCCAGCCGGTCACCGCGATGCCCTCATAGGGCGTGTAGTCCGAGCCGTGGTGCAGCAGCTTCTGCGAGATCGTCTCCTTCCGCTCCGGATCCCAGATCGCAATGTCGGCATCCGAGCCGATCGCGATCGTGCCCTTCTTCGGATAGAGCCCGTAGGTCTTGGCATGGTTGGTCGCCGTGAAGGCGACGAACTCGTTGAGGCTGATACGGCCTTTTTTTACGCCTTCCGAGAACAGGATCGGGAGCCGTGTCTCGACCCCGGGAATGCCGTTCGGCACCCAGCGGAAGCTGGTGCGGCCCTTCGGATTGAGCTTGCCCTGGCTGTCGTCGTAGCGGAACGGGCAATGATCGGATGAGAACAGCGAGAATACGTGCTGCTGCAGCCCGGCCCAGCAGGCGGCCTGGCTCGCCTTGTCGCGCGGCGGCGGCGAGCAGACATACATCGCGCCTTCCATGTTGAGGCCTTCGAGATCCTTCTCGGTCAGCACCAGATATTGCGGGCAGGTCTCGCCGTAGACTTTCAACCCCTTCTGCTGCGCGCGCCGGATCTCCTCCATCGCTTCGCCGTTCGACACGTGCACGATCATGATCGGCACATCGACCAGCTCGGCGAGCGAAATGGCGCGGTGTGTCGCCTCGCGCTCGACTGGGATCGGACGTGACGTCGCGTGGAATTTCGGCGCGGTGTGGCCGGCGCGCTCGAGCCGGTCGGTCAGGAAGCGGATCGCGTCGTAATTCTCGGCATGCACCATGACGAGCGCGCCGGTTTCGCGCGCGACGCTCATCACGTTGAGCATTTCGAGGTCGGAGAGCGCCATGCCCTCATAGGTCATGAACACCTTGAACGAGGTGTAGCCGTCTTCGACCAGCGCGGGCAGCTCCTGGCCGAGCACGCGGTCGGTCGCGTCCGCAATGATCAGGTGAAACGACACGTCCACGTAACAATTGCCGTCGGCCTTGGCGTGATACTGCTTCACGACCTCGCGCAGCGACTCGCCTTTCTGCTGCATGGCGAAGGGCAGCACCATGGTGTTGCCGCCGAAGGCGGCCGCGCGCGTGCCGCTCTCGAAATCGTCGGCCATCGTGATGCCGGGGCCGGAGGGCTGGGACAAATGCACATGGCTGTCGATCCCGCCCGGCAGCACCAGCATGCCGCTCGCGTTGACCACCTCGTTCGCTGCGCCGAGATCGGTGCCGAGCGCCGCGATCACGCCATGCCGGATGCCGACGTCGCAGGCGAAGGTGTCGGCCGCGGTCACGACCGTGCCGCCGCGAATGATCGTGTCGAATGCCATTCCGTACCCTTTTTGCTTTTGTAGCCCGCATGGAGCGAAGCGCAATGCGGGGAGAGCGATATTTAACCCCGGATTTCGTCCTAGCCCCACTGCGTCACAAGAGGAAGCTCGTTCGCGACGCTCGTTGTTGTGCCCTCTCCCGCTTGCGGGGGAGGGCATCGCAGGCAGCTCAACATGCTCGGTCGGGTGGGGGCTCTCGATCGGCTCCCGGGAGGGTTCCCCCCCCCCTCTTTTTT
>Ga0081539_10002914_pt1 | contig 22601 bp, 19 predicted proteins | sample TabmetS4T2R2_FD_71023 | JGI IMG/M metagenome (GOLD analysis project Ga0081539, IMG submission 71023) | Tabebuia heterophylla rhizosphere microbial communities from the University of Puerto Rico - S4T2R2 | ecosystem: Host-associated > Plants > Roots > Rhizosphere ...
GCCGGGGCAACCCGTCTAATACTCGAGCGCCGAGCAGAGAATGTACCAGTAGGGCGAGCCTTGTCAGGCTCGCCGCGCTACCAACCAGGACGTAACAGCATCGCGACCGTCCACCCCTTGCCACGGTCGAACGGACGCGCAGCCGTCATCTCGAACACGATGCCGCCGAGGCTGGCGCGCGCGCCAGCGCCGACGCTGCGAAACCGATCGTAATCGCGCCCGCCGCCTCGACCGTGCGTGGACAGAAAGCCCGCATCGGCAAAGGCAATGACCTCGATAGGCAGTGGGCCGTACTCGAGGCGACCGGTCAGGAGTCCCAGCGCAGGCGCGCGGAGCTCCAGGTTGAACACCTCCATCCGACTGCCGGTGAGCTCGTCGACGATCGAGCAGGACGTGGCGGTCGCGCCGCATTCGGCCACCGCGAACGTCCGCAGGTTGTAGCCACGCACCAGCGTCTCGAAGCCAACCAGCAACGGCGTCAGCCGCGGATCGGCAGCACCGGGACCATAGCGACCCGTGTGCTGAATGCGCGCCGCAATCGTCAATGGGCGCAGCGGCATCACGTAGCGCCGCGCGTCCACGCGGACGTCGGCAAAGTTGACGGCTCCGAACACTGGCTCGATCGCCAGACGCAGCCGCTGACCAGCCAGCGGACTCGTTGGCCCCAGAACGGCCGTGTCGTAGACGAACGCCGCGCGCGTTTCCGCCAGATGCAGTGGCCGCCCCCCGGGCGTTTCCGACAAGACACGACTGACGACTTTTCGCGTACTGGGATCGGTCACGCGCGTCACCGTCTGCCACTCGAACCCGGTGCGCCGCAGCCCACCTCCCAGCTCGAAACGTCGTGCGCGATCGATGTTGTAACGTGCCGACAGGCCACCCCACTGGTGCGAGTAGCGAAGATTGGTGGTCTCGCGCGTGACGAGCGATCCCTCCGTCGCCAGCGCTCGCCGTGCGCCGTAGAAGCGAGCAGGCAGGAAGCCGGCGCCGACGCCCCAATTCCATCGGCCTCCTCGATTCGTGTACGCGACCTGCGCCGCGAAATCATCCACGTCGGTGCCGACGCGAACCGCGGTTTGCAACTGCCGATCGCGCAACGTGTCGCCGAGGGTAAACCCGAACGTCGTCTGCACCAGACCGCCAAAGGCGTTGCCGGTCGAGGCGCCGATGTACGGCTCGGCAACCGATTCCACGTGCAGCCGATCGTCGTACTTCGCGGTGGTGAAGCCTTCGCCTGAAGGAAGACCGGTAAGAGGGTCGGCAATCAGAGTCGCAACGGTGTCGCCGACCATAAAGGTCCGCGCCGCATCAGCACTCTCCTCGACGGTCCGCGCCGCATCAGCATTTTCAGTCAGATCACTCCCCGACTCGCCATGCAACGTGTTCACCGGTGTGGCCATGGCCAGCGCGTCGGCCGGCGAGACGATGCGAATCTGATAGCGGCCGTCGCGATACTCGGAAAAGGCCAGCATGCCGGACCGCGAGGCGACGGCGAGCGCGGGACTCGTGGCGGTGATACCGCTGACACCGCCGCCGACGTGCGTCGTCTGACGCAGTTCCCGCGTGGCCACATCCCATCGAAAGACGTTGCTGATGCCGTCGCGATCGCTGACGAAATAGATCGCGCCGCCATCGGGAGTCCACTGCGGATCCATCTGCTTGGCGGCCCCGGGTTCGTCGAAGAGCGGCTTGACCAGGCCGGTCCGCAGATCGAGCAGTGCGACTCGCAATGCACCGAATCGCAGCGAGTCGACGTCGCTGGTGAAGCGATCGGTCGCAAACGCGATTGTCTGGCCATCGGGCGACCAGGCCGGATGCAGATCGGCAAACACGTCGGCCGTCAGTTGCCGGACATCTCCCGTCTCGAGTGTGTAGACGTAAAGATCCGACACGCCGCCCTTCAATGCGGAAAAGACGATGCGCGAGCCATCGGGTGACCAGCTCGGGTTGTAAACCTCTCCCAGGTTGCGGAGAGGAATTTCGCGCCGTTTATCGTGTCTGGCGGTGTCGACCACCACGAGCACGGGAAATCCGTTGCTGAGCGCGGCGATCGCGAACCGTTCTCCGGATCGATCCCACGCGCCGGACGAATGGATGTACTGCAGGCTGTCGAAGTGCGGATCGGTTGCGGTACTGACAACCTTGCGCACGACACGTCCGTCCTCGGTCGTCGCGATGAAGAGATCGAGCGACAGGCGATCGCGCTCGGAGAGGAACATCACCGAGCGTCCGTCCGGACTCAATGCCGGCGCCACCTGAATGCGGCTGTTGCCGCTGATACGGCTGCCGCCCGGCGGCGTCGAGGTCGTTACGGTTTCGATCGAGGCGTGCCAGCCTTTCGTCAGATCGGCGGCACTCAATCCGGTCGCCTCTTCGACGCGCGCCACCACCCCACGCTTCTTCGACCGTAGCACCGCGGGAATGATCTGATCGCCGAACCGGGTGCCGAGATACGACCACAGCGCGTGACCGAACCGGTACGGAAAATAGCGCGGATCGTTGAGCTGCTCGAGCGACGGCAGGTGCTGATGCTGCGCCGCGTCGCGCATCCACATCGCCGTGTTGGCGTTCTCCGGTCCAAGCGACAGGTACTCGGCCATCCCTTCGATCAGCCATCCGGGCAGCGCGAACGCGTTCTGTTTCGCCCGTCGCGCAATGTCGATCTGGAAGGCGTGCGCGATCTCGTGTCCGAGGACATGATCCGTTTCGCCCAGGCCCGCGGCGAACGGCAGCGCGATGCGCCTCTTGACGCGTTCAGTGAAGCCGCCGGTCCCTTCGTTCACCGCGCCCGGCGTCACGTTGGTCTGCGCAAAGTGCGGATGGCTGGCGTAGAGAATCAATGGCTGCCGGACGGCGAAGGTGTGCCCGAACAGGGTCGAATATCGCGTGTACCACCGCTCCGCCATGCGCGCAGCCTGGCGCGTGGCGGCCTCCTCTTCCTCGTAGTAGTAGATGTCGAAGTGTTCGGTCTGGAGGATGCGGAAATCCATCCGGTCGTAATGGACCTTGTTGCGACCGAAGTATTGCGCCTCCGCCGCGACCGCGCCGCTCAACACGGCGCAGACCACGAGCGGCACCACGGGCCACCGCATCATGCCTGAAAACCCCTAGGGAAGGTCGGAAGGGTCGCTACTCTATCACGTACACGAACGAGACGGCGTTGGCGCCGTCGTGCAGGCCGTGAGCCACGTCCACGCGCAGCACGCCGGGGAAGGCGAGAACCGAGAAACGGGCCCCGACTCCGATATCCGTATCGGTGCGAGACGATCCATTCAGCAGCGCCGTGACGCGGGCGGTATCGACGAACGTGGCGGCGCCGACGCGAAGAACGGGTACGGCACTGACCCACCAGTGCTGCGCTTCCGCGGACGCGTGCACCATCCTGCGACCAAGGCGATCGGCTTTCAGGCGGCCGTTTGCAATGACCGGGTGCGCACGCAGCAGCGTCGGCCGCGCCCAACCTGTGTCGCCGGCAACCCACAAGTCGGGCGGCGTATCGGCGGAGACGAATGCCGCACCGCCGGTGCCGGTGAGGACAAAACCGCTGCGCGCGGTCGATGAGCGCACGCGAACCGTTCCCGATCCAATCGCGAACGGCACGGCGCCACGCCACCCGTCGGCTTCGAGCCAGGCGCCGGCACGATTCCCATTCGATGCAACTCGCAGCGCCGCGCCGATGGTCGGCGCCACACGGCGTGATTCGGTGCCATTGACAGTGGCGTCATCGCGTGTCCAGCGGTCCAGACCGCCGCGAACCGTCACACGCGCGAACGATGTCACCCAGTTGCCGGCGGTGAGCCGTGCGCCCGCGCGTCGAACGGTACTGACCGCCGGGTCTGTGAACGGCTGCTCCTCGACGAAGCCCCTGACGCCCCAAATACCGCCAAACGCCGCGGGCGAGTGCACCCCGAAGGCGACCGCCGGCCGATGCGGCCAGAAACGCCAGCTCGCGTCGATGCTCTCGCCGCCGCCCGTCAGCGATCCAGTGGCAACGGTCACCGACCGTCCGGCCGTCGCCGACAGTCCCCATGCCGCCATCGTCCAGGCATCGTGCGGAAACAACGGTCGCTCATTCACCACGGCGCGCACCTCCGCGGATCCGGAGCCGACCGGCGCATAACCGATGCGGGTCGACGACGCGGACGGAAGGTCGGCGAGACGACGCCCCGCGCGCCGCAGTTCAGTCGTCGTCAATACCTCACCAGTCGAGATCCCCAGCATCCGCTCGACGACGCGGGCACGTGTCGAGACCAGGCCGTCGACGCGCACCAGATCGACACGTGGCTCGCCAACGCGATTCCAGGCCGCGAGCGCAGCCAGCGGGCGATCCTGCAGGAACTCGCTCGTCCCGAGCAGCCGCGCCGCATATTCGTCGCGCGGATCCTCGGCCAGTGCCGTGGCCGCGAGATCTGCGGCGTCGGACCAGCGGCGCTGCAACGCACGCACGCCGGCGAGCTCGCGCCAACCTGCGGCACCCGCACATCCAAGCGCGCTGGTCAGGACGCGCTCGGCGCCGTCGAGGTCGTTGCGTTGCGCGCGGGACACGCCATCGGCCACGAGTGCGTCGCAGCCACGAGCATCCGAAGAGCTCGCCTCGATGGCCGGCGCCGGATCAACGCGACGCTCCGTTGGAACAACGATGGCCATCCATCGGCCGGTCGCGCTCCACCGCCGGTCGAACTCCTCTCGTCGCATCACACGCAATGGAGCGCGCGCGGGATCGTGAAAGACGATCGCCTGCTCCGGCGCGGAGACGACGACGACGTAGTGGTAGACGTGCGGATGGTCCTCGATGAGCGCCATGACGGGATGTCCCGCCGCGAGCTCGGTGGCGATCGCGGTGGCGCTGCCCTCGATCGCAGCCGCCCGCCAGCCGCGTCGAGTGAGGTCGGTGATGAGCGTCGTCGTGCGGATCCCGGCCGCCGTGCGATCGACAAGGCCGGCGAACGACTGCGCGTCGATTCCGCGCTCGCCCCAGTAACGCAGGATCATCGCGGCCGCAGCGCCGCCGCACAGCGCTTCGGTTTGGGAGATGTAGGGAACGTCGAGGACCGGAAGCGGAGCCGGCTGCGCACGTGCATTCGCGCTGGCGGCGGGAACGATCAGGCAGATGACGAGGGCCGCCTGAAGGCGGCCCCTGCGTCCCATCTTCCTAATCAACCGCCACGATGATGAGGATGAGCACGAGCAGCGCGATGATGATCGTCGTCGCCGAGATCACCAGCGTCGACGCCCCGCCCGCGAGCCTCTCGTCGACCTGGCGGGCCTGCGCGGCTACCTGCGCGAGCTCCTGGTCGCTCAGCGTGGCGATCGCTCCTTCGGCACGTCGCAAATCGACGCCCATTCGTCCCGCGACGTCCTTGACCTCGGCGCGCTGCAGCACCCGCTGCACCAGTTCGCGATCCTGTGCGGCATCTGCGGCATGTTGCCGCAATGCGGCGTCGAGTGCGGCCTGGGGTGCGGCGTGAGCCGTCTGCGCCTGGGCGGGTGAAACAGCAACAGTGGGAACCAGCAGTAACGCAATGAGCACAATCGAAACGGACGTTCGCATGCGTGCGTCGCCTCCTGACGAGCCATTGTAGCCGTTCGGATCGTTCGGGTTCGTTCGAATCGTTCGCGTACGGAACCGCCGGATCACGCGTCTCCGATCAACACTCCGTGACGGCCCATCTCGTCAACGGAAACCGTTTGCAAAACGCCCTCCGAAGGCACCTAGCTCGACGGTGTTGCCTGCAAGCGAGCCGCTCCGCGGAACCGGATCCGCCGGGTCCGCGACGCGGAACCCGGCCTACGCGTATCGACTTGTCACCCGCATTGCATCGTGATCCGCAGAAACTATCGGGTCTCCTGGAGGGTGTATGGAGGGAACGAGGGCACGATCCGCGGGCCTCTCGCTGCTGTGGACGGCCATCGCAACGGCGCCGTTGCTGATGCCCGGCGCACGCCGGCGCTACGGCACCGTGGCAGTCGTCCTGGCGGCATTCGGGCTGGCGAGCGAATTCTGGCGCTGGATGGATGCGCGACGCGTGGACCGCGAGCTCGCGATGGTCACGCGCGACCCGGACATCGTCAGGACGCCGCATCTGCGCGCGCATCTGGAATAGGACGGACGTCGAACGCACGGTTCGTTTCATCGAGGGTGACTTCGAAGAGCCGGTCGAATCCTTCCTCGTAGGTGGGCGGCTCGAGCTTCTTGCGCGTGGCGAAGATCGCGACGTCGGGCACGCGCTCACGTCCTTGACGCCCGCGGTTGCGTCGCAGCGCGTCGACCGCCTCGGTCCGGAAGAAGTAGCCGGCCACCTCAGCGCCGTTGGCGTGCGCCAGCGCAATCATGGGCGCACGAGCCGCCGCGGCCGGATTGGTATTGTCCACGACGACCGAACGGCCTTCGCCCAGAGCCGCGGCGATCAGCTGCTCCTGACGCCGTCCGGGCCGGCGGTTGTGGCGCATCGCGTCCTTACTGACATGATCGTGGGTCGCAGCAAACCGCTCGCGATAGAAGGTGCTCTTGCCCGACGCGGGCAACCCGATCAGGATGACGCACTCGACCACTCCGGACATCTTCGCCGACTGGCTGTCCGCGCTGGAAGCACGACATCTCGCGGACCTTCGCGTCCAGGAAGTGACGCGCGCGCTGCGCGCCCTGTCTTCAGCCTACGTGGAACGGCGTCACAAGGTGGCGCACGGCAGCACGCTCGACAGCCATGGCAAGCGCGTGGCGTTCGCGCTGTTCTATGCGCCGCTGCACTTCATCGCCACCTCGCACGCGGTGCAGGAGCTCGGCGCGGCTGTGCCGGGGCCATCACGCATCGTCGACATCGGCTGCGGGACCGGGGCGGCGGGAGCAGCGTGGGCGATTGCATCGGGCAAGGATTCCTCCGTGGTCGGCATCGATCGCCACCCATGGGCTGTCGAAGAGGCGCGGTGGACGTACCGCATGCTCGGCGTGCGCGGACACGCCCGTCAAGGGGACGCGATGCGTTTTCCACATCTGGAACCTGGCAGCGCAGCGATTGCGGCCTATGTGTTGAACGAGCTTCCGGACGCCGCGCGGCAGCGCATCGAACGATCGCTGCTTGCGGCAGCCGGCAAGGGTGTACGTGTGCTCATCCTCGAGCCGATCGCACGCGCGGTCACGCCGTGGTGGGACGCGACGGCGGAGCGCGTGTTGGCTGACGGTGGTCGCGCTGATGAGTGGCGTTTGGATGTGCAGCTGCCGCCTTTGGTCAAACAACTGGCCGAAGCCGCCGGGCTCAACCAGCGCGAGCTCAAGTTCAAATCTCTCTACGTCGGCATCTGAGCTGACGGCAAACGGGGCGAATGCTGGCCGCACCCTTGCTGACGTCGCGATTTTCAGAGCGCAGAAGCATCAGTATTTGAGTTTCTGCATCACGACCAGTCAGGAGCCTTACTCGTGTCGACCGAAACCAAACCTCAAGAGAAAGAACCGAAGCCGCCGTTTCCGCAAGGGAAGATCGCCAAGCCCGGACTCGAGTCCGAGCTGTCGCCGCGGCCGCGGTATGAAGCGCCAGATTACCGGCCGTCTGGAAAGCTGAACGGAAAAGTGGCGCTCGTGACCGGCGGCGACTCGGGCATCGGCCGTGCCGTGGCCGTGCTGTACGCGCGAGAGGGCGCCGACGTCGCGATCACGGCGCTTCCTGACGAACGGTCGGACTCCGAGGAGACCAAACGCGCGATCGAGGCCGAAGGGCGACGCTGCCTCGTGATCGAAGGAGACCTCGCCATACGCGATTTCTGTCGCACGTGCGTCGAACGGACGATGATGGATTTGGGGCGGCTGGACATCCTGGTCCACAACGCCGCACACCAGAATCACTGGGACGCCTTGGAGGACGTGCCGGACGACGAGTGGGATCGCACGTTCCGCGTGAACATCTACGCCTATTTCTGGCTGGTCAAAGAGGCGCTTCCGCACCTGAATCCCGGCTCCGCGATCATCGCCACCGGTTCACAGACCGGCATCGCCGGCTCGGGTCCGCTGCCTGCCTATTCGAGCACCAAAGGAGCGATTCACACGTTCACCAAGGCACTGTCGCAGATGCTGCTCGATCGCGGGATTCGCGTGAACTGCGTCGCGCCCGGCCCGGTGTGGACCCCGCTCAATGCGGCAGACATCGGCCGCTCGGACGAGCAGGTCGCCAAGTTTGGTGAGAACGCGCCCATCGGTCGACCGGCACAACCAGAGGAAGTCGCCCCCGCGTACGTCTTTCTCGCGTCCGACGCCGACTCGCGTTACATCAGCGGTGAAGTGCTCAACGTCCTCGGCGGAACCACGACGGCGGGATGAAGATCATTTGCGATTTGTGATCTGTGACGTGTGATTCATTGGCGATTGGTGATTTGCGATCGGTGAACTATTTGCGAATCTCCGATAGTTCGCCCGATCACAAATCCCAAATCACCAACAAATCACGGATCGCGAATCACAAATCGCGAATGCACTAATTGGTCGTGTTCCGGCGATTCTGCAGCTTGTCCTTGATCGTCCTCGCTTCGTCGAGGTGACGCTGCACGGTCGGAAGCGCTGTCGCGGCCCACTGGTTCAACTGCGCCTCGAGATGGTTGTCCGCCTTCTCGGGCACGACGTTGGTATTCCGGTCGGAGCCCGCCGTGCCTTTCGTGATCCGGTCGGCCGTGCTGCCCTTGTAGTCGACCCGGCCCTGCAGATCGTTCACCACGTGCTGATGGTCATCGATCATGCGATTGATGAACTCGCGGTCGAACTCCCCTCCGCGCAGCTTCGCCAGCGTGTCCATCGCGTCCTTGTGCTCGTCGGCCTCCTTCGGGTCCGACGGGATGTTGTACTGGGCGGCAATCTGCTTCAGCTGCTCGCCGGCCTGGGTGTGATCCTGCACCATCATCTCGGCGAAACGCTTCACGTCGGCGCTGGCGCCGCGCTCGGCCGCCAGTTTGCCGAGCTGCACTTCTGCCTCACCGTCTGCCCATAAATCCTGAACGAAGTTCCGGTCGCTGGCGCTGACGTTGTTGTTGTCCGCTCCGGACGTGCCTATCGTCGGCTCGTTCGCGTCGTTGGTTGCTCGATTGTCGGTTGCGTTCCTGTTGCACGCCATCGTGACGACCGTCAGGAGCGCGATCGACAGAACGCCAAGCCTCTTCATGTGATCCTCCTCCGTTGAGCTCGGACCTGTCCGCCGTTGCGTCGACGTGGGCGGAGGGGTGCAAACGATGTGACCTGGAGCGGAAGTACAGACGAGATGCGCTGGCGCGGTCTACCGCCGACCGCGTCTCGGGTTCAGGATGCGACCGGGTCGGCGAGCAGCGTCCGGATCTGCGCGACATGGTGCTGCAGATGCCTGACGTAATCGTCCATCAAAAAAGCGAGCGTGACGCGACCGTCGCCATCGGGATCCAACGCCTCGAGAGCGGCGGCATCGTCCGGCACGCACGACATCACGTGCGCGAGGTGACGGTTGTAGGCGGTCCACAACGTGACGAGATCGCGCCACGGCACCTTGTCGTAGTGCTGGCGCGACACCCACACGTTTTGATCGTAGCCGTCGTACTTGACGAGATCGCTCGACTGTCCGAGGACGAAGCGCCGGTGGTTGTTGCACGCGGAGTCGATCAGGTGTCCGAGGATCTGCCGCGCGCACCATCCGCCTCCAGGCTTCGGTTGCGTCGTTCGGGTTTCGTCGACGCCCTGGAACGTCTGGAGCGCCTCGCCGATCGCCTCGTGCAGACGCGCTGCGGTCTGTGCTGACGTCATCCGGTCATTCTCGCTCATCTGCGTGTTATTCTGCCGGTTTCGGGATGGACGAACACGGGCCGGCGGGCCACGGTGGCCGCAGCAGCCTCCGCGCACTGACTCTCACCGCAATCGGCGTCGTTTACGGCGACATCGGCACGAGTCCCCTCTACGCAGTCCGGCAGTGTTTCGTCGGCAACGAGTCGGTGCCGCCGACGCACGAAAACGTGCTCGGCGTCCTGTCGCTCATCATCTACGCGCTGCTTGTCGTCATCTCCGTCAAGTACATCGCGATCGTCATGCGCGCGGACAACCAGGGCGAGGGCGGGATCCTGGCGCTGACGGCGCTGGTTCCGGCGCGCAACGGCGACAGGCGCCACCCACGCTCAGGCGCCGAGCGTCTGATGGTGAGTCGCCCGACACTGATCCTGCTCGGCATCTTCGGCGCCGCGCTCTTGTACGGCGACGGCATGATCACGCCGGCGATCTCGGTGCTGGGCGCCGTCGAAGGCCTGAGCGTGGCAACGCCGCTGTTCGACCCGTACGTCGTGCCCGTGTCGGTCGGGATTCTCATCATTCTCTTCGTGATGCAGAAGTTCGGCACGCATCGCGTCGGCCGGCTCTTCGGCCCGGTGATGGTTCTCTGGTTCGTCACCATTGCGGTGCTCGGCGTTTACTGGATCGCGCAACTGCCGGCGGTGCTCGAAGCCGTCGATCCTCGACACGCCTTCCGGTTCTTCGAGACGAACCGCATGGCCGGCTTCGTCGTGCTCGGCTCGGTGTTTCTCGTGGTCACCGGCGGCGAAGCGCTGTATGCGGACATGGGCCATTTCGGCAAGCGTCCGATCCGCCTCGCGTGGTTTTCGCTGGTGCTGCCCGCGTTGCTCCTGAACTACTTCGGTCAGGGCGCGCTGGTGATCCTGCAACCGACGACCGCCGACCACCCGTTCTTCCTGATGGCGCCATCATGGGCGCTGTATCCGCTGGTCACTCTCGCCACGTCGGCGGCGGTCATTGCGTCCCAGGCGTTGATCTCCGGCGCGTTCTCGCTGACGCGGCAGGCCATCCAGCTCGGGTACGCTCCGCGCCTCGACGTCGAGCACACCTCGTCACAGGAAATGGGTCAGGTCTACGTGCCGCAGGTCAACACGGCGTTGGCCATCGGCACGATCGTGATCGTCATCGGCTTCGGCTCGTCGAATGCGCTCGGCGCCGCGTATGGCATCGCCGTGACCATGACGATGGTCATCACAGCGCTGCTGCTGCACGTGGTGGCCACCGAACGATGGCGGTGGCCCATGGCGTTGGCCACGTGCGTCACCGCGCTGTTCCTGATCGTCGACCTGTCGTTCTTCGGCGCGAACCTGCTGAAGGTCTTCCATGGCGGCTGGCTGCCGCTGGTCGTCGGCACCGCGATCTTCACGCTGATGACGACGTGGAAGACGGGACGTCGAATCATGGCCGAACGCGTCAACGCGCGCGCGTTGCCACTCGAGGAATTCATGTCGGCCGTCACCGCGCAGCCGCCGATCCGCGTGCCCGGCACGGCGGTGTTCATGACGGCGCAGCCGCGCGGCACCCCGCCCGCGCTCGGGCACAACCTGCGCTACAACAAGATTCTTCACGAGCACGTCATCGTGCTGACGGTGACGACGGCACAGACGCCGTACGTCGCGCCGGACGATCAGATTGAGGTGAACGCCCTGGGTCACGGCGTGTTCCACGTCAGAATCCAGTACGGGTTCATGCAGGACCCTGACGTGCCCGAGACGCTGCTGCGCGCCCGCGATGCCGGTGTGAACATCGATTCCGACGATCTGACCTACTTCCTGGGTCGCGAAACGATCATCGTGACGCGGCGCCCCGGCATGGCGATGTGGCGCGAGAAGCTGTTCGTGCTCATGTCGCGCAACGCCGTCCGGGCAACGGCGTACTTCAGGCTGCCGCCGGAGCGGGTGGTGGAGCTGGGGGTGCAGGTGGAGATGTAGGCCCGCTTCGCTCGTCCCGAGATTGGATCAGCGCCCGCCGAGATCGGACGTGCAATGCGGGCAGCGCGTGGCCTTGATCGGAATCGCCGACGCGCAGTAGGGGCAGTCCTTCGTCGCCGGCGGCGCCTCGGGGACGGGACCTTCCACCGCGTCTTTGATCTGATTGACGACCCGAATGAGCATGAACACGGCCACGGCGACGATGAGAAAGCCGATGACGTCGTTGATGAACTGCCCGTAGGCAATCACCGGAATCCCCTTGGCCTTCGCATCGGCCAGCGATTCGGGAATTCCTTTCGCCCGATCGAGCACGATGAAGAGACTCGAGAAGTCGATGCGCCCGAACAGCAGGCCGATCGGCGGCATGATGACCCCTTCGACGAGCGTGGTCACGATCTTGCCGAACGCAGCGCCGATGATGACGCCGACCGCCAGATCGATGACGTTGCCGCGGGCGATGAATTTCTTGAATTCACTCCACATGGGCGCTGATGGTAGCGCAAAGGAACGACTTCGGCGTCACCGACTGCGGTCGTCGGGCCGACCGTCGACGGTGGCGTGCGAGCGGGCGAGAACCGCCGAGGACCCGCTGGCCATCGATTCGTAATAGCCGACAAACCGCTTCGGTTCCGGCGCGTCGTAAGCGCGCAGGTTTTGCGCCCAGCGGAAACTGATCGGCTGGTAGCGAAGCTCGACCTCGATCTCGAACGGACCCGGCGCGCTGATTCCGACCGAATAACGAACCCGATCGCCGCCGCCAGCGAAGTCGGCGTCCCGCTCCGCGGAACCATGGACGGCGATGTCAGGCTCCGCACTCCCCTTCTCGAACCCTCGCGGGAGCAGTCGGTTGTCCTTGATGAAGCTGGTCGCCTGCAGCAGGCCGGTGGTCGGCGTTCCGCGCGAGTCGGCCATCACCGACTCGTATATCTGGACCGCGTCCGGGTCGCGGATCTCCGTATAGTGCGGCTCGACCCGCGTCGCGTCATCGTCGTTGTCGTTGCCGCGGATGCGGCCGTCTGGCGCGATCGCGCCCGACTCGAAGACGACGCGACCCTGCCCGTCGCGCACGAGCACGTGCAGCCACACGCGCCGCGACGGATAGCCGGTCGGCAGCTTGTGCCCAGTGACGTTGCGAACGGACACGTCGAACTGAAGCCGGCCGTCGATAGACGAGGGGCGAGTGACGGATACGTCCGCCGACTCCGACCCGAGCTGCGCCAGAGTCCGCATGGCTGCCGTATCGAGCTCCTGCGGCAGCGCGCCCACGCCGAGCTCTTGTCGGTACCGATTCAGCATGCGCAGCATGAAGAAGTTTCCCCCGATGAACGTGTGCTGGTGCAGCCCGGTGCGCGGCTCGCCGGCCACGGACGCGATGCGCGTCTCGCCGGCGACCTCGGGCATGTGACACGACTGGCAGCTGCGCTCCGCGCGAAACGCGCTGTGCCGCCACTCCTGATACGGCACCTGTTCGGGAATCGATCCGATCGCTTCGCCGTTCGGGCCGAGCGCCTCCGTAATCAACGTGTGACAGGTGGCGCACAGCTCGGACTGCCGCACGTGCGCACCTTCGGTCTGCTGGTGGCCGGTGACCGATTTCATGATCGCGGTGCGACCGCGATCCGGCTCGAAGGGGCCAAACATCCTGCGGGCGCTTCCTTCCGGCGCGGCCAGGACGAAACCGCCGACGAAGCTCTCACGGGTGCCGAAGCGCTGGCTGGTGATCTGGTGACAGAGCGTGCACGACACGCCGTCGGCCGCGAGCTGGTGCTCGTCGCCGTGTCCGCGTCCGAGAGGGAGATGCGCGAACACCTGCGCCTTCCGTCCCTCGGCCTGCGCCTGAGCACGCACCATCGGCATGTGACAGATCGCGCACTCATCCTCGATGTCGGCCGCGCGCGTCGGATGATCGAGCGCTTCTCGACGAACGGATGCGTGCCAGTACGGGTCGCGTGAGGAGTTCGCCATCATCGATGCGCGCCAGGCGATCCCGATCGACACATCCTCACCGCTCGGCGCGACGAGGCTGTTGTGGCACGCCATGCACTCGCTCGACGGCGTGAACATTGGCGAATCGTGACCGGCCGGCGCGCGCCTGCTCGCCTGGGCCGCCGAGGGCGTTTCGGCGGTCACGAACAGGCCGATGAGCCAGATCGCGGCGGGCACCGCCAACGCCAGACGCCTACCGCCAGCCATCGAGCAGGCCCCCTTCGTACCAATCCCACAGGAAATACGTGAGGAACTGGGATGCGCGCTCGTCGCGGCCGGTCACCGGCACCTGCAGACCGCCGCTGATCATGATGTGCTGACGCTTGCTGAGGGTGACCTGCATCTGCGGAACGAGATCCCACTGCGATCGCGCCGCGGACTCGAGCTCGCGCGCGCCCACAACTTCCAGCATCGGCGTCCACCGCCGGGCCGATCGTTGCGTGAACGTCTTGCCGATCGCCGTGCGCCAGAACGCTTCCTTCGACGCGCGCACCGCGTCGCTGGGAATCTCGAGGCCTCCCTGAAACTGCACGAAGCTCTCGTGCGGCAGCATTTGCCCGGCCGCGACGAACGATTCGAAGACCGTGAACCCCTTGCCCAGTCCCTCGCTCTGCTTGCCGGTGGGCAGCGACACTTCCTCGCCGAGGCTGACGATCGAGCCGCGTTCCACGTCGTGAAAGAAGGCGTGCTTCACGGCGACGGCGATGTCGCCGAGACCGTGCAGCCAGGCACCGGCCGCACCCTGTTGTGCGTCGAACGGTACGGCGACCTCGTACTGGCTGCGCGCACCGAAACGGCGCTCGTAGATGAAAGTGGTCCCGACGTTGCGCGTCGGCTCGCGGCCGATCGACATCGTGAACAGCGCTTCGTTTTCCGGGTAGGCCTTCTCGGTCACGAGCGCGCGCGGCAGGTTGAGATCGCCGTGCGGCCAGCCGCGACTGGCGCAGAACGTTCGCACATGGCTGACGACCAGCCGGATCTCGTCGGCCGAGAGCGCCTCACCGAACGCCGGCATGTGGCGATCGAGCGCGCGGACCGGTCCGCCTTCGCGCACGATCGATTCCCACCCTTCGGCAGCTTCGACGGTGGCGAAGAGACAATCGGTGAAGTCCGGCAGCGGCACATCGAAGCCGATCACCGCCTGCGCATTCCCGCGCCCATCGGCGCCATGACACGCCACGCAATTGTCGTGATAGATCCCTGCGCCGTCGCGCGACGCGAACGTCTGACTCGCGCGCGCGTGGCACGGTGCGACCAGCGCACAACACACGAAGCCAACGATCAGGAACCGAGTGCCCACCAGCCCTACACGACGCTCCGAACCGGGACACTAGCACGCGCGATTCTCGTGCAGAAGAAAAACGATGTTGTGAAACTAAGACTGAGTTTCAATCTGTCTGTGGGCGTGCGCTACGATGATCGATGCGCATGTGGCGACGGCCGACAGACCTGACCAGGTCCGCACTACCTCGAGCACTCGCCGTCGGCCACAGCGCCGTGACAGTCGGCAACAGCCGACACGGAAAGGAGCAACGATGAGAATTGTCTCTGGTGTTGCGGTTCTGGCACTGACCTTCAGCGTGGCGTGCGCCAACAAATCGGATACGGCGTCGACACCGCCGCAGGCACCGGCCGGTGGCGCAACGGCGGCGGGCGGCGCGGCGGCGGGCGGTGGCGCAACGGCAACGACAGGCAGCACGGCACCCGCTGGAGGTCAGCGCGCCGGTGGCGCAGGCGCACAAGCCGCGGCGCGCCTCACACCCGATGATCTCCAGGCACGCATGAAGGTGATCGGTCCCACATCGGGCGCACTCCGCATGAAGCTGATGAACAATCAGCTCCCCGACGCGGCGAAGGACGCGCAGACGCTGGCCACCGCATTCGGCGACGTCGAGCGGTTCTGGCAGCAGAACAACAAGGCCGACGCAGTGATGTGGGCGCAGACCGCTCGCATGGCGGCGACCGAAGCAGCCGGCGCGGCCACGGCCGGCGATGGGATGAAGGCACTCGCCGCTGCCAACACGATGCAGGCGCAGTGCAAGCAGTGCCATGGGACCTACCGCGAGGGCGACGCACAGACCGGGTTCCGGATCAAAGCCGGAGTGCTCTAGCTGGGTGGCTGGGTAGCTTGGTAGATGGGTTGCTAGGTAGCACGTTTATTGGGTGATTTGGCAGTTGATTTCCGCATTAGCGCAAGTGTTGTCACCTAGCTACCCATCCGCCTAGCCGCCTAGCTACCCATGTCCATCGACGACCTCTGGTACAAGAACGCCGTCATCTACTGCCTCGACGTCGAGAAGTATCAGGACGCCAACGACGATGGCGTCGGCGACTTCGAAGGATTGATGCGCCGGCTCGATTATCTGGCCGGCCTCGGCGCCACCTGCGTGTGGCTCCAGCCCTTCTACGGCTCACCCAACCGCGACAACGGCTACGACGTCAGCGACTACTACGCCGTGCACGAGCGGCACGGCTCCCTGGGCGACTTCGTCAACTTCATGAATCACGCGAAGGCGCTCGGCCTCCGCGTCATCGTCGATCTCGTCGTCAACCACACGTCGGTCGATTCGCCGTGGTTTCAGCAGGCGCGCGAGAGCGAGAAGTCGTTCTATCGCGACTGGTACGTGTGGTCCGACAATCGGCCGAAGGATCACAAGAAGGGGATCGTCTTTCCAGGCCAGCAGACGACGACGTGGTCGTTCGATCGCCGGGCGCAGCGGTTCTACTTCCATCGCTTCTACAACCATCAGCCCGACCTGAACACCTGGAATCCATACGTGCGCGCCGAGATCCAGAAGATCATGGGCTTCTGGCTGCAGCTCGGCGTCTCGGGATTCCGGATGGATGCGGTGCCGTTCCTGATCGAGAAGAAGGGCGCCGGCGTCGAGCACGAACAGGACTTCACGCTGCTGACGGAGATGCGCGAGTTTCTGCAGTGGCGCAGCGGCGAGGCGATCCTGCTGGCGGAAGCGAACGTGCCGCCGGACGAAAGCATGCAGTACTTCGGCGAGGAAGGAGAGCGACTGCAGATGATGCTCAACTTCCCTGTCAACCAACGGTTGTTCTACGCGATGGCGAGCGGCGACACCGAACCGCTCGTGTGGGCGCTGGAGCAGACGGCGAAGCGGCCGGAGAACGCGCAATGGGTGCAGTTCCTGCGCAGCCACGACGAGCTGGATCTGGGCCGGTTGACGGAGGAACAGCGGCAGAAGGTATTCGACGCGTTCGGCGCTGAAAAGCGGATGCAGCTGTACGACCGCGGCATCCGGCGGCGGCTCACGCCGATGCTGGGCAACAATCGCCGCCGGCTGGAGCTCGCGTTCAGCCTCCTGTTCTCGCTGCCGGGAACGCCGATGATGCAGTACGGCGACGAGATCGGGATCGGCGACAATCTCCGCCTTCCCGAGCGCGAATGCGGACGCACGCCGATGCAGTGGACCAGCGAGCGGCATGGCGGCTTCTCGCGCGCGCGAACCGTGTTCCGTCCGGCGATCCACGATTCTGTGTACGGATATCAGCGAGTGAACGTCGCCGCGCAACGGCGCGATCCGGAGTCGCTGCTGAACTGGACCGAGCGGATGATTCGCATGCGCAAGGAATGTCCCGAGATCAGCTGGGGCAGCTTCAACGTGCTGCGCACCAATTCGACAGCCGTGCTCGCCATTCGCTACGAGTGGCGGAACACCTCGATGGTGACGCTGCACAACTTCTCGAGCGGCGTCGAGAACGTGAAGCTGAAAGTCGGCTGCAATCACGACGACGCGCTGGTCGAGGTGTTCGACAACCGCCACAGCCGAAAGCACAATGACGGCCTGCATCACATCCGCATGGAAGGGTATGCCTGGCGATGGTTTCGGGTGGGTGCGGCCGACAACACGCTCGATCGCAGCGACCTGACGCTGACGCCTGATATGCGAGTGCGGTGATCTCAGGTAGCTTGGTGGCAGCCTAGCGACCGAGCGACCGAGCCATGCCTGAATTCCACGCCGAACCCTATCTGCACCTTGCTGGCGTGACGCCGACCTCGGCGCTCATCGCCTGGGGCGCGTTCTACTTCAAGACGCGGTCGCATCACGAGTGGAAGCTCGTCGAGGATCGCGACCTTCGCTTCGTGCATCCGCCACGGCGCGAGAGCATCGGGGCACGGTCCGCTCCCTATGGCGCTGCTCGCGTCAACGTGTTCACCATGGACGGCACGCTCGCCGCAACGGCGTCGACCGAAACGACCAACTTCTGCTGGGTCAACGGCCTCACGCCGGACACACGCTACCGCTACGAGGTCACCGTCAACGACGAGACCTGGGCCAAGGGCGAGCGGTGGGATTGGGCACCGGGAGAGACACAGGGGCTCGTGCAGCGCGGCGGACGCTACGTCAACGAGTTCAGAACCGATCCCGATCCCGCCGTCGCCCCGTCACGTCCATTCACGTTCATGGTGCTCGGCGACTACGGGACCGGGATCCGCCGCTCGACCTCGACGCGGCGACAGCGCGAGATCGCGATCGCCATGCAGGCGGTCTTCGACACGGAAGACGTGCGGCTGATCATCACGACCGGGGACAACATCTATGCGGGCGCGCGCATCCTCGGTCTGCCGATCACGGCGACCAACACCGGCGCCGAAGACGACGACTGGTTCTTCACGTTCTTTCAGCCGTACCGCTACATGATCAACCGCATCCCGATGTATCCGTGCATCGGCAATCACGATACGGGCGAAACCGAAGATCGCGACGATCGGGATCAGCTGCTCGACAACTTGTATCTGCGCGAGCGTCTGGGGTCCGGCGAATCGTCTGGTATGACGTCGATCGATCCGGGTCTCTTCTATCGTTTCCGCTACGGCCGCGACGTCGAGTTCATCTGCATCGATACGTCGAAGGAAGGGTTCTTCCGCGGCAAGCGGCTGTACGAACACCCGAAACACTGGCAGTGGTTGGAACAGATACTCGCCGGCGACGGCGGAGCGCGCTGGCGCATTGCTTTTTGCCATCATCCGCCGTTCTGCGCCGGTCCCCAGCACGGGAATACCGATCGGATGGAGCGGCTGCTGCCGCTGTTCGCGCGCGGCCGGGTCCGGGCGATGTTCAACGGTCACGAGCACAACTTCCAGCACTCGCATCACGCCGGGATCGACTACTTCGTCACCGGCGCCGGCAGCAAAGTGCGTCACGGGCCGCCGACCGATTTCGACGGCGCGCACACGCTGTCGTGGTGCGACGCGGCGCACTTCCTGCTGGTGACGATCGACGGCGACGCGATGCGCGTCCGCGCCATCGGCGAATCGGGCGCCGAGCTCACCCGGTTTACGCCTCACGGCTCGACCGTTACCGCGGAGATTCTCGTCTCGCGACACGATTGACTCCTCCTGACCGGTGGCAGGTCGGTTGCATCATCCGGTCGCGAGGTTCCTCTTTATGGCCGAAGTGTTCGTGTCGTTCGATACCCCTGTTAGCGACGAAGTCGGCACCTACCACGCGCGCGTCATCGGTCGTCAGGCCGAGGATCGGATGTGGGAAGGATGGCTGGAGTTCGTGCCGGTTGATGGCAGCGCGGAAATCCTCGTCGGTCCGGTCGAGTCGCGTCAGCCGGAGCGGCACGACCTCGCGTATTGGGCGACCGGCCTGGCGCCCGTCTTTCTCGAAGGCGCGCTGCACCGGGCACGAAGCCCGCTGACCGTTCGTGTGCGTCCGATCGAGGTTCCGGTGTCGAATGAACCGGCGCGGAAGATGGTCACGACCACGCGCGTGATGCCTCCGGGCCCGGAACCGGTGCTCGATCCGTTCGAGATCGGCGGCAAGAACCTCGACATCCTGAAGCAGGAGCTCGGCGCGCTCAACCGGCCACGCCTGGTCAACATCATCGCCAGCTACGATCTGAATCCAGGCGGCGAAGACCTGTCCTGGATGTCCGACCGTCAGCTCGTTCAGTTCATCGTCACCGCGGTCGATACGCAAATGATGCAGCGGGCACGGTAGCCCGCCACCTGTTCGCGGGGCATACAATCCGCGTATGCCCCCTTACACACTCTCCGCCATCTGCTAATCTTTCGCGCGTTCGCGCTCGGCGCGGGTATCGGCCACCCGTCGGCCAAACGTTCAGAACCGCCTGCCCAGTCGTTGTTGATATGAGGGTGCTTCTAACATCGGTTCGTCTGCGAGGTGTGTGATGGAAATGCAAGAGCGAACCATTGGCTCGGTCACGATCCTGGACCTCACCGGTCGCATCACCGCAGCTGGCGATTCGAGCCTGCGCGACAAGATCCACAGCCTCGTCTTTCAGGAGAAGCGGCATGTTCTGCTGAACCTGGCCGGCGTGCCCACCATGGACAGTTCCGCGCTCGGGGAGCTCGTGGCCGCGCATACGACGGTCTCTCGGGCGGGAGGGCAGATCAAACTGGTGAATCTCACCAAACGCATCCACGATCTGCTGACCATCACGAGATTGGCGACCGTGTTCGACACCTTCGATACCGAGGCGGACGCGATCGCGAGCTTCCACGTCGGCGTGTGAGCGTTTCGAGCGCCATCTCCAGTACCGGTACCCCACTCGCGAGACATAGTCCGGCTTCAGCCGGACACCGGCGACGCCCGAGCTCGACCGGGCAGCAGGTATAATCCGCTGTTCGGACGCGCGCGACTCGCGTCGCTACCCGTCCGATCATCCGTTTCCAACGCCAGAGCATCCGCACCAGGAGTGACCGTCACGATGAGTCAGCGCAGCCTCGAAGACGTTCTACAGACCGCGGGCAGTCCCGTTCAATTGCTCCGGAACTCACAGACGGGACCCTACGCCTTCCCCGTGGTGCGGCCCGAGTTCACCAACTGGCGCGACGAACAGCGCGCGTGGCGCGAGACGTGCGCGCTGCTCGATCAGTCGCATCACATGACGGACCTCTATATCGAGGGACCCGACGCGCTGAAGCTGCTCTCGGGTCTCGGGATCAACAGCTTCAAGAACTTCAAGGTGAATCAGGCCAAACAGTTCGTCGCCTGCACGGCCGAGGGCTATGTGATCGGCGACGCGATCCTCTTCCATCTGGAAGAGCAGCTGTTCAGCCTGGTCGGTCGGCCACCGGCGTCGAACTGGGTCCAGTTCAAGGCGCAGACAGGGGGCTATTCGGTGAAGTGGGAGCGCGACGAGCGATCCGCACAGAACGACGGGCGCCGCAAGGTCTTCAGATTCGAGCTGCAGGGCCCCAACGCGCTTGCCGTGATGCAGAAGATCCTCGGCAAGACGCCTCCCGACATCCGGTTCTTCCACATGGATACGTTCCGCATCGCCGGGCGTGACGTGCGGGCGCTGCGCCACGGGATGGTCGGCCAACCCGGATGGGAGCTCGTCGGTCCATGGGAATACGGCGATCAGGTGCGCGAAGCCATCGCCGAGGCGGGGCGTGAATTCGACATCCGGCTGGTCGGTTCACGCGCCTACCCGACGACATGCCTCGAGTCCGGCTGGATCCCGTCGCCGCTTCCGGCGATCTACACGGGCGACACGCTGAAGCCGTATCGGCAGTGGCTCACCGACAGAAGCTACGAGGCGATGGCCTCGCTCGGCGGCAGCTACTACTCGGACAACATCGCCGACTACTACCTGACGCCGTACGATCTCGGCTACGGCCACATGCTCAAGTTCGATCACGACTTCGTCGGTCGCGCGGCGCTCGAAGCGATGTCGGGCAAACCACACCGCAAGAAGGTGACGCTGGTGTGGAACAGCGACGATGTGAATCGTGCGTTCGGGACGGTGTTCCAGGAACCCGGAGAAGGACCGAAGTTTATCGACCTGCCGCTGGCGAACTACGCCACGCTGCCGTTCGACAAGGTCCTGGTCGGGGGACGCCTGGCGGGTTTGTCCACCTACACCGGCTTCAGCTCGAATGAGCGCGCCGTATTGTCGTTGGGTATGCTCGACATCGCGCACGCCGAGCCGGGCACCGAGGTGACGGTCGTGTGGGGCGAGGAAGGCGGCGGCTCGAAGAAGCCGACCGTCGAGCGGCACAAGCAGACCGAGATCCGCGCCACCGTCGCGCCCGCGCCGATCTCGGACGTCGCGCGCGAGGCGTATCGGCCAAAGGCATTGGCTTAACCGGGCTCTGGGCTTTCGGCGTTTGGCTCTGGGCCTTCGGTTCTGCCTCGCTGCGCGTATTTCGCCGCACGCCAACATCATCGACGTCAGATTTCGGATCGAATGGCGGCCTAGAGCCCAAAGCCAAAAGCCCAAAGCCTGCCGCTAGAGCCGACCGTGGAGTCACGAATGATCAAGGTCATCGACATCGCAAAGAAGGATCGGGTCTCGACCGCGGAGGGTCACGCCACAACAATTCTTGGCGCGAATGAAGAAGGCACGCGCGTCGAGGTGGCTCTTCGGGAAGTAGCCGCGGGGAAAACCTGGCGGCTCGATCGCAGTGACAGGACGCGAGTCGTCTATGTCCTCGACGGAAGCGACGCGACGCTGACGCACACCAGCGGCGGCCGCACGACCGGGCACAACGCGCCGCGCCGGTCGGGTGTGTATCTCGAACCGGGCGAAGAAGCGACCATTACGGCCGCGGCGACTCCATTGAACCTGCTGGTCGTCACTGTGCCGAAGCATTCGCGGTCGACGGGCAGCGCTGAACCACCCGTCGGCTATTTCTTCGTCGAGTCACAGCTGCGATCCCTGATCGACGAGAAGCGTTTTCGTGAGCGGACGTTCTGGGTCAACAAGGAGACCGGACTATCGGGCGCCTACGACCTGCAGCTCGGTCGGATGCAGTACGGCCCGCACGCGCACTCCCCGCGGCACGTGCACAACGCGTCCCAGACCAGCCCGGTCACACCGGAACACTTCTATCTGATCGAGAAAGGGACGGGCGAGGTCAAGCACGATACCGGGACGCTGCCAATCGGTCCCGG
>Ga0081539_10002915_pt1 | contig 22591 bp, 22 predicted proteins | sample TabmetS4T2R2_FD_71023 | JGI IMG/M metagenome (GOLD analysis project Ga0081539, IMG submission 71023) | Tabebuia heterophylla rhizosphere microbial communities from the University of Puerto Rico - S4T2R2 | ecosystem: Host-associated > Plants > Roots > Rhizosphere ...
TGCGGTCGACCAGCTTCACGATGCGGTCGGCTTCGTCGCAGATCAGGCGCGTGAGCGTGCGGTCGTCATCGGCGGCGGATTGCTCGAGCAGCTGCGCGGCGCCACGAATGCCCGACAGCGGGTTCTTGATCTCGTGCGCCAGCATGGCGGCGAGCGCGATCACTGAGCGCGCGGCACCGCGATGGGTCAATTGCCGGTCCATCTTGTCGGCGATGGTGCGCTCCTGCAGCATCACCACCACGTGCCCCGGCCGTTCCGGCACCGGCGCGACGTTTAGGTCGACAAGGCGCTCACTCTGCGTACGCGGCGTCGAGAGATCGACGCGATATTCGTTCACTGCCGAGCCACGATTGCGCACCTGCTCGATCAGCGCGAGCAGCGGCGAGCCGAACGGCACGAGATCGCGCAGTTGATGCCGCCGCAACAGCAGCATCGAGACTTCGAAGAACGCTTCGGCCGCGACATTCGCCTCGACGATCTTGCCGTCCGGCGCGATCATCAGGATCGGATGCGGCAACGCGTTGAGCACCGTGTCGGAGATGTCCTCGAACGCGAGGGCTTCGGCACTGCTCATGCGGCCGCCCTCCAGGCAAAGGCCTCATAGGCCTGCGCAAGGCGAACGGCCACCTCGGCCGGATCTTCACACGGCAGCACATGCCCGCGCGCCGCTTTCAGGTGCTCCGGCGCGGCGCCGGCGGTTTCGGCCGCGACGTCGAGGGCCCAGCCGAGATGCTTGCGCGCATGGCGCACGCCGATGCGCGCGCCATGATGCCCGAGCATTTCGTCATAGAGCGCAAGGATGATCGCGCGCTGCTCGTCGAGCGTCGGATCGCGGCGCGCTTCGCCGGTCGCGAGATAGTGCGCGAGATGACCGGGAAACCATGGCCGGCCATTGGCGCCGCGGCCGACCATCAGGGCGTCGGCGCCGGATTGGCGGAGCGCGTCGATCGCTTGGCCGTAGCTCGTCACGTCACCGTTGACGACGACCGGGATCGTCACCGCCTGCTTCACGGCGCGCACCGCGGCCCAATCGGCGGAGCCGTTGTAGAACTGGCAGCGCGTGCGTCCATGCACCGTGATGAGCCGGATGCCGGCGGCTTCGGCGCGGCGCGCGAGCTCCGGCGCGTTGCGCGAGGTGTCGTCCCAGCCGAGCCGCATCTTCAGCGTGACCGGCACGCTCACGGCGCCGACTGTCGCCTCGATCAGGGTCAGCGCGTGATCGAGATCGCGCATCAGGGCCGAGCCCGATTGCACGCCGGTCACGTGCTTGGCCGGACACCCCATGTTGATGTCGATGATGTCGGCGCCGCTCGCCTCCGCGATGCGCGCGCCTTCCGCCATCCAGCGCGCCTCGCAGCCGGCAAGCTGCACGACGTTGAGCTTGAGCCCCTCCCCATCGACGCGCCGGTGCGCATCACGCCTGCCTTCTGCGAGATAAGCGCTCGCGATCATCTCCGAGACTACGACCCCGGCACCAAGACGCGCGGCGAGCCGCCGGAACGGCGTATCGGTCACCCCGGACATGGGCGCAAGGAAGATACGATTCGGCAGCACGACCGGACCGACGGTCAGCGGTTGAGCCAAGTCCCCCGCCATTGGAGGCATTTTGGCGAACTCAATGCTCACAATTTAGGCGCCTAGTCATTTGCCCAGAGTTTAGCCAATTTGGCGGCGTCTGCAAGTGCTGCGATGCAGCATTCTCCCGGAAGCATAACCATACCGGGTAGAATCCAATTGCCATGGTGAACGAAGGCGCTAAAGCCATAGGCCCTATTCGACAAACCGAGGCAAGGCATGAGTATCCGCGTGGCGGCGGTCGTGGTCGCAGCCGGGCGCGGCACGCGATCCGGCCTCGATTATCCCAAGCAGTATAAAGTGATGGGCGGTCGCCCGATGGTGCATGCGAGCCTGCGTGCCTTCGCCGACCATCCGCAGGTCGACGTCGTGGTTCCGGTGATCCATCCCGAAGATGGCGAGCGCTTTGCGGCCGCGACCGCGGGGCTGCGGCTGGCGGCGCCGGTTCATGGCGCTGCAGCACGACAGGGCTCGGTGCGCGCCGGTCTCGAGGCGCTCGCCCGCGAGGCGCCCGCGATTGTGCTCGTTCATGACGCAGCGCGCCCGTTCACGTCGCAGGCGCTGATCGAACGGGCAATCGCTGCGGCACAGACGAGCGGCGCTGCCATTCCGGCTCTGCCGGTCACCGACACCGTGAAGCTCGTCGACGGCGCCGGGCACATCGAAGCGACGCTGAACCGCAGCGCGCTGCGCACGGTGCAGACCCCGCAGGCGTTCGACTACGCGGCGTTGGTGGATGCACACCGCCGCGCGGCCGCGGCCGGACGCGAGGATTTCACCGATGACGCGGCGCTCGCCGAATGGGCGGGGCTGCGGGTCACGGTTTTTGACGGCGAGCAAGGCAACATCAAGATGACGACGCCCGAGGATTTCGCCCGCATCGAGCGTGAGACGCAGATGGGCTTGAGCGATGTGCGCACCGGCATTGGCTACGACATTCACGCCTTCGACGAAGGCGGCGATCATGTGTGGCTCGGCGGCGTGAAGATTGCGAATGCGCGCAAGCTGCAAGGCCATTCGGATGCCGATGTCGCGCTGCATGCGCTGACCGATGCGATCCTCGGCGCGCTCGCAGATGGCGATATCGGCGTACACTTTCCGCCGAGCGATGCGCAGTGGCGCGGCGCCTCGTCGGATCGTTTCCTGGCGTTCGCGGTCGATCGCGTCAAACAGCGCGGCGGCACGGTGAGCCATCTCGACGTCGCGATCGTGTGCGAGGCGCCGAAGGTCAATCCGCATCGCGACGCGATGCGCGCCCGCATCGCCGAGATCGCCGGATTGAGCATCGATCGCGTCGGCGTGAAAGCGACCACGAACGAAAAGCTCGGCGCGATCGGCAAAGGCGAAGGCATTGCGGCTTATGCGACCGCCACGATCCGCCTTCCCTGGAGTGCCACGTGAGCGACACTGACGTACATGACGCTGAGGTACGTGATTTGGCGGAGCGCGTGCTCGCGGCGGCGCGCGGCCGCAAATGGATGATCGCAACCGCCGAGTCGTGCACGGGCGGGCTGGTCGCCGGCGCGCTGACCGAGATCGCCGGCTCCTCCGATGTGGTCGACCGCGGCTTCGTCACCTACTCCAACGCCGCCAAGAAGGACCTGCTCGGCGTGCCGGAAGCAACGCTTACGGCCCACGGCGCCGTCAGCCGTGAGACCGCCGAGGCGATGGCGCAAGGCGCGCTTGCGCGCGCGCCGGTCGACCTCAGCGTGGCGATCACCGGCGTTGCGGGTCCGGGCGGCGGCTCGCCCGAGAAGCCGGTCGGGCTCGTGCATTTCGCGACGGCTGCGAAGGACGGCCGCGTGATCCATCGCGAGAAACGCTACGGCGATATCGGACGCAGCAGCGTGCGTCGCGCCTCCGTGATCGAGGCGCTGAACCTTCTCCTTGAGCTTGCCGCAGTTCGCTGATCGATAGCCCTCGACGATTTCCAAAGATGCGCCCGGCGGGGGCGCGCAGGAATCCGGGAGAAATTCGATGAGACGGCTCGCGATGGCTCTCTGTGCTTGCATTGCGCTCGGCACGTCGGCGCCGGCTCAGACCGTGCGAGACATCCTCGACCAGAACATGAAGCGCTGGACCACTCCGGTCGAGCCGTTTCGGCTGATCGGCAACATCTACTATGTCGGGACCGAAGGCCTCGCGGTCTATGTGATCCGGAGCTCGCAGGGCCTGATCCTGATTGACACCGCGATGCCGGAATCGACCGCGCTGATCAAAGAGAGCATCGGCAAGCTCGGCTTCAAGGTCGCCGACATCAAGTACATGCTCAACACCCACGCACATATCGATCACACCGGCGGCTTTGCGGAGATCAAGAAAGAGAGCGGCGCGCAGCTCATCGCGGGCGCCAAGGACCGGCCGCTGCTCGAGGGCGGCTACTATCCGGGCGATGAGAAGAACGCGGACCTCGCCTTCCCGGCCGTGAAGGTCGAACGCCCGGTCAACGACGGCGACAAGGTCACCCTCGGCGACGTAACGCTGACCGCGCATGCGACGCCCGGCCACTCACCCGGTTGCACCAGCTGGGAAACCAGAGTGAAGGACGGCGATCAGGAGCGCAGCGTGCTGGTCTTCTGCAGCGGCACGGTCGCGCTCAACCGCCTGGTCGGCACGCCGACCTATCCGGGCATCGCGGACGACTATCGGGCGACCTTCACCAAGGTCAAAACCATGACCCCTGACATCCTGCTCGCGCCGCACCCGGAAATGTACGGCATGGAGGAGAAGCGCGCGCAGCTGCGCGACGGCGCACCCAATCCGTTCGTCAAGCCGGGCGAGCTTGCGAGTTATATTGCGACTCTGCAGGAGCAGTTCGAGACGCAGCTCGCAAAGCAGAAAGAAGCGTTGGGGAAGCAGAATTAGTAGCAGATTCCGATCGAACTGAAGCACGACCTTTCGGTCGTCATCGCCCGGCTTGACCGGGCGACCCAGTAAACACCGATAGATCGGTGAGTACTGGGTGCCCCGCTTTCGCGGGGCATGACGAGCGAGAGGATCGAGCGGCAATAGCCCTACCGCCCGCGCTTCTTCCGCAGGATTGCGCCGATGATGTCGGAGTAGTCGTCGGTCCAGGGCGCGACCGACGATGCTTCCGCCTGCTGCCAGCCCTCCCCCGGCAGCGCGCCGAGATCAGCGGCGCGCCGCGCGAGCGCGGCGACCAGCGCATTGGCGTGCAACTCGCCATCGATGTTGGCGCTTTGATCCAGCCGGCCATAGGTCACGAGCCCTTCACCTTCGCCGATGGCCGCCACGACCTGCAGCAGCTCCATATGGCGGTTGGAGATGTGCATCAGGATCACGCCATGTGGCGTCAGGCGGGCAAGATAGCCGCGCAGTGCTTCGCGTGTGAGCAGGTGAACCGGGATCGCGTCGGACGAAAACGCATCGAGCACGATAAGATCGAATTGCTGCGGCGCCGCCGTCAGTGTCAGGCGCGCATCGCCGAGCACGATCTTGGCCGACGGCGCGCATTCGGACAGGAAACGAAACAGGTTCGGATCGCGCGCGAGCCGCACCACTTCGGGATCGATCTCGAAGAAAGTCCAGTTCTCACCAGCCTTGGAATGGCATGCGAGGCTGCCCGATCCGAGCCCGACCACCGCGACATCGTCGAGCGTGCCCTGCGCCTGCCGCGCCGCCGCGATGCCTTGGGAGAGCGGCCCGCCAAAATAGTAGTAGGTGAGCGGCTCGGGGCGTCCGCGCGCCGGCGTGCCATCCGCCTCGCGCACGCGCTCGGCACCGTGGATCGTGGTGCCGTGATACATGATGCGGTGCGTGCCGCTCGATGTCTCGAGCACGCGGTGCACGCCGAAGAAGCTGCGCGTCGTCTCGACGACATTGAGGCCCGGCTGCCACAGGCTGGTCGCCACGAACGCCGCGGCCGCGAACGCCGCGAAGCGGGCGACGTCGTTCCGCCGCAACAGCATCACGCCGACCAGAACGACCAGAGCGACCTGGAAGGCGGTGGCGAAGCGGTCATCGATCCGCAGGTCGACGACGAACCGCAATACCAGCGCGACGAGCACCAGCGCGAGCCCGGGAGCGATACGCATGAGGAACGCGCGCAGGCTTGCCGAGAACGCGCCCGGCAGCGCGAACAGCGCGGCGATCAGCAGGATCGGATACTCGTAGGTGCCATTGAACAGATGCGGCGCGAGCAGCCCGGCGAAGACCCCGCCGAGCACGCCGCCGAACGAGGTCCAGAGATAGAACGCGGTCAGCTGCGCCGGCGCGGGGCGGCGCGAATAGAGCGCGCCATGGCAGGCGAGCGAGAGCACGAACAATGCCGCGAGATTGAGCACGATGCTGGCGAGCCAGAATTCGCGATCGGCGCCGAGGAGCGAGATCGACAACGGCGCCACCAGGAACGGCACGATCTTGACCACCAGGTCATGCGAGAACCAGGGCGTGTCGCGGAACACCGCGACGAATGTCAGCAGGTAGAGCGCGAGCGGCAGCACCCAGAGCAGCGGCGCGGCGGCGACATCGGTCGAGATGTAGGCGGTGACCGCGATCGTCAGCCCGGCCGGGATCGCCGCCAGCGCAATCCAACCGAGCCGGTCGCGCAGGCTGGTCGGAGCGGTGCTTGCGCTCACGATCGACGCCGCCCCACCGCGCGCCGCGATCGTGGCGGCGGCCGCGATCAGCACGGCGAGGAATGCGAATCCGATCGACCAGGCCCAGGCCTGTCCGCGCAGCGGCAACAGCGACTCGATCACGAGCGGATAGGCAAGCAGCGCAACGAACGAGCCGAGGTTCGAGGCGGCATAGAGGACGTAGGGATTGCGCGCCTGCGGGTGGCCGCTCGCCGCAAACCAGCTTTGCAACAGCGGCGCGCTCGCCGAGAGTGCCATGAACGGCAGTCCGATCGACGCGCCGAACAATCCGACGAGCCAGAGACCGATGCCGTTCGATGGCGGAGTTCCAAACCCGGTGGCAATCCCGATCGGCAGCGTCAGTGCGGCGGCCGCGAGCACCGCAAGGTGCACGAGGGCGGCGCGGCCGACCGAAAACGTGCGCGCGAGCAGGTGCGCGTAGGCATAGCCGATCAGCAGGCAGGCCTGGAAGAACACCATGGCGACCGACCACACCGAGGGCGAGCCGCCGAGGATCGGCAGGACCATCTTGGTGAACATCGGCTGCACGGCGAACAACAGCAGCGCCGAGGCGAACAGCGTGATGGCGAAGACGACGAGACTGTAGCGCGCCGTCGAGGCGGCGCCGAATGTCGAGGCCGCCGGATCATGCAAGGTCATGGGAGCGCCCGCCGCGAGGGAGGCCGCCACCCTACGCGCCGCGCTTTAAGATGTGCTTACGCGAGCGGACGCACTTCGACGCGCTGTTTCGGATTTCGCGCAGCGTTCCGGCGCGTTTTCACGGCCAAATCTTAGCAAAAATTAACGATTTCGACGCACTCTCGCGCCATTCGGAGGACGACGCGTGGCACAGCTTGTTTGGGAACGGCTCCTTGCCGCCATCAAGGCGCCGTTTGAGAGCCTGATCGCGCCGCAGTCGGGCTTCAACCTGTTCTTTCTCGCGCTGACGTTGGTGTTCTGCGCCGGGATCTACGCGGTGAATGCACGACGGCCGCTGCGGCTGCGCACGCTGCGCCGTTTTCTGCTGCCGCGCCGTGTGTTCCTGCACGCCTCCGCCAGGCTCGATTACAAGTACTACATCATCGTCGCCGCGCTGCGCGCCGGCATGCTCGGCGGCATGGTCGTGTCGAGCACCGTGGTGGCGACCGGCGTCGTTGCCACGCTCACCGCCATTTTCGGCGCGCCGACGCCGATCGCCGCGCCGCTCTACCTGATGCTGCCGCTCGCCACGATCCTGCAGGTCGTCTTGTTCGACCTCGGCTACTGGGTCGCGCATCGGCTGATGCACGAGATCCCGCTGTTGTGGGAATTCCACAAGACGCATCATGCGGCTGAGGTGCTGACGCCCGCGACCGCGGCACGTGCGCATCCGGTCGAAGACCTGTTGCAGACCAACACGGTCGCGGCGGCGCTCGGCTTCGGCTACGGCGTCTTGTACTATGCTTTCGGCGAGCAAGCGCAGCCGCTGACGCTGCTCGAAACCAACATCATCTTCTTCGTCTACTTCCTCACCATCTTCCACCTGCGCCACAGCCATATCTGGCTGCCGATCCGCGGGCGCCTCGCTTACATCATCCAGAGCCCGGCGCATCATCAGATCCACCACAGCACCGCCGAAAAGCACCTCGGCAAGAATCTCGGCTTCTGCCTGTCGATGTGGGATTGGGCGTTCGGAACGCTGTATGTGCCGGAGAAGCACGAGAAGCTCGCGTTCGGCCTCGGCGCGGAGAGCGCCGAGTTCTCCAGCGTGAAAAGCCTGCTACTCCTGCCGTTCGCGAAGGCCGGGCGCCTGATCGCCGCCCGCGCCAGGCCGGCCCCGGCCGTCGTCGAACATGAAACATGACAATGCCTTCGACGCGCTGCGGCTGTTTGCAGCGCTGTTGGTCATCTTCGGTCACGCCTTCCGGCTGACCGGCGAAGCCGGCTTCAGCTTTGCGGGCACCGGCGTCGCGACCACCGGGGTGAAGATCTTCTTCGTGATCAGCGGCTACCTCGTGGCGCAAAGCTGGCTGCGCGACCCGGATCCGCGCCGCTTCCTGCAGCGTCGCGTGTTGCGCATCGTTCCCGGCCTCGCGGTGGTCGTGCTGCTCACGGCCTTCCTGCTCGGGCCTGCGCTCACGAGCCTTCCGGCATCGGCCTATTTCACCGATCCGCGCACCTTCCTCTATCTGGCGAACCTCGCCTTCTACCCGGTGGACGCGCTGCCCGGCGTGTTCGACTCCAACGTGGCGCCCGGCGAAGTGAACGGCAGCCTGTGGAGCCTGCCGCCGGAAATGTCGATGTATCTGCTGCTTCCGGCGCTCGCGGTCGTCTCGCTGGTGGTGACGCGCGGCTACGGGTTGATCATGCTCGCCGCGGGTCTCGTCATGCTCGTGGCGCTTATTGTGGTGCTGCCGTCCGCGGAGCTGCGCGACGTGCTCGTCTATGGCACGCGCCTCTGGGCCTGGTTCGCGGTCGCGCCGTTCTTCCTGGTCGGCGCCTGCTATGCGTTCTGCGGCTGGGATCGGTATCTGAACCGCGCCGTCGCGGCCGCGCTCCTCGCCGTGTTGCTCGTCGCGCCGGTCGTGCCGCTCGCAACCGAGCTGTGCGTGATCATCGCCCTCCCCTACATCGTGCTCGCCTTCGGGATTGCGCCGGCGCCCCTTCATGGCGCGCTCACGCGCCAAGGCGACTTCTCCTACGGGCTCTACCTCTACGCCTTCCCGATCCAGCAGGCGCTGGTCGCGCTGGGGCTCCCGGGCGGGGCGTGGGGCAATTTCGCCCTCGCCGCGCTGCTTGCGAGCGCTTGCGCGGTGCTCTCCTGGCATCTGGTCGAGCGGCCGGCGCTGCGCGCCAAACCGATGGCTCGGCCCGTGGTTCCAGTCGCGCGCGACCTGAAGCAGGCCGAGCCGGCCTGATGTTTTGGGGTTGAATTGAAGCGCAATCTCTCGATCGTCATCGCCCGCGAAAGCGGGCGACCCAGTAAACACGGACAGATCGGTGAATACTGGGTGCCCCGCCTTCCTTAAGGGCGTTTACGCCCGTCTTCGACGGGCTATGGGGCATGACGAACGGAGAGCTAACCATTCCCCTTCCGCCCGTAGACCACGTCGGCGCGCTTCTCGAACGCTTCGGCGAAACGGCGGAATGCAGTCTCGAACATCGCGCCCATCAGCATGCCGAGCATCCGGCTCTTGAATTCATAGGCGATGAAGAACTCGATATCGCAGAGCTGCTCGGCGACGGGATGAAAGTCCCAGCGGTTCTCCATCCGGCTGAACGGGCCGTCGAGATAGTCGACGAAGATCTGCAGGTTCGGCCGATCGAGCACGACGCGGCTGGTGAAGGTCTCGCGCATCACCTTGTAGGCGACGGTCATCTGCGCGACGACGGTTTCGATCCCCTCGCTGCTCTCGGTGCGGCGCCGCACGCGCATCGACTGGCACAGCGGCACGAACTGCGGATATTTCTCGACGTCGGCGACAAGGTCGAACATGTCGGAGGCCGAATGGCGCGCCCGCCGCTTGGTGCGGAACTGCGGCATCAGGCCGCCTCGGCGCGGACGAGAAAGGCCTTCGCCTCTGCGCGCCGCGTGAAAGTGACGAACTGCTGATCGGGGCGCAGCTTGGCGAAATACGCGAGCGCCGTCGGACGGTGCACCGCGCGGTAGTTCCAGACATAGCGGAGAAACACGAGATCAAGCCGCTCCGGGCACCCGGGTGTCATTTCGGGCCGCACTCTGCCGTATCCGGCCACGATGCGGTGCACGACGCTGAGCATGCAGAGCCAGCGCGGCAGATCAAACCATATGACGGTGTCGGCGCGTTCGCGGCGCAGCTCGCTCGCGCCGTGGCTGGTGTAGTTGCCGTCCATCACCCAGGCCGGCTTTTCGGCCTCGCATGTCATCCGCGCGCTGAACTCGCTCGCGCGCGGCTCGACCCAGCCCGGCTGCCAGTAGATCTGGTCGATCGACACGAATGGCAGGCCGCGTTGCGCCGCAAGCTTGCACGCGAAAGTCGACTTGCCCGACCCGGAGCACCCCATCACGAGCACGCGTTGCATGGTCATTTGCGACATCAGGCGATCCCGTGCGCGCGCGAGAAGGCCGTGACCTCACGATCGTTATGCAGCACGAACACGTTCAGATGGCTGCCGTGGCGTTCGAGAGCGGTCAAGATTTGCGGGCGGCTCTCAGCGGGAAACCGCCATGCAAACCGCAGCACGCCGAGATCAAATCCCTCGGGGCAGCCTTCGGGCAGATCCGGGCTCTGTTGGCCATAGTCCTTGACGGTTCGCGTCAGGATACGGCGCAGGCACGTTGTCCGAGGATAGTCGAGCCACACGAGGGTATCGGCGCGCGACATGCGCAAGTCAAAACTTTCGCCGAAGTTCCCGTCCATAACCCAGGCCGGCGTTTCGCTGAGCGCGCGTACGGCTTCACGAGACTGCGCGCCATCGCGGTAGCGCCATCCAGGATCCCAGTGGTACTGGTCGAGATGATGGACGGGCACTCCGAGCCTTGCGGCCAATCGCGCGGCGAGTGTTGTCTTGCCGGCGCCCGGCGAGCCGATCACCAGCACCCGACGCATGGCACTCAAGTCTGCGCGGCGCGCGCAGCCCTGAGCCGCGCAAAATCCTCGCCCGCATGATGCGACGACCGCGTCAGCGGCGACGCCGACACCATCAGGAAGCCTTTGGCGTACGCGATCGTCTCGTAGGCCTTGAACTCGTCCGGCGTGACGAAGCGCACGACTTCGTGGTGCTTGCGCGTTGGCTGCAGATACTGGCCGATGGTGAGGAAGTCGACATCCGCGGCGCGCAGATCGTCCATCAGCTGCAGCACCTCGTTACGCTCTTCGCCCAGCCCGACCATGATGCCGGACTTGGTGAACATCTGCGCGTCGAGCTCCTTCACCTGCTGCAACAGCCGCAGCGAGGCGAAATAACGCGCGCCCGGCCGGACGGTCAGATACTTGGACGGCACCGTCTCGAGGTTGTGATTGAACACGTCCGGACGGGCCGCGACCACGCTCTCGATCGCGCCATCCTTGCGCAGAAAATCGGGCGTCAGAATCTCGATCGTGGTCTGCGGCGCGAGGTTGCGGATCGCCGCAATCGTATCGGCAAAATGCCGCGCGCCGCCGTCATCGAGGTCGTCCCGGTCGACCGAGGTGATCACCACGTGATTGAGGCCGAGCTTTGCCACCGCCTCGGCGACGTGCTGCGGCTCCTTCGGATCGAGCGCGCCGGGCAGCCCGGTCTTGACGTTGCAGAACGCACAGGCGCGGGTGCAGGTGTCGCCCATGATCATGAAGGTCGCGTGCTTCTTGTCCCAGCACTCGCCGATATTGGGGCAGCCTGCTTCCTCGCAGACGGTATGCAGGCCATTCTGGCGCACGATCTTCTGCGTCTCGGAATAGCCGCGCGAGACCGGCGCCTTGACGCGAATCCACTCCGGCTTGCGCAGGATCGGCGCATCCGGCCGGTGCGCCTTTTCGGGGTGGCGCGGGCGCGCGCTCAGCGTATCGACGATAACGGCCATGCCCCTTACTTACGCAGCGGCGCGCCGCGTCGCAAGTCGAGGCCGAAAGCCGGCTAGGACAGGTTGAAGAACCAATATACCAGCACCAAAATGACCGCGATCGCGATCAGGGCCTCCTTGCCGAGAATGAACCCGACCGCCGCGATCGCGATCAGCGCGACGGACGCGAGAATCAGCGTCACGATCTGCCACCCGGAAAGTCGCGGTACGGTCATGCCCAATCCCAAAGCGCAGTCTTTGCGCCCCGATTGGTCGCGTGGCGGACCGAAAGGTTCAAAATAGCCGCGAGCCGAATAGCCGCAGCCATGCCGTAGGTTTTTTCGTTGGCGCATATCCTGTTCGGAAAGCCGGTACCCAACCCCGCATCAAGTGCGGGGCGGGCTCTTTCGGGGATATGCGCTAGAAATCGATGATCCAGCGCGCCACGCTGACGCAGATCAGTAGAAGTACTGCAAGCGCGATGGCCGCCTCCTTGCCGAGGAGAAGCGCGACGGCAACAAGCGCCGTCGCGGCCGCAACGCCGGCAATCAGGGCTGCAATATGCCATGGCGTAAGGTGAAGCGAGCGCATCGACCATCCCTCTGCGCTCATCGGCGCGCCCGTTAGTCGCTGTGGAGGCGCAAAGGTTCAAACCGTTCCGACCGGCGTCGCGGGCGAGCCGACCGCGCCGGGCAGGCGCAAGGGCGGCGCAGTCAGCAGGAAGCGGTTGCGGTTATGCTGGCGCAGCCAGTCGGCGAGCTCGCTCAGATGCCAGATCTCGCCGAGATAGACGCCAAGCTTGAACAGGCAGTGCGCATGCAGCGGCAGCGAGGCGCAATGATCGGCGTGCTCGTCACAAGGCCGCGACGGCACGCCTTCGACGGCGTAGTTGTCGGAGATGAGCGCGACGGCGCCTGAATCCGTCACCCATTGCTGCAGCCGCGCGTCGCGCCCGTCGAGCACCGCGCAGATGTCGTGGACCGACTCGTCCGGCTTGCGATCGAACGCGAGCAGCACCTGATCGAAGCCGGTGCGGAAGCAGACGAAGTCCCCCTCCTCGACGACGACCTTGTCCTTCTCCATCACCATCATGAGGTCTTCGTAGCCGACCATCTTCCGCGGCCGGCCGAAATGCGCGAGCAGGTCGATCATCACGGCGCGGCCCTGCACGCCGGTGCGCGCCATGTTTTCGACGCCAAGCCGCGTCGCCCCCTTGTGGCCGGCGGTCGGCGCCTCCTTGCCGCCGCGATAGTCGACCGGCCCGACAATGTGCTCGCCGGCGCGGAAGCCGTTGTAGAACACCATCTCGCGCTTGCCGTCACCGTCGACGTCGAACTCCTGGCCGACATGCGCGAGCGTGTCCCACTGGGTCGAGTATTGCAGCGTGAGCAGCACGACGTCATCGCAGACGATGTCGACGAGCTTCGGATCGTCGCGCGACAACGGATAGGTCATGTTCGGCTTGCCGCCGCGCTGCGTCGGCGAAAGCACCGGCGGGTTGCGGCGCGGATTGAGGACGCTGCCGCCCGGATAATCGAGCGGCATCGACAGGCAGAACGCGAGCCCCTCGCGCACCTCGGCGACGCCCTGCTTTACCTTCTCGGGTGTCACCAGGTTGAGCCGCCCGAGCTGATCGTCGGGGCCGAAATCGCCCCACGTCGAGCCTGCAGGTTTGATCTTCCAGCGCGGGTTGGGCACGGCGTTCTCCCTTGTTTTCCATACGGATCGTTTCAGGTCTCGATGTCGTCATCGCCCGCGTAAGCGGGCGACCCAGTAATCATTGTTCGTGCAATACCGCGCGGACTGCGTCTACTGGGTGCCCCGCTTTCGCGGGGCATGACGACTCCTAGCGCATCGGCCCATCGCTGCCCAACGTCCGCGCGCCAGCATGGACGCGTGTGACGCGATGGGAAGCAAATCGTGAGACTTAAGTTCGATTGCGCGCCAACCCGATCGTGCCAAGCTCTTGGCATAAATTTGCCGAGGGGAGGATCGGGATGGGCACTACCACAGCGCGCCCTGGCGGCGCCGCGACTCCGTTTAGCACCTACGCGCGACACGCACACAATCAGAACCGCCGGTTTCGTGGCGGCCTTCTCGCCGCCGTCATTGCGGCCGCAGCCTTCGTGGCTCCGGCATCCGCGGATGAACGGGACCGCCGGGAGCCATCATGGGTCGCCAGCTGGGGAGCAAGCCCGCAGCAGCCGGTCCCGTTCTTCACCACGGTCCCGGTCAACTTCAACAATCAGACGGTGCGGCAAATCGTGCGCATCAGCACCGGCGGCAGCCAGGTTCGGATCCGGCTGTCGAATGCGCACGGCGCCCAGCCGGTCACGATCGGCAACGCCCACGTGGCGCTGTCGGCAGGCGGCGCGGCGATCAGTCCGCCGACCGATCGGGCGGTGACGTTCAGCGGCGGTCATCCGTCGATCGTCATTCCGCCGGGCGCGCTGGTGCTGAGCGACCCGGTGGACCTCAAAGTGCCGGCGCTCGCCAGCCTTGCGGTCAGTCTCTACCTGCCGCAGGCCACGGGCCTTGCGACGTGGCATCTGGAAGGCAAGCAGACCGCCTACATCGTCAGCGGCAATGCCACCAACGCGACCGATGTCTCCTCCGGCGCCACGACGTCGACCGCGCGCTTTTTCCTGGCCGGCGTGGAAACCGCGAGCCGAGAGTGCAAGAGCGCCATCGTCACCTTCGGTGACTCGATCACCGACGGCACCCAATCGACGGCGGACACCAACCACCGCTGGCCGGACCGGCTGGCCGAACGCCTTCGCGGGGATCGCGGTGTGATCAACGAGGGCATCAGCGGAAATCGCATCCTGCACGATACCGCCGGGCCGAACGCGTTGTCGCGCTTCGACCGCGACGTCCTGGCAACGCCCGGGGTTCGCTTCATGACCGTCCTCATCGGGATCAACGACATCGGATTTGGCGGATTCATTCCGACGGAAGCGGTCACGTCCGACGACATCATCGCCGGCCACCGCCAGATGATCGCGCGTGCGCGCAGCCGCGGCATCCGCATCTACGGCGCGACCTTGACGCCGTTCAACAATGCCGGCGCACCCTACTACAGCGCCGCGCACGAAGCGGACCGCCAGGCCGTCAATGCCTGGATCAGGAACAGCGGCGAGTATGACGCCGTGATCGACTTCGACAAGGTCGTGCGCGACCCGACTGATCCGACGAAGCTGCTGCCGGCCTATGACAGCGGCGATCACCTGCACCCCAATGACGCCGGCTACAAGGCGATGGCCGACTCCATCGATCTGCGGCTGTTCAAGAGCAACGAGGGCGACTGCCGTAATTAGCCCTACTGCGGCACGAAGCCCGACGCTGGCATTTGCGCCCTCTCCCCCCGTGGGAGAGGGCTACTCAGAGGTTCAACGCGGAAGATCGGGAGAGGGGCTCTCCGCGCGCAGTGTGTGCCGAGAGTCCCCCTCTCCCGACCGAGCACGTTGAGCATTCTGCGCAGCCCTCTCCCACGGGGGGAGAGGGCACAATAACGACCGCTGTCGCCCTCAGCCTTCCTGTTGCGAGCTTGCCGCAGCAAGATTAGCTCTCCAAGCGGATGGTCGGATCAAAGCCGAGCTCGACGCGCGCCTTGGTGATCGCGACCGCGCCGTCGTCCTCGGCGATGTTGTAGATCCCCGGTGCGCCGCGCGTCAGCGCGAGCAGCGCGGCGTGTGCGGCCGCATCGATGTGGATCGATGGCGGTCGCGGCGCCTTCTCGTTCCAGGTGCCGGGTCCGTAGAAATAGCCGTAGCGCAGCACGAGGCCGGCAATGCCCGGCGCCCGCAGCACCGCGTCCTCCAATGCCACCACGCCCGCGACCGTGAACGCGCGCGCGCCTTCGGCCGCAAGATCGAGCGGGTCGGTCTCGTGACGCGGCCCCTCCCCCGGCGCATAGACGAAGGCGATGCTTTGCGCGATCACGCGTTTGACGCCGGCGGCGAGCGCCGCGTCCACCAGGTTGCGCGTGCCCTCGCGACGCAGGCGATTATTGCGCCGTTGTCCTTCCTCGTAGCCGGGCGTTCCAGGCGCTGCCGGCAGATCGGTGAGCTGGTGGATCACGACGTCGGGCCGCGCCGCGATCACGGCCTCGCGCAGCGCCGCGGCATCGAAGGCGTCGACCACCACGGGCCGCGCGCACATCACCTCGATCGAGCCGGCCTTGTCGGCCGAGCGCGTTGTCCCGATGACGTCGTGGCCCATCAGGGCGAGGAGCGGCGTCAGGCGACGTCCGATCGCGCCCGCGGCCCCGGCAAGGAAGATCCGCATGCTCACACTGTCAAACCAGCGTGTGATTACTATTACGCGTCGTCCTCTCAGGCAATCAAAGCGGCGCGCGGTGCGGCGGGCGATGCGGCGCGTGGTGTCGCGGCACGTGGTGTCGTGGCGCCCGTGAGGGGGCACCGCGGGCTGGCGGGCTCGGCGTAACATATTCGGTGAGCGAGAATTCGAGCGCGCGCTCCCCCGAAATCCAGCGCGGGTTTGCGATTACGGACTGATTGTGCTCGGTCACGCTGTGCAGCACGTTGCCGTACAGGCCGACCGGAATGAAGATGGCTGTAGCGAGCCGCTGCAGCCGGTCACCGCTGTGGTCCGCGAGGCAGGCTGCGCGGAACAGAGCGGTGTCGAGCATCGCTTCCGCGCCGAACCACGTTCCCGCGAGGCCGTCGATGGCGCGCTCCCAATCCCCGAACGCGACTTCGCAGGCGCGCCTGATGTGCTCCGCGTGCTCACGCTCGTGCGCCAGCGTGTTGGCGGCAAAGCGCGGGTTCGCGCTTATCCGGACCAGAATGGCGCCGCTCGCCGGGAGCGAGGGCACGACCGCGCGCAACACTTCGGCGCTGCTCGTGCTGCCCGCCGCGAAGGTGCGCACGGCTTGCACGTCCACAGTGGCCGACCACGGGCCGTTGCCTGGCACGTGCATCACGGCCGTCGCGGTGTTCACTCCGGCTCGCACCAGGCGCACCCGCGATCCGGCGCGCTCGAGCACCGGACCATTGATGGCGCGGGCGATCTGACCCACAGCGGCATCAGCGGCCCCGGTCCAGGTTCTGATCCGGTTGATGACCGGATAGGTGCGTCCCACCTCGTTCAGTGCCGCAGTGAAGAGGCTTGAGGCCGGATTGACCACGTATTCGGCGGTCGCGTTGGTCCAGGCGTAGGATATGATGCAGCTCCGGGTGCTCAAAAATGCCAGATTTGAATTTGGCTACCGAGACGACCGACGTCTTCGATCCTGTGGTTGAAGTGGGCAAAATCCTCGGACCGATACCCGGCGGCGCTCGCCACGGGATCAACGAACGCGAGATGCGTCCCATCCACCGAGCCGTCGCCACGCATTCCAACCAGGATATTGGCGTGCACCACGTTCTCGCGGACGTTTCCCTGGAAGGCCACAACCGGCAGGGAAATGACCACCGGTCCGCGCCGCTGCAGCAGGTCGAGCCAGTCGTCGAGCGCGATGTGACGGGTCGGGTAATCGACGGTCATCCGGCAGGCGCGCGCGAAATCCGCGTACTGGCTCTCCGACAGCCCGCCATCGCCCTGGTAGATCGAGAGCCAGTTTCCGCCGAGCCCGCGCAGAGTATCGCGCACGCTGATGTTGGTGCTCTGCCGGCGGCGCCACGCCAGCATGAGCGTGCCCACCACGGCCCAGCAGTCGTTGACCATCGTCATCGAGACTGACGTGGGCAGCGGCGGGTCGATCCGTACATTGTAGTTGCGCGTGCGCGGCGCCGACGCGAACGACTCGCCCTCGGCGGCCCGGTTCAGATAGTCGAGCGTGGTTCTGCCTGCATCGACGACGCCATCCGCCCAGCCGAGACACCTCTGCTGGAAGTCCCGGATCGCGGTGAGCGTCTCGACGCCGAACCGGCCGTCCTCCGCGATGGCATGGCGCGGAACGCGCAGGCGCCGGTGCGCCGCGTTGAGAAGTCCTTGTACGGCGCGCACATCAGCCGGGTCGTTGCGTCCGGACACGCGCGTGCGCAAGTGTCTGCCGACCGAGCCGCTGAGGGTCACGGTCATTGCGTCCTCCAATCCAGGCTATCGTTGTGCCGATGCGACGACGTCTTGCGGGACACGTCCCTCGCGGTCATCCCTGACGTCCGTTGTTCTGAACGGTTGTCGCTTGATCACCGTCGCGGGTTCACAAGATGCTCCTGGGATCAAGGATGCTGGCCTCGTGGCACGCGCCCGACTGGGAATCAGCAACCGTCCATCGTAAGAAGACGCAATCCCGAAATACCCCGCAGGATGCCACGTCTCCGCAAGCGCTTCTTCAATCGCAGTGTCCATGAGGTCGCGCCCGAGCTGATCGGCGCGAAACTCTTGTTCAATGGCGTCGGTGGCCTGATCGTCGAGGTGGAGGCCTATCACCACACCGACCCGGCGGCGCATTCCTATAATGGCGAGACCGAGCGCAACGCCGTGATGTTCGGGCCGGCGGGTTATGCCTATGTGTATCGCTCCTACGGCATCCACTGGTGCCTGAACTTCGTCTGCGAAGAAGCAGGCAGCGCGAGCGCGGTGCTGATCCGCGCGCTCGAGCCGACCGATGGGCTCGCCGCCATGCAGCGCCGACGCAAGACCGATGATCCGCGCCTGCTCTGCTCCGGTCCGGGTCGGCTGACCGAGGCGCTCGGCGTCACGCGCGCGCACAATGCGCTCGCGCTCGATGCGCCGCCGTTCGAGCTGTGGGCGCGCGAGCGCGAGGTCGAGATCGCGTCCGGCCCGCGTATCGGCATCACCAAGGCCATGGAGCTGCCCTGGCGCTACGGGCTCGAAGGCTCACGCTTCCTGAGCAAGCCGTTCCGATCTCTGCCGTGATCTGCTACCCAGACGGAAAGCACGAGGAGGAAACGATGATCAAAGTGGGCGTGTTCTATCCGCTGACCGCCAAGTTCGACTGGGACTATTACGTCTCCAAGCATATGCCGATGGTGAGGAAGCTGCTCGGGTCGGCAATGCGGAAAGCCGAAGTCGAGAAAGGGCTGGCAGGCGGCGGTCCTGGCGCGCCCGCGACCTACACGGCGATCTGCCAGCTGCATTTCGACTCGGTCGAGGCGTTTCAGAAGGCGTTCGGGCCGCATGCCGGCGAGATCATGAGCGACATTCCGAACTACACCGACGTGCAGCCAGTGGTGCAGATCAGCGAGGTGAAGCTGTAGGCGGGAGCCCCGCCCGCCAGCGCAGATTCAGCATCAGGCCGGCCGGCACGGTTGCCAGCACCGGCGCGGCCGGCAGGCCGGCCGCGCCGAGCAGGTCGTCGATCCAGTGATTGCAGACGTGCAGGATGCTGAATTTGCCGTTCGCCGGATAGAACAGGCTCGGCCCGTAAAGGCCGCGCCCGAGATCCGGCAACGCGCCCGCTTGTGGCGGAACGAAACTCGCGTCGAGTTTCACCAGCAAGCGGTCGAAGCCGGCGATCGACAGCGGCACGCGTACAAATTCGGCTGAGAACACCTGCTCCGGTTCGCGGTCCAGCCCGACGACATGCAGCACCGCGGTATTTCCCGGCAGGAACAGCGCGCGCAGCGCAAGCCGGAGCGTCACATCGGCCGCGGTCGGCACCGCCCGGTAGAACTCGCGATCGCCCCAGCCGAATTCGATCCAATCGAACGCCGCGAAGCGCTGCGTGACGGCGATCAGCGCCGGATAGCCGCGGCTGCTCGCGGCCTCGGCGAGCGCGGCGCGCGGCAGTGCGAGGCCGGCGTGATAGCCATTGCTGGTGACCACGATGTCGATCTGTCGCGCATCCGGACGCGGCGGCCACAGCGTCGGGTCGGCGGGACGCGCCGTGATGACGGCCGCGGCGCCGAGCACCCCCAGCGCAAGCAGCAGGACAATGCCAAGAACGAGGCCAAGTCTTCTTGCGACAAGTCCTGCCGCGGCGCACGTCACGCCGCGCCTTTGAGCCGCTCCAGCGCCTCCAGAATCTTCACGCGGCGGTTCTCGGCTTCTTCGCGCTTCTCGCGCTCGCCGTCGATGATCTCTTCCGGCGCGCGCTTGACGAAGTCGGGATTGTTGAGCTTCGCGTCGACGCGCTTGATGTCGGCGTCGACCTTGGCGATTTCCTTCTGCAGCCGCGCCTGCTCGGCCGCGACGTCGACGATGCCTTTCAGCGGTAGCGCCACCACCTCGTCGCGCACCACGAGCTGCACCGCGCCGGCCGGACTTTCGTCGACGTAGCTCACCTCGGAAACGCGTGCGAGGCGCTTGACGAACTCGGTCCAGCGCGCCGCGCGCGTCTTGGTCGGCTGCGAAGCGTTGACCAGCGCGAGCGGCGTCGCGGCCGTGATGTTCATCTCGGAGCGCACCGAACGGATCGTGCTGACGAGGTCGACCACCCAGCCGATCTCGGCCTCGGCCGCCGCATTCTCGAGCCCCTCAGCCATCGGCCAGCTGGCGAGCGCGAGCAGGCTTGCGCGCGGCGCCGTGGCGGTCACGGCCCACAGCTCCTCGGTGATGAATGGCATGAACGGATGCAAGAGCTTCAGGATCTCGTCGCGCACCCAGGCCACCATCGCCCGCGTCTCGGTCTTGGCGGCGCCGTCCGGCCCGGTCAGCACCGGCTTCACCAGCTCGAGATACCAGTCGCAATAGACATTCCAGACGAAACGATAGGCGGCGCCCGCCGCCTCGTTGAACCGGTACGCGACGACGCCTTCCGTGATCTCGCGTGTTGCCTTGGCGAGCTCATGCGCGATCCATTTGTTCAACGTCTCGGTCGCAAGCCGCGGGTCGAAACCCGTCACGAAGTGGGCGCCGTTCATCTCGGCAAAGCGCGCTGCGTTCCAGAGCTTGGTCGCGAAGTTGCGATAGCCTTCGACGCGCTGGGTCGAGAGCTTGATGTCGCGTCCCTGCGCGGCCATCGCCGCAAGCGTGAAGCGCAGCGCGTCGGCGCCGTAGTCATCCATCAGGTGCAGCGGATCGATGACGTTGCCCTTCGACTTCGACATCTTGGCGCCGCGTTCGTCGCGCACCAGCGCATGGATGTAGACGTCGTGGAACGGCACCTCCTTCATGAAGTGCAGCCCCATCATCATCATGCGGGCGACCCAGAAGAAGATGATGTCGAAGCCGGTAACCAGCGTCTGGGTCGGGTAATAGCGCTTGAGCTCCGGCGTCTCCTCCGGCCAGCCGAGCGTCGAGAACGGCCACAGCGCCGACGAGAACCAGGTGTCGAGCACGTCCTCGTCGCGCTTCAGGAAGGTCGCGCGGCGCTCCTCGCTCTGGGCGATCTTGTCGGCTTCCTCCTGCGAGAGCACGTCGTTGACGACGTAAAAGGCGAGCGCGTCGGCGAGCGCCTCGTCCTCGCTCTCGGCGACGAACACCTTGTCGTCCGGCCCGTACCAGGCCGGGATCTGATGGCCCCACCAGAGCTGGCGCGAGATGCACCACGGCTGAATGTTTTCCATCCAGTCGTAGTAGGTCTTCTCCCAGCTCTGCGGCACGAAGCGCGTGCGCCCCGTGCGCACCGCCGCGAGCGCCATCGCGGCGAGCTCCTTGGCGTTGACGTACCACTGATCGGTCAGGAACGGCTCGATCACGACGCCGGAACGATCGCCGTGCGGCACCACGTGAGTGTGCGGCTCGACCTTCTCGACGAGGCCCTGCTCTTCCAGCCGCGCGACGATCTGCTTGCGCGCCGCGAAGCGGTCGACGCCGTGCAGCGCGAGGGTCGCGCTGAGATCGTCGGATGGCTTCAGTCCTTCGAGAAACTCGTGGTTCTCCTGCAGATTGAGCTTGGCCTCGACGTCGAAGATATTGACGCGGCGCAGGTGATGCCGGTTGCCGACCTCGAAATCATTGAAGTCGTGCGCCGGCGTGATCTTCACCGCGCCGGTGCCCTTCTCGGGATCGGAATAATCGTCGCCGACGATCGGAATGCGCCGGCCGGCCAGCGGCAGCACCGCGTGCTTGCCGATCAGATCGATGTAGCGCTCGTCATCCGGATGCACCGCAACCGCGGTGTCGCCGAGCATCGTCTCGGGGCGCGTGGTCGCGACGACGATGTATTTCCCAGGCATCTCCTCGATCGGATAGCGGATGTGCCAGAGCGAGCCTTTCGTCTCGACCTGCTGCACCTCGAGATCCGAGATCGCGGTCAAGAGCGTCGGGTCCCAATTGACCAGCCGCTTGTCCTTGTAGATCAGGTCCTGGCGATAGAGCTCGACGAACACTTTGAGGACGGCCTTGGAGAGGCCCTCGTCCATGGTGAAACGTTCGCGCGACCAGTCGCACGAGGCGCCGAGGCGCTTGAGCTGGTTGGTGATGGTGCCGCCCGACTCGGCCTTCCAGGCCCACACTTTTTCGAGAAACTTTTCCCGCCCGATGTCGCGCCGCGACGGCTCCTGGCGCTCCATCATCTGCCGCTCGACCACCATCTGGGTCGCGATGCCGGCGTGGTCGGTGCCGGGCTGCCACAGCACGTCCTTGCCGCGCATGCGCTCGAACCGGCACAGGATGTCCTGCAGCGTGTTGTTGAGCGCGTGCCCCATGTGCAGCGAGCCGGTCACGTTCGGCGGCGGAATCACGATCGCGTAGGTCTCGGCGTCGCGCCGTTCCGGCCGGCCGGCGCGAAACGCCTGCGCGGCCTCCCAGGTCTGATAGATGCGGTCCTCGACCTCGCGAGGCTGATAGGTCTTTTCGATCGGCATGCGCGTTGGAATAGCGGCTACGCCGCGATGCAGCAAGGCATTAGCGGAACGTCGCCTCGACCACGGACAACGCGCGTGCCTCCCCTCTTTTAGGCTTAGGAAGGGCCGCGTGCTCGGCCCGTTACCCTCCCCCCTGCGGGGTGGGGGTCGTGAAAAATTGTGCTTGGTCCTTGCCCCAAACTCGGACCCCCCCCCCCCCCCCCCCCCCCCCCCCCCCGGGGGGGGGAGACCCGCCCGGT
>Ga0081539_10002916_pt1 | contig 22576 bp, 19 predicted proteins | sample TabmetS4T2R2_FD_71023 | JGI IMG/M metagenome (GOLD analysis project Ga0081539, IMG submission 71023) | Tabebuia heterophylla rhizosphere microbial communities from the University of Puerto Rico - S4T2R2 | ecosystem: Host-associated > Plants > Roots > Rhizosphere ...
CGATTGGCTACACCAACGGCTATCTGGTCGCGGCCGGCATGGTGCTCGCCCAATCGACGCTCTACACCGCGGCAGTCGCGCGGCGCTTCAAGCCGACGCTGACCTTCGCGGCCGTGCTCGCAAGCCTGTTCGGCTTCATCTACCTGTTGCTCGGGCTCGAGACCTATTCGCTGCTGATCGGCGCGCTCGCGCTGTTCGTGGTGGTTTCGCTGCTGATGGTGCTGACGCAGATGGTGCGCTGGCCGGGTCGGCCGGAGCCCGCGGAGGCCGGCGTATAGCAAAGGTAGGGTGGGCAAAGGCGCGCGCTTGCGCGCCGTGCCCACCTCCTGGAGGGAATACCGATGGTGGGCACGGCGCTGCGTGGTTGCGCGCGGAGAGGTCCATGGGCGGGTTCGCGCCTTTGCCCACCCTACAAGTGTCAGCCGAGCGGCTTGTTCAACAGCCGCTCGGCATTGCCGATCATGATGTTGTGGCGCGCCGCCGCATCGAGGCCGAGCTTCTCGACCGCCGCAATGGTCTTGGCGATCGGTCCGAGCGGCGCGTCGGTCGCGAAGACGACGCGATCAGCACCGAAGAAGTCGAGGCCGCAGATGAGGCCGTTGCCGGCGCCGAACAGCGCGGTGTCGGCATAGAAGTCGCGGAAATAGTCGAGGTGCGGCCGTTTCAGCGACGACAGCACCTTGGAATAGTCCTCATCCGACGTGCGCGAGCCGAGCACCTCCATGCCAGCGCCGATGCGGCCATCGAAGAACGGAATCATGCCGCCGCCGAGATGGTGCGTGATGATCTTCAAGCCCGGATGGCGGTCGAAGACGCCGGAGAACACGAGCCGCGCCATCGCCACGGTGGTCTCATAGGGCCAGCCGAAGCACCACCACATCTCGAAGCGCGACTTCGCCTCCGACGCATAGTCCGGCATCGCGGCCGTGCGCGCCGGATGCAGCCAGATCGGCAGATCGTAGTTCGCCATCGCCGCGAATACCGGCTTGAACCGCTCCTCATCGAGCGGATGGCCCGCAATATTGGTGAAGATCTGGATGCCGCGCGCGCCGAGTGTCTTGATCGCGCGCTCGGTCTCCTGCAGCGCGGTCTCGACATCGTCGAGCGAGACCGCCGCGACGAAGGCTGGAAACCGCTTGCCATGCCGGCCGCACAGCTCCGCCATTGCGTCGTTCGCGACGCGCGCGAGTTGAGCCGTTACCGCGCCCTGCGCGATCTCCTCGAGCGGCGGATTCGGCAGCGAGATGACCTGCGCGTAGTCGCCGATCTCGTCCATCTCGGCGAAGCGCAGATCGAGATCGAACAGCTTCTTCACGCCACGCAGCCGCGCGCCGATGTTTTCGAGCTTGGGCGAGACGCGCGACATCTCCCGAAAGAACGCATCCGGGAGGATGTGCGTGTAGATGTCGATGATCATGTGGTTCGCAGGTGAGCTCAGGGTCAGTTCTGCAGCAGCCGCTTGAAGCCGGCCGCCTGAGCGGCGTCGGAGACGCGCTTGGTCTGCTCGGCGATTTCGCGTGCGAACTCCTCAGGTCCGCCGGGGCGCACGATCTGCGCGGTCTGATTGATCTTCGCGGCGATCGCGGGATCGGATGCGGCTTCGATCACGTCCTTGGCGATCTTGTCGCGTAGATCGTTCGGCATGCCACGTTGGCCGAACAGCCCGATGAGGCCATCGATCGTGAGGGCAGGGTGCCCGGCCTCCTTCGCGGTCGGCACGTTCGGCAGGGTCGGGGCGCGCTCGCTATTGGTGATCGCGATGATCTTCACCTTGCCGCTCTGCACCTGCGGCCGCATGATCGCGAAAGCCGCGACATAGAGCTGGACCCGCCCTTCGGCGAGATCGTTGAGCGCCTGCACGCCATCGCGATACGGCACCTTGGCGATCTCGGCGCCGGTCTGCTTGAGGAAGCCCGCGACCACGAAATCGACCGCGCCGGTGGTGCCGGCGGAGTTGAGCTTGCCGGGCTCCTTCTTGGCGCGCGCGATCAGCTCGTCGACCGTATTGACCCCGAGCGAGGCCGGCACGCCCGCCGCCACGACGGTGTTGCTCACGCGCGCGATCGGCACGAGCTCGCTCATCTCGTAGGGCAGCTTCTCGTGCAGGAACGGATGCGCCGTGAAGGTCGAGGTCGGCGCCATCAAGAACGCATGGTCATCGTTCGACCCCGTGAAAGCCGTGATCGCGACGATCGCGTCGCCGCCCGGCTTGTTCTCGACGACCACCGGCTTGCCCCATTTGGCCGAAAGCCTGTCGGCGATGAGCCGCGCCCCGATGTCGACCCCGGAGCCGGGGCCGAGCGGCAGGATGAAGCGCACGGTGCGCTGCGGCCAGCTTTGCGTCTGGGCCGCGACGGGATGCAGGCAAAGCGTGAAAGCTCCGAGCGCGCAAAGCGCGAGCAAGGTGCGCCGGTTCATGCAGGTTCCCTCCAGCGTTGTTGTGCCGTCTTCGTGGCGAATTTAGCCAGTCGATTCGGGCCGGTCTACGCGCCGCTCCTCGGGCGGCTTTACGTGGCGGAACGAATAAAGCAATGCGACATCGTAGACGATCTTGAGCACCCCGCAGGCAACGAACGGCAGGCCGGCGGCGGGCGTCGCAAGCAGCGCGCCGGCGATCGCCGGGCTCACCGCGGCCGCAAGGCTGCGCGGCACGGCGGTGACGCTCGCCGCGGCGGTGCGTTCCGCCGGTGTGACGACCGCCATCACGTAGGAGGTTCGCGTCGGCACGTCCATCTGCGACAGCGCGGCGCGCATCAGCAGCAGAGCGAGCGTCAGATAGAGATTGGGCGAGAACACCGCGAGGATGAGAAACACGCTCGAGGGAATGTGCGTGAACACCATCGTGTTGATCAGGCCGATGCGGCGCGCGAGCGCGGCCGCGACCGGAAACGAGAACGCCCCGAGCGTGCTCGACCAGAAGAAGAACACGCTCGCGGCCGAGAGCGAAAGATCGAAGCGCTCGAACAGCCAGAGCGCCATCATCGATTGCACGGCAAGGCCGCCGGCAAACGAATCGAGGCTGAACAGCGCGGCGAGCCGGTACACGACGCCGCGCGACGGCCCAAGCGGACTCGCGGCCGCGGCGGCGCGCATCTCGACATGGGGCAGCCGCCGGTAGAGCGCCGCGCTCGCCAAGCCGAGCATGCCATAGAGGAGAAACATCAGCCGGAACGCATCGAGCTGGCCGAGGCCGAGCGGCTGCAACAGATCGGGCGCCGCCGCCGCGAGCGCGCCGGTCGCCGCCGCCAATGCGCCGATCAGGCTGTAGCGCGCGAACGCGCGCGTCCGCTCGCTATCGGCGACGCCTTGGGCGAGCATCGCGTGCTCCAGCGGCACCAGCACACCGCTGTCGCCAGTATTCGGATTGATCGTGCCGAAGAACGCGACGAACAGGATGACGGCAAGATGCTGGGAGAGCGGAAACACAAAACCGGTCGCGGCGACCAGCATCGCGCCGACCAGCAGCAGGTTGCGCAGGTCGTGCCTCGGCGCGAAAAAGCCCACCCCGAGCGTCAGCAGCGCCGAGCCGAGCAGCGCCGTGGTCGCGACCACGCCGATCTGAAACGGCGTATAGCCGATCGCCGACAAATAGGCCGGCAGAATGATGACCGCGAAACCATCGCCAAAGCCGCGCAGTGCGCGCGCCGTGTAGAGCAGCGCGATGTCGGTCGAGCGCGCGCGCGATGCGCCTCTCGAGAGCGTCGTCATCGCGCGAACCTAGCGTCGGAATGATGCGACGCGAAGAGCTCGCCGCGCCGGCGTGCCGAGGGACCAGGTTGAGGGAAGTGCGTTGGCGCAAGCCATGCCTCATCTCCTGAGAAGGAGCGAGACAACGCTTGGCTGCGCGCAGCTGACCGGGCGGTTGTCGCAAGCCCGGATCGGATCCAGCATAGCATGTAGCCCGCATGGAGCGAAGCGGAATGCGGGATTCCCGGATTTCGCGCCCGCCTTTGGCGTGCGCTTCATCCGGGCTACAGCTCAATGCGTCGCCAAATAGGCGTGCAGCGCGGCGACGACCTGCGCGCCTTCGCCGATGGCAGCGCCGACACGTTTGACCGAATTGAGCCGCACGTCGCCGATCGCGTAGATGCCGGGTTGGCTGGTCTCGAGCGGCTTGGCGTCCTTGCCGGCGTCAGCGCCGGTGAGGATGAAGCCTTTCGCATCGGTTGCGACGCCGGAGCCGGCGAGCCATTTGGTGTTCGGCGCCGCGCCGATCAGCAGGAACAGATGCGCGATCGCACAACGCGTCTCGGTGCCTGACTTGTCGCGCCAGGTGACCGTCTCGAGCACGCCGTCACGCCCTTCCAGCGCCGTGATGTTGGTCTGCGTCAACACCTCGATGTTCGGCAGGCCCTCGATGCGGTCGACCAGATAGCGCGACATGCTGTCGGCGATGTCGCGTCCGCGCACAATGATCCAGACCTTCTTGGCGTGGCTTGCGAGATAGACCGCGGCCTGGCCGGCCGAATTGCCGGCGCCGACGAGCGCGACCTCCTCGTTGGCGCAAAGCTTCGCCTCGAGCGGCGAAGCCCAGTAGTGGACGCTGCCGTCGAAGTCATCGAGATTGGCGACATCGAGCTGGCGATATTCCGCCCCGCAGGCGAGCACGACCGCGCGCGCCTTCAGGCTTTCGTTGCAGGAGAGCGCCAGCGAAAACTCCTTGCCGTTTGCCGAAAGGCTCTTCACCTCGATCGGGATCGACATCTCGGCGCCAAACTTCGTGGCCTGATTGTAGGCGCGACCCATCAGCGCCATGCCGGTGATCCCGGTCGGGAAGCCGAGATAGTTCTCGATCCGGGCGGAGGCGCCGGCCTGTCCGCCGAAGGCGCGACAGTCGAGCACCGCCACCGACAGGCCTTCGGAAGCGGCGTACACGGCGGTCGCGAGCCCGGCCGGTCCCGCGCCGACGATCGCCACGTCAAAGAGACGGTTCGGGTCGACCGCGCTGACGAGCCCGAGGCAGCGCGCGAGCTCCATCTCGCTCGGATTGCGCAACAGCTCCCCGTCCGGGCAGAGCACGATCGGCAATTGACTCGTGTCGACATGGAAGCGCTCGATCAGCGCCTTCGCCTCCGTGTCGGTCTCCGGATCGAGGCTGTGATGTGGATGACCGTTGCGGCGCAGGAAGCCCTGCAGCCGCAGCACGTCGCCATTGGCGGGTCGCCCGATGATGACGGGGCCGCCGGCGCCGCTCTCCAACAGGCCGATGCGGCGCAGGATCAGCGCACGCATGATGCGCTCGCCGAGCTCGGCCTCGCCGATCAGCAGCGCACGCAGCCGTTCGGGTGGAATGATCAGTGCCTCGACCGGCTCGGTCGCCTGCACATCGACCAGCGCCGGCCGGCCCGCGAGCGTCGCGAGCTCGCCCATGAATTGGCCCGGGCCATGGGTCACGATCAGCTCGCGCCGGCCCGTCTCGTCGCGCTGCGTCACCTCGACGTGACCCGAGAGCACGACGGTCAGCCCGCGGGCGACCACGCCGATCTGCGCCAGCGCCTCGCCGGGCGCGTAGCAGCAGAGCTCGCCGAACCGCCGCACCCGCTCGATGTCGAGCGGTTCGAGCGTCGGGAACATCTGGTGGCGACGCGTCTCGATGATGCTCTGGAAGGCTTGCGATAAAGCCATGCGGATTCCCCGTCGTGTACCGGTGCTGAATCTAGGCCGTGCGGCGGCTAAATCCAGAGTGCCGGTTGCGCAGACCCACGCGACGCTCAGATGTCCTTGCTGTACACCACAAAGCCCGTGTGCTGCGCCACCTGGTCATAGAGCCGCATGGCGGTCTTGTTGGTCTCGTGCGTATGCCAATAGACACGCGGCGCGCCGGCGAGTTTCGCCTGCACGTAGACCGCTTCGATCAGCGCCTTGCCGACGCCCTTGCCGCGTTGCGACGCGTCGGTGAACAGGTCGCGCAGGTAGCAGAATGGCCCGATCGTCGTGGTGCTGCGGTGAAAGAGATAGTGCACGAGGCCGACCAGCTTGCCGTCGCTCTCGGCGACCAGCGCGTACATCGGCTCATAGCCGTCGAAGAAGCGCTGCCAGGTCACCTTGGTGACTTCGATCGGCAACGCAGTCGGTCCGACACGCTCATAGAAGGCGTTGTAGCCATCCCAGAGGGGGAGCCACTGATCGTAATCGGCGGGCGTGGCGGGACGAATGACAACAGACATGGCGGCTCCGGCTGCAAACGGCGCTGCAGCGTAGAGGCGCACTGTGGGCTGCTCAAGCGAACATCCGTGATGAGTCCGTAGGGCGGGCAAAGGAGCGGAGCGACGTGCCCGCCACAGCGCGTGATGGCGGGCACGGCGCTGCGTGGTTGTGCGTGGAGAGCTCCATACGCCGGCTCGCGCCTTTGCCCGCCCTACAGGCGAATGCGGGAAGCTTTCAATGCGTCACCCGCGGCTTGCTCTCGACCGGGATCGGCTCCGCCTCGAGCGGCTTGAAGCCGACATGCACCTCGGGAACGAGTGTGCTTTCGCCCTTGCGGCCGCGCCACCAGATATAGATCTGCGCGGCGATCAGCAGTACGCCCAGCGCCACAAAGAACGCACTGATCGGACGCTCGATGAAGGTGAGGAGGTCGCCGCGCGAGATCAGCATGGCGCGGCGGAAGTTTTCCTCGACACGCGGCCCGAGCACGAAGCCGAGCAGGATCGGTGCCGGATGGAAGCCGAGCATGTTGAGCACGTAGCCGACGAGACCGATCGCCAGGACTTCGCCGACCTGGAACATGTCGTTGTTGGTCGAGTAGACGCCGATGCACACGAAAAACAGCGCGCTTGGATAGAGATACCGGTACGGGATCATCAGCAGCTTCACCCATAGCCCGATCATCGGCACGTTGAGGATGACGAGCAGGATGTTGCCGATCCAGAAGCTCGCGATCAGGCCCCAGAAGATGTCGGGATGATCCTTGATCAGCTGCGGTCCCGGCACGATGCCCTGGATGATCAGCGCGCCGAGCAGCAGCGCCATCACGGCGTCGCCGGGAATGCCGAGACTCATGGTCGGGATGAAGTCGCCCTGCACCGAGGAGTGGGTCGAAGCCTCGGGACACGCCACGCCCTCGATCGCACCGTTGCCGAAGCGCTCCGAAGACCATGAACGCGATCGGCCCGGCGATGATGCAGGCCCAGCCCCACCATTCCGGGCGCTCGGGTAGGATGCGGTCCGGCTCATGCAGCGCGCCGAACGACAGGCCGGCGATGAGCACGCCGAGCAGGATCAAAATGACGCCGAGCACGGTCGGGAAAAATCCCGGACCCATGTGCATCAAGCTGCCGAATGGATTTTGCCGCGCCCCGATGACGGCGATGCCCCCGAAAACGATCAGCAGCGTGCCGGCATAAAAGTCGCGCTTGCGGACGAGCGCCCTCGGCAAGGGTCCCCCCTTCGTGCTCAATCGATTGGACGCCCCGCGGGTTTCTTCCGGCATTTGCGGGCCCGACGCAAGCCAGAACTGCGACATTTTGTCATAGGGGGCGATTTGCGGGATTCCGAAGCATTTTCAGTCTTGTAGCCCGGATGAAGCGAAGCGAAATCCGGGAACGGCCGTGCTGCGACGCGAGGCCGTCCCGCATGTCGCTGCGCTCATGCGGGCTACAAAGCGGGCCGACATGATCCGGCTGTGCCGTCCCATTCTGCTGCTCGCCGCTCTGACCTCGTCGTGTGCCGCGGCTGCGGCGCAGGATTTGGCGGTCGAAAGCGGCGGACGCGCGATTTCCGTCGCCCGCTATGCGGCCGACGGGTCGGCACCGCGACCGGCAGTCCTGCTGCTGCATGGATCGAGCGGGTTCGAGATCGATCCGGAAGCCTTTGCGCGTCATGCGCGGCTGCTGACCGCGAACGGCATCGACGCTTATCTGGTGCGCTATTTTGGTCCGAGTTCGGGCGCGCGCTGCTATTGCTGGGATCGCTGGGCGCAGACGGTCGCTGACGTGATCAGCACAATCCTGCGGCGGCCGGAGGCGTCGGGCCGCATCGGACTGCTCGGATACTCACTCGGCGGCGCCGTCGCAATTGCGAGCGCGCGCGATCCGCGTGTCAATGCTCTCGTGATTTTCTACGGCTTCATTCCGAACGACACGGAGCGTGCGCGCCTCAGGCGCTTGCCACCGCTGCTCGCGCTGCACGGCGCAGCCGACGCGAACGTTCCCTTGTCGTCCGGCGAGGAGGTTGTGAACCTGGCGCACCAGCATGGCGGTCGCGCCGAGCTCGTCGTCTATCCGGGCGAGGCGCATGGGCATACGAAATGGCGTGAGACTGCCGCGATCGACGCGGTCAATCGCATGATTGCGTTCTTTCGCGCCGAGCTGGCGGATCGATAGCCGTAGCCCGGATGAGCGAAGCGAAATCCGGGGACGTCGCAGCAGAGCCGTGGGGTAGTCCCCGCATGTCGCCATAGCGCGTTGAAGACGCGCGTAAACGCGCTTTCGGCTTCATGCGGCTACGTCAGAGCGCCTTTGCCATGTCGACGAGAAATTCGCCGGGCCGGCTGGGATGCGGCCGCGTGCCGATTTCCGTAAAGCCGCAAGCACGATAGAGGCGGATGTTCGTTTCCATGCGCACATTGGTGTAGAGGCGCACTTCGCGCAGGCCGAGCTTGCGGGCGCGTTCATCCGCGAACATCAGCAGCGTCTTGGCATGGCCGCGCCGTTGCGCCTCCGGCGCCACCGCGACGCTGTAGATCAGGAGATGTCCCGCGTGCGGTTCGAGCACGATGACGCCGGCCGGCGCTCCGTCGTGCTCGAGCAGCCATACGTCGCCACGCGCGATGCGTGGCGCATAGTCTTCCGTGGCGGGCTTCGGGATCGCCCCGATGATCGAGAGATAGGCCGGAATGTAGGCGGCCGCGCTGATACGTTGCACGGTCTCGGCATCGCGGGGTTCGGCAGGCCTGATTGTTGTATTCGTCATTCGAGGTGGGACTGTAGCCCGGATGATGCCATAGCGCGTTTTCGACGCGCTATGGCGAAATCCGGGGACGTCGCAGCAGAGCCGTGATGCCGCTCCCGCATGTCGCTTCGCTCATGCGGGCTACGAAGATTACTCCGCCAGCACGCGCGTTCCCGGGAACGTGATCTCCACCAGCGTCCCGGCGTCGCGCGCGCTCTTGATCGCGAACGCGGCGCGGTTGGCTTCCGCCAAGGCCTTGGTCAGCGGCAGGCCGAGGCCGGTGCCGCCGGAGCCCCAGCGCGTCGAGGTGGCGAGCTGACGGAACGGCTGCAGCGCGGTTTCGATCTCCTTGTCGGTCATGCCGAGGCCGGTGTCGCGCACGCGCAGGATCACTTCGGCACGGTCGGTGAGGGCGGTCGAGACGATCACCTGTCCGCCCGGACCGGTGAACTTGATCGAGTTCGACAACAGATTGAGCACGATCTGCCGCACCGAGCGCGCATCGGCCATGATCGGCGGCAGCGTCTGCGACAAGGACGAGCGGATGATGATGCGTTGCTGGTTCGCCTGCGGCTGCATCAGCGCGACGCATTGCTGCACCAGGCTGTTCAAGTTGACGCGCGCGAACACGAGGTCGAGCTTGTCGGCTTCGATCTTGGAGAGATCGAGCAGGTCGTTGATCAGCGAGACGAGGTGCTCGCCCGAGGCATGAATATCGCGCAGGTATTCGCGATAGCGCTCGCTGCCGACCGGGCCGAATTGCTCCGCCGTCATCATCTCGGAAAAGCCGATGATGGCATTGAGCGGCGTGCGGATCTCGTGGGAGATTTTGGCGAGGAATTCCGATTTCGCCGAGGAGGCGCGTTCTGCGGTGCGCTTGGCGTTGAGCAGGTCTTCCTCGGCGCGCTTCCATTGCGTGATGTCGCGGAACACGGCGCAGAATTTCGGCATGTCGTCGCCGATGCGGCCCATGGTCATGAACAGCGGGATCAGCCCGCCCTGGCGGACCCGGCCGATGACTTCGCGCCCGTCATTGAGCACGCTGGCGACGCCGCTCAAGACGAGCCCGTCGAGATAGTCGCGCGCGGCGCGCTGGCTCTCGGGCGCGAACAGCTCGGTGAACGGCCGCCGTGCGATCTCGGCATAGTCGTAGCCGAACAACGCCTCCGCCGAACGGTTGAAGGTGACGATCGAGCCGTCGCGCTCGACCACGATGATGCCGTCGGTTGCGGTATCGAGGATCGCCTTCAATTCGCGCGCCTCGGCCTCCGCCGCGCGCAGCAGGGTCTCGGCTTCGCGCAGACGATCCTCGGCCGCGGTGCGGATCAGCACCAGCATCAGGGCATTGTCGCCCTGCCATGGCAGGGTGGTGTGCCGGCCCTCGCAGCTGAGCGTGCCGTTGCGGGTCGCAATCGTGAAGGTCTTGCCGGTGCCGTTCACCTTGTCGAGGGCGCCGGCGTTCGGATCGACGACCAGCCGCTCCAATCCGCCCGCCGCCGCAAGCGACGCAAGATCCGCATAGCCGGTCCATTCGAGCAGCGCGTGATTGGCATAGAGAAGCGCCTCACCGCGATGGATCAGCACGCCGACCGGCATGCGCTCGAGCACCCCGAGTTGCTCCGCATCGCTCGGCCGCGGCGCGGCGGGGCTCCCCGCGAACGCGCTCGGCAACGCGGTCGGCTCTTCGCGCGCTGGCGCGGCCGCTTCGGCAGACGGTGGTGTGGTTTCGGGCGCGAGCGCTGCGCCGTTCGGCGCGGCCTTGGTGAGCGTCTCGGCGATCTCGTGGAACGCATTGCGTTCAACCGTCGTCAGGGCCGGGCGCTTCTCGGCCGGCTGGCTGCCACGAAACGGCACCACATTCTTTGCGGCCGGGACCACGCTGAGCGCGGGACGTTGCTCCGCGATCAGCGCTTCGGAAGCCACAGGCGCTTCGGGCTCGGCCGTCGCCTCCTCGGCGAGGAGGGGACTTTCATCCGCGCCGCTGTCCTGCGACAAATCCCCGCGCAAATTGGCAACCAGCACCGTAGTGCCGCCGCGGCCGAGCCGCGTCAGCGTCAGGGACCCAAGCGCGGTTTCGCCGGTCGCGCTCCCGGTCTCGATCGCGCTGTTCTTCAGGCCATCGGCGCCGAGCAGCGCGAGCGTGGTGTCAGGCTCGAGGTCGCCGGTCGCATAGATGAGCGCGCCTTCGGCCGAGAACACCGCGACCGGCGCGCTCGCCGGCGCGAACAGGCGCTCGACGCGCTCGCGCAGCGGCAGCGCGGGACGCATCGGCTCGGACGCGACGATGAAGATCGCGTGGCCGTCGCCGAGCGCGACGCGCGAGCAGGTGCAGAGCAGGGTCTGGTCGCCGACCTTGAACTGGCCGAGCCGCGGGGCGCCGTTCTCCGGCAACGTTGCGGCGACACGCGTCAGTTCGAGGACGATCGGATCGTCGGCCGGAAACGTCCTCTGCACGAGCTCGGCCGGCGTCGCGGCGCCGAAAGCGGCTGCGCCGCTCGCATTCGCCCAGATCAGCCGACTGGCGTCTGCCGTCCAGGTCCAGCATGGAATCGCACTCGTTGCGTAGGGGGAGAGACGCGGATCGCGCGACAGAGCAATGATGGAGTCCGCTGCGCTCATGTAGTGCCCGATCGGCGATCGCGATCGCATTGTAAACAAACAATTAATACGGGGCCCCGAGTTCCGCGTCCATGTAACGCTGGGACAAATGCACCGCTTCCGACGAATATCCTTAATGCGGTGGCGCTTATTTCTTGGGCATCCGTCGGGCACCAGCCGGCCGCATCCGCGTTGCAAAAGAGGCAATTCGCGCCATGATGAGCGCGAGAAGCGGAGGAGAGCAGGATGGCGACAGAACCGTGGAATTTCGAGGTTCCCACCCAGATGCGGCAGTTCGCGGAGCAAAGCCTTGAACAGGCACGCAAAGCGGTCGACGGCTTCATGACTGCCGCGCAGAAGGCAGTGACCACGGCCGAGGCTCAGGCCAGCGCCGCCCAGTCGGGCGCCCACGACATCGGGCACAAAGCCATGAGTTTTGCGGAGCAGAATGTCGCCAATTCGTTCGACTTCGCCCAGAAGCTGGTGCGCGCCAAAGACATGCAGGAAATCATGGCCTTGCAGCAGGAATTCCTGCAGTTGCAGATGAAGGCCATGTCGGAGCAGGCGAAGGACCTCGGATCCACCGCCAGCCAGACCGCAACAGACGCCATGCGGCAGAAAAAATAAGTCCACTCAGCGGCTTACGAGATATTTGTGCAGCGCAAAATTTCTGTTGCATTGCACCATTAGATCAATTATATGTCCCTCATCGGGAGATTTGCGGCTGCTGGTGAGAGCCAGCCGCGCGCTGAGCCAAGCGAGAGGACTTTTCCATGAGTGAAGCCACCATCAAGCCGAAGCCGGGCAAAGCGCCCGCCACGGTCGTCCCCATGTTCGAAATGCCGAAGTTCGACATCCCGAAGTTCGAGATGCCGAAGCTGGAAGTGCCGGCTGCCTTCCGCGAGTTCGCCGAGAAGGGCGTCGCCCAGACCAAGGACGCCTATGAGAAGATGAAGGCGGCGGCCGAGGAGGGCACCGAGATGCTCGAGACCTGCTACTCGACGGCTAGCAAGGGCTCGACCGAGTACGGCCTCAAGGTGATCGAGATCGCCCGCCAGAATACCAACGCGGCGTTCGACTTCGTCGAGAGCCTGTTCGGCGTGAAGTCGCCCTCCGAGCTGGTCGAGCTGACGACCTCGCATTCGCGTACGCACTTCGAGACGCTGACCGCGCAGGGCAAGGAGCTGACCGCTCTCGCCCAGAAGGTCGCGACCGACACGGCCGCGCCGATCAAGAGCGGCGTCGAGAAGGCGATGAAGAAGGTCGCCTAACTCGCCTCACTGACAGTTGCGTTTGGTTAAGCCCGGGCCGGTTGCCCGGGCTTTGTTTTTGAACTTCGCGGCGGCGGCGCGCGACCAAGATCGGGGACAGAACCCTTGCCAAAGCGGGGGCATGCTCCTAGTTTCCGCGCGCTCGCCATGCGCGATCGTGTGCAGCTGTAGCTCAGATGGTTAGAGCGCCGGTCTGTGGAACCGGAGGTCGGTGGTTCGAAGCCACCCAGCTGTACCACTCCATCCAATAAGCCGTTTTCCCTCCCGCATGGCTGCTGTCCGCGGCGAATGCTTGATCGCCGTGCGCTCCGGCTCGATCCTATAGCAAGGGAAACGACCAGGAGCCGCAGCATGTTGCGGATCGCGCTTGCATGCGCGTTGGCGCTCGCATCGACCGACGTGCACCCTGCGGCGGCTGAGGGCTATCCCGTCCGTCCGGTGCGCGTGATCGTCGGCTTTGCGGCCGGGAGCGGTCCGGACATCCAGGCCCGTACCGTCTCGCAGGCGCTCGGCCGCGCGCTCGGGCAGAACTTCTATGTCGAGAACCGGCTCGGCGCGAACGGCACCGTCGCGGCGCGCGCGGTCGCAACCGGCGAGGCCGACGGCTACACGCTGTTGTTCTCGAGCGCGTCGATTGCCTCGACGCCGTTCGTCTATCGCCAGCTCGGCTATGACCCACTGACCGACCTCAAGCCGATCGCGACGGTCGGCCTGCTCGACGGCCTGTTGGTGCTGGTGAAGGCCTCGAGCCCGATCCGCTCGGCCGCCGACCTGATCGCGCAGGCGAAACGGGACCGCGTGCTCTATGGCTCGCCCGGGGTCGGCAACGGGCTGCACCTTGCGACCGAGCTGTTCGCGCAGCGCGCCGGCATCACGCTGCAACACATCCCTTACAAGGGCGCTTCCGAAGTCATGACCGCGCTCTTGAGCGGCAGCATCGACGTGATGTTCGTGACGCCGCCCTCGGTGATCGGCTTGATCAAGGAGGGCAGCGTGCGGCCGATCGCGTTCACCGGCGAGAAGCCGTTTCCCGAAGTCCCGGACGCGCCACTCATGAAGGACACGCTGCCGGGATACGAGTCGACGCTGTCATGGGGCATGTTCTTCGCGCCGGGAAAAACCCCGGCCGCAATCGTCGACAAGCTCAACGCCACGATTCACGCCGCCATCCGCGAGGGGGATGTCGCCAAGATCATGCAGCGCGACGGCTATTTCCCCGACAATCGCAACGCCGCCGAGACCGGCGCCTTCTTCCGGCAGGAGGTCGAGCGCACCGGCCTGATGGTGAAGGCTGCGAAGATCGAGCCGAATTAGGCAACCTGCTGCCGGCTTTCTGCCTGCGCCAGAAATGCCGCGAAGATCTCGGCAATGCGCGGCTCGGCATTGCGCCACTCGGTGCGGTCCCATTCGGGCCGTAGCTGATCGTCCGGCAGCTTCTCGACCACGCCTTCATGCAGCACCGCGTCCGGAATGAGCGCGGCGGCCTTGCGCGCCGTGATCGGCGAATGGATCACGTCGTTGCCGGCGATGATGCAGACCGGCGCGCGGATGCTCCTGAGATCCTGCTCGGTCGCGCCGGCGATCGGCAGCTCGGAGGACTTCAAGAACATCTCGCGCCATGTCGTCATCACGGCAATGAACGCATCGACATCGGTGTTCATCAGCCGGTCGCGATTGGCCGGCCGCGCACGTATGCATGCGGCGAAATGCTCGGCTTGGCAGACCGCCTGCATGCCGCCGGCACGCGCGAGCGTCGCGAATTGCCCGTAGTAGCTTTCCGCGAGCTTATCGACCGCCTCCTTGCCGCCGGTGACGCGCCAGAGCAAAAGCCCGCGCAGCGCGGCCGGATGGCGCAACGCGTAGAGGATCGCAAGCCGCGCGCCGGAGGAGGAGCCGCCGACATACATCGGCAACGCGCCGAGCGCGCGGCCAAGCTCGTGAAGGTCGTCGGCCCAGATCTCATTCTCCGAGGCGGAGCCGTCGAAGGCGACATCCGAGGCACCGCAATTGCGTCGGTCGTGCAGCAGCGCGCGGTAGCCATGCGCCGCGATGGTTCGCGCCAAGTCGATGAGCTCGCCATAGTCGCGCCGGCTGCCGGGGGTGAGTGCAATCACCGGGCCGGACTGGCCGACGATCTCGTAGTTGATGTGGACCCCGCGGACGACGCGCTCCGGCATGCTGCTACCCTCCAAGGATCTCAGACGTAGGGCGGGCAAAGGAGCGTAGCGACGTGCCCGCCGCTTCTGGGCTGCGCGCGAAGTGGCGGGCACGGCGCTGTGTGAGTGCATGTGAGAGGTCGATGCTCGGAGCCCGCGCCTTTGCCCGCCCTACGCGCTCCGGCATGTTGCGACCCTAGAACGCCTGATTCCAGATCTCCGGGATCAGATCATATCCCCCATCGTGGCGGCGATTGAGGTTGAGAAACCCCGGGAAATGCATGTGCATGCCGGCCGCGAGCAGGCGATCGGTCGCGACCTGATCCATGATCCGCTGGCGCGTCGCGACCGCGGCTTGCCCGTCGGTGTCCGGCTCCATGTAGACGTCGGGCCGGCGCGTCTGGATGTCCGGCATGTGCACGATGTCGCCCCAGATCAGCAGCTGCTCGCCCTTCGACGAAATGAGGAACCCGGTGTGGCCGGGCGTATGGCCATAGAGCGGGATCGCGGTGACGCCGGGAAACACTTCGCCCTTGGCGTCGCGGCGCTGCTTCTGATACGGCGCGATCTGCTCGCGCGCCCATTGAAAGAAGCGCAGCTTCTGGCGCTCGGTCGCGCGCGCCATCGCGGCGTCGTCGAACCAGTGATCGACGTCGCGCTCCGCGACCACCAGCTCGACATGCGGAAACAGCGCGACACCGTTCTTGTCGGTGAGCCCGTTGGAGTGATCCGGATGCATGTGGGTGAGCAGGATCGTGTCGATGTCCTTGCCGTCGATGCCGGCGGCCGCGAGATGCTTCGGCATGTGGCCGAGCGTCGGCCCCATGCTGTGTTGCGCGCCGGTGTCGACCAGGGCCATGCGGCCGGCGGAGTGGATCACGAACACGTTGATCGACACGCGCGGCGGCGTCGGCCGATAGGCCTCTTTCAGGATCGCCTCGGCATCAGCGGCCGTGATGTTGCGGGTGAAGTCGTAGGACGCGTCGAGGTACCCATCGCTGATCGCGGTGACGACGATATCGCCGAACTTGCGGTGATAGACGCCCGGGATCTGCGCGGAGGGGACACTCATCAGGCCTTCCGTTCTGCCACGAAACGCGCGGCCATCTTCAACACATCCGCGCTGCTGCCGAACGGCGCGAGCGCCTGCTCGGCTTCGCTCACCAGCGCGTTGAGCCGCGCCTTGGCCTGATCGAGGCCGAGCACGCTCACGAACGTGCCTTTGCCGACCGCCGCGTCCTTCCCCGTAGCCTTGCCGACGGTCGCGGCGTCGCCCTCGACGTCGAGCAGATCGTCGGCAATCTGAAATGCTTCGCCGAGCGCCGAGCCGTAGCGGTCGAGCGCCGTGCGTTGCGTCGTGCTCGCTTCGCCCAGCATCGCGCCGGCGAGACAGCCGAAGCGCAGCAGCGCGCCGGTCTTCATCGCCTGCAGCTGCTTCACATCGGCGGCCGCCAGCTTCTTGATCTTGCCGCCGTCGAAACGTCCTTCGGCCGCGAGATCGAGCATCTGCCCGCCGACCATGCCGCCAAGGCCGGCGCCGCGCGCGAGCGCCAGCACCAGCTCGGAGCGCACCGCCGGGTTGGGGTGCGTCTCGGGTCGCGCCATAATGTCGAAGGCGAGCGTCAGCAGGCCGTCGCCGGCGAGGATCGCGGTCGCCTCATCGAAGGCCTTGTGCGCGGTCGGCCGGCCGCGGCGCAGATCGTCGTTGTCCATGGCGGGCAGGTCGTCATGCGCGAGCGAGTAGCAATGCACACATTCAAGTGCCGCGCCGGCCATCAGGGCGCGCGCGCGCGGCCCGTCGAACAGCGCGGCAGTCTCGACCACCAGGAACGGGCGCAGCCGTTTGCCCCCGCCAAGCGCGACATGGCGCATCGCGTCCATCAGCCGTCTCGGCCGGGCGAGCTCCTCGGGCAGCAGGGTGTCATCCAGCAGCCTGCCGAGCAGGGTCTCGATATCGGTCGCGACGCTGTCGAGGCGCTGCCGGAAGCTTGCTCCGGCGTCGTTCAGTTCACTCATGCTCTGCCTGTCGATCGAATATTCTATTCGGAAATCAGCAGGTTGGCGGCGTTCGGACAAGCCAGAACGGTTCCAACTGGTTAATCCGGGGAGTCCTATGGCATCCGCCGCCTTACTGGGCAACCGGCCTTAACCGGAAGGCGCCTCTGCGCTGGACACCCCTGCTGGGCATGGTTACGTCCATGCCCATGATTGGCTTGGTATTGGCGGCCGCCTCGCTTGCCGTGTGGGTTTATCTCGTCTTTGCGCGGGGCGGGTTCTGGCTCGGCCGCGAGCGTGACGTAGCGGCAATTGAGCCGCCGGCCAATCCCCCGTCGATCACCATTGTGGTTCCGGCCCGCAACGAAGCCGAGGGCATTGCGCAGAGCGTCACCTCGCTGCTCACGCAGGACTATCCGGCGCTGTCGCTGGTCGTGATCGATGATGACAGCCATGACGGCACTGCCGAGATCGCGCGAAGCGCTGCCGCGGTGCTCGGCGCGCAGGACCACCTCACCGTGCTCACCGGTGCGCCGCTGCCGGCGCGCTGGACCGGGAAGCTCTGGGCCGTGAAGCAGGGCATTGCGGCCGCGGAGGAGAAATTCGCGCCGAAGTACCTGATGCTCACCGACGCCGATATCGTGCACGCGCCCGACACGTTGAGCTGGCTGGTCGCGCATTCCGAGCGGCACGGCCTCGTGCTGAATTCGCTGACCGCGCGTTGGCGCTGCGACAACCTCGCCGAGCGCGTCCACATCCCGGCCTTCATCTATTTCTTCGCGATGCTCTATCCGTTCGCCTGGGTGAACCGTCCGGATCATCCGATGGCCGGTGCCGCGGGCGGCTGCATGCTGTTGCGCACGGAGGCGTTGCGTGCCGCAGGCGGAATCGACGTCGTGCGCGATGCGCTGATCGATGATTGCGCGCTCGCCGCGGCGATGAAGAAGCAGGGGCCGATCTGGCTCGGTCTCACCGAGCGCGTGCAAAGCATTCGGCCTTACGCCAGCTGGGGCGAGATCCGCCGCATGGTGGCACGCACGGCGTATACGCAGCTGAACTATTCGCCGCTGATGTTGGCCGGCACGATCTTCGGCATGGCGCTCACCTATCTGGTGCCGCCGCTCGCCGCGCTGTTCGGGTCTGGTTGGGCACAGCTGCTCGGATTTGCGGCCTGGGCGCTGATGGCGATCTCGTTCCAGCCGACACTGCGGCTCTATCGGCTGTCGCCCTTGTGGGGGGTGGCGCTGCCCGCTATCAGTTTCCTCTTCATGCTCTACACGTTGGATTCAGCCTACCAGTACGCCGTCGGAAAGGGCGGAAGCTGGAAAGGGCGCGTTCAAGCGAAAGTGTCGCAATGAGTACGGCCGGAGAGCTGCGTTCAGGCAAGGGCCACCGCGACGAGAATTTTCCCGTCGCGTCGTGGCTGATCGACGCGCGCCACCGCGCCATCATCCTGGCGTTCTACGAGTTCGTGCGCGTGGCCGACGACATTGCTGATCACGCGAACTTGAGCGAAGCGGAAAAAATCGCGCAGCTCGATCGTCTCGAGGGGAACCTGCTCGGCCAGGGCGACGACAATAGGGAGGCGGTGCGGCTGCGCACTGTGCTCGCCGAGCGCGGCTTGCCGCCGCGTCACGCGCAGGACCTGCTCACTGCGTTCCGCATGGACGTAACCAAGCTGCGGTACAAAGATTGGGACGATCTCATTCACTACTGCAGCTACTCGGCCATGCCGGTCGGCCGCTTCGTGCTCGATGTGCACGGCGAGAGCCGCGCGACCTGGGCGGCGAACGACGCGCTTTGCGCCGCGCTGCAGATCAACAACCATCTGCAGGACTGCGGCAAGGATTTCCGCGATCTCAATCGGGTCTACATTCCGCTCGATGCCTTCGCGGCGGCCGGCGCCGATCCAAGCGAGCTTGGCGCGGCCAAAGCCTCGCCCGCGCTGCTGCGCTGCATTCACGCGCTGGCGGTGCGCAACGCGCAGCTGCTGGCCGAGGGCGAGCCGTTCTCAGGGCAGATCGAGAATACCCGGCTCGCGCTCGAAGTCGCCGTGATTCACAGCTATGCACGCCACATCGTCGCGATGCTGCAGCAGCGCGACCCGCTGAGCGAGCGCGTGCATCTGTCCAAGGCGCAGTTCGCGCTCTATGGGCTGACCAGCGTCCTGCTCACCGCGCTGCGCCGGGTCGGACGCGCAAGCCCCAGTGCGAGTGTGCGCAAACGAGATGCGTGAGTAGTCGCGTGGCTGCAACCGAGACCCAGGATTCCGCAGCGCAGCGTGCCTCCGGCAGCTCGTTCTACACGGCGATGCGCCTGATGCCGAAGCGGCAGCGCGAGGCGATGTACGAGATCTATGCGTTCTGCCGCAAGGTCGACGACATCGCGGACTCGCCGGGGCCGCGCGATCAGCGGGTCGAACAGCTCAAGCTGTGGCGCGCCGACATCGACGCGATCTACAGCGGCAGCGCGGTCACCCGCGCGCGCAGCCTGGTCAAGGCGGTGAAGGAGTTCGCCCTCAAGCGCGAGGATTTCCAGGCCGTGATCGACGGCATGGAGATGGACGTGCATGCCGACATCCGCGCGCCCGACTGGCACACGCTCGATGCCTATTGTGATCGCGTCGCGAGCGCGGTCGGGCGGCTGTGCGTGCGCGTGTTCGGCCTCGAAGAGAAAGCCGGCATCGCGCTCGCCTATCATCTCGGCCGCGCGCTGCAGCTCACCAATATCCTGCGCGACATCGACGAGGATGCCGGCATCGGTCGCCTTTATCTGCCGCGCGAAGCCTTGCGCGAGGCGGGCATCACCAGCACCGACCCGGCCGTTGTGATGACCGACCCGCGCCTCGGACAAGTCTGCCAACAAGTCGCGGCGCGCGCACAGGAGCACTTCGCCGAGGCCGACCGCGTCATGGACAAGTGCCCGCGTCGGGCGGTGCGGGCGCCGCGCATCATGCGCGTCGCCTACGGCGCCATCTACCAGGCCCTGCTCGCACGCGGCTGGGCGCAGCCGCGCAAGCCGGTGAAGATTTCCAAGCCGCGCCTCATCCTCACCATCCTGCGCTACGGGTTCATCTGATGGTGGGCACCACCTACGTGATCGGTGCCGGACTCTCCGGCCTCGCCGCGGCGGTGCGGCTTGCCGAGCGCGGCCAGCGCGTGATCGTCAGCGAGGCCGCAGGGCAGGCGGGCGGGCGCTGCCGCTCGTACCATGACCCGCAGCTCGACATGGTGATCGACAATGGCAATCACCTGCTGTTGTCGGCCAATCATGCGGCGCTGGGATTTCTCAACACCATCGGCGCCGCCGGTCGACTGGTCGGACCGGATGCGGCGCAATTCGCCTTCGTCGATCTGAAGACGAACGAGCGCTGGACCGTGCGCATCAATGACGGCCTGATTCCGTTCTGGCTGTTCGACGCCAAGCGCCGCCCGCTCGGCACGCGCGCCAGCGAGTTTCTGGCGATGGCGAAGCTCTTGATCCCGACGCGCAAACCGATGGGCGAGGTGATCGACTGCTCCGGCCCGGCCTACGATCGCTTTCTCCAGCCACTGATGCTCGCCGCGCTCAATTGCGATCCGAAAGAGGGGGCGGCGGCGCTCGCCGGGCGCGTCGTGCGCGAGGCGATCCTGCTCGGCGGCAAGGCCTGCCGTCCGCTGATCGCGCGCGACGGGTTGAGCCACGCGCTGGTCGAGCCGGCGCTCGCGTATCTCGGCGCACACAACGTGGCGGTGCGGTTCGGCAAACGGCTGCGTGCGATCGCCTTCGGCAAGGCCAAGATCGAGACGCTCGATTTCGGCGATGAGACCGTGACGCTCGCGGACGGCGACCGCGTCATCCTCTGTGTTCCGCCGATCGTGGCGGCCTCGCTGCTGCCCGATCTGACGACGCCGGAGACATCTCGCGCAATCGTGAACGCGCATTTTCGCCTCGATCCGCCGCCAGACGTGCCGCCGATGATCGGTATGCTCAATTCGACCACCGAATGGCTGTTCAGCTATCCAGGCCGGCTCTCGACCACAATCAGCGGCGCCGACCGGCTGCTCGAAAGCTCGCGCGAGGAACTCGCGCGTGTGATCTGGGCGGAGGTTGCCCAGGTTGCGGGGCTTGCGCCGGAGCTGCCGCCTTGGCAAATCGTGCGCGAGCGGCGCGCCACGTTCGCCGCGACGCCCGAGGAAAATGCGCGCCGTCCCGGCACCAGGACGGCGTTCGCCAATCTCTACCTTGCGGGCGATTGGACCGACACCGGCTTGCCGGCGACGATCGAAGGTGCCATTCGCTCCGGCAACAAGGCTGCCGATTTCGTGCTGCAATCTTGATCGATAGACAAAGCGATGACCGATACTGTGATTGATGCGCCGGCTGTGGCGCGCGCCTCCGTCGAGGCTGGTTTGGAGCGGCATATCAAGGCCGCGACGGATGCCGTTCTCGCCGAGCAGCAGGCCGACGGACACTGGGTGTACGAGCTCGAAGCCGACGCCACGATCCCGGCCGAGTATGTGCTGATGGTGCACTATTTCGGCGAGACGCCGGACCTCGAGCTCGAGCGCAAGATCGGCGTCTACCTGCGCCGCATCCAAGGCAAGCATGACGGCTGGCCGCTGTTCCAGGACGGCGAGTTCGACATGAGCGCCAGCGTGAAGGCCTACTTCGCGCTGAAGATGATCGGCGACGATATCAATGCCGATCACATGAAGCGCGCGCGCGCCGCGATCCTCGCGCGCGGCGGTGGTGTGAAGTCCAACGTGTTCACCCGCGCGCTGCTCTCGCTCTTTGGCGTGATCCCGTGGAAGAGCGTGCCGGTGATGCCGGTCGAAATCATGCTGCTGCCGCGCTGGTTTCCGTTTCACCTCGACAAGGTGTCGTACTGGGCGCGCACCGTGATCGTGCCGCTGCTGGTGCTGCAAGCGCTCAAGCCCAAGGCGGTCAATCCGCGCGGCGTGACGATCGACGAGCTCTTCCATCAGGATCCGAAGACGGTCGGCGCGCCGCACAAGGCGCCGCACCAGCGGTGGAGCTGGTTCATCGGCTTCCGCCTGATCGATATCGTGCTGCGCGCGCTCGAGCCGGTGATGCCGAGGGGCCCGCGCAAGCGCGCGATCGCCAAATGCGTGTCCTGGGTCACCGAGCGGCTCAACGGCATCGACGGCCTCGGCGCGATCTATCCGGCGATGGAAAACTCGCTGAAAATGTACGCGGTGCTCGGCTATCCGCCGGAGCACCCGGACCGCAAGATCGCGCGCGCTTCGCTCGACAAGCTGCTCGTGATCAAGGACGACGAGGCCTATTGTCAGCCTTGCGTCTCGCCGGTGTGGGATACGGCGCTGGTTGCGCATGCGCTGCTCGAGGCCGGCGGCGAGAAGGCGGTCGCGGCGGCGAACCGCGGGCTCGATTGGCTCAAGCCGCTGCAGGTGCTCGACGTCAAGGGCGATTGGGCCGTGCAGCGCCCGAACGTGCGGCCGGGCGGCTGGGCGTTCCAGTACAACAACGCGCACTATCCCGATCTCGACGACACGGCCGTCGTCGCGATGGCGATGGACCGCACGCGCGGCGAGCGCGGCAATGTGTTCGATCAATCGATCGATAGGGCGCGCGAATGGATCGTCGGGCTGCAGTCGAAGGGCGGCGGCTTCGGCGCCTTCGACGCCGACAATGCCTACCACT
>Ga0081539_10002917_pt1 | contig 22574 bp, 21 predicted proteins | sample TabmetS4T2R2_FD_71023 | JGI IMG/M metagenome (GOLD analysis project Ga0081539, IMG submission 71023) | Tabebuia heterophylla rhizosphere microbial communities from the University of Puerto Rico - S4T2R2 | ecosystem: Host-associated > Plants > Roots > Rhizosphere ...
ACGCGACCTGGATTGGATGGTTACCATCGGACGAAACGCCCTCGATCGTGACGACCGGCTTGCCGATGGCGGCGGGGACGGGGACGCTGCACGAGCGTGTCGCGCGTCCATCGATATGCACCGTGCATGCACCGCATTGCCCGATGCCGCAGCTGAACTTCGTGCCCGTCAACCCGATGTGCTCACGGATGACCCACAACAGCGGCGTCTGCGGATCGGCGTCGACGTCGTGAACGGTCCCGTTGACGGTGAGAGCGAACGCCATAGCCTCCTCCGGACCACCGGAATTGTAGTCGACCTACCCGCGGGTGGCGTCGCCGGGGCGCCGGTGCGCGCTCCGGGCGGCTTCCGCCTCTTCGATCGAACGAAATCTGAAGACTCCCCGAGGATAGACGCGCGGCGCCAGCTGCCAGTATCGCGCGCAGTGCCTGAGGAATTGGTCGAAGCCTCCGCGATGCAGACCGAACGAATCCGCATCGTTCATCTCTTCTATCGAGCGAAATTTCTGCACACGACCCGATGTCGACTTCACGCATCCTCCTTCAAACCGAAGCGCTGACGCAGCGCCGCTGCGTCCTGATGATCCTTTGCGCGAACGGTACCCTTCTTGAGGCGGTGCAGGGCTGCTGGAGTCGCGACCCAGACCAGGGTACCTTCCACATCCTTGCTTTCACGTTCGATGCTGTCGAACGTCGCAAATTCCCCCAGCCGCGTCAGGATGTCGAAATACAAGTCGCCCGAGGGCGGATAGTACCGCACCGCCGGATACTCGCCCAGAAGGTCGTCCGTCGAGATCTCGTGGACGTGGGGATCGCCGTCGTACGCGGCCGCGAGCGCCGCGCGCAGACGCTCGACGTTGTCGGGGGTGGGTTTGATGAACAGGTCGATATCCTCGGTCGCGCGCACCAGCCCATGCAGGCCCATCGCGGTTGCGCCAATCAACACGTAGTCGAGACCCGAGGCTTCGAACGCGCGCAGGACGCGCAGAACTTCATCACGGTCCACAGGTTCTAGGATAGCTCGCGACCTTTCCTCACCGGTGAATCGACGAGCGCCGCACCTCGCGGCGAAATCTGCTACACTTCGCGCCGCTCGTCTCACACAACCGAATAATCCGGAACAAAAGCGAGGGTCCGCATGGGCGCCATCGTCAGCTTCATCGTCGGCATCATCCAGCTCGCCTTTTTCGCCGCCATCGTTCTCGCCATCGTCGCGATTTGGGGCTACAACACGCTGCGTCGCCTGGCGGAGGCGGTGAAGGAGTCGGAGTCGAACATCGGGGTCGCCGTTCGCAAGAAGGTGTCACTGGTGAACCAGCTGCTCGACGTCGCCAGCACCTACATGGATCGCGAAACGCTGGTGATGTTGAAGGTGTCGCAGGATGCCAACCCGACGACGGGCGTCGAGGGAACCTACATGCAGTCCGGCACGGTGTTCTCCACGATCCAGGGGATCGCGCAGAAGTTCCCGGACCTGAAGGCGAGCAGCCAGTACACGAACCTCGCCAACGCCATCAGCGTCAGCGAGTCGGAAGTGCAGAATGCCCGTCAGCGGTACAACGCGGCAATCCGGGAATACAACAGCAAGCGCAGCGCGCTTCCACACGCGCTCTACGCCGGCTTCCTCGGGTTCAAGGCGGCGAAGTACCTCGATCTCGACACGATCGAATCGCCCGACGCCGTCGTGCAGAAGCAGATCATCTCGGACGATGGCGATCGGCTGAATCAGCTGCTCGGGATGGCCGGAACGAAAGTCATCGATGCGACCAAGGCGGCCGCATCGCAAGGGAGGCTGATCGCCGAACGCGCGGCCAAGCAGGTGCAGGCGGAGATTGCATCGCGATCGGCCTCCACCGCCGAGTTCTACTATCTGGATTCGTCCAAGACGCCGCAGGGCCCCGTGTCTCGCGCCGAGCTCGATGGCATGTTCTCGTCGGGCGCGATCGCCGCGGACACCGACGTGCTCGACAGCAACAGGAAGACGTGGACGAAGTACGCGACCTTGATCGACGCCGCGGTTCAGTGAGGCTGCCCGCCGAAGTCCCGTACGGCGCCCTTGACCTGATGATCCTGAAGACGCTGGAGTCGATGGAATCGCTGCACGGCTACGGGATCGCACGCCGTATCGAGCAGGTTGCCCAAGGCTCGCTCGCGCTCAATCAGGGGACGATCTATCCGGCGCTCCTTCGCCTCGAGCAAAAGGGCTGGATCGCGAGCGAATGGGGCACGAGCGAGAACAACCGGCGCGCGCGCTTCTACTCGCTCACCCGGGCGGGCCGCAAACAGCTGCAGACCGAGACCGAGTATTGGACGCGCACGGTCGAGATCGTCCATCGCCTGCTCGGCCGGACGTCATAATCGCGGACCATAAAGGTCCGCGCCGCATCTGCCCTACTTCACCTTGAGCGTCCACATGACAGGCACCGACTGCGGCAGAAAGCAGACGCGGTCGTCACACGCCTGGTAGCTCACCACGCCTGACACGCGAAGCGTGGACGTCCCCGGCGGGATCGTCCCCACCGCGACGTTCACCTTCAGCGTGAACGGCTCGCCGTAGACCGGCACGCGTTCGTTCAGCGGCTTGAAGAAGTAGATCGACGCCTGCGGATACGTCGTCTTGCCGGCTGTGAGCACCGGGTTGTCGTCCAGCGCAATCGCGATCGGCCGGTAGGCCGAGCCGGGAGCGTACACGTGAACGCCCTTGTCCGGCGTTACGTTGAGCGAGAGTGACAACTGCGAGTTCGACTGGACGACGTCGGGAGCAAGGGCCGCGGTGAACGTGAGCTCGCGGGTTTTGCGAGTGACGATGCGCTCAGCGGCCACAACGGTGACCGCAGCCGTGACCATTGCGACGAACAGCGCCGCGATTCTACGACCCAAGCGCCTTCTGAATGTCCTGATCGAGCGCCTGCTCGTCACCGGGTGAATAGCCGTCCTTCTTCTGCAGGATCCCGCCGCTGGCGTTCAGCAGATAGTGCGTCGGCGTCACCCGCACCTGGTACTCGCGTGGCGTCGAGCTTTTGCCGAGCAACACAGGCACGGTGTACCCGTGCTGGGCCTGCCATGCGGCGATCAGCTTCGCCTCGTCGGGCACGACGTTGATCCAGACGATCGACAGACCTTTGTCCTTGTACGTTTCGTACATCTTCTGGACCGACGGGAACGCCGCATTGCAGTACGGGCACGTCGGAAAGAAAAAGACGACGAGCGTGGCCTTCGAGCCGAGCACGTCGGGCAGCGTTCGATCGACGCCGTCCGGCGTCTTCAGCTTGAACGACTTGAGCGTCTCGACCTTGGCGGCTGCAACCGCGGACCTGACAAGGTCCGCGCTACCCTCGAGCGGAAAGACGAGCGCCACGACGATGATCGCGGCGCACAGGATTCGAAGCATGTTTATCTATTGGGCCTCGCCGGGATTGGTCCTCTCCGGTGTGCGCGGCGCAGTGGGCTGATCGGTCGAGCCCGGCACCGGCATCGTGTGCGCCGCGGACTTGCCACCGAAGCGCATCGAGTAGGTTGCGATCGCCACTTCCTTCGGGAACGTCGAATCGCCGGCGTTCCCGGTGTACGGATTCGGGAAGCGATTGAAGTAGTACCCGACCGGCAGGTTGAACGAGACGCTGTGCCGCCCGTTCGTGAACGTCACACCGGGCTCCCAGTACATCTCGACGCCCGGGCGCCGGAAGCCGTGCGAGTCGCCAATCAGGTCGTAGCGGGGAACGCCCTCCGCCCGCCACGCGAGGGATGCCGTGATGTGGCGGGTGACGGCCACCGATCCGCCCGTGCGGAACACGAACTGATCCGACACGGTGTTGACGTTGCTCGGCGTCGTCGTGCCGGCGAGGTTGGAGCGCGAAGGCGCGCCGGTGTCGCGCGGATTGGCGAGCCAGGTGCCCGATCCGAACGCCGTGACACGGCCCATCAACTTATAGCCCTGCAGGTCCATGATGAGGCCCCAGCCGCCGTCGCCGGGATGCACCGATATGTCGACGTAGCGTTCGAGATTGTTGCGACCGTTGCTGTCCGGATAAATGTCGGTCGCCTCGTTGTTGCCGGTCGGCAGCTTCACGCCGCCACCGACCGTCACGTTCCAGCTGCGCGACGTCGTCGACGGATTCAACAGCGCGAAACGCGCCAGAGTAGTGATGTCACCGATGCCGCGCGCATTCTCGTTCGCGCGCGCCGCGGGGCCGCCAGCGCGCGGCGAGGGAATCCCCCACGACGCCTCGACGAACGGGACGCCGGCATTCAGGCTGATGCGCGGCGTCAACTGATGCCCGATCGTCATCGTCACCGAGTGCTGCTTGTTGACCACATAGGTCTGCTCGGTCTCGCGCTGCACCTGACGGACGGTGCCGCTGTAGTGCGTGTCGGCGACGGAGCTGCGCCCGGTGAATGTGACCGTCCAGCTGCCGACTTCCTCGTCGATTGAGCCCGTCGTGCCGAACATCGGCGAGGTCTGACGAAGCAGGATGCAGCCCTGCGCAAATGCCCGGGGCGCAGGCAGGAGCACCGCGGCGAGCGCCGCCAGGGCAAAACGCTTTGTGCGCATCCCTGGAGTCTAGCGGGGCGGTTTCGGAGGCCTCAATACTGCGAACGCATTAGAGGCCTATTTTTCGCGCAGGGTCGGGAAGTCGTGCTCCGTCGAGATCCGGCGCGGACCTGACAAGGTCCGGCCTACCGCGGGACCTGTGCCGATGAAAGGCATGCGCAGGAGCGCCGCAAGCGTTCGTGGCTGTCCGTCGCGTAAATAACTCAGGCCGAAGCGCAGATATTCGTCGGCGTCAGCAGGTGCGGCTCGATAGGTCCGACAGAGCCGGTCCCAGAACGGAAAGATGGCGCCGAAGTTCGCGTTCTGCTCCTCACGACGCACGGTGTGGTGCACGCGATGCATCTCGGGCGTGACCATGAACAGACGCAGGCGATGTTCGAGCCGTCGTGGGAGCCGGATGTTGGCGTGCGCGAAGAAGTTCTGAATCATCAGCCCGAAATCGGCGATGACCACCGCTACGACGGGCGGCGCGAGCAGCGCCACAACCGCGGCGTACGAGAGATGGGTCACGACGGTCTCGGCCGGATGAAACCGCAGCCCCGTCGTGAGGTCGAAGTGCTCGTCGGAATGGTGCACTTGATGCAGTCGCCAGAACACGCTGACCGCGTGCAATCCCCGATGCTGCACGTAACGAACGAAGTCGAGCAGGAGCACGCCCGCCACGACGCGGACCGGGAGCGGCAGAAACGAACGATTCAGCACACCGTAAGGGCTGTCGGCTACAGCGGCCGCAATCACAACGGGGGTTAGACGAAGCAGCAGACCAATCGCGGTGTCGATCCCGCTGAGAATCCAGTGCTGGCCCCACCGCCGGAGCGTCGGACGCGTGGTCTCGCGGCGCGGACTGAACGATTCCCACAGAGCGATCGCGATGAACGCGATCAGCAGGACGTCCCAGTACCGTTGCACTGCTACTTGCGCGAGCGCCGGTGACGCGCGTAGAGAAGCGCGGCGCCCGCTCCGCTGACCAGGAGTCCGAGCGTCGTCGGTTCAGGAATATTGGGCGGAGGCGTCACCGTGGCAAATGCAAACGTCGCCGACCCGAGCACGAGAAGAACGGCTGCCGCAATCTTGTTCATCGAGCGCCTCCCTGTTTACCGAAACGATCACGACCAAGGCGCAGACGGCAGCAAGACTCACACCCGCCGGGCCGCCTGCGTCAACGGCGCGTAAGTCACTGAGTTCCAGTATGTTCTGCGGCGCGAATGGCTGTCCGAACGGGCGCACAATCCGCGGCCACGGCGACTTTGGTCGTCGCTGCCGGCGTCATGGGCGTCTGCCACCTCGCGCGCAGATGCACGTATACTGACCGGCCTACCGGTCGAAGATGCCGGACCCGACAAGGTCCGGGCTACCGGCCTTTCGCACGAGGCGGAGGCAACCGTGAAGAAGCTGTGTCTGCTCGCAGGGTTCCTCGTGGTGTCGTCGGTCGTCGCCTTCACGCAGAGCACCGACGAACTGGTCCGCGACGGCAAGAATTCTGACAACGTCACCACCCAGAGCATGGGCTACGACCGAAAGAGCTACAGCCCGCTCGCACAAATCACCACAGCCAACGTCAAACGTCTCGTGCCGATCTGGAGCGCCGCCCTGTCCAATGACCAGGGCGAGCTGGCCGCGCCGACGGTCTACAACGGCGTGATGTACGTGATCAACGGCAAGTGGACGTTTGCCATCGACGTCGCCACCGGCCGGCAGATCTGGCGGACGCCCGTTGAACTGGAGAAGGGGGTCACACGTGCGGCGTTCACGCGTGGCGCCGCGACGATCTACAACGGCAAGGTCTTTCGCGTGACCGTCGACAATCACGTGCTCGCGCTCGACATGAAGACCGGCAAGCAGGTGTGGAACGAGCGATTCGCCGACTGGAAGGAAGGCTACTACGCGACCAGCGCCCCGATCGTCGCCAACGGCGTGCTGATCTCAGGCATGGCCGGCGGCGAGTCGACGACGCGCGGATTCCTCGATGGTTGGGATCCGGAGACGGGCAAGAAACTGTGGCGCACCTACACGATTCCGGCGCCTGGTGAGCCAGGCTCGGAGACGTGGCCGAAGGATAGCGAGGCATGGAAGTACGGTGGAGGGCCGACGTGGCGCTCCGGCTCGTACGATCCGGAGCTCGATCTCGTCTACTGGGGAACCGGCAACGCCGAGCCGTACGACCCGCGTCCCCGTGAGGCGATGGACAGTCTCTACACGTCGAGCGTGCTCGCCATCCGACCGAAGACCGGCCAGATCGCCTGTCATTTCCAATACACGCCGAACGACGTCTACGACGTGGACGGAACCGATGAAAACGTCCTCGCCGACCTGCGCGTGAACGGCCAGATGCGCAAGGTGATGATCCAGGCGAACAAGAACGGCTTCATGTACGTGGTCGATCGCACGAACTGCAAACTGATCGCGGCGCACGCCTACGTGAAAGTGAACTGGGCCACGCACGTCGACCTGTCGACGGGCCGCCCGGTGCTCACCGATCTCTACAAGCGGTTTCTGGCCGGCGAGGAGATCGAGATCTGGCCGTCGCGCGGGACCAACGCGACGCCAATCGCGATCAATCCCAACACGGGCATCGTGTACGTCAGCGCGTGGAACATCCCTCGCATCCAGAAGCTGGCGCCGCCGTCGGGCAAGCCTCAGGGCATCGGCGAGAACTCCACCGGCATCGTCGCGCGTCAGCCGGAAATCAGACCGGGCGAGGCCTACGGGCATTTCGTCGCGCTCAATCCACTCACCGGCCAGCGCAAGTGGGAGGTGCCATTGACCGACTTCCCGGGATCCGCGGGCATGCTCGTCACCGGCGGCGGGCTGGTGTTCACCGGCAAGTTGAGCGGCGAGCTCGTTGCGCTCGACGAGGAGACCGGCGGGACGCTGTGGCAGTTCAAGACCGGGTCGAGCGTCAACTCGACCGCGATCACGTACACACACAACGGGAAGCAGTACGTGACCGTCGCGTCTGGACTCGGCGGCGGACTGGCGAATCGTTACGCAGCAGCAAAGGTTCCTACCGGCGGATCGGTGTGGACCTTTGCGCTGATGTCTGACTGATTCCGCCGCTCACTTTGTGTTGGAATGCGGGGCGGGCCTTCATGGCCCGCCAGCGCGGACCGTAAAGGTCCGCGCCGCTTGAAGTAGTAGCCCGATCCCGAACCAGTGCCGCGTCTTGAACCAGTCGCCGCGCCTCGAAGCCGCATCAAGGTCCGACGGTCGCGGTGAGCGAATACGTGCCGATCCCATCGAATCCGGAATCGAACGAACCCACCAGCACCATGTATGTGCCGCTCACTGGCGCCACCGCCGAGTTGATCGCGGTCACGTCCACGCCGGCGACGTCGCCGAGACTTGCACCGTTCGGCGCCCACAACCGGATCCAGGGCCGGAAGTCGTCGGTCTCCGTCACCTGGCTGATGTTGACGGATATGTGCTGACCCGCGACCGCCGTGATCGTCCACACGTCCGCGTCACCTTTTGTGATCTCGCCGGTCACGCTGTTGCCGCTGCTCAGTCCTCCACCCTGATCTCCGGGGGTGACCGTAATCGGCGGGGGCGTGTGCGTCATCGTCAACTGATACGTGCCCGTGCCGTCGAATCCGGAATCGAAGCTCGCAACCAGGACGAGATACGTCCCGGTCGTGGGCGCGATGGCGTCGTCGATCACCGTCGCCGCAACGCCCGCCACGTCGCCGAGCGAGGCGCCGTTGGGCGCCCACAAACGGATCCACGGCCGGAGATCGCTCGTGTCCGTGACTTCGCCGATGTGCACCGCGATGCGATCGCCGGCGGTTGCGGAGAACGTCCACACGTCCACGTCGCCGCGAACGATCGCACCGGTGTGCAGACCACCATTGGTCAGGGGACCGCCGTCGTCACCTGGCGACACGGTAATCGGCCCCGGCGTCTTGGTCATCGTCAGCCGATACGTGCCGACGCCGTCGAACCCGGAGTCGAAGCTTGCCACCTGCACGATGTAGGTTCCTGCCGTCGACGCAACGATGTCGTCGATCACCGTGGCATCGACGCCCGCGACGTCGCCCAGACTGGCGCCGGTTGGCGACCACACACGAATCCAGGGACGGAAGTCATCGGTCTCGGTGTCCTGCCCGACGTGGACCGCGAGGCGCTCCCCAACATTCGCCGTGAACGTCCACACGTCCACCTCGCCGAGCAGGATTTCGCCCGTATGCAGAGCGCCGTTGGTCATCGGCCCGCCCTGATCGCCAGGAGACACGGTGACCGGATTGCCGGTGGCGGTCAGCGTGACCCGATAGGTGCCGATGCCATCGAATCCGGCGTCGAAGCTGGCGACCTGGACCAGATACGTTCCTGTCGCCGGCGCAATGACGTCGTCGATGACCGTGGCGTTGACCCCGGCAACGTCGCCAAGGCTCGCCCCCGTCGGCGACCACAGGCGAATCCACGGCCGGAAGTCGTCGGTCTCTCCCGTCTGCCCAACGTGGACCGACATGCGCTGTCCTGCCACGGCGTCGAACGTCCACGCGTCGACCTCACCCAGCTGGATGTCACCGGTGTGAGTCGCGCCATTGGTCATCGGACCGCCCTGGTCGCCGGGGGAGACCGTGATCGGGGCGCCGGTCGCATCCAGCGTCAGCCGATACGTCCCGATTCCGTCGAAGCCGGAATCGAAGCTGGCGACCTGCACCACATAGAGCCCGTTGACCGGCGCGACGATGTCATCGATCACGTCGGCATTGACCCCCGCCGTGTCGCCGAGGCTGGCTCCATTTGGCGCCCACACGCGGATCCACGGGCGGAAGTCGTCGGTCTCCGTCATCTGTCCGACGTGAACGGCGATGCGTTGTCCCACCGTCGCGTTGAAGGTCCACACATCGACTTCGCCAAGCAGGATCTCGCCGGTGTGCGTCGCACCATTGGTCAGCGGACCGCCCTGGTCGCCGGTGGACACCGTCACCGGCGATCCGGTTGCGGCCAGCGTGAGGCGATACGTCCCGAAACCGTCGAATCCGCTGTCGAAGCTCGCGACCAGCACCAGGTATGTCCCGGTGACCGGCGCGATGACGTCATCGATCACGTCGGCGTTGACGCCGGCGCTGTCACCGAGGCTCGCGCCGTTGGGCGCCCACACGCGGAGCCACGGGCGGAAGTCGTTCGTGTCGGTGATCTGTCCGACGTGGACCGACAGGCGCTGTCCGGCCGTGGCGTTGAAGGTCCAGACGTCGACGTCGCCGGTGAGAATCTCGCCGGTGTGCGTCGCGCCGCTGGCCAGCGGCCCACCTTGGTCCCCGCCCGAGACCGTGATTGGACCCGGCGTGTGCACCATCGTCAGGCGATAGGTGCCCGTCCCGTCGAAGCCCGTGTCGTAGCTGGCCACCAACACCGAATAAGTGCCGGTTGCCGGCGCGATGATGTCATCGATGACGTCCGCCGCTACGCCCGCCGTGCTGGCCAGGAGCGTGCCATCTGGCGCAATCAGGCGGATCCACGGACGAAAGTCGTTGTTGTCGGTGATTTCCCCAACGTGCACGGCGATGCGGTCGCCGGCCGTGGCTGCGAACGTCCACGTATCCACATCGCCCGCAAACGAAATCGCCCCTGTGTGCAGCGCACCGTTCGTGCCTGGTTGCGATCCATCGGCGTCGGCGATCGTGACAGTGGCTTCCTGCGTGCTCGGGACGCCGAGGTCGTACGCGGCTCCGTCCACGAGCGTCAGCGTGACCGTCTCGGAGCCTTCAATTAGGCCATCCGCCACCGGCGTGATCGTGATTGTGGTCGTCGCCTGACCTGCTGCGAAGTTGACGGTGCCCGACGCTGGCAGGTTTGGCGTGAAGTCGGCGCCCGCTGTCGCACTGCCCGTGCGGGTGTAGGCCACGCCGTTGAGAGCGAGCGACGTATTGCCCGTTCGCGTGAACGTGAATGTTCCCGTGTCCAGCCCGAGCTCGGCGGCATTGGGATCGGACGCCGCGATCGTCACAATCGGGGGCGGCGGTCCGGCGCTGCTGGCGCGAATGACCAGCGCGTCGATCGCATCGAGACCGTCGCTGTCTACGACCCACACCTGCGCGACATAGACGCCCTCGACATCAGGCGTGAACGTCGGATTGGCTGCTGCGGGATTGCTGAACGCAGCGGCACTGCCCGGTGGACGCCGCAGGAAGCTCCACGCATAACCGACGCCGCCGCCGTCCGGATCGGTCACGGTGGCTGCCAGGGCAACGGGTGAGCCAGGCGCTGCTGACTTGTCAGCGCCGGTCGTCACGATGGGGCGTCCGGCGTCGGCGGTGATCACGACGGTGTCGATGGCGGCAAGGCCGTCGGCATCCGTCGCCATCAGTTGCACGACGTACACGCCGGCGACGTTCGGATTGAGCTGTGTGGTCGCGCCGGTCGCCGACGTGAGGGACGAGGTCGATCCCGCCGGCCGCGCCAGCAGCGCCCACTTGAAGCTCAGAGGATCGCCATCGGGATCGACCGCCGCCGATGAATCGAGCGTCACGGTCGATGGCATCGTGACCACTTGATCCGGGCCAAGGTCGACACGCGGCGCAGCGTTGTCACCGGCGGTGATGACGACGGTGTCCGCCGGGCTGAGCAGAGCGCCGTCGAACACGATCAACTGCGCCACATAGGTCCCGACCACGTCCGGCACGAATTGCGGCTGCGGGTCGGCAGGATCGGCAATCGTGGCGACACTCCCCGCCGGTCTGGTGATGAGCGCCCACCCGTATGCCAGCGTGCCGGTCAAGTGCGACGACGCACTGCCGTCGAGCGTCACTGCACTGCCCACCGTGACCGCGCGATCGACGCCGGCGTCGGCAAGCGGCCGCGCTTTCGAGTAGCGCACGACGGCGCTGCTCGTTGTCAGCCCGTCGCCGACCACCAGTTTGAACACGTAGTTGCCCGGCAGGTCGGCGGTGAACGCGGTCCTCACCGAGCTCGGTGAATCCAGCGTCGCGACGCTGCCGAGCGGACGGCCCGTGATCGACCACGTGTAGCTCAGGGCGTTCCCGTTGTCGTCGGTGCTGTCGCTTCCATCGAGCACGATGGTCTGGCCCGCGACCATCGCCGGGTGATCGCGACCGGCCCGCGCCAGCGGGCCGACATTGGTCACCGTCCTGAACACGACGCCGTCGCTCCTGGTGACGAAGCCGTCATCGACCGTCAACGTCGCGGTGTAATTGCCGGCGACGTCCGGCACGAATGTCGGTCGAGGGCTGGTGGCGTTCGAAAGGGCGGCCGCACTGGCAGCAGGTCGCGTCAGCACCCACGAATACGAGAGCAACTGCTCGTCGATATCCGAGGAGGCGGTGCCATCGAGCTGCACCGGAACACCAATCGTCACGAATCGGTCGCGGCCGGCGTTGGCGACGGGAAGCGTGTTGGTGGTCGTCACCATCGCCTGGTCGGTGCCGCTCCAGACGTGTCCGTCGTAGACCATCATCTCGACGACGTACTCGCCTGGCCGGTCCAGAATCAGCCGTGGTTTGGCGGCAGTCGCGCCCGTGAACACGCGCGCGCTGGTGGGCGGAGCGCTCACCACATGCCAGCTATACAGCAGCCTGTCGTTGTCGGGGTCGGAGGACAGCGTTCCGTTGAAGACCACGGATTTGCCGACGGCAGCGGCGAGGTCGGGCCCGGCGTTTGCCGTCGGCGGGTGATTGATCGTCGTGATGCTGACCGAGTCGCTCTTGCTGGTAATGCCGTTCGAGACGGTCAGCTTGATGATGTACGTGCCGCCACGATCGGGAATGAACGTCGGTGTCGATGTCGCGGGATTGGTGAGCACTACCGCCGATCCCGACGGCTTCGCGCTGAACGTCCACGAGTAGGTCGTGGCACCGGTCGATTGGGTGCCATCGAGGTTGACCACCTGACCCACGATCGCGTCGGTCTGGTCGGGCCCGGCGTTGGCGGTCAGCGGTGTTTGTGCGAGAAGGAGAGCGGAGCCGCCGGCGAGGACGGCGAAGACAACGAGAAGATTTCGCAGGTTACGCATGGGGAGCCAATCCTGGAGGCGGTTGAAAGAGAAGGCCACGGCGGCCAGATCGCCACACATCCACCTATGCGCAAACGGGAAGCGGAATCCGTCATTGGCAGGACCTGACACAAAGCCCGAAGAAGAATCACAAGAATTGGTCGCGATGGGCCGTTGACGCCCTGCGCGGCGCCGCGATAGCCTCCTCGAGATGACTTGCAGTTTTCGCATCGGCGCGATGACCGCCATCGTTCTCGGTTCGGTGGCGTTGTCGGCGTGCAACAGCGCCCCCTCGGTGCTCGCCCCTGGCAGAGAGGACGCCCCGCCGCAGGATGTGTCGGCGCACAAGAAAGAGATGGCGGCGCTCGGCGTGAAGTACAAGACTGCAGCGGACTTGTTTCAGGCGCTCCGCGAGCAGGCGAAAGGGGGCCAGCGGCTCTCGTGGACGACCCTTCCCGATTGGAGCGGCACCTACACGCGGACGCTGTCGCCCGGGTTCGCGTTCGATCCGGATCAACCACCAGGCGCGCTCCCCACGGCGAAGCTCACGCCGGAATATCAGGCGAAGATGGTCAAGCGCGTCGAAGACGCGAAGCGTGGCATCGAGTGGGATCCGATCTCGACGTGCGCGCCACCGGGTCACCCGCGCTGGCTCACCGAGCCCTTCCTGCGCGAGTTCGTCGTCACGCCCGACCAGACGTGGTTGATCAACGAAATGGTCAACGACATCCGCCGTATCTATACCGACGGACGCGACCACGTGCCGGCGGCCGATCGGTATCCGCTCTACAACGGCGACTCGATCGGGTTCTGGGACGGCCAGAAGCTGGTGATCCACACGAACCAGTTGCGCGCGGGGATCTATCAGCGGTCGCAACCGGACTACACCGATCAGGTCGAGACGGTCGAAGCGTGGCAGAAGGTCGACGACAAGACGCTGGCGGCCGACGTGTGGGTCTACGATCCGCCCGCACTCACCGAACCGTGGTACGTGCGGCAGAGCTATCAGAAGCTGAGCGATCCGGACAAGAGCCTGCGCATCCGCTACTGGGATTGCGCGGAGAACCAGAACAACAGCGTCTATCAGACTGGCAACGGTTCGACGCAGTTCAAGGACTTCACCTTCACGAAGGACGGGCAGAAAGGAAAGCCATGACGACACACCTCCGCCCGTCGGGCCACGGCGGGCAAGCGACGATGCGGGCGGCGCTCGCCCTCGCCGCGCTGCTCGCGTCGGGTTCGACGCTTCTGGCGCATCACTCAGCGGCGATGTTCGACGACAAGAAGACGGTGGAATTCGAAGGCGTGATCAAGGAGTTCCAGCTGACCAACCCGCATTCGTGGTTGCTGGTCGACGTGACCAACAAGGACGGCTCGGTGACGACATGGGGATTCGAGGCGGAAGGACCGAGCACGCTGGTGCGTGCCGGGATTCGTCCCAGCGAGCTGCCGGTCGGCACCAGGCTGAAGATCTCAGGTCACCCGATGAAGGACGGCCGGCCCGCCGCGACGTGGATGGAGGCGACACGCTTGTCCGACGGGAAGAAGTTCAATCCGCTCGCCGGCTTCGCCGTGCGCTGATTCTTGGGCGTGCGTGAGGGCCGCCTTCAGGCGGCCCGGCGCAGCGCACTCTCCACTCCGTCGCGCGTCATTGGATGGTAGCCGGCGCGCGCCTTGTCGTAGATCCTCATCGCCAGCGCTTTCCCATCCTCGGTCGCCGCCAGGTCGCGATACAGCGGCACGATCAACTTCCGCCGGCCGATCTGCACCATGTAGCGCTCCATCGCCGGATACGCCGCGCTGTAGCGGTTCGCAATCGCCAGGCGGAACCACACGTGGGCGATCTCGGCGTTCTGTGAATCGGTCAACCGGAATCGGCGATCGAGCGCCGCCAACCGGTTCGACTCCATGCGCCGGGGCAGCGAGTCGACGAAATGTATCCACTCCTGCGTCGACCACTTCGACGCGATCGTCGCCAGCGCGTCGATCGATCCCCCGCCCAGCCATGCGTCACGTGCCTCTTCGACCGTCGTGAACGCCTCCGATGAGGGCAGGACGGCGAAGGCGGGAATGCCCTCGGTGTGCAGCCACTCCTGAATCTGCGCGCTGGTCACCAGACCCGGGCGCGACGCCAGCAGGTTTGCCTGCAGGAACTCGATGAACTGCTGCGTGGTGGCGCTCTTGAACGCGTGCTCGTCGAACCATTGCCGGAGGAATCGATCGAACGTCTCGCGACCGACCTTCGATTCGAGGAACGTCAGAAACAGCGCGCCCTGCTCGTAGGGCACCCGCGAGGTTGCATCGTCTGGATCGCGCCCCTCGAGAGTGGGCAGGAGCGTCTTGTCGCCTGGTTGTTCCGCGACCTCCCGATCCTGGGCCAGGTTGCGCACACCGATGGCCGCCTGCATCTGCGCGAACCGCGACCCGTACACCGCCTCGACGATGCGCCGTTCGAGATACGTGGTGAATCCCTCGTTGAGCCAGAAATCGGTCCACGTCGCGTTGGTCACGAGATTTCCCGACCACGAGTGCGCCAGTTCGTGCGCGACCAGCGACACCAGTGATTTGTCGCCGACGATGATTGTTGGAGTCGCGAACGTGAGCCGCGGATTCTCCATCCCACCAAAGGGAAACGACGGCGGCAGCACCAGCAGGTCGTACCGTCCCCATCGATACGGGCCGTACAGCGCCTCCGTTGTTTCGATCATCCGCTCGGTGTCTTGAAACTCGCGGGCCGCCATCTCGAGCATCGACGGTTCGGCCCACACGCCGGTCCGCTCGCTCAGCGGCTTGAACGCGAGATCGCCGATCGCCAGCGCGATCAGGTACGACGGAATCGGTTGCGGCATGCGGAAGCGGAACACGCCACTGCCCGCCTCACCCGGCACCATCTCCGCGGCCATGACCGCAACGAGATCCTTCGGCGCGTGAATGGTCGCCTCGTAGGTGCTGCGCACGCCGGGAAGATCCTGCAGCGGTATGAACGATCGCGCCTGAATGGCTTCCGCCTGGCTGAAGAGAAATGGCTGCCGCTTCCCCGCCGTTTGCGCTGGGGCGAGCCACTGCAGTCCTTTGGCCGACGGTGATGATGCATAGGTGACGCGGACACGATCGGCGGCAGGGGGCATCGTGATCCGCAGCGCGCTGCCGAACGCCGGCGTGGCGGCATCGAGGCGAAACGGCGTTCTGGTCCACGCGCCTGTTCCCGTGGCGGCGTCGATCGCGCGAATCGTCAGGTCTCGCGTATCGAGGACCAGCTCGGTGGCGTCAGGGTCGCGTCGCTCGAGGTGCAGCTCGGCGATGCCGGACAGCGTCTTCGCGTCGAAATCGGCGGTCAAATCGAGGACGAGATGAGTCGTCACGAACGCATCGACGTTGGCGTAGCTGGACGGATCTCTCGGAAGCGACACGGCTGGCGATGATGCCACGGGTCGCTGACCGCACCCAGTCCCGATGACCACGGCCGCAACGAACACCACGGTGTGACGGATGTACCTCAATCGCATCGGTCTATGGTAGCGGTCCTCAAAGAACCTTCGCTTGACATGGTGGATGGATGGGTCGATCATCCGCCCGCGGACCGGCGCGAGATAAATCGGAGGAAAACTGGACCAATGCGGGCGCGATGTCTCTGGGCGATGGTTCTGGCGGCAGGTCTGGCGGTGCCAGCCCTGATGGATGCGCAAACTCCGGCGCAGACGGCCCCGTACCGCGCCCCTCGGACCAAGGACGGCAAGCCGAACCTCAACGGCATCTGGCAGGCCCTGAACGAAGCCAACTGGGATCTCGAGGCCCACAGCGCGGCACCCGGTCCGTTCTGGCAGCTCGGGGCTGAATTCGCCGTTCCTCCCGGCTTGGGAGTCGTCGACGGCGGACCGATTCCGTACAAGCCCGAGGCGCTCCAGAAGAAGAAAGCGAACTTCGCCGACCGGATGCGCCTCGATCCGGAGGTCAAGTGCTACCTCCCCGGTGTTCCGCGCGCGATGTACATGCCCTACCCGTTTCAGATCATCCAGAACACCGAGCACACGATGATGGTGTTCGGGTACGCGGGGGCGTTGCGCACGATCTACATGAACAAGACGCCGGCGCCGGCCGACAGCTGGATGGGGTGGTCGAACGGACGCTGGGAAGGCGAGACGCTCGTCATCGACACGACAGACTTCAACGACCTGAGCTGGTTCGACAGAGCGGGCAACTTCCACAGCGAGGCGCTGCACGTCGTCGAACGACTCACGGCCATGTCGCCCGATCACCTGAACTACGAAGCCACGATCGAAGACCCGAACGTGTTCACGCGGCCGTGGAAGATCAGCATGCCGCTCTATCGGCGTGTCGAGAAGAATGCGCAGATCCTCGAATTCAAGTGCGTCGAGTTCGCCGAAGACGTCATCTATGGGCATCTCCGGAAAGTCCCGTTGAAGTAGGCGGTCCGGGCAGGCCGGACCTTGTCAGGTCCGGCGCAATGAGGAGTTCTCACATGAGGCCAGCGTTTCGTGCAGCGGTCGTCACGACCATCGCGATCGCCGTGTCGGTTGCGGCTCTCACCGCTCAATCCCAGAAAGCATCGACCGCGGCCAAAGCTGCTCCCGCAGGCAAGTCCTGGACGATGCCGAAGACGCCGGACGGTGTGCCGGATCTGCAAGGCTATTGGACGAACAACAGCTATACGCCCCTGGAGCGGCCGAAGGGCGTGACGAAAGACTTCTACACGAAAGAGGAGCTCAAGGAAGTCGAAAGGGCGGCCGCCGCGCGTGAGTCGGAACAGACCGAGCCGGGCACGATCGCCGACGTGCACTACGATTTCACGCAGTTCGGCCTCGATCGCAGCCAGACCAGGCTGACGCAGAACCTGCGAACGTCGATGATCATCGATCCGCCGGATGGCAAGCTTCCCGCTGTGACCGCAGAGGGTCAGAAGCGAGCCGCTGCCCGTGCCGCCGAGCGAAAGGCGCAGGGAGAGCAGTACGACAAGGTCCAGAACATCGTCTACGGATCGCGATGCATCTACGCGGGTGGCAGTCCGCCGATGATGCCGCCCGGATACAACCCGGCGTACCAGATCGTGCAAGGTCCGGGCGTGGTGATGATCCTCATCGAGATGCTCCATGAGGTCCGCGTAATCCCGACCGATGGCCGTCCGCACGCGCCCGCCAGCGTACGCTCGTGGCTCGGCGACGCGAGAGGCCACTGGGAAGGCGACACGCTGGTGGTGGAGACGACGAATTTCAACGACAAGGTGGCCTTCCGAGGCGCCAGCGAGAACATGAAGGTCGTCGAACGGTTCACGCGGCTCAGCGACGACGAGATCCGTTACCAGTTCACGGTGACCGACGCGTCGACCTGGGAACGGCCGTGGACGGCGGAGATGCCGTTCGTGAAGATCAACGGGCCGATATTCGAGCACGCGTGCCACGAAGGCAACTACGGCATCGCCAATACGCTGGCCGGTGTGCGCCAGGCCGAGAAGAGAGCCGCCGAGAAAGCCGGAGAAGCAGAGAAGAAGAGTGACAAGTAGGTAGGCCGGACCTTGTGAGGTCCGGCGTGAAGGAGACACTTCGCATGCGACTGACGTCACGTGTTGCGATGACCGCGGTGCTGTTCGCACTGGCCGCCGGGCCGCTGTGGGCCCACCACGCGTTTTCCTCCGAATTCGACGTGGCCAAGCCGATCACGTTGAAGGGCACGCTCACGAAGTGGGAAATGATCAACCCGCACTCGTGGTTCCACATCGACGTGAAGAATGCGGACGGTACGGTTACGCCGTGGATGATCGAGGGTGGCAGCCCGAACACGTTGATTCGGCTCGGCGTCACCAAGTACACGGTGAAGGTTGGAACGGAGCTGACGATCGAGGGCTATGCGGCGAAGGAAGCGGCCAACAAAGCCGTCGGCCGGAATTTCATCCTGCCGGATGGAACACGGTTGTTCCTGAGCCTGAGCGGCGCGCTTCCCGGCGGGGCACCGGAAAAATAGATCGCGGACCATCAAGGTCCGCGCCGCAATGCAGGAGGCCGTCGGGCGGGTGCCGCGAAGCGGACCCCGCCATGGCTACTGCGGACGCGGCGCTGGGGCGGGCCTGGCCAGCCTCGCCGCGTCGATCGGTACATTGAGCCGAACCTCGGTCAGCTCCGTCGTCGCCTGCCCGTTGGTCCACGTCGCCGTCCACTTGAACGGCATCTTGATTCCCATCACGTCGCGATAGTCGCTGAAGTCGGTCTGCGTGGGCACACGGCCCACCGCCGTGTCGGAAAAGCGCAGGACGCGAACCAGCAGACCGCTCTCGTCGAAATAGAAATTCACCGGCGGCTGCCCCGGGTTGCTGCCCTGCACCACGCGCACCTCGCGATCGTCGATCGCCGTCGCGGTGATGCGCCACTGCTTGTACGCCTGCCGAATCTGCGCCGGAAACGAGAGCAGCGCGTCGATCCTCGCCCCTTCCAGATTGCCTCCCGTCAGCGGGAGCAATCCCAGCGGTCGGTCCGGCGACGCGATCCAGCCGGCGCTGCCGTCGTAGACCCTGACGCTGTCTCCGAGTTGCGTATGCACGATCGTCGTCCGCTGCGCCGGTGCTTTGGCGAGGATGTCGACCGTCACCTTCGACTGTTCGGTCTCGAACCCGATGAACGTGCCTTTGGCCGTGAAGCTCGTGACGGCAGCGAGGCGCTGGGCGCCGCCGAGTGCCTGGACGTATCGGTCGAACACCTGATCGACGGTCGGACCGCCAGGAACCGGGTTGATGACGACCTCGTTCGCATCTTCGACGTGCTCGGCGTATTGCGCGGCGAGGTTCGGCACGAACTTCGGCCGGGTATCCCCGCGGTGGCACGTATAGCAGGTCACCACCTTGCGCCCGCCGAAGTTGTCCTTGTTGAGCGTGTTCACCATCAGCATCATGCGGCGCGCCGTCCGCTTGAGCGACGTCTCGTCCGCGAACCGGTCCCAGGCCCCGACGCTTTCCGGGGTGTGGCAATCCACGCAGTTCAGGCTCAGTGCGGCGGCGAACATCCCCATCGTGTCCATGAACTCGTCGACAGGGATGCCCTTGAGGATCTGCACGTTCTTGAAGATCTCCTCGGCCATCTGCGGCCGCGGCGCCTGTCCCGATGGTCCCGCCTGGCCGCTGATCAGCGCGACACCCAGCAACCACACGGCCGCCGTCGCCACGGTGGCGAGCCTCAATCGATTCGAATCGAACGTCATCGCTTCCGGACCGCCTTCCGATCTCCAGCATCCCCGTGGATCAGCATGTGGGTCACCACACCCCGTGCATCCTTGACGAACTCGAAGCCGTTCGGCGTCGCGGTCGACATGAACTGCGTTTCCGTCTGCGCCAGCAGCGGCAGCTTCGGCTCGTTCAGTCCCTTGACGAACAGCATGCCGCTGGCGACGGTGATCTCCGCGTCGCGGCCCGGCGCAACCTCGTAGACGCCGGCGTAACCGGCCAGCACCGCCGGGCTCACGGTGATGAACGTGTCGGTGGAAAAGCGCCGGATGTCACGCTCGTTTTCGCAGACGTCCTCGAGCAGGTCGGTGTCGGCCGCGAGCAGTCGCTCCATCTTGAAGGTGAATGGCCGCGTGAAGACCTTCGGATCGTCGATCGTCATCTCGAAGTCCATGTGGCCGAAGTCGCGACGATGGAAGCGCTCGGTAATGCGGAGCGATTCGGTCTGCGGATGTCCCGCGCTGTCGAGCCATCCGCGGTCGTTGAATCCCGCCGTCGTCACGACCAGCGTGTCCCCTTCCCACTTCCCCACCGAGTACCCCAACCACGTCGGATTCGGATCCTTCGGCAGGTCGCGCCCATCGGTGAACACCGTGCGATGCGGGCTGTTCGGTGACTCGTACAGCATCACCAGCAGGGAAGGTGTCTGGACGAAATGCGTCAGGCTGAAGAAGTTGTGGAACGGAACGCTCACCGGGAAACAGTGCGCCAGCGGGCTGTCGCGCCGCGACTGTTTCACGCGCTCGAGAAAGAGCGCTTCCGCCCATGGCTGGATGTCCTTGGGCTCGAGATCCTGCGCGATATTGAAGCGATAGATCGGGCCCGCGCCTCGCCACACGCCGGAGAGATCAGGTTTGCCGTCGGGCGTTCTGGGTGCCGGCGCCGACAGATTGGCCTTGCCATCGGGCAGCCGCGGCGTCCCCGGAGCCCGATAGTCGAACCACTGCGCCGCCGCCGGAGCAGCGAGCGACGCGAGCGCGACGAGAGCGGCCGCACTCGACAGGCCAATCGATTTCATAGCCCTCTCCAGAAGCGATCGCCAAGCTCGAGGGATGCGGGGCGGGCCACTGGCACCCCACCGCGCAGGCGTGCGCGGCGGGGACCCCGCCCGACCAGCCCGCCAGCGCGGACCGTAAAGGTCCGCGCCGCTGCTCGGTGTTCCTGGTATCGAACGAATGCCTACTGAAGAATCGCCGTGGCGTTCCGCTTCGGCACGTAGCCGACGCGAATCTTCGTCACTTCCTTCATCGTCTTCACGTCGACCACGGAGACGTCGTTGGTCACCGGGTTGGCAACATACGCCGTCTTGCCGTCGGGCGTCAGCGTCACCCATCCAGCGCCCTTGCCCGTCAGCTCGGCGCCGCCGAGCACTTTCAGGTCCGGCAGCGAATACGAATAGAGATAGTTGTTCAACCGGCTGCAGACGACCAGCGTCTTGCCGTCGGAGGTCACCGCCATGCCGTGCGACGGATCAGAGCCCTCGGGAACCGTCGCCTTGCCCGGCGGCAGATCCGGATTGTTCACGCGCTTGATCTCTTTGCGCGTGGCGAAGTCGATCACGGCAAACCCATTCAGGCCGCTCAACTGCGCGAAGATCCACTTGGTCGACCCATCCGCGTTCCAGCTGAACGTCATGGGACGAACGCCCAGATCCATGTCGAGCGTCCAGGCCGGCTCCTCGGTCTTCGCATCGATGACGTTGATCGTCTTTCCCGCGATCGAGCCGGCGACGACGTACTTGCCGTCCGGCGTGACGTACGGGTTGTGAATGGTGCCCTTGGTCGGGATGTTCTTGACGCGGGTCAGCGTGGCGGTGTCGATCACGTTGACGCCGCCCGGTTCCTGAATGATCCCGACATACACGCGCCGGCCGTCCTTCCCGACCGCCATGTTGTTCGGATGGCCGGTCAGCGGCACCTTCTTGATGACTTTGAGCGTCTTCGCGTCGACGGCGTCGAGCGTGCTGTCGGCCTCGTTGCTCACGTAGATTCGGCTGCCGTCGGGTGACGCGCCGACACCGTGGTTCACTTCGATGCCGTTGATCACGCCCACCACCGTGTTGGTCGCCGGATCGATCAGGTGCACGTTGTCGCCCGCGCTGTTGGTCTGGAGAATCCGCACCTTCCCCTGCGTGTGGTCGGCGTGCTGCGCCACCAGTGGTGCCGCGCACACTGCGATCGCCGAAGCCACGGCCAGCCGCCGGATGTTCATCGTCGTCATCGCTTCAACTCCTCGCCCATCACCCACGCCTTGAGCGTCATCCACTCGGGATCGCTCTGCGAAGTGAAATGCTTTCCACCGCTGTGATAGAAATCGCCGCCTGCGCTCTCCTCGAGCGGGTGGACGAGCAGGCGGCTCTGCATCCCGTTGCGCGCCACGCGCTGGATTGCCTCGAAATTCTTGCGCGACTGCTCCTCGGTCCACGAGGTACTGCCGGGCGTGAGCGACTGCAGGCGCAGCGGCGTCCCCTGTCCGTGACACGCCACGCACCGGGCATGTCCCGGCCGCTTCGCGAGCAGGATTGGCTCCACGCGCGCCTTGTAGACCGAGTAATCGAGCGTTGGTGCCGATGGCGGAGGCGACGCCGGCTGCTGCGCGAACAGGGCGGCCACCATCACGGCCCACGTTATGAAGGCTGTGGACACAGTCCCTCCTCTGTGGTCGTGCGCGTAGACTCTACGCTTTTTGGGCGAAGATTCCCACTCACGGGACGATCATCGCGGGTTGCCCGATCATTGTTCCGCACGCGGGGCTTGTGCACCTGAGGGTATAGGGATACTTCCTGGCAGGCGCCCCGGGCTTTACATGGACTTCCACTGGTGGTCCGCCCTTTGGGATATTGATTGG
>Ga0081539_10002918_pt1 | contig 22568 bp, 16 predicted proteins | sample TabmetS4T2R2_FD_71023 | JGI IMG/M metagenome (GOLD analysis project Ga0081539, IMG submission 71023) | Tabebuia heterophylla rhizosphere microbial communities from the University of Puerto Rico - S4T2R2 | ecosystem: Host-associated > Plants > Roots > Rhizosphere ...
CCCCCGTCCCGGGGCGGCCGCCAGGGCGACCAGCGGGCAGAACACCGGTGGCGCCATCGCGACAACCACCGAACCTGTTGGCAGCGAGCGCACGACCCGCCGTGTCCGAAGGCCACTTCGCAACCATCCCAGCAGTGTCGATGGCAGTGACCGGCCGGGCCAGGCCCATGGCATGAAGACCGCCTGCGCGCCCAGAGCCTCGGCGAGGTCACGGCTGCGAGCGTGGAAACGGATCCACGACACCATCGCCAGGCCGGGTGGGCCCGCGGCTCCGGTGGCTCTGGACCTTCCCATCAAGCGTTCTCCTTCGGGCATCATATGCAAGGTGGTGATGTCGTATTGTTCCGGCGGGCGACAATCAAGAGGGCTTGATGATGAGCGAACATGCGAGCGGGCCGCGGGTGCTCATCATCGTCGAGAACGTCCCGGTCCTGATCGACCGGCGGGTGTTGCAGGAGTGCCGCGCGCTGGTCGAGGCCGGATACCACGTGTCGGTGATCTGCCCGATGGCCCCCGGTGAACCCCGGGTCGAATACCGTGAAGGCGTCGCCATCTACCGGTATCCGCCCGCGCCGGCGGCATCGGGCACCCTCGGCTTCCTCTATGAGTTCGCCTACAGCTGGGTCCGGACGTTGGTGCTCAGCTGGAAGGTCCTCCGCCGTGAGGGGTTCGACGTCATCCAGGCCTGCAACCCCCCGGACACGTTCTTCGCAATGGCCTGGCTGTACAGGCCTCTTGGAAAGCGCTTCGTGTACGACCAGCATGACCTGGCGCCGGAGACCTACGAGTCTCGCTTCGACCGGCCCTCCCGCGCCCTGCTGTGGGGGCTGCGCCTCCTGGAGCGGCTCACCTACCGGACCGCGGACCGGGTGATCGCCACCAACGACTCCTACCGGGAGGTGGCGCTCACCCGTGGCGGCCAGGCCCCCGAGGACGTGGTGGTGGTGCGGAACGGTCCCGACCCGCAACGGATGCGGCGGGGGCGGTCGCGGCCCGAACTGCGCAACGGACGCCGGCATCTCTGCTGCTACCTTGGGATGATGGGGCCGCAGGACGGCGTCGACCTCGTGGTACGGGCGGTCGACGCGCTGGTGCACCAGATGGGCCGCCAGGACTGCTCGTTTGCCCTCCTGGGCGACGGCGACGCCCACCACCAGGTCCGGGAGCTGGTGCGCGAGCTGGATCTCGAGGACTACATCACGATGCCCGGCTTCGTCGCGGACGACGAGCTGACCGCGTACCTCTCTACTGCCGATCTTGGGCTCTGCCCGGAACCCCGGAACCCGCTCAACGAGGTCTCCACGTTGGTGAAGGTGCTGGAGTACATGGCGTTCGGGCTGCCGGTCGTGGCCTTCGATCTCAAGGAGACGCGCTTCTCCGCTGACGATGCCGCCGTGTACGTCACGCCCAACGAGGTGAAGGAGTTCGCCGCCGCCATCGCCGCCCTGCTCGATGACCCCGACCGCCGAGCCGTGATGGCCCAGGTGGGTCGCCGTCGAGTGGAGGAGGTGCTGGCCTGGCCCCACCAGGCGCCCGTCTACGTCGCCGTCTTCGACCAGCTCACCCGCGGTGCGAGGGCTACCCCCGTTGATGATCCGGTGTTGTGAGGACGACCTCGGTGTCGTGGGCTCGATAGCCGACCTCATCAGCTAGCCGGTTGGTATTCACGCGCCCCCCGGTCTGGCAGGCCCCTGCGGCTGAGGCCGTCGACATCGGCGCTGGGGGTCATACCGTCCGGGGTCGTGATGCCACTGTCCACCGCGGGGCTCGTGGCCTTCAGGGTGTACCGCTCCGGCTTGGTCGGATCAGCGGTCACGAACCGCGCCCGACCCGTGAGGAGGTTGTCGCCATACCCGGCTCCACCCGTCGTCACCAGGTTGTGTGACGCAAACACCGCATCCGGCCCGGAATCGTCGCTCACCTTGTTGAAGATGTTGTTCCAGACCTTGAGGTCGGTGTTGCGCCAAGCCTCGGCCGTGCCGCCGCTGAGGCTCGGGTCCTTGTCCACCGTTACGAACCCCGATTGGCCCCGATACGGCATCGACGTATTGTTGACTACCCACGTGGTCTCGGTCCCGGCCAGCAGGATTCCGCTGCCACGCCAGCCGGCGATCAGGTTGTTCGCCACATAGGATTTCCGCACGGACAGGGCCTGGTCGTACGGATCGGCTCGCCCCAGGATGATGGCCTGGTTCACGTCCGTCGTCCCGGCCGACGGCTCGGTGAAGGAGTTACCAACGATCTTCAGGCCATCCGATGCGATGGCCTGGATGCCGTCGACATGGTCGCTGGGGTTGTCCAGGGGGTCGTGGATGAAATTGTGCTCGAAGACAAGGTTGCGGCCCCCGGTGATCTGCACGACATCGCCCAGCGATTGTGAGAGATCGCTGTCCCTCACGGTGATGTCGTCCGGCCAGGCCACTCCCCTGTACGGATAGGCGTTGATCTTGAGGCAATGTTGGCCGCCACGGATGGTGAGGTCCTCAAGCACGATATGGTGAGCGCCCCGGTTGATTCTGAGCGCGTCACGGCTACCGTCGGGTCCGGCAATGGTCATGTCCCTGATCACGACGTTGGCGGCGGCGCTCTCGGCGTCGGCGTCGGCGACCGTGCTGAACCCCTGGACCTGGACAGCGGCACGGTCGACGCCTCGGACAGTCACCGGCGACGCGTACGGCTTCCGCAGCTGATGGAAGCCGTACCTGCCCGGCTGAAGCAGGATCGTCTCCCCTCCGGTGACCCGCACAAGCGCCTTCTCGAGCTCCTTGTCGGTACCGACCTCGATGGTGGTCCTGTCGCCGGTCCTCAGCACAAAGCTGCCGATGAATACCGTGACCAGTGATCCGAGGACGACGATCAACAATCGGTATGGAAGGCTCGGGGACTTGCGGCGGTGCGGCGCGGGAGACATGCCTTCAGGATAGAGCGATCCAGACATGAGGCCAATATCGCCAGGTGCCTGAGCGTACGGCTACGTGACCACTGGATGGCGCAGGCCCCAATGCGCCCGCGACACGCCGGCGTTGTCCTCCGAATCCTCTCCACGGTGGCGCCCGAGCGGCTGGCTGATTTGCCCGGCAGCCGCGGCCACCAGGCCGAAAAGAATCCACAGGGGATGGGCCAGTCCCGTGTTGGCGAAATAGGGGTTGATCAGGTGCATCGGTATGAGGATGAGAATCAGCGTCAGCCCCACCCGGGCGATGCACCGGTCGTCTGGACTGGCCCGCGAGGACGAGGCCACCGACCTGGCCAGCAGCCACGCGGCATACATCAGGCCGGCGTAGATCGCCAGCAGGGGAAGCCCGCCTTTCAGCAGCAACGTGACGTACAGCGTCTCGGTGTAGCGCCAGTTGACGTATGGCGGCACCCCTGGTCCGTAGCCCGTCAGAAGGTTGGAGGTCACCAGCGGAAGGTACTGCTCCTGCCAGACCTCGACTCGGTAGCGAAGGGTCTGTGGCAGGAAGCTGGGTCCTCCGGCGCCGCTCGCCTGCCCCACCCGGCTCTCGAACTGCTGATCGAGTCGGGCCGCCAGGAACGGCCCGAGCAGAACCACGATCACCAGGGCGCCGGCCGCCAGCCAGCCGATGACCTTGCGGGAGCGGCCGGTGGCCGCGCCGAGCCCGATTGACGCCAGGACCGCGCCGATCATCGGACCGAGGGTGAACGTCAGCGTGATTCCCACCACCGCAGACGCCAGGACGGCGATCAGCCCTGCGCGGCTCATCACCCGCTGTCGTGGGTGGAGGAGCAGGGCGACACACAGCAGGATGATGACCAGCATGTAGCCGCCGAGCGAGTGCCAGTGATCCATGATGCCGGTGGCCCGCGGCAGCCCGCCGTCGGTGTAGCGAGCGCTGCCGGCGGCCACGCTGTTGACCATGTTCTTGATGAACGGCCGGGTGGAGCCGATGTCGAGGAACTGCAGCAGCGCGCTGATCGAGACCGGGATGCTGCCGAGCAGCAGCAGGCGCACCGCCTGACGTCGCAGCTCGGGAGTGTCGAGGGCGACCGCGACGCTGCGGTAGAGAAGGAAGTACTGGAGCGGTCCGATGAGCTGACCGTTCAGCTCCGCGGTGAAGGCGCTGCCCCGAGCCAGCATGTCGCCGGCCCCGAGCGCGAAGGTGGCCACCACGTACAGGAGGGCCATCGCATCCAGCAGTCGCCACCGGATCGAGACGCGGGACCCGGCCAACAGCAGGACCGGCACGGCAACGCCGGCGACCAGCACCTCGGCAGGTCGCAAGCCGGGTACGAGCAGCCCCCGCTTGAGCGCGCAGATGACCGGCGCCACGGCCACGACCGCGAGGACCGCGGTGGCCGGACGGAGCAGAATGACCAGCCCGGCGACCAGGGCCGCGAGCATCGCCGCTCCCAGCCTGGTCTCCAGGCCGGTCCCCAGGCCGATGACCGCGGCCGACAGCGCCACAAGGACGACGGCCCCCACGCCGGTCGCGAACGGCCCCAGGGTCGGGCCCTCTCGGGTGATGGTGGGTCGGTCGAGTCCGGACACCCCAACCGGCCTGTCGAGCTCGCCTCGATCCATGTCTACCACCGGTAGATGGTACCCGGCCTACCTCCGCCCGAGAAGGCGCGCCTTCGGTCTGATAACGTGATCGGCCGCCCGGCCAGGGTCGCCGGCGCCGATCCCATGACCCATCAGCAAGGTGATGACAGACCCATGGCCAACTCTCCAGGCCCGTGGCCGCTGGTGAGCATCGTCATCGACAACTACAACTACGAGCGCTTCATCGGCAGGGCCATCGAATCCGCGCTGCGCCAGACCTACCCCAGGGTCGAGGTGGTGGTGGTCGACGATGGCTCCACCGATGGCTCTCGTCGGGTCATCGACCGCTACCGCCGCCGAGTCGTCGCCGTGGAGCAGGTCAACGGGGGGCAGGGGGCGGCCGTCAACGCCGGCTTCGCGGCCTCCACGGGTGACCTGGTGATCTTCCTCGACGCCGACGACGAGCTGCGTGCTCAGGCGGTCGAGCGGGTCGTCCCCCACCTCGGACCGGGCGTGGCCAAGCTGCACTTCCGGCTCAACGCCGTGGACGGGGACGGCGTGCCCCTCGGCTTCACCAACCCTCCCGAGTCCCAGCCTCTGGCGGCGGGTTCGGTAGTGCCGTCACTGCTGAGCAGGGGCCGGTACGCCACGCCGGTGATGAGCGGCAACGCCTTCCCCCGCGAGGTCCTGGACCGCATCCTGCCGATGCCCGCGGCCGACTGGCGTATCTCGGCGGATGGCTACCTGGTCACGGCCGCCCCGTTCCACGGCAGGGTCGTGGCGATCGAGGAGCGCCTCGGCCTCTACCGGATCCATGGCGCGAACGCCTGGGCGCCCGACACGATCGAGGCTGCCAACCTGCCTCGACGGGTCGAGCACGACCTCGCCAAATATGCCTTGATGGAGGCACTGGCGGCGGGCAACGGCCTGCCCGTCCCGCGTCACCTGGAGCTGAAGGACCACGTCCATCTGCGCAACCGGATCGCGTCGCTGCGCCTGGACCCACGGCGCCATCCGGTGCGCGACGACCGGCGTTGGCGCCTGGCCTGGTGGGGGGTGGTCAGAACGGTGCTCCACTCCGATCTCGACGCGCGGCGCCGCCTGCTGTTCGCCATCTGGTTCGCGGTCGTGTCCTTCGCCCCACGCCCGGTGGCGCACAGGGCGATCCTGCTCCTCTACGTGCCCCAGAGCCGACACCGCATCCCCCGGCCGTCGCTCAGGGGAGCCCTCGGACCGCGGCGGACATGGCGTCCGCCCGCCGGACGGCGCAGCGCCAGAGCGCCAGATCCCGGTCCTGCCGGACCAGCGCGACCGCCTCGTCGCTGAGGACCGCCGGCTCGCCGCCGTCCGCTCGGACCGCTCCGGCCACCGATCCGATCAGGCGGGGCAGCAGCTCCCCCACGTAGCGGGCCCAGCAGGCCACCACGAACGGCACGACGAGCCGAGGATCGACCGACAGGCGCTCCAGCCTCCGGGCGACCAGCGACAGGGCCCATGGACGCGGGCCGGCGAAGGCGGACTCGAACGCGCGCACCTGACCGCCCTGGTCGTGGACCCGCGACAGCGAGAAGGCCACGAAGGCGAGGAACAGGCAGTAGTCGTGCACCGGAAGGCCCTGGGGCTGCGACAGCTCCCAGTCGACCACGCCAACCCGGTCGTCGGGCATGAGCAGGAGGTTGGGGTGCGTGAGGTCACCGTGCTCGAAGACAAAGGGGAAGCGCGCGTCGGCGAGCGGGCCGACGATGCGGAGGGTGTCGTCGACCAGCCGGGGTGTCTCGTCGCCCAGCACCGCCTGCTCGGCGAACGCGCGCAGCGGCGCCCCCACTCGCCGGTCGAACCACTCGTCGTCGTCATGGCTCGTCCCCGTCACGGGCAGCCCGTCGAGCCAGCGCTCGACCAGGGCGATGGCGCGCTGGGGGTCCTTGCGCACGGCCCGGTGGTGCAGGGGTCTCCCCGCAACGGCGGTCTCGACGAGGACCGGCTGGCCGTCCACGTACTCGAGCAGGACGATCTCGGGATACGAGCCGCGGCCTTCCGGCCACAGTTCCCGCAGGCGGCTCAGGTTGGCGTGCTCGCGACGCAGCCCCGCGTCGTCGTCGGCGCGGCGGGGCAGCTTGGCGACCAGCCGGATCGCGTCGCTGCCCCTGGGGGTGACGAGGGCGACGACATGCCGGGAGGTCCGGAAGCGCGGGGTGACGAGCACAGAGCTCAGGCCGGCGGGCAGGTCCAGCCCGTCGAGCCCCAGCTGGTCGTGCCGGCTGGCCAGGAGCTCCTCGACGAGGTTCACCGCCGCTCCCCGTCGGGCAGCGGGCGGCGGCCGAGCACACTGACGTCCCGCGCGGCGAGCTCGATCAGCCCCACGGCGGCGAGGACGCGGCCCAAGATCGCCTTGGCTCGGCCGGCGGCCGAGCCCTGGTGGCGACGAAGGACGAGCCGCACGCCGCCTCGATCGCCCAGCGGGACGAGGAAGGCGGCGGCGTCATGGTTGGGGACATGCCAGTGGGCGGCCACCTCGGTGAGGCCGGCGTCGGCGAACGCGCGGTACCAGCGCGACACCGGGCGGGCGCGGATGGCGGCCCGCCCATGACGCCGCGGGACGCTTCCCACCTCGGCATACACCCATCCGCCTGGACGGACGAGCTCCCGGGCGGCGCTGACCGATCCCGGCGGAGCGTCCTTGAGCACGGCCAGGTCGAACGATGTCGGGGACGGCAGGGGTCCCTCACCCACGATGGTGAGGTCCGCATGGGCGCGGAGGGCGGCGATGAGCGCGGCGTCGCTGCGGCCGAGGTAGACGGCCGCGCCCAGCCGCGGCCTGGGCAGCAGGAACCGCCAGTCGACGCGGCGCGACGCCTGCAGCAGCAGCGCCGGGTCGAGCGGCCCATCGTCTGCGCGCTGGGCTTGGCCATGCGGGGGCTCGGGCATCGGGCTGGACCTCAGTCGCCGATCAGGCGGCGGACGACCGGCACCCGGGCGAGCTCCGGAAAGGTCCCCACCAGCCGCAGCGCGTGCCGGTTCAGGGCCAGCACGAGCAGCGAAACCGCGGCTGCGACGGCCACCCCCACCGGCAACGGCGGGTGGGCGAGCTGCTGGACGAGTCCAACGGCGGCGGCCCCTCCGAGGATGGTCAGGTAGGTCCGGAGGTAGCGACGGTCGAAGACGCCCACGCCCGTGCCGCGCAGCCCGGCCTGCTTTAGCAGGTTGTGGAGCGCCAGGGTGGCGAGGACCGCCACCGCCGCCCCGAGCGCGCCGAAGCGGGGGACGAGCGCCAGGTTGGCGGCAAGGGCGAAAACGGCCGTGCACGAGTTGATCACCACCACATAGCGGATCTTGCCGAGCGTCTGGATGGTGAGACCATTGAAGCCGAGGGCCGAGTTCAAGTACGTGCCGAGCGCGAGCAGGGCCAGGTAGAGGGCGGAGTCCGCGTAGCGGACGCCGAAGAGCTGGACGGTCAACGGCGCCGCCAGCGCGAACGTCAGCACGAAGACGGGGAAGGTCAGCACCGCCAGCCAGCCCGCCGACTGCCAGTAGAGGTCGCGCATGCCGTCGCGGTCGTCGCGCGCCCACAGCCGTCCCGCGGCCGGGGTGTACAGGATGCCGAAGCTCAGCATGACCATGGCGTTCAGGGCGGCGACCGGCTGCACGGCGCGGAACGCCGCGACCTCGGGCGGCGGGCGGAAGTATCCCAGCACGACCGTGGCCAAGGTGGTGGTGGCGGCGTAGACGACGTTGGTGGACAGCAGCGGCAGGCCGAACGCGAACAGCTCCCGGACCGGGAACCGCAGTCTGCGCAGCCGCAGCCCGTGCTGGAGCCAGAGGGGGCGCAGCAGGCGCACGAGCAGGCCACCGTAGAGCGTCACGCCGATGACGCCGACGGCGAGGTAGCCGAGCGCCAGGAACCCGACCGACCGGCGCCCGGCGACCAGCAGCACCACGACCAGCAGCCGCAGCAACGGCTCCAGCAGATAGCGCCGGACGAAGATGGCGCGGGGCCGCGCCATGACCGCGAAGACGTTCAGGGTCAGCTGGTCCAGGGCCTGCAACGGCGCCAGGGCGATCAGCACAGCCAGCAGGGACAACGCCGCCGGGTCGACGCCCACCGTCGGGCCGTCGCCGAGCCCCGCCAGCGTGAGCACCGCCACGACCGCCAGCAGCCCGGTGGCCGCGATCGTGACGACCTCCACCGCCAGCACCCCGAAGAACCGGGCGTGGTCGCGGCGCTCGTCGTACAGCGACAGGAACCGGGTGTCGGCCCGGTCCAGGCCCAGTGCCAGCACGGACTGGAGCAGAAGGACGACGGACCAGGCGTACCCGAAGTTGCCGTAGTCCTCCTTGCTCAGGTAGCGGACGACGATGACCTGGGCGAGGAAGCTCGTCGCCATGGAGACGACCCGACCGACCAGCATCAGGCTCGAGCCCCGGATGTGGCCGCTCGTCATCTCACGGCCCGGGCCGTGCCGACCGGCGCCCGACGGAGGCTGTGTCGAGATCACCTGTCCGCACCGGCGTAGCGACGCCAGAGCCGGGCCGTCACGATCCGATGGACCTCGGCGGCCGGCCGGCTGGCGTCGACCACGACCATGTTGGGGATGCGCTGGCGCATGGCCAGGTAGCGCCGGCGGAAGTCCTCGAGCCTGGCGACGCCGAGCTCGCCCTTGCGGGCGTACATGGTGGCGGCGGGCACGTCGAGCACGATCACCAGGTCCGGGGCCGGGCAGGTGCGCCGGATGAGCGCGTAGCTGACCCGCGCCCGCAGCTTCTCCCCGCCAGGGGCCAGCAGCGCGTCGTAGGTGTAGCGGTCGAACACCACCAGCCGGCCGCGGCGACGCTGGTAGGGGCCGGCGGCGCCCTTGGCCGAGAACTCGGCCAGTCGCAGCAGCAGCATCACCCCGGGGACGCGCCGCAGGCGCCGCGCGCGCTCGGTGGTCCGCAGGACGCCCATGTAGACGACCCGGGTCGGCAGCGCGAACTCTCGCCTGAGCGCCCGGGCGAGGGTCGTCTTGCCGGCCCCGTCGGGCCCCAGGAGGGCGACCGTCAATCCCCGCCGCGCGCGCCACGGCGCCGGCCCGAGCCGGCCGCGGACTCGCTCGCCGTAGACGCGACCGCGCACGCGCAACGGCTGGCGACGCACCCACGCACGGCGCAGCCGCGCGCCGAGATCGGCAAGCTCGTCCCAGCCGCCCCGACGGACGGCATCGAGGAGGTCCTCAGGGGCCATCGTCGACGGCAGGCAGCGCCGCACCGCGTCGAGCAGCGCGCCGTCACCGCCGGCGGCCTTCATGGCCTCCAGGACCGCCTTGCGGCGGTCGGTTGGAATCTGGCCCTTGTCCAGCAGGTAGTGCAGCAGCAGGGCCCAGAGCTGGTCGTCGGGGGCCAGCCGCCACAGCGACTGCTGGCGCACCCGTGCCGCCAGGCAGGCCTGGGCCGCGCCGGTGGTGAGCTCCTGGCGCCGCCCGAAAGAGAGCTCGGAGACGACGTCGAGCTCCAGCCAGCGACCCGTCTCCTCGTCGTAGCCCACGAAGAAGCGGTGCGAGCCGTGGCCCGGTCGGGCCACCTCGGCGAAGCCGGCCGGCAGAAGCAGCGCTTCCAGCCGCCGCACCGCCGAGCGCTCGACGAGCACGTCCAGGTCCCCGCCGGCCCCAGCCGCCCGAGGGTCACCGCGCAGCAGCGCCCACCGGACGCCGTGCCGGTCGAGAGCGCCCAGGGCCCCGTCCAGGGCCGGGCGGGGCCGCGCGACCGCGACGGGTGGGGTCAACGGCGGGGCCGGTCGACGCGCGGACAGACGTGGCATGGAGAGCATTCCGGCAACGACTGGCACCCCCTGGCCGGACATCGGACAGACCCCCCGAGCGCCGAACTATAGCCGCAACCCGGCACGTCACGGAACCCCCATCACGGATCACGTCGCCAGCCCCGACAACCCGGTGTACCAGGGCGATCTACGTAGTCCCGATCCCCCAGGCGTACGATACCGCCGGCGCCAAACTCCGGCTTAGGATGTTTTGCGACGAAGCGAGCAAATCAAGCAGATCAGGCCCGGATGCCAAGGGATCCGCGTCGCCTCGGTGGACGCTGGGGGGGATTGCCATGACAGGACCGATGCAGACACGGCAACGAGGTCTCCGCCGGCGCCGGGTGGCTGGCGTCGCCCTCGCGCTGGCGGTGCTCGCCGGCGCACTGGCCTTGACGACGCCCTCGGCCAGCGCGGCGCTCACCCAGCACCAGCGGCAGATCGTCGTCGGCGCGGACGCGGTCTCGGCCTCGACCTTCTCGCTGACCGTGCCGGCGGGGGTCAGCACCACCGTGGGCCGGCACCTGGTGGTCGCCTACCTGTTCTCGGGCGCGGGCACCAACGCCGTAACCGGGATCACCGACACCAAGGGCAACACCTACTCCATCGACGCGACCAGGAAGAACGTCGGCACCACCGGGCTGCTCGTGGTGGTGGCCTCGGCCAAGGTCACGGCCGCACTGGGCCCCGGCGACAAGGTGACCGTCACCCAGAACGCCATCACCACCTATCACCTGATGCAGGTCTACGAGTTCGACAACTTCGACCCGACCTCCTGGGTCGACAAGACCGCCACCGCCAGCGCCAGCGGCACCGCGGTCTCCACGGCCACTACGGCGACGACGGCACAGGCCAACGAGACCCTGTTCGCGGCCGTCGGCTTCGGCGACACCACCGCCTCGCTGACCTCGGCGTCGGGCTGGAGCGACGGCGCCAAGGTGGAAGCGTCGGGCACCAAGATCAAGGGGCTGGGGGCGGCCGCCCAGGACGTGTCGGCGACCGGCGCATACGCCTATGCGGGCACGCTCTCCGCCTCCGAGCAGTGGGTGGCGGCGCTGGTCACGTACAGGACCGTGGCCGCCCCGCCGCCGCCGACGCCGCCGACGGCAAGCTTCTCAGCCACACCGACGTCCGGACCGGCGCCACTGACGGTGCAGTTCACCGACGCCTCGGCCGGCGGTCCGACGGCGTGGTCCTGGGACTTCGGGGATGGCGGCACCTCGACGGCGCAGAACCCGACCCACGCCTACACGGCGGCCGGCACCTACACCGTGAAGCTGACGGCCAGCAACAGCGGCGGCAGCGACACCGTCACCCGCACCGGGCTGATCTCGGTGAGCTCCACCGGAAGCGTCGGCTACCAGGACGGGTCCACCTCGGGAGCCGGCTCGGCGGCCACCGGCGAGAAGCCGGAGAGCAAGCTCTGGTGGAACGACGGGTCCTGGTGGGCGTCGATGTTCGACGCGACCAGCCAGACCTACCACATCTTCCGGCTCAACCGGTCCACCCAGACCTGGGTGGACACTGGCACCCTGATCGACAACCGGCCGAAGTCCCGCTCGGACGTGTTGTGGGACGGCTCCCACCTGTACGTCGCCTCCCACGTCTTCGCCAGCTCCTCGGGCACGGCCGCCACCGGCAACCCGGCGAGGCTCTTCCGGTTCAGCTACAACGCGACCGCCAAGACCTACAGCCTTGACGCCGGCTACCCGGCGCAGATCACCAGCTTCTCCTCCGAGACCCTGACCATCGACAAGGACTCGACCGGGGTGCTGTGGGCGACCTGGACGCAGGGCTCCAAGGTCTACGTCAACAACACCACCAGCGGAGACGCGGTCTGGGGGACGCCGTTGGTGCTGCCCGTGACCGGAGCGAGCGCGCTCAGCGCCGACGACATCTCGGCCGTGGCCGCCTTCCGCGGGACCAGCATCGGCGTGATGTGGAGCAACCAGGTCGACTCGGCGGTGTACTTCGCGATCCACGCCGACGGCGCCGCACGGGACGTGTGGACAGTTCGCAGCGCGGCGCTCTCTCCGGGCATCGCCGACGACCACATCAACGTGAAGGAGCTGCAGGGCGACCCGTCCGGGCGGATCTTCGCCGTGATCAAGACGAGCCTCAACGACAACTCGAGCAACCCGCCCTCGTCCCCGCAGATCCTGGTCCTGGCCCGCGACCCCGCGACCGGAAGCTGGTCGAGCGCCGTCTTCGGCAGGATCAGCGACTGCCACACCCGGCCCGTCCTGATGCTCGACTCGGAGCATCAGATGGTGCACGTCTTCGCCACCGCCCCCGACAGCGGCTGTGCGTTCTCGGGCGCGGCGGGAACGATCTTCCAGAAGTCCTCGACGATGGCCAACCTCTCGTTCCCGGCCGGCCGCGGGACGCCGGTCATGCGCGACCCCGCCTCCCCCAACCTCAACAACGTGACGTCGTCCAAGCAGAGCGTGACCGGCGCGACCGGTCTCGTCCTGCTCGCCAGCAACGACGTCACCAAGCGGTACTGGCATGCCGACATCGCCCTGGGCGGCTCCGCATGAGCCGCCCCACTTCCTGACGAGGACCGGAAACATGCATGAAGAGGGAAAGCTCGGGGCCCAGACGCCCAACGGGGCGGCTCGGCGGACCGGCCGCAGGCCGAGCACCGACGTGGCGGTCCTCGGAGCGGGGCCGTATGGGCTGGCGGCTGCGGCGCGGCTGCGGGCCGCCGGCGTCGACACGCGGATCTTCGGCGACCCGATGTCCTTCTGGCGCACCATGCCCGAGGGGATGCTGCTGCGCTCCAACTGGACCGCGACCTGCATCGGCGACTACCGCGGCCCCCTCTCGCTCGACGCCTACTGCAAGGCGACCGGCGGCCGCATCGATCGGCCCGTCCCGCTGGAGCGCTTCATCGAGTACGGGGACTGGGTGCAGCAGCGGGTGGCGCCGGACGTGGATCGCCGGATGGCCGCGCTGGTGGAGACCGACGGAGCCGGCTTCCGGCTGACGCTGGACGACGGCGACCAGCTCCGGGCCGCCCGGGTGGTCGTGGCCTGCGGCATCGCTCCCTTCGCGCGCAGGCCGCCGCAGTTCGGCGGGCTGCCGCCGGAGCGCGCGAGCCACACCAGCGAGCATCGCGCCTTCTCGCGCTTCGCGGACCAGCAGGTGCTGGTGGTCGGGGGCGGCCAGAGCGCGCTCGAGTCCGCCGCGCTCCTCCACGAGGCGGGAGCCTCGGTCGAGGTGCTGGTCCGACAGGACCACGTCAACTGGCTCCACGGCGGCAAGTACCACCGCAAGCTCGGTCGCCTGGCGCCGCTCGTCTACGCCCCCACCGACGTGGGCCCGATGGGCCTGTCTCGCCTGGTCGCCGTGCCGGACTTGTTCCGGCGGCTCCCTCGGGCCGTGCAGGAGCCGCTCGCCTATCGCGCCATCCGGCCCGCGGGCGCGGCCTGGCTGGTCGCCCGCCTCCAGGACGTGCCGGTCCGGCTGGGACGGGAGGTCCGGGCGGCCCGGCCCGCCAGCGACAAGCTGCACGTACAGCTCGACGGCGGCGAGACTCGCACCGTCGACCATCTGCTCTATGGCACCGGGTATCGGGTGGACATCGCCCGCTATGGGTTCCTGGCCCCAGAGTTGGTGGGCGCCATCCGGCAGGTGAACGGCTACCCGATCCTCGGGCCGGGTCTCGAGTCGTCCGTCCCGCGCCTGCACATCCTCGGAGCCCCGGCCGCCTGGAGCTTCGGGCCGATCATGCGGTTCGTCTCGGGAAGCTGGTACGCCAGCCGCTCCCTGAGCCGGTCCGTCACCGGCCGTCGGGCGGCGGACCCGGTGGCCGCCGGTACGTGATCCGGCTGCGCTCCTGGGGGAGCACGCGGCACGGGACGCTCGCCAGCGGGCCTGGACAGACCGGCGCGATCGTCATCGGCGGCGACTACCAGGGGCTGGGGATCGTCCGCAGCCTCGGCCGCCGGGGCATCCCCGTGTGCGTGATCGACGACGAGGCCTCGATCGCCCGGGCGTCCCGGTTCTCGAAGCGCGCCGTCCATGTCCCGAGCCTCAGGGACGAGCCGTCGACCCTCGACACCCTCGACACCGTGCGGCGGGCGCACGGGCTGGAGGGGTGGGTGCTGTACCCGACGCGCGAGGAGACGGTCGTCGCGCTCGCCCGCAACCGCGCTTGCTTGGCCCGGTCGTTCAGGGTCCCGACACCCGACTGGGGAACAATCCGGCATGCCTGGGACAAGCGCGAGACCTACCGGCTCGCCCGTGAGCTCGGCATCCCCACCCCTCGCACCTGGTCACCGGCCGAGGAGGGTGAGCTTGACCAACTCGAACCGCGGGGGCCGGTCGTCATCAAGCCGGCGATCAAGGAGCACTTCTTCTACGCGACCCACGCAAAGGCCTGGCGCGCGGACAGCGGGGGCGACCTGCGCCGGCTCGTCGGGCAGGCCTCCTCGATCGTCGCTGCCGAGGAGCTCCTCATCCAGGAGCTGATCCCCGGGGACGGCCAGCAGCAGTATTCCTACTGCGCCTTCTTCAAGGACGGGGAGGCGGTCGCCAGCATGACCGTCCGGCGGCGGCGGCAGCATCCCTCCGACTTCGGCCGCGCCAGCACCTTCGTCGAGACCGTGGAGCTTCCATCGCTCGAGGAGCCGTCGGTGCGGTTCCTGCGGGCGATCGGCTACTACGGTCTCGTCGAGCTCGAGTACAAGCTGGACCCCAGGGATGGCGAATTCAAGCTCCTCGACGTCAACGCCAGGACCTGGGGCTACCACTCCGTCGGCCCGGCCGCCGGAGTCGACTTTCCCTACCTGCTGTTCTGCGACCAGCTCGGGGACGAGACCCCGCGAGTCCGCGGCCGCCCCGGGGTGCGCTGGATCCGGCTGGTCACCGACGTACCGAACGCCGTGGTGGACATGCGGGCCCGGAGGGTGCGGCCGCGTGAGTACCTGGCCTCGCTGCGGGGCGTCGACACCGAGGCGGTGTTCTCGGTGCGTGATCCGCTTCCCGGGATCTACGAGCTCGCGCTGCTGCCCTATCTCTTCTTCAAGCGGGGGCTGTGAGCCCACCATGTTCGAGGCCACCCATCCGTTCCTGTTCTTCGACTACTTCCGGGTCCCCTACCGGCTCACGGCACCGGGCCAGGGACGGCCGGAGCCTTCGGAGCCCTTGCTCGACCGGTTCTGCGGGCGGCTCTGGACGGCTCCCCCAGCCGACGGCGATGGCCCGGCCCTGTCGTGGCTGCGCGTGGACGGCCCGGATGAGGCTCACAAGCGCGTGGCCGTTGCCGGCCGGTTCCTCCTCAACGGGAACCCCGTCTACGGCCACGTCGTCCGCGATTCGGCTGCCCGCCGGTGGCTGGGCGACGAGCGGGGATGGCGGCCGGTGGACCCCATCACCGACGCGACCGGTCGCCAGGTGGCATCGGTCTGGCTGGCCGCCGACGGGAGCGTCTTCCTCCCCTTCGATCCGGGCGAGGTGATGCGCCGGTTCTGGAGCGAGGCCTACCAGACCATCGGCCTGCCGACCGCCGCCGCCAGGTCGGCCCTCGTCAAGGCGTACTACACGGTCCGTCCGGTGCTGCCCCGGCCGCTCCAGATCGCGTTGCGCCGGATCTTCACGCGGGTCCAGCGGATCTCGCCCTTTCCCCGCTGGCCGGTCGAGGACAGCCTGCACGACCTCTACGACTGGCTGTTCGACCGGGTCGCGGCCCTTGCCGGCCGTCCCGTTCCCTGGCTCGACCTGTGGCCCGGCGGTCGGGATTGGGCCCTGGTGCTCACCCACGACGTTGAGACGTCGGTCGGCTGCCGCGACCTGGAGCTTCTCCGGGAGGTGGAACGGCAGCTGGGCTACACCTCATCGTGGAACTTCGTGCCGCTCCGGTACCGCGTGGCCGACGAGGTCCTGGACGCCCTGCGCGCCGAGGGCTGCGAGATCGGGGTCCACGGCCTCCTCCATGACGGCCGCGATCTCGGCTCTTGGCGGCTGCTCCGCAAGCGGCTGCCAAGGATGCGGGAGTACGCCGACCGCTGGGGCGCGGTGGGGTTCCGAGCACCGGCCACGCAGCGGAACTGGCAGTGGATGCCCAAGCTGGGCTTCGAGTACGACACCTCCTACCACGACACGGCGCCCTACGAGCCCACCCCGGGAGGGTGCTGCAGCTACTTCCCGTTCCTCAACCAGGACATGGTGGAGCTGCCCATCACGCTGCCCCAGGACCACACCATCTTCGCCATCCTCCAGCACCCGGACGAGACGGTGTGGGCCCAGAAGGCCGACCATGTCCGCAGCCGCCGCGGGATGGTGCTGGTCCTCACGCATCCCGACTACGCCGACGACCCTCGCCTGGTGGCCGGATACCGTCGCCTCCTGGAGGGGTTGAACGACGACCCCTCGGTCTGGCGGGCGCTGCCACGTGAGGTCAGCGCCTGGTGGAGGCGGAGGGCCACATCGACGCTCGAGCAGACGCCGAGCGGCTGGGCGGTCCGCGGCCCGGCTACCCCCGACGGCAGCATCCGGTTCGCGCGGGCGCGCGCATCCTCGCTGGCCACCGTCGACGAGCAGCCCCGGTCGGCCCGTAGGGAAGCCTGAGGAAGTCGCCGCTCGGTCAGCCGTGCACGTCAAAGGTGATGTCGATGGGGTCGGTGAACTGCCGGCTCCGGGCGGCCGTGGCATCGTCAGTCATGGCCCAGTCAGAGGGGGCTGAGAGCTTCATGCCCGCCGGGGCGACGACGTCGATGTCGAGCTTGGGCGGCTGGATCAGCACCTGGGGATCGGCGGTGAGCCGGAAGCGGAAGCCGCCCTCGGCGAGCGCCGCCTTCGGGGTCAGGTAGCGAACGGTGACGCTGGTGGACTGGCCGGGCGCGAGATCGATGGGGAGCCGGACCAGGGGACGGCCGTTCTCGCTGACCTGCGCCGCGTGGACCCGTCGCTCATCGTGGGTCGTCTCTTCCAGCCTGGCGCCGGGCGGAAGGTAGTTGGCGACGACGGCGGCGACGCGACCCGAGTTGTAGCCGTCGTTGGCGCCGTCCCGGATGGGCTCGCTGGCCGGCACGGGGTTGGCGATCGTGATGGTCCGGGTCACCTCGGCCGACCCGTCGGGCCGGAGCTGAACAAGCTGGTGGATGGAGCGGCGCTGGAAGTAGTCCATCCGGCTGACGTTGGTGTTGAGGGTGTAGACGGCCAGGTAGTCCTGTCCGGCCTGCGATTGGCCGCCGTACATCCCGTTGTTGGTGAGCGCCGCTTCGAGCCGGGGGTCAACCGCATAGATCTGGATCCGCCGCTGCGCCCCGGCGGCGCCGAGGACCTTCCCGGTGTCCACCAGGTCGCGGCCGCTCAACAGGCGCTGGATCAGCGCACTGAGTAGCGCCTCGTTGTAGCGGCGGCGCTGCTGCCGGTCCGGCCAGCGCACATAGGCGTCGTGGGTGGTCAGCCGGACGCAGTTGCTGGCAGTGAGCCGGTTATAGCCGGAGACGGTGACCGGTCCGGTGGTCTTCAGCAGCGCCCGCATCGCCAGCGGGTCCATGGAGATCACGCCGTCGAGCCTCGACCGGCCCCGAGCCGCATAGGCCCGCAGCAACTCCCGGCCCGAGGTCGGGAAGTGCGGCGAGGAGTTGGCCAGGGAGAACTTGGTGAACTTGCCCCCGCGGGCCCACGGGTTGTCTGCAACGGCCCGCCAGGTCGCCTGGTCGTTGTGAACATTCTCGACAATCTCCCCGTCGCGGGTCACGACCTTCACGACGCCCCTGTCGAGGGTCACCTCGAGCACCGCCAGCGGCACGCCGCCGCCGGGGCGGAGCTCGGCGGGATTGGTGAGGGCAACCAGGTAGGTCTGGGGCCGATCGGCGCCGACGGCGGCGGGCAGCGCCTGCAGGGTAGGGACGATCGGCCGGGCCCGGGCGGTGGCCTCGTCGAGCCGGGCAAGCGCCCAGCGCTTGGTCTGGTCGGCGCCCGGGGCGAGCGGTCCGCCGCGCACCTGCGCGAGCTCGGCGCGGACCCGATCGAGCTCAACGACCAGGCCCTTGGCCTTGACGGCCGCCTGGTTCAGGGCGTCGAGGTCGAAGTGACCGTTCTTGAGCACCGCGAACCGGCCGGACCGCAGGTGGTCCGAGACCGCGACGGCCCGGTCGGCGGCCGTGGTCAGGTTCCGGGCGGCCGCCAGCAGGTGCTCGAGGTCGCTGACGCTCCGGTCGAGCAGGGGCAGGCGGGCGGCCACTCGCATCGGCCGGCGGGCGGTGACGGCCTCGGCGGCGTCGAGGTCGCGGCTGGCGGCTCCGATCGCCGTCTTGGCGGCGGCCGGGTCGCCGCGGCTGACCGCGGCGTGCGCCTTGACCAGCTCGCTCCGCAGACCGGCGGCCTCGACGCGCAGGTCCTCCCTGGCTTGGAGCAGACCGAGCGCAAGCCAGGCTCCAACGGCCACGACCACGCTGAGTGCTCCCAACACGATCCCGCGGGCGAGGGACAGGCGCCGACGCGCAGGCCGGCTCGTCGGTCGGCCATCGGCTGCGGGCCGACTCGGCCGAGGCGGCGCCTCGGCTGCTTGCTGATGGCCGTTCACCGTTGGTTGGGTCGCCGGGTGGGCGGCCTGTGCCTGGGACGCGGTCTCCGCCGAGGTCGCCCGACCTGGCGCCGTCTCCGCTGGCGGAGCGACCGGCGGAGCGGCCTGGGCTGCCGGCTCCGTTGCCGGCATTGCCCCACCAGCGGTTCCGGCGGCCGGGGCGCCGGGCGTCGCCGTCGGGGCGGGACGGGCTGGGCTTGACATGGACCCGAGCCGGAGCCCGCGCTGCCTGGCACTCGCCTGGAGCAGGTCACCCTCCGCAGGCGTCTTGCCCGGTGTAGGTCGGGCGACCCTCTGGGAGGGGATCTCATCGGCGGGGCCATTGGCCGAGTCCAAGCCGGACAGGATCTCGACCAGGTCGGCGAGGCTGAGGGGTCGTCTGAGCACCAGCCGGTCCGGGTCCGGCGGCAGGCTCGATGCCTGCTCGCCGGGCCGGAGCAGCACGATCACCTGACCCGCGTGGTGCTGGCGCACCCAGGAGTAGGCGGTGGCCCGCTCTCCGGCGGCCAGGTCGAGCACCACCGTGGAGGTCGTCCTTCCCGGCCAGGTCGGCGGCTGGCGTGACGGCTCGAGGTGGCGCACTCGGAGGCGGCCCGGAGCCAGCGCCTGGAGACTAGGGCCGAGGTGAGGATCGTTGGAGAGCAGTAGGACCGAGACTGCCATCTGTGCCCCCTCTCCACCTTCGGAGAGTGGGCGGCGGAGATTCGCGCACAGCACCCAGCAAAGGCGACGACCGACGGCAGTATTGTACGTATTTGCGCCCGGAATGGCTTCGATTCTCTCCGTCGCGGTTGTCCTCGTCTTCCGCCGGCTTGCCCCAGGGATCACCCGACAGAGGTGAGGACTACCGGCGCCGATCGCCGCCCGGCTCAAACAGGGGAGGAGCTGATCGCCCGCTTCCCCGAGGTCACGGTGCTGTTCCCCGACCTGGCCGGGCGGCCCTGCGCCGGCCATCAGCAATTGGTGCACCACCGCCGCCGACCTGGACTTGTTCGTGGGCGTTGTTCGCGAGCTGGCGCGAAGTCGGCCGCCCAGGTCCCCGCCGGCTGACGGCCCCGGCTCAGGGCACGTACTGCTCTTCCAGTGCCTGGATCTGCAGTGCCTGGATCTGCCCGCCCCGCACCGTGGCCCAGAAGGTGTGCCCGACCCCGCTCGCGGCCACCGTGGCCAGGTCGGCCGGCACCGGGCCGGCGGCGTTCCCGCCACCCTGCCCGGCGGTCTGCCGGGTCAGCGTGATCCGAGCCCCGGAGCTGACCGGAAGCGACCGCAGCCGCGGGTTCACGTTCCGCGTGTAGTAGTCATTGGGCGGCGGCGACTCCTGCCCGTCTTCAGCCGCCGCCTTGGCCGCCGCATCCCCCTCGAACCACTGGATGAGGTCGAAGGTGACCGTCCGCCCGCCGACATTGACCTGCTTCACGACCACCGGGTGCTTCCCGTCGGCCAGCTGGGTCGGTTCGGCCTGTTGCCCTGTGGCTACCCTGGTGGTCGCCGGCGCTGCAGTCGGCCCCGGCGCCGAGGTCGCTTGCGCACCCCCGCCCCCGGACGAGTCGCCGCCCGGTCCGCAGCCGACAAGGCCCAGCATTGCGACGAGGGCGAACAGAGGGACGGCGGTGAGTCGCCACGACGATACCTCATGGATGCCCTCCATCCGCAGACATCCCAACCTGGAGAGGAGAGCATGCACCAGCACAGCGCAATCATTTAGGAGGGCCCGGCCACTGTCGAGCATGCCCGCCCCGCCGGGGAATACAGCGTCCCTCGAACTCTTCGTCTGGGTCAGGCCCGTCGCGGGTGATCACTGCCTCGTGACAAGCCAGAAACGGCGCGGCTGGTCGGGAATGGCCTCGTCGTTGTATCCAAGCTTGGACGGGTCGACCTACGTGCTGACGGCATGGGTCGTTTCTGGCTTCTCCAGACTACGATATCGAAGCAATCATCGGGCGCGGGGAATTCGGCCGCCTCAAGATCCACCTGCACGAATCAGCGTCTGGACTGGCCTCCGGAGCCCATAGGCCCTCTTGGTCATAGATGACCGGATGTTCTGGTCGGGCGAGCTGATCGGGAAAGACCAGGGTTTGCCGGTCCTGCTGGGCCTGGATCTGGAGAACGCGGCGCTCGCGTCCGGCCAGCGTCTTGAGTAGGCAAGCGATCTCCCAGGCGACGGCCCGCTCGATCCGCTGATGCCGTCGCTCCCGGACTGAGCACACACTCCCTGATGAGGTGAGCGCTCGGAACGGGGATCTGGCTTGATCGCATAGCGGTGCGCTGCCCGCGTCCGCCGACGATGACCAACGGGCTGACGTTTGCGCGATGCACGAAGAGCGGGTGAGTCCGAGGACGGCTCGACCTTCGTGGCCTTGGTGGCCACGCCCCACAGGCCGCCTCCGGTGACGTGTCGGGCCGCGAACCACGACCTTGGGCCGGCTTGGTCGAGAAAGTTCCGAAAGCCGAGGCTGTGGTCGATGTCATCCACCACGGCCACGCCACCTGATGGCATGACCGCCCATGCCGACTCCAATTCCAAGCGCACGTTGCGTGCTGTGTGCAAGCTGTCATGGACAAACAGCTGGAGCTCCCCCAGCTGCATTAGTAGCTGTGGGAGCCGCTGACGACTTGTTCCCTCGACATACGTCCAACGGTGCCGCAGGTCCTCCGGGACGGCGATGCCAATCTCGCGATGCAGGGCCGAATCAACCGCTGGGAGATCGATGCTCCACAGATGACCGCTGTCATTGCATTCTAAGCCCTGGAGAATGACTCGACTGGTGATCCCGTGGGCAACCCCGGTTTCGACCACCGCTGTCGGGCGCAGGTGGGCGACGATGCACCAAATGGCTTCCGCGAATGCTCGGTCACCGTCGTTCCAGCCGCCGTACGAGGCCCTCCCAACACGCACACTCGAGTCGGTAAGCTCGGCGACAAGGCGGTCCCACACCTGGCCGAACGCTGCCGTAGCCTCGCACGGCCACGGCAGGTCGAGCGCCTCGTGCAGGCGTGGTTGCCAATCCGTCACCGCTCCGTAGAGATCGCTTGCCCGAATCCCAAGTTTGCTCAGCTGCCGCTTGTCACGGCGCCGGTCGATGCGCCCCCCAATGCGCTCCACTCCCTGCCAGGGATGACGGAGCATGGTCAGGGATGCGCGCACCGCATAGCCAAACCGCATTGGCGTCACCCCCCGCAGCTCCAAGGACACACGGAGCCCGATCGCTGAGACCTAGATCAGGTCCTAGCCGATCCAAGACCGGTAGAGGATATCCTACGGCAACCAGGCGGGCAGGCTGCCCTCAACCAGCCTGCCACCCGGAACCTGCGGCCCTGGCCGCCGCTCTCTCCTGGCACTGCACAACTTGCCCCTCATTTGGAGCCTGGTGTGGAGGGTGTGACCGGGCCCGTGCGACCGTAGGGTCGCTGCTGGGCCGGCATTGATGGCTCACCGGGGCGAGCAGCTACATGTCCGCCACCTCACCCGCGATGGCGGCCAAGACGACAAGCAGTTGCTGGCCGAGCAGGTGGCCGGCTATGTGGCCAGGCACGCCACCAAGAACACCGAGGCCCTGGGCGTCACCCTGGATCACCGTATCGGCGAGGTCGAGCTTGAAATCTGGACCTGCCGGGTCAGTCGCCGTGGCGACCCTCTGCCGCTGGATGCCTGGGGCGTCTGGAGGAGGACGGGGCCGTGATCGCCATGGCGACCTGGAGCTACATCGGGTCCGGCTACCGGACAACTGGGTAGG
>Ga0081539_10002919_pt1 | contig 22568 bp, 19 predicted proteins | sample TabmetS4T2R2_FD_71023 | JGI IMG/M metagenome (GOLD analysis project Ga0081539, IMG submission 71023) | Tabebuia heterophylla rhizosphere microbial communities from the University of Puerto Rico - S4T2R2 | ecosystem: Host-associated > Plants > Roots > Rhizosphere ...
AAGACCCTTCCGCGCTCACTTGCGGAAGTCCAACCTTACCGTCAGCGTCGGCGCGGATCAGACCCTCCTGGAGGTGCTCCTGGCGGCAGGCCTCGATGTGCCGTTCTCGTGCATGGATGGGACGTGCGGCGAGTGCTCCACCAAGATCATCGATGGTGTCGCGGATCATCGCGATCGCGTTCTGACGCGGCGCAAGCAGGCTGAGAACAAAGTAATGATGATCTGCTGCTCGCGTGCAACGACGGACCTCCTGACGCTCGACCTGTAGTCGAGGCTCTCGGAGTCGGCCCGACGCTGGCTGCCGCCCAATTTCGGGCGACGAGCACGTGCCTTTGCCGGACGTGGCTTGCCGGCATCCCCCCGATGTGTGGCCTTGCTTGTAAATCTAGGCTATTTTTGGGGTGTACCGAAGAGGGACCCCGCATGATGGGCAGTATCGAAAAGCGCGATTATCCCAGCGCGTTCGGCCCGAACTACCTACGGCGCACGCGATGACACAGCTCGCCGGGATGTCGCATGGCCGACACTACGAAATCAGCAATCCCGCGTTGGCCGCCGACCTGCGACGGCGGACGCGCGAGATCGATCCGCGGAAGCTGATCTACTACGCGACAGTGGTTGACGAGGGAAGCTTCACCAAGGCCGCACGGGCGCTCGGTATCACCCAGCCCGCTCTTTCTTCCTCGATAAAGCGGCTCGAAGCCGAGCTGGGTATGAAGTTTATCGAACGAGGGCCTGGCGGCATAACCATGACTCCGCAGGGCGATTTGCTGTATTCCCACTCCCGCAGAATCCGCGACGAGGTTCTTCTGGCCGATCGCAGCCTCCATACCGATGTCGAGCACGAGAAATCCCCGATCCGACTTGGGTGCCTGATGAGCCTGACGAGTACCATCGTACCCGCCGCGATTGCGCGCTGGCGTTCGGCATTCCCGGTTACTGAACTGCACGTCGTCGATTCCGTGCAGGCCGACCTCGTAAATGGGCTGCTTCGTCGCGAATATGACTTCGTCCTCGGTTTTACCGAACGCTCCCAGCTTGCTGAAGAGGTGCGTCAGCGGGTCCTGTTTCGCGACCGACTATGCGTCGCCGCGCGTCCGGACCATCCGCTTTTCTTGGAGAAAGAACTCACGCCTTCTTCGCTGGTGAAGTACCCTTGGGCCTCTCTGCCTACAGGACCGTTCGACGTGGGCTTCGAGAGGATTTTTGAGTCCGCCGGAATCGACTTCCAAGGCGGGATCACAATATGCGTCTCCATAGCGCTGCTGAAAACACTGATGAGTTGCAGCCATCACTTGGGTTTGCTTCCCGGACACGCGATACAGACCGAAATCGCCGATGGACGACTGGCCGTGCTTCCGATCACTATGCCGGAGTTCTCGCGTAGCATTGGAGTCTTCTTTCGCGAAGGCTCTACAATCGACGGAGCAGGTCGTGCCCTGATCGACGAAATTCAGCTATTCGGCTCGCATTACTACAAGACTAAGGGCTGATCGCAGAAGAAAGCAGCCGAATGTTGTCTATGGTTGTGAATATGGGTGTCCTAAATGCTTCTGAGGCGGAGAGCGGATCGAACGATGGCGCCGCCCTGGCGAGGCGGCCTCCAGAACCAGCTTCTTGTCCCTATCGATAGTATTGCGGGAATACGGCATTAACGAGCGATGCTGCGAACGATCTTGGATAGAAGACAAGGAACAGACTAGCGCTGCCGAACAGACGGCGCTCGTTGCCTCGGGCATATAATTTCGAAAGACTTCCGCGCGCGAGCCGACATTCCGGTTGTGACCCGAGATGTACACCGAGCTTTGATCGGGGCGAAGGGCCATACCTTCCGAGCAGGAACGCACCGCAGGCGGCGAACAGCCGTTACCACGATGGCGCTTGTTTCCGGGCCGGGCGGTGTCGTAGAGGTAAGTACAAAGCGTAAGCTGGAGCCGACACGATCGCCCTTGCATCTGCCTTTTGGAGCGCGTGTATGCCGGGTCCTTGATCGGGCGACAGCGAGGTCGGCGTATGAGGTGCGAGCATGGTCAATCACATCCCACCGACGGGGGCACTTCAATCATTTGTCACCACAGCGCGCTGCTTGAGCTTCTCTCGCGCGGCGATCGAGTTGAACGTCACGCAGACTGCAATCAGCCACCGGATGAAGCAGCTCGAGACGATGCTTCGAACGAAGCTATTCGAAAGGACTCGCGATGGCATCCGTCTAACTGAAGAGGGACGGGCATATCTGGAGCTGATCCGTCCGGCCATGTTGGAACTCTCAGCAGCCACTGACCAAGTGGCGGACCGGCGCAATAGTCCGCGTCTACATCTGCTGGGACTTAGCGCATTTCTGACGCGGCGCTTCATGCCGAAGCTCAAGAATTTCCAGGAGCGGCACTCTGAGATCGAACTGCGGATCACGCCGATCAACAACACGGATACGATGAGCCGAAGCGATTTCGACGTCGCCATCTGGTACGGATCGGGAGATTGGCCGGACTTCGAGGTTCACAGACTGGGGCGGACGGAGGTCTTCCCGGTCTGTAGCCCGGATCTCATTCGACTGGGGGGCCTTGGGGTGCCGGAGAAACTGCAGGACTATCCGATCATCCGGTCGTTCTCTCCTCTCGTCATGGACGATTGGCCGATGTGGCTGCAGCAGGCCGGGCTTGGCAAGATGGCCTTCAAGAAAGAGGTTCGTTGCGATGGTTCGCTTCTGGCCATCGAGGCGGCCATGAACGGACTGGGAATCTTCGCGGCGCGATCGGAAATGGTGGAAGCGGACATTGCCGCCGGACGGCTGATCGAGCCCCTCAACGTTCGAGCCAAATCCTCGTCGCGATACTATATGCTCATACCCAACAAGCGTCTTGACAATCCGGCCGTCAAAGCATTCCGCAGCTGGACGCTCGAGTATTTCCTGCATCCCTAGTGTCCCGATTCTGAAATTCGCATGAGTTCGATATCAAGAGCCGAGCGAATCTCAGAATCGAATTACACTAGCAACTTATTGATTTCTAGTGTCGTTTTGATTTTGAAGTTCGCCCGACGCGCGATATCGAAATCCTGCGAACTTCAAAATCACGACACTAGCCCTATCCCGTGTCGCGACGTGCTTAGACAGCCATCGCCGTGACGGCGACGGTGTTTCGGCGCCTGGAGGGGTCTGGCTGGGGAATGGCGGCGAGCAGCGCCCGGGTGTAGGGGTGGCGGGGCGCGCTCCACAGTTGCTCGCCTGTGCCGCTTTCGACAACCTGGCCCTTTTGGAGAACCAGGGCATGGTGTGACATGTACCGGACGATCGAAAGATCGTGGCTGATCAATAGATAGGAAATGCCATCGCGCTCCTGGAGTTCAACCAGCAGATTCAGCACCTGGGCTTGTACTGAGAGGTCAAGAGCACTCACGGGTTCATCACAGATGACGAGTTTTGGCTTCATCACCAACGCTCGCGCGATGGCAATTCTCTGCCGCTGCCCGCCTGAGAACGCCGAGGGGTAGCGCGCGGCCGTGTCCGCGGGCATCCCGACCCGCGCCAGGGCGGATCGCGCACGCTCTCGAGCCTGCTCGAGCGTGAGCGCGCCCCGGACGAGCAAGGGTTCGATAAGGCTGTTTCCGACCGTGCGCGCGGGGTTGAGGGAACTGTACGGGTCTTGAAAGATAACCTGCAGTTGACTCGCCAGTTGGCGGCGCATGGCGAGATCGCGTTTTACGATGTCCTTGCCCTGGAAACGGATCGATCCTGACGAGGGCGCGACGAGTCCAAGCACGGCTTTCCCGATCGAGCTCTTGCCTGAACCCGATTCGCCTACGATCGCGAGCGTCTGCCCCGCGTTCACCTGAAAGCTGACGTTGTCGACCGCTGCGATGTTCGTGCGCCGGCGCGATCGATAGCGGACGACTAGATTCTCCACCTGCAGCAAGGGGGTTGCTTCCGCCTTTTTCATTGCTGCGTACAGGATTGGCATGCTCATTCGATTCCTTCACGCGGAAATGGCGCAGTCCGACAATGACAAGACAGCCAGGAAGCTACCTGCTGCTGCATTGGATCCTCCGGTCGCGTCCACCTGGTCTAAGGTCCGTTGACATTCACCTCAACGCCATTGCGCATGAAGCGAGATTGATCATAGCGGCAAAGCTTTGGTCGGTTTTGTCGTATCGGGTAGCGATCCTGCGGAAGTTCTTGAGGTCACAGAAGAAGTTTTCGACGAGATGACGCCAACGGTAGATGGCAAAATCGCAAGGGATGCGACGGCTGCGGTCAGCCTTTGGCGGGATCACGGCAAGGGCTCCGCGTTCGTCAAGTTTGTGACGAAGCCAATCGCTGTCGAAACCCTTGTCGCCGATCAGTGCCCCGATCGCCACGCCCTCGAGCAAGGGCTCGGCGCCAATGCTGTCGTGGCGTTGGCCGGGCAGGAGAACGAAGCGCGCCAGGTTACCCAGCGCGTCGACCAGCGCGACGATTTTGGTGGTCAGGCCGCCACGCGAACGCCCGATCGCCTGATTTTGAGTCCCCCTTTTGCGCCCGTCCCGTGTTGGTGGACGCGGACGATGGTGCCGTCGATCAGGGCATATTCGAAGTCCGGGTCGCCAGATAGAATCTGGAAAAGCCGTTCGAAGACGCCGTTCAGCGCCCATCGGCGGAACCGCTTGAAGACCGAGTTCCAGTTGCCGAACACCGCCGGCACGTCCCGCCAAGGAGCGCCCACGCGCGCAACCCACAGCACGCCCTCCAAGAACATGCGATTGTCCTCCCCGGATCGCCCCGGGTCGCCGATTTTGCCGGGCAGATGTGGCGCGATGCGTTCCCACTGTTCGTCACTCAGTCTCAGACGATCCATGGCTTCCTCCATTTTGGAAGCCATGAATCAGCGCTACCTTGCGCGGGGCATTCCGCCCCTCACGAATGTCAACAGGCCTTAATAGACCTGCCTTGTCGTGGGCAATAGAAGCCCACCCTATGAAATTGCTTCACGGGTGAGATAGGATCTCTTCATCTTCCGAGCATTCCTGCTCGCCCCGGATTGCTGGCCGCGGTAACGGAAGGCATCCCAGATGCAGGGCACCCTCCGGTCTCCACTCCGCTATCGAAATAATGCAGAAGCGCAATAAAGCGAAACCGTATCTGTTTACAAATGTGACCGAGTCACATCGTAAAAAACCATAATGTACAAAACGGAAATATGATAACAGTCCATGCAAGTATATTTATCCATTAGAAGAGCTCATATTAGGTATGAGCTAATTTCATGGCCAACAAATCCCGCTTATTTGGATTATTTGTTGACCATCGCCCTGAAACAGGGCTAGCTAATTTGCGACAGCGCGATGATGGAGCGCAAAAGGTTGAGTCCGTCGGAGCGATACGGCAGCCGGTGGAACTCGGCAGGCTCCGATCGAGACTGATTTGGGGGGGAGATTTGCCGAAACCGCAGTGCCATTCGTCCGCGGCAGCCGGACGCTCCCGACATTGGTGTGCTCTGAAGCCTAGGTGATCCCTTTGATTTCCGTAGTCGCGCGCCGATTGATTGTGGCGGTCCCAACACTTTTTTTCATGTCGATCCTGACGTTCGCGCTGGTTTCCTTCGTGCCAGGTGACGCGGCTGTTTCGATTCTGGGCGAGCATGCGACAGCCGAGCAGATCGAACGGTTGCGCGACCAGATGCGGTTGAATGATCCGCTTCCGGTTCAATACTGGTCGTGGTTGTCGACACTGGCGCGCGGCAGCCTCGGCACGTCCGTGTTGAATGGGGAAGCCGTCACGTCGATTCTGAATGCACGGCTTCCGGTCACGCTGATGCTGGTGTTCGGCACCATCGTCGTCTCCACCCTGCTTGGAGTAGGGATGGGCGCCTACAGCGCGCTTCGAGGCGGCTTTCAGGGTCGCGTGGTCGACATTCTCAGCTTCTTCGGCAGCGCGTTCCCGACGTTCTGGATTGCACTGCTTCTGGTCGTCATTTTCGCCGCGGAGCTCCGGCTTCTGCCGCCGAACGGCTACGTGTCTCCGGATACTTCGCTGCTCGGCTGGGCGGCGTCACTGGTCCTGCCCATCGCCGCTCTGTCGATCCATGGATTGACCAGCAAAGCAGCCCAAAGCCGCGACCAGATCAAGGACGTTCTGGGCCGCGACTTTGTTCGCGTGCAGGTCGCCAATGGTTTTTCGCGACGTTCCATTTTTCTGAAGCATGTCATGCGGAGCGCCGCGCCAGTCATAGCGACGACCGTGGGGCTCGTGTTCGTGGGCCTTCTGTCGGGCGCGGTTGTCATTGAGGTCGTGTTCGCGCTTCCCGGAATGGGCCAGGCGGTCGTGTATGCGACGATGAACAATGACATCCCGGTGATACAGGGAGCGGTTGTCTATTTCACCGTGATCGTTCTAGCGGTGAACCTTGCCATCGATCTGATCTACGCTTGGATAGATCCTCGGGTGCGGCTGTCATGACCCGTGCCGTGCCAGAGCCGCCCCACAACAACGAGATGACCCCTGAGGAAACCGCGGTCGCGGCGGAGCCAAGCCTATTGCGGAGCATCGTCGGAAATCCTTTGGGCCTCGTCTCGCTGCTTTGGCTTGTCGCCGTGTTGTTGCTGGCGATCCTTGCCCCTTTGATGGCGCCCTATTCGCCGACGAAGATGGACTTCATCAACATGTTCGGCGGCCCGACCTGGTCGCATCCGTTTGGCACGGACCAACTGGGAAGGGATATCCTCACGCGGTTGATTTTCGGCGCGTGGCCGAGCGTGCAGGCTGTTCTCGTGGCGACCGCCGTCTACGTGGCTGTGGGCCTGCCCCTTGGATTGGCGGCCGGCTACTATGGCGGGCTTGCCGATCTCGTCGTCAGCCGATTCAGTGAAATGCTCCAAACGTTGCCCGGGCTGATCCTGCTCCTGGTCGTGCTCGCCGTTTTCGGGAACAATATGCCGCTCGCCATGCTGGCGCTTGGTCTGCTGGCGGCGCCGTCGCTGATTCGCGTGACCCGAGCCGTCACCTTGTCCGTCCGCGAAGAGCTGTTCATCTCGGCCGCCAAGGTGTTCGGGCTGTCGGACCTGAGTATTCTCGTTCGGCACATCCTGCCGCGGATCAGAAGCGCGACCATCGTCCAAACGGCTTTGTTCTCGGGCGCTGCCTTGATGGTTCAAAGCAGCCTGGCCTTCCTGGGATTCGGGCCGCAGCCTCCGAACCCGACTTGGGGCGGAATGATCGGCGAAGCTTCCCGGGTCGTGCTGAGCGAGCCTTGGCAGATCGTTCCGGCCGGACTTGTAATTGGCATTACGGTCATGGCGCTTGGGCTGATCGGCAATGCCGTGCGGGACGCCGTTTCGGAGGCATGGTCGAGTTCATACGCAACGCTGCTGCAGCGGACGAAAGGCCGGCCTAAGACGCCCCGACAGGCCGGTCAGGAACGAACGGACGCGTTGATCAAGGTGCGCGATCTCACGGTGTCCATCGCGAGAACCCGCATCCCGATCGTGCGGTCCGTGGACTTCGAGATTGCCCCGGGCGAAGCGGTCGGAGTTGTCGGCGAGAGCGGCTGCGGCAAGAGCTTGATGTCGCTCGGGCTGATCGGAGTGTTGCCGCCGGGGGCAGCGCTATCGGGTGGCGCCGTCTACCTCGATGGCAGCGATCTGAGCGCGATGTCATCGGATGAGCTTGACCGCGTCAGGGGTCGTCGCATCGGCTACGTGTCGCAGGATCCCGCCCTCGCGCTGGACCCGATGTTTACCGTCGGCAGCCAACTGCGCGAGGCAGTGCGTCGCCACTGCGGCGGTACGCGGAAACAGAACGAAGCCCGCTCCCTGAAGCTGCTCAGCCTCGTGCACCTGGCCGAGCCCGAGGCTGTCGCGCGCCGCTATCCGCACGAACTGTCGGGCGGCATGGCGCAACGCGTTTGCATTGCCCTGGCGCTGGCCGGCGATCCCGAATTGCTCATCGCCGATGAACCGACAACGGCGCTGGATGTCACAACACAGGCCGAGATCCTTGCGCTGCTGCGAAAACTGAAGGCGCAGAACCATATGGCCGCGCTGCTGGTCACGCATGACTGGGGCGTGGTGGCGGAGCTCTGCGACCGTGCCCTGGTGATGTACGCCGGTCAGGTCGTTGAGTCTGGGCCCGTGGGGGAATTGTTCGAGAACCCTCAGCATCCCTACACGGCCGCTTTGCTCGCGGCCAATCCCCATATCGCAGTGGAGTACGGCTTGGGCAGCCAGACAACGAGTAGCGGGCGACCTCAGCCTCTGCCGACGATCCCGGGGACCGTGCCTCTCCCCGTTGACTGGTCAGAAGGCTGCACGTTCGCGCCCCGTTGCGGCCACGCGACGCCGTCATGCACGGCCGGCGCCGTTCCGCTGATCGCCGTCGGTCCGCGCCACCACACGCGCTGCCTGCACAACGAAGACGTTCGTCCAATCCATCTTCGCGGTTCGCGGCAAGGCGCGGAAGGGCCGGCTTCCGAGGCGTCCTCGATCCGTTCGAGCGGCATGCCCGCAGCCGTCAACACGCACTGATCGAGCCGGCGGGAAAGAGCAGGAAATGTCAATCGGGAGGAGAGAACAGATGAAGGCGGAAAGTCGCAGATCGAACTTCTTCGAGTGGGTGCGCGCGCCGGCGTGGATGACAGCACTCTTGGCAATTGTCATATCCATCGCCCTAGGGCCGGGCGTTGCGTTCTCGCAGCAACGCGGAAAGCTTCTGACCCTCGCCACCCAGAACAACGTCACAACGCTCGATCCGGGAGGGCTCGGAACTCTGCCGGGATGGGAGTGGCTGATTTCGCTCGCCTATGATCCTCTCATCTGGCTGGAGGCCGATGGATCCTTCACGCCGGCGCTCGCGACGAGCTGGAGCTTCTCCGACGGCAACAAGAAGTTCGCCCTGGAGATCCGGCCGGACGTCAAATTCTCGGATGGAACGCCGCTCGATGGCGCCGCGGTTGCGGCTTCTTTGAACTACGAGTTCAAGAATCCCGCCGCGCGCGCCGCGCTCTATGCTCCCGGCTGGAAAGGCGCGGAAGCAACCGGGCCGACGTCGGTGGTCATTTCATGCGATCCCGCGTGCCCCGTGATGCCCTGGTTGCTGACCCAGTTCGTCGAGATGGGCAGCATCATCAGCCCCACCGGATTGAAAGATCCACAGCAGCTCGGAACAAAAATGTTTGGCGCCGGTCCTTACGTTCTGAACGAGCAGGAGACCATGAGCGGAGACCGTTACGTCTTCGATGTCAACGCGAACTACTGGAACCCGTCATCGATCCACTACGATCGGGTGGTTTTGCGGGTCATCCCGGACAATACGGCACGTCTGGCCGCTCTGGAAACCGGCCAGGTGGATCTGATCGACCGCATAACGCTGCAGGAGGCCAGCGCCATTCCAGGCCAGCTTGCTCTGCATGGAGGACCTGAGAACTATAGCGGCCTAGTGATCCACGATATCGTTGGCCAGTTCACCGAAGGCGACAAGGAAGGACGGACCTATTCCAAGCCGCTTTCCAATATCCTCGTGCGCCAAGCCCTGAACTATGCTGTTGACCGTGAGACCTTGGCCAAGGCCCTCGGTCGTGGTTTCGGCAAACCCATGGGCGTCATGGCGGTTCCTGGAACAACCGCATATGACCCGGCGATCGACACGCACTATCCGTATGATCCGGAGAAGGCGAAGGCGCTGCTCACGGAAGCGGGCTACCCGGACGGCTTCACGTTGGACATGACGGTAGCCGCCTTTGGCCCCGAGGTCGAAGACTGGGCCCAGGCCACGGCGCAGTATTGGGAGGCCGTTGGCATCAAGGTCAACTTGAATGCCGCCCGAACGACATCGGTCTGGATCCAGCAGGCGCAGCTCGCCCCCTCCATCTTTGTGCAGTGGGGCGGAGGAACGCCATTCGGTGCGACGGTCTATTACTGGTTCAATAAGGGAACGACCTACAGCCAGTGGCACGTCGATCCCGAATTGGAGAAGATGGTCACGGAAGCGGCGGCTGCGCCCGTCGAAGAACAGGCCGTATTGCACAAGGCGATGGCCAAGCGGGCCGTGGAGCAGGGTTATTGGGTGGCGATTGCGCGCTATCCGGAATTCTTTGCGTACAATCCGGCCAAGATCAAACTGAACATGGAACAGAACCAATTCGCTGGCCGACCCATCGCGCCACGGATTACGCCAGTTCAATGATCCCGCGATGCGGGAGGACAGTCTCCGTCAAGGCGGAGACCGTCCTCCCGCTGGCAGGATGTTTGTAGACTGCATTTCTCGATTACCAGATGGGTCGGAAGGTTGTGTAGAATGGCAATGACCGCCGCTGATTTTGCAGCGATCCACCAACTGCAAGCCCGCTATTGTCACGTCGTCGACTTCGGTGACTATGACGGCATAGCGGCCTGCTTCGCTCCCAACGGCTCATATGCCGTTGCGTCCGAGCCGAACCACCCCGCCAACCGCCAGGGGCAGGACATGCGGAAATCCCCTAACGTAGGGGCCTCCAAGGGGCATGGCAGGCATATGGTACTGGGTTCCCTGATCGGTGGCGATGGCGCTACGGCCCGTTCGCTGACGCCCTATCTGATGACCCGCGACTTCGGTCTGCCCGCTGGCAGGGGCCGGGCGACGAGCGCAAGTCTGAACGGCATCGGCATCTTCGCCGACGAGCTGAGCAAGTTGGACGGGGACTGGGTTCTGCAGAACCGCCGTTCGATACTGAACCGGGGGCCTGGTATTGTCGCGCGCCTCGGCGAGCCGCTGGAAATTCCCCACGTCGACGCCGGTGGGGCGACGGGCGACCTGTCGGCATTGGATTGCGAGGCGATCAGACAACTCGCGACGCGATGCTGCCTCGCCTTGGACCTCCAGGACGTCGACGGTTTCGCCGAGTGCTTCACCGAGGATGGCGTGTTCGATGAGCTGGTGGACCGAGAGGAGCGGGTCGTCACCCGCGGCCGCGCCGACTTGCGTAACTATGCGGCCTCCGTCTCCCAGCTCGGCTGCGAGGGATATGTTCGCCACAACCCAATTAGCTCGCTAATCCAGGGCGATGGGACACGGGGCCTCGTATCCTCATACGCACTGGTCACGGTCTGCTGGGAGCGGTCTCAGCCGCGGCAGCCCACGTCCGCTGCATTGGTAACGTCGGGCTTGTTCAGAGATGAGGTCGTAAAAGTCGGATCTCGCTGGCTCTTGGCCAGAAGGTCCTTCCGCAAGGATACAGTTGCGGACGTGCGGAACCTCTTGGGCAAGCCAGTCGTCCTGGCGTCCTTGGCGCCAGACCACGGCGCGCCTGGCCGATCCATCCCGTCGGAGAACATAGGAAATGGTGCGAATGTTGACCGATTCTGACTTTGAAGAAATCCGCCAGCTCTTTGCGAGGTACAGCCATACGCTCGACTTCGGCGACGCGGAAGGGTTCGCTGCGTGCTTCACGGAGGATGGCGCCCTCGACACGAGCTCTCCGGAAGACGGCGTGCTGGGAGTGCATTCCGGGCATGTGGCGCTGCGGAAATTTGTCGGCACGACAGCCGAATATAGCGGTGGAAACGTTCGGCAGTCAGCACTGAACGTCTTGATTGAAGGGGACGAAACAAAGGCCCGGGCCAACTCCTTTGTCTTCATCTCGCGAGCCTACGACGATTTGACGAACGCCTATGGGCGACCGAGCGAGGCAACGCGGGCTTCATTGGAGACGACCGGGATGTTCTTCGACGAACTGGTGAAGGTGGACGGCCGCTGGCGGTTTTCGCTGCGCCAATTCCGCAACGACGGTCTGCCCGACGTGCTCGACCGGGTGCTCAAACCGGTTACCCTCGGCCCGCTTCGATAAGCGAGGTCCGGCCGCCGAATACGCCACTCATCAAGAGCAAGAGTGCGCCACAGGCACCTTTGGTCGCCGGCTCGTGGCGTCGGATAGTCAGGAAGGCTGAAAGATAATGTCCCTGAGCGCTGCCGACTATAACGGGATACAGCAACTGCATGCCCGATATTGCCACACGATCGACTTTGGCGATTTCGACGGCATAGCGTCGTGCTTCGCCCCGGATGGGCAGTTCGAGATGGCCTCGCAGCCAGGTCATCCCGCCAACCGCCGGGGCACGGAAGCGATCCGGCGATCGCCCACGGCCAAGGCGTCCAAGGGACATGGCAGGCACACCACGATCAGCTCCATGATCGACGGAAACGGCGACACGGGAAGATCGGTGTCGCACCTCGTGTTTACCCGCGATTTCGGCCCGCCGGTCGGCAAGGGAAGCACCACGTTTTCCAGCATGGGCGGGACCGGTATCTATGTGGACGATCTTGTCAAGATCGGCGGAAAGTGGGTTTATTCGCACCGCCGCTACCTCGGCGACGGCGGTCCCGACATCGATGCTCTTGTGGGCAAGCCGCTCGCTATCGCTCACGTGGATGTCGGGCCTACGCGGCAGGAGATGACACCTCTCGATTTCGAGGCTATCAGGCAGTTGCTCGTGCGCTGCTGCCATACGCTTGATTTCGAAGACTATGACGGGTTCGCCGATTGCTTCGCCGACGACGGCTCTTTCGACGAGATCGTGGGCCGCTCGGAAGATCCATCATCCCATGTCTCGCTTCGGGGTCGAGGAGCCCTTCGCCGACACGCGGTCGCTGCGGGCGAACTGGGCTACAAAGGTTACCTGCGCCATCACCCGGTCAGCTCCTTAATCGAAGGGGACGGCATGCGCGCCCGGATTTCTTCCTACGGGCTGGTGACTATTTGCTGGAAGCGTTCGCAGCCGCGCTATTTCGAGAGCGCAACGGTTTTGACCACGGGCATCTATCGAGACGAGGCCGTCAAGGTCGAGGGCCGGTGGCTTCTTTCCAGGCGGTCATTTCGCAAGGATACGATGCCGGAAGTGCAGGCTTTGCTCGGAAAGCCGGTCGCAGCCGCTCCGTTCGTGGCTTGAGATCGGCGCACCGAGGAGGCCCAAGGCAATAGCATGGGAATTGGCATGGATCGTCTCGCGGGAAAGGTGGCCATTGTCACCGGCGCAGGCACCGGTATCGGACGCGCAACGGCACGCCTCTACGCAGCGGAAGGCGCAAAGGTGGTGGTCGCCGACATCAGGAGCAGGGATGCGGAAGAAACGGTTGCCCTCATCAGGTCCGCCGCACACGAAGCCGTTTTCGTCAGGACCGATGTGAGCTCGTCGAACCAAGTCCGCGCCCTGGTCGCGCGTACCGAAGAGCTCTATGGCGCCCTTCACGTAATGACAGCGAATGCGGGCATTCTGGGGCGTGGCGCCGGCAAACGCCTTGAAGAGATTTCCGAAGAAGAGATTCAGGAGATCATGGCCATCAATTTCTGGGGCGTGTGCTATTGCCTGAAGCACGCCGTGCCCGCCATCAAGCGAGCCGGGGGCGGTGCGATCACCGTCACGACATCCGTTGCGGCACACTACGGCTTCCCGACGATGCCGGCATATGCCGCGTCAAAACACGCGGTGGTCGGACTGGTCCAGTCGCTCGCCGCCGATGTCGGCCCGACGATACGGGTGAACGCGGTTTCCGCGGGCAGGGTTCTTACCGAAATCAATGCGCATACGTTGGAGGCAAAAGGCCTTGATCCTTCGTCCGACGGCTCTGCGAAGGCTGCAAATGGCCGGGCATGGGATCCCAAGAAAGATCACTTCGTCGCGGAACCCCTGAGGATCGCGCAGGCACATTTGTTCCTGGTCTCCGACGAAGCATCGTTCCTCAATGGCCAGGCGATCATCGCCGACGGCGGACGCACCCTTGTTCCCGCCGCCCCCGCATGGTGGTCTGACTCCGGCTCCAGTCAGGGTGATCGGGAGCGGTGCGTGAAGCCGTGAACGCCGGCCGGGTGCTGGGGGCCGGGCCGACGGACCGGCCGAGACGAAACCGAAGAATTTGGCCTAAACGAACTCGGCCCTTCGGTTTCGTTTGGCGGGCGACAACCGCGTCGGATGGGACTTGGTCGATACACCACATCGACATTCGCTATCCTCCTATGGATCGCCTCCCCAAAAGAGAAAAGGAATGCAGCACATTGGCGCGACACCTTTAGGACCAGCCCAGGAGCGCTTCGATGTCGCCCGGCTTGCGAAGATTTCGACCGCCGCGGCGATAACCGCCGTTGCCCAGCGGGCGGATAGATGTTGACCTCGCCCTCGTCGCTTAAGGGTCCGCTCACAAGCTTGGACTTCCGGCTTCTTTGGTGCGCCATGATTGTCACCAATCTGGGCAGCCTCATCCAGGCTGTCGGGGCGGGCTGGATGATGGCGACGATTTCGCAGTCCGACAGCATGGTCGCGCTTGTCCAGTCGGCGACCGCGCTCCCCGTGGTCCTGTTCTCGATAGCGGCCGGCGCGTTGGCGGACAACTCTGACCGGAAGCGCGTCGTCTTGGCCTCGCAACTCCTGATGTTTTCGGCATCTGTCGCGCTCACCATCCTGGCAGTGACCGATCAAGTCACTCCATGGCTTCTGCTTGCCGCCACATTCTTGATGGGCTTCGGCAACACGCTGAACATGCCCGCTTGGCAGGCCTCCATTTTCGGCCAGCCATGACGGCTGGGCTCAGATACGTGGCTATGTCGCCGGACCTCCTCGTGGTGCTTTTCCGGACTTTCAACTTTGGGCTCGGAGCCGCCGCGATCACGTCTCTTTTGCCGCTGGTCGCTCGCGATCAAGTTCAGGGGGAGCCACGCGCTTCGGTGGCCTGCTTGCCTGCTTCGGCGTCGGCGCCTTGATCGGAGCCTCCGTCAGCCTCCGTTTGCGGGATGCGTTCAGCCCCGAAGCGATCACCCGCTGTGCCTTTCTCGTGTTCGCATGCTGTGCCGGCCTCATTGCATCGAACCGTGAAGCCTGGGTTGCCTATCTGTGTCTTGTCCCGGCCGGGGCGTGCTCGTCCATCGCTCTGTCGCTGCTCAACGTGGCGATGCAATTGCGCACGCCAAGGTGGGTCACCGGGCGTGCTGTCTCGATCTATCAGACGGCGAATTTCGGCGGCATGACCGTGGGCGGCTGGGCCTGGGGGGAGATCGCTGAAGCTCATGGGGTCGCGAATGCGGTGGGCGCTTCGGCAATTGTCATGCTGTGCGGTGCTGCTATCGGCCTGCGCTTTCCCTTGCCTTCACTCGGTGCGGTCGATCTCGATTCGGTAAGCGCATCCGTTGAGCAACCTTCACAGCTTGATGAGAGCTCAAGCAGCCGTCCGATTCGGATCATGGTCGAATATGAAATCGCGGAACGCGACGTTGTGGCATTTTTGGGATTGATGGCGAAGCAGCGTCGGAATCGCATTCGTGATAGCGCACGGGATTGGACGCTCCTGAGGGATTTGGGGGATCGGGCCCTCTGGACTGAGTGCTACCAAGTTTCGAGTTGGGTTGAATATTTGCGTCTGAATGAACGCCTGACTTTGGCCGACTTTGAACTTACCGAGCGGCTGGTCGAACTGCATAGAAAACCTCAACGACCGCGCATTCGCCTAAACGTAGAGTGGAAAAAATACTAGTGTCCCGATTCTGAAATTCGCATGAGTTCGATATCAGCCGCCGAGCGAATTTCAGAATCGAAGGATACCGGCAACTCCTTGATTTCTAGGGTCGTTTTGATCCCGGAGTTCGCTCCGAGCTCGATATCGAAATGAGGCGAACTTCGAAATCACGACACTCGAGCCTGTCGGGAACCATCTGGAACTGGTGACTGCTGCGCAGGCGTAGATCATCGAAGCAACATGGTGGCTCCGTCGGCATATACCGCATCGCAGCCGGCCCGGAATCCGGGCTTGCCTAGCACGTAAGGGCTGTAAATCGTATGCTGTGACAAGACGTCGGATCGAGGATCAGCGGACGTGGACGAGCACGGCTTGGCCGAGATCGCACAACGGTATGTTCGGTTTGCCGATACAGAGGCGCACGGTCGCTCGCCGCTCTACGAGGAGTTGGCTCGTGCGGCCGCTGCGGACCGGGAAATACTCGGCTTCCTGTCGACCTTGCCGGATATGAAGCGGCAACCGAACCTTCTGCTCGCAGCAGTGCGTCACCTGTTCGGTACGCCGACAGGGTGGACCGAGTTTCGCGAAGTGCTTCTGTCGTATCCGGATGCCGTCCGCTCGCTCATGCTCGAGCGTTCGACCCAAACCAACGAGCCGGGACGGTGCGCCACGTTGCTCCCGGTTCTGGCGCGGTTGCCGCAACCACTGGCCCTCCTCGAGGTCGGGACGTCCGCAGGGCTCTGCCTCATGCCCGACCTCTACGGCTACGACTACGGGCGCGCGGTGATCCGCGCACCCGCGACGCCTTCGGAATCGCCCGTCTTTCGATGCTCCGCCAGCGAGACGACCCCGTTGCCGACCGCCGCGCCGCAAGTCGTCTGGCGAGCGGGACTGGACCTGAGCCCGATCGACGCAGCGGACCCCACGCAGGTCGCATGGCTCGAGACGCTGGTCTGGCCGGAACAGACGGCGCGGCTCGCCAATTTGCGGGCGGCCATAAGGATCGCTGCCACGGTCAAGCCCCGGATCGTCAAGGGCGACCTGCGTGGGAGCGACTTCGCGCGGCTCTGCGGCGAAGCTCCAAAGGAAGCCACCCTCGTCGTCTTTCACACAGCCGTTCTTGATTATGTCTCCAAGCCTGCCGACAGAGAGACGTTTGCGTTGCTGGTGACGCGTCTCGCTCCTTACTGGGTATTGAACGAGTTTCCGCGCGGATTCCCGTCCATCGCCGCGCGCGTCGGAACAAACTGGCCGCAAGGGCGCTTCCTCCTGTCCGTGAACGGCTCCCCCGTCGCCTGGACTGACCCGCATGGCGCCTCGCTTGAATGGATCGCGGACGAGTCCTAGAGCATGATCCCGAAAAGTTGCAGACTTTTCGGACAAGATCATGCGCCAGAACAAAGAGTTAGAGCAGGATGAATGACTCCGCTCCAATTCATCTTGCTCTAGGCGGTCAACAATGACAAGGCCCCCAAATCGCTCGTTCAAGGTCGGCGGTGGGCGGGGTGCGCAACCTTTGTGATCGCGCGACGAGGTCTGAAATGGAGACACCTACGTGTTGGAAGCCTCAACGCGTGCAACCAGTGGGGAGGACATAGAACCAACGTCCGATGTGCCAGCACTTCACATAGAAGATGATCCTTTCCGCTTCCTACCGATGGCGTCATGAAGACCGAACTGCACGACCATGTCCGCGGTAGTCAGATAAAGGCGGACTCCAGGGAGTTCGTGAAAGAAAATCGGATCGCGCCGAGTGGAGACACATCCGCTATGCTATGCACCCGCTTTGGGAGAGCCGGAGCGGTTGCAACCGCCGCCGGTTGTCGCGCCGGCACTTTCTCCACGGCTCTTCGAACCTACGAATTGTCCGCGACGTCGGTCTCGAAAATGAACTGGCTCGCTCCACCATCCGCGCCCTGAACGACACGGCCGATGGACGGCACCGCGAAATGGGTGCCGGCTAGGTAGGCGCCCGGCCTGCTCGCAAGCTTGACGAGCTTCCGCCGACTTTGGGTGGCGGTGCTCCGGCTGAAGTCGATACTGGTGGACCATTCCGTGTGCGCCAGCTGGCATGGGTGATGGATGCTGTCTCCGGTGACATAGAGATAGCCCGCGGCGGTCTGTACACAGACGCTGACGTGCCCCGGCGTATGGCCGGGTGTCGGCACAAGCGAAACCCCGTCGCCCAGATCGGCCGCGTCGTCGACCAAGACCGCCATGTCCGCGTCGAAGATGGGCTGGACCGAATCCTTGAAGGCAAGATTGTTTGCCCGCCCTCCTGCTTCCGGACCGGTAATCCAATACTGAAATTCGGTCCTCGAGAAGTAGTGCTTCGCGTTTGGGAAAGTCGGCACCCATCGCCCTTCGTGCAAGGTCGTATTCCAGCCAACGTGATCCATATGCATATGCGTGCAAAGCACGTCGGTCACGTCTTCCAAGGAGAAGCCAGTCTTCCGAAAATTGTCGAGGAACTGCGTTTGCAGATCGTTCCATCCGGGCTTGTCGATTGCGCGAGGCTTATCGTTGCCGATGCAGGTATCGATGATGAACACCCGGTCGCGGATGTTGAAGACGAAGCTTTGAACGATCGACCTGAAAGACCCGTCATCCGCGACATACCGTGGGAAAAGCCACCCGATTTTGGCGACTTCCTCCGGCGTAGCGACGTGGGCGAGCACGCCTTGAACATCGGAACCGATTTCCAATTCGACGACCTGGAAGATGTCCATCCCGAGAATATTACTTTTAATGACTTCCATTGCGCCCTCTTAAATGGCGTTTCCGTCAATGGACCGTACACAGCCGTTGTCGCGTGGCTTGGAATCGCCCTGAGAATCGCGCAGCCCCAGATCGCGGATACGACAAACGCCGATGCATAACCGAGCTAAGACTCCTTGCAAGCCAAAATGCAATATGATGAGATTCTTGAAGGCAATGGGAATGGGGTTCGCAACCGCACAGGCATTTGCCGAATCGGGGCTGCGGTCACGTTGCTCGACATAATGATGACGCGCTGCAAGTAGCCGCTTCCGAGTTGAGCGAGGCTGGTCGTAAGGTCCTTGCGATCCGGTGCGACGTGTCGGATGGGCGTGCCGTCGCGGAGGCGGTCGCCATGACCGTATCGGCTTTCGGGAGGCGTTATCGGCTTTCTCCCATTATGCAAGATCTCGTGGCTGCGCCGGCAAGCGGCCGCCGCCATCGGATTGAACGGCGACCACCGGATCGAGTCATCGTTGCTAAGTTCGAACGACTTGTGCGACCGCGCTCATCATGACCGGCGTGCCCGAGAAGCAGCAACGGTTCGGGATCGGGTGTGCCCTTACGCCATCAGGACGCTTCTCATCGGATCGTGGCTGCGAACGTCATCGCGGTTAGATCGGTGCTAGCCCGACCGCATGGCGCGCACCCAAATCGGCAAGAAATCTTGCCATTTGACGAAACATCAACGGGAAGGTTAGGCTCGACTTACTGGGTCAGCGGAGGAGAGCTGCTCCAGTTAGGCAGTGCTTGCACAATTTTGATCCGAGATCGGCTGGCCGATCCAACATTTCGGGAGGATGCATGGACTTCTCGTTGGGAATGCTCGTTCGTGGAATAGCGGCAGCTTCGCTGGCCTGCGCGGTCTCGCTGACTGCAGCACAGCCGGGTCAGGCTCAGGACAAGAAACCTCTCATCGGGGTCTCGATGAGCAGGCAGGAGGAGCAGCGTTGGGTGTTCGATCGCGCGGCTATGGAGGCCGAAGCCGCGAAGCTCGGCGCCGATATCGTGTTCCTCTACGCGAACAACGATCAGACCAAGCAGGCCGCGCAGGTCGAGAGCCTCATCGCGCAGCAGCCTGACGTCATCATGCTCAATCCCGTCGATCGCGAGGCCGCCGGCAGCATCGTGAACGCGGTGCGCGATGCCGGCATCCCCATCATCGATTACGAGGGCGGGATCACCACCGCCAAGCCAGATTACTACGTCACCCGTGACAATTACGAGGCTGGCACGCTGCAGATGACCGAGGCGGCAAAATTCGCGCCTAAGGGAAACTACGCTTTCGTCAACGGCAATCCCACCTGGGGCGGCTGGAAGCCGACCGTGAACGCCTATAAAGACAAGCTGGCGACCATGAAAGATGTGAAAGTCGTGTTCGACCAGAACGGCGATTGGGATCCGGCCAAGGCCCAGACCAAGGCCGAGAACGCTCTTTCGGCCAATTCGGACAAGATAGACGCGTTTATTGTCATGAATGACGGGATGGCCACAGGTGTTGTCGCGGCGCTGAGAGCACGCGATCTGCTAGGCAAAGTCTATGTGAGCGGCGTCGATGGCGAAACCAGTGCGCTCAACCGGATCGCCAAGGGCGAGCAGACCATGACGATCTACACGGACCTTGTCGAGGAGGGTTCTTCCGCCGTCCGAGCGGCAGTAGCGTTTGCGAAAGGCGAAAAGCCGGTCGTCGACAAGATGGTGGACAACGGAGCTGGCGAGGTGCCAACCCGTGTGGTGCCGCTGATCGCAGTAACGAAAGCCAATCTCTGCGATGCCATCAAAGTCATGCCGCAAGGGTGGACGACCGTCGAAGCGGTCTTCGAGGATGCCAATGCCTGCAAGTGACGGCATGGTGAAATTTGAAATTTCGATTGCGGGCACCTGACGCTAGGTACTGCGGCCGATCAGCATCGACTGCTCGGCCGCTACCCGAACGTGGCGGCAAGCTGATCATCTTGAACGCGCGGCCGCAAGCTTCGCATGTGAATGAATGACTCGGGAAGGTGCATCTTCATCGAGGCGGATTCCCGCCAGCATGCGACTCTAGTGTCCCGGTTCTGAAATTCGCATGAGTTCGATATCAAGGGCCGAGCGAATTTCGGAATCGAAGGACACTAGCAACTTATTGATTTCTAGTGTCGTTTTGATTTTGAAGTTCGCCCGACGCGCGATATCGAAATCCTGCGAACTTCAAAATCACGACACTAGGTACGGTGGCGCAGCGCCTCGACCAATGCGACGAAGGCCGGCGAGGCTTGGCGCCGACTCGGATAGTAGAGATAGTAGCCGTCCCAGTATGGACACCACTCGTCGAGGACGCGCGTTAGTCTCCCTTTTTTGATGTGAGGAAGCGCGATCTCCTCCGGCACGTAGGCAACGCCAAGACCGGCAAGCGCCGCGTCAAGAGCGTAAAAAATGTTGTTGAGGGCGAGCTGGCCGTCCACGCGTATCCTGATCTCGCGCCCATTCTCTTCGAATTCCCAGGCCCAAAGCCCTCCGGATGTCGGAAAGCGATAATTGATGCAGACATGTTGCATAAGGTCATGCGGAGTGGTCGGTTCGGGGTGTTCCGCGAAGTAGCCTTTTGTGCCCACAACGGCATAACGGAAATCAGGCCCGATGCGAGCCGAGATCATGTCTTTGGCAAGCTGCTCGCCCATGCGGACGCCCGCGTCATAACGCTCCGTGACAATGTCCGTAAGGCCATTGTCGAGCATGAGCTCCACCTTGATGTCCGGATAGTTTGGAAGAAACTTCTGCAGCTTGGGCCACAGGACGCTGCTGATCGCAAGGTCGGACGCCGTGATTCGAATGGTTCCTGCGGGTTTCTCTCTCAGTTCGTTCAGCGCATCGACCTGTGCCTCTATCTCATCGAAATGCGGCCCGATGCCCGCGAGCAGCCGTTCGCCGGCCTCCGTCGGGGAGACCGCACGTGTGGTGCGGGTAAGTAGCCGGACGCCTAGCCGCGCCTCCAACTGGCGGACAGTGTGGCTCAAGGCCGATTGCGAGACGCCCATCTTGGCAGCCGCTCTCGTAAAACTGCACTCTCGGGCCACAGCCAAAAAGGCCACGAGGTCGTTGATGTTCTCGCGTGCCACTCATGAATCCTTCTCATATTGGCATGCAGATTATAGCTGGTGGTGAAAGACGAAGACACTGGCTACCTTTTGTTTGCCGGTAACGCGCACATCACAAGGAGATGATACAAGTGGCGGCCGCCGGCCGGGAACGGGAGGGCTGGCGCTGGAAAGGATGACAGAATGGCACGAGACAAACGAGCACGCGTCAGCGCCTTGGCGGCTGGGATCGTCATGAGCGCAATGGCGGCGTCGACCGGAGCAGCGTCTGCCGCCGACGGGCAGCGGATTCGCATCCGGATGGGAGATCAGGCGGTGACGGCCACCCTCAATGACAGCGCCGCTGCCCGTGATTTCGTCGCCATGCTTCCTCTGTCGCTCCACATGAGTGATTGGCTGCGGCGGGAAAAAGTTGCCCGGCTCCCTGCGCAACTTTCGCAGCAGTCGCGCGGAGTGCCGACCTACGAAGCCGGCGATCTCGGATATTGGCGGCCCAGCAACAACTTCGTTATTTACTACCTGCAGGACGGCGAGCGGCTTCCTTCGCCTGGCATCGTCCCACTCGGCAAGATCGATTCCGGTTTCGATATCTTCAACGTGCCCGGCGAAATCGACGTCACCGTCGAATTGGCCGACTGATCATCTTCCCTTGAGAATGCGCGCTTGGCCATCAGACCTCGCTAGTGTCCCGATTCTGAAATTCGCATGAGTTCGATATTAGCCGCCGCGCGAATTTCAAAATCGAAGGACACTGGCAACTCCTTGATTTATTGTGTCGTTTTGATTTCGAAGCTCGCTCGGAACTCGATGTCGAAATGAAGCGAACTTCGAAATCACGACACTAGCCGGTCGCGGCCATGATCAAGATATGCGCAGCCCGCCGTGTGAGGTCAGGCGGAAACACGGACTTAAAATCGCTTTCGGTCGACTGCAGCATTACTAGGCGCGACGTCGCTACCGGATACCTGCTCGCCAGGACCTTGATCGCAAGACAATTCTTCAAAGCACGTCGCGATTAATCTGCCTCATATCCGGCGGCGCTGAAGAACCATGCGCCGCCTTGGTGCGCTGACGCGAGCGATGCTGCTGCAAGCGGCGTCCGATCGGCTCGGCGTGCCGGTCGGCAAACTCACTACCGAGCCAGGCGAGGTTGTCCATGCCCTGCCCATCGATTTCTCGGTATGGCGAAAGTGATCGCCGCAACGGATCAGATCTTACCTGTTCTTTTTGAGCGACGACAAAGGGCTGCACCCGATGCAATGCTCACGCACTTGAGCCTCAGGCATCCGGGC
>Ga0081539_10002920_pt1 | contig 22553 bp, 21 predicted proteins | sample TabmetS4T2R2_FD_71023 | JGI IMG/M metagenome (GOLD analysis project Ga0081539, IMG submission 71023) | Tabebuia heterophylla rhizosphere microbial communities from the University of Puerto Rico - S4T2R2 | ecosystem: Host-associated > Plants > Roots > Rhizosphere ...
GCGCCGGGCGCGACGACCATCTCGTCCCACACCGCGAACGGGTGCGTGCCGGCGACCGCCGCCGCAAGGCCGAGCCCGCCCAGGACGCGGGCGATGTCGCGCCGCAGCTGCTCGAGCTCGGCCACCGCCTGGTCGACGCGCTCGTGCACGCCGGTCGTGAGCTCGACGGCCGCCGAATGCGTCTCGGACGCCACCTTGGGCCGGAGGCGCTCCGGCAGGGCGCCCAGCACCTCCGCGATCGACTGCGAGAGCGCCCCGCTGCGCGGCGTGAGGAGCATCACCTCCTCCTCGATGCCGACCGTGTAGGCAGCGCGCGACCTGTCGGCTCGCCACACCCACCAGGGGTCGGTGGGGTCTAGGCCGCTTCCACCCGCAGGCCGCCCGAAGCGGCGGTCACGAACGCCTCGAGCAGGTCCGCCTGGACCGGCTCGGTCTCCGCGAGACTCTCCGCGTGCCATTGGACGCCGATCATGAACTCCCGTCGTGGATCCTCGATTGCCTCGATGACGCCGTCCGGTGCCCATCCGACCGCGCGCAGTCCATCGCCGAGCCGCTCGACCGCCTGATGGTGGAACGAGTTGACGCTGATGTTCGCGGCGCCGACGACGGCGGCGATCCGGCTACCTCTTGCGAGTCGCACCTCATGCGTGGGGATTCTCCCAGGCTCGTCCTGCCGATGGGGGAGCGCGCCGTCGTACTCGGTGGGAAGGTCCTGGACGAGCGTCCCGCCCCGCGACACGTTCAGCGCCTGCATGCCGCGGCAGATCGCCAGCACGGGCAGGCCGTGGCGCTCGGCGGAGTCGATGAGCGCGAGCTCGAACACGTCGATCTCCCGCTCCGTCGGACCCAGCGCGTCATGCGGCTCGGCGCCGTAGGTGTGCGGATCCAGGTCCGGGCCGCCGGTCAGCAGCAGTCCGTCGAGGCGGCTGACGAGCAGGTCGATCGCATCGCCGTGCAGCGGCGGGAGGATCACGGGCACCGCCCCAGCACGCTCCACGGCACCCGGATAGCCCAGTCCCAGCGCGAGCTCGCGCATCGGGGGCTCGGACTGCGGGCGCTGCCCGGCAGCCACCGGCATCCGCAGTTCGGAGGTCGTGAGGCCGACGAGCGGCCTCGAACGTTGGGGAGTGCGCACGGGCGTATCGCGCATTGTGCAGCTACTTCCGGCCGGAATGCGTTGGACGAACGGCGAAAGACTCCGCCCACGGATTCTCCCGGGTGGCGACTCCGATTCGCTTGACCTGGTCAGGGGTATTGGCGATCCATGAGGGTCCGGGGGGTGGTCACCGCGCTGGTGGCCGGGTTGCTGTTGGCCGTCAGCGCATGTGGTGAGGAAAGCGGGTCCGGCACCGTCTCGCTGAACTTCTGGGCGTACAACGAGCCCGGCGGGACGTTCCGCGGCGCAGCAGACCGCTGCACGCAGGAGTCCGGCGGCCGCTACCGCATCAACTTCAACGCGCTGGGCAACGATCCGAACACCCAGCGACAGCAGCTCGTCCGCAGGCTCGCGGCGGGCGACTCGTCCATCGACATCATGAGCATGGACGTCCCGTGGACGGCGGAGTTCGCAGAGGCGGGCTGGATGCTGCCGTTCCCGGAGGACATCGCGCAGCAGGTCCGCCAGGGCACGCTGAAGGGGCCGCTGGACACGGCGACCTACGAGGGCAAGCTCTACGGCGCGCCCGCGAACTCCAACGCGCAGCTGCTCTGGTACCGCAAGGACCTGGTGCCGAATCCGCCACAGACGTGGTCGGAGATGATCGAGATGGCCGAGAAGATGCCGAAGGCCGGTCGCATCGAGACGATGGGCGACGCGTACGAGGGCCTCGTGGTGTGGTTCAACTCGCTGGTCCAGTCGGCCGGCGGGGAGATCCTGTCCGGGCCCGACAAGGTGGCGCTGCAGGACGAGCCCACGCGCAAGGCGCTGGACATCATGGGCGACCTCGGACGCTCGAAGGCGGCCGACCCGTCCTTCCAGGCGCTGCGTGAGGACCAGGCGCGCCTGGCGTTCGAGAGCGGCGACGCCGCGTTCCAGGTCAACTGGCCGTTCATCTACGCGAGCGCGCGCGACAACAAGGCGCCGATCTTCAAGGACATCGCGTGGGCCCCGTGGCCGCGGGTCGACCCGGACAAGCCGTCGCGTGCCCCGATCGGGGGCTTCAACTGGGGCGTGGGAGCAAACACGAACCATCCGCGCGAGGCCTTCGAGGCCGCCGCGTGCATGCGCAACGAGGAGAACCAGCGCGAGATGGCGCTGAAGGGCGGCCTGCCGCCCACGCTCGAGGCGCTGTACGACGACCCGGAGTTCAAGAAGGGCTATCCGTTCGCCGACGAGATCCGGCAGTCGCTGGAGACCGCGGCGGTGCGCCCACGGACACCGGTGTACACGGACGTCTCGCAGGCGATCTTCACGCAGCTGCATCCGCCGGCCTCGGTGCGCGGCTCGGACGTCGAATCGCTGCGCTCGATCATCGAGGAGGCGCTGAAGGGGGAGGCGTTGCTGTGAGCGAGACGACGACATCGCCGGCCGCGACGCCGACGACCCATGAGGCGGCCCGACGCAAGCACGTGAGCGAGCGGGCCCGCGCGGAGCGTCGCCTCGGGCTCACGCTCGTCGCGCCCGCCGCGATCATCATGATCGCGGTCACCGGCTATCCGATCATCTACGCGATCTGGCTGTCGCTGCAGCGGTCGGACCTCCGGTTCCCCGACGAGTCGGAGTTCGTGGGGCTCGGCAACTACATCACGGTGCTCTCGTCGAGCTTGTGGTGGTCGGACCTCGGGCGGACGGTGCTCATCACCGTCGTGTCCGTGGCCATCGAGCTCGTGCTCGGCATGCTGCTCGCGCTCGTCATGCACCGGGCGCTCGTGGGACGCGGCCTCGTCCGCACGGCGTCGCTGATCCCGTACGGCATCGTCACCGTCGTCGCCGCGTTCGCGTGGCGGCTCGCGTTCTCGAAGGCCGACGGCGGGTTCGTCCCGGCGCTGTTCGGCTGGGAGACCGATCCGCTCACGCAGACGTGGCCGACGATCGGCATCGCGATCCTCGCCGAGGTCTGGAAGACGACGCCGTTCATGGCGCTGCTGCTGCTGGCGGGGCTCTCACTGGTGCCCGACGAGCTGCACGAGGCTGCGCGGGTGGACGGCGCGAGCACGTGGCAGCGCTTCTGGCGGATCACGATCCCGCTCATGCGGATCCCGATCCTCGTGGCGCTGCTGTTCCGCACGCTCGACGCGTTCCGGATCTTCGACTCGATCTACATCCTGTCGAACACCGGCCAGAACCGAGATGTCGAGACGGTGTCGATCCTCGGCTACAACCAGCTGCTCAACCAGCTGAACCTGGGCCTCGGGTCCGCGATCTCGGTGCTCATCTTCATCTGCGTGGCCCTCATAGCCCTCGTGTTCATCAAGGGCTTCGGGCTGCAGACGACGCAGGAGAGGGGCTGACATGAACCGTCGTGTCGGAGGCTGGATCGCGGCCGACCTGCTGGTCCTCGTCCTCGCGCTGTTCCCGGTCCTGTGGATCGTCTCGCTGTCACTCAAGACGCCCGCCCAGGTCGGCGACGGCCGCCTGATCCCGTCGGAGTTCTCGCTCGACAACTACGAGGGCATCTTCGATCAGGGCGTGTTCACCGACGCCCTGCGCAACTCGATCGGCATCGCGCTCATCTCGACGGTCATCGCGGTGACGATCGCGTCGCTGGCCGCGTACGCGATCGCCCGGCTCGAGTTCCCGGGCAAGGCGCTCGTGCTGGCCAGCGCGCTGGCGATCGCGATGTTCCCGCCGATCTCGATCGTCGGCCCGCTGTTCGAGCTGTGGCGCAACATCGGGCTGTTCGACACGTGGCCGGGCCTGATCATCCCGTACATGACCTTCACGCTGCCGCTGGCGATCTACACCCTCAGCGCGTTCTTTCGGGAGATCCCCTGGGAGCTCGAGCAGGCGGCGCAGGTCGACGGGGCGACGCCGTTCCAGGCGTTCCGCAAGGTCATCGTGCCGCTGGCGGCGCCGGGCGTGTTCACGACGATGATCCTCGTGTTCATCTTCGCGTGGAACGACTTCGTGTTCGCCGTGTCGCTGACCTCGACGTCCGCCGCGCAGACGGTGCCGGCGGCGATGTCGCAGTTCCCGGGGGCGTCGCAGTTCCAGGCGCCGACCGGATCGATCGCGGCGGCCGCCGTGGTCGTTACCGTTCCGATCATCATCATGGTGCTCCTGTTCCAGCGGCGGATCGTGGCGGGGCTCACGGCCGGCGCGGTGAAGGGCTAGAGAGGGGGGAGACGTGGCAGCCATCCAGTTCGACGACGTCACGAAGCGCTACGACGACGGCTTCGAGGCCGTCAAGCACATGGACCTCGACATCACCGACGGCGAGTTCATGATCCTCGTCGGGCCCTCGGGATGCGGGAAGTCCACCGCGCTGCGGATGATCGCCGGCCTCGAGGACATCACCGACGGCGAGCTGCGGATCGGCGACCAGGTCGTCAACGACCGGGCACCGAAGGACCGCGACATCGCGATGGTCTTCCAGAACTACGCCCTGTATCCGCACATGACGGTGCGCGACAACATGGGCTTCGCGTTGAAGATGGCGGGTGAGGACAAGGGCACGATCAACCAGAAGGTCGAGGAGGCCGCGCGCATCCTCGACCTCCAGCAGCACCTGGATCGCAAGCCCGCCAACCTCTCGGGCGGCCAGCGCCAGCGCGTCGCGATGGGCCGCGCGATCGTGCGCAGCCCGAAGGCGTTCCTCATGGACGAGCCGCTGTCCAACCTGGACGCCAAGCTGCGCGTGCAGATGCGCAGCGAAGTGTCACGCATCCAGCAGCGGCTCGGCACCACGACGGTCTACGTCACGCACGATCAGACGGAGGCCATGACGCTCGGCGACCGCGTCGCGGTGATGCGCGCCGGCATCCTGCAGCAGGTCGACACGCCGCGCGAGCTCTACAACCATCCGCGCAACCTGTTCGTCGCCGGCTTCATCGGCTCGCCGGCCATGAACTTCTTCACCGCGACGGTGGAGAACGGGAAGGTCCGGCTGCCGTTCGGCGAGGTCCCGGTCCCCGCGGGCGTGCAGGCCGGCGGCGACGTCATCGCCGGCATCCGGCCTGAGGACTTCGAGGACGCCGGGTTCATCGGCTCCGACGAGGGCCAGTGGCACGCCTTCGATGCGCCGATCGAGCTCGTGGAGTCGATGGGCTCGGAGATCTACGCGCACTTCAAGGTCGAGGCGCCGGCCGCGCAGTCACAGGAGCTGGCCGAGCTGGCGGCCGACTCCGGGATGGCCGACGTGCCCAGCGCCGGCGGCGAGGAGGCGCACGCCGTGGCGCGGCTCGTGCCCGAGAGCGAGGTGCAGGCCGGCGCGAAGGCCCGCCTGGCGCTCGACACGAGCAAGCTGCACCTGTTCGACCCGTCCGACGGGACGAACCTGGCGCAGCGTCGCGGCTGACCGGGTTCCTCCGCAACAACGTCCGCTTGGCGTACGCTCCGTACGCTAAGCGGACGCAATCTCGCTTGACACTCCGCGAAGTGCGTAGATAGCGTCCGGACACCGTACCGTTGTGCGCTCAGCGAACGGCGGGGCGCGCAGGAGAAGACGCGTCTTGGGAGAGAGTTCTTGGAGGAGTGGCTGACCATGCCTGTCATCGTCGGAGCGGTTGACCTCAAGCCGTTCATCGTCTTGGGACTGGCGCTCGGGGGAGTGTTCGCACTCTCCGGCGTCGGCCTCGTCGTGCTGTTCAGGGCGACGGGTGTCGTCAACCTCGCCTACGGGGCGGTCGGCGCCTTCGGGGCCCTGATCACCTGGGAGCTCATCAACAACGCGGGCTGGAACCAGTGGCTCGCGTTCCTCGCCTGCGTGCTGTTCGGCGGGGTCGTCACGCTGGCCTACGGGTACCTGTTCGGCCCGCTTCTCGCGCAGCGCGACCCGCTGGTCAAGGCGACGGCGACCCTCGGCCTCCTGCTGATCCTGCTCGGCCTGTCGTCGTGGATCTGGGGCGACGATGCTCGCTCGATCGTGCTGCCGACGACGTCGGAGAGCTTCAAGATCGGCGAGGTCAACGTGAACTACACGCAGGTGATCGCGCTCGCGCTGTGCCTCGTCGTGACCGCGGGCACCGCCGTCTTCCTGCAGGCGACCAAGCTCGGCACCGCCATGCGCTCCCTCGCCAACGACCGCGAGATCACCGCGATGCTCGGAGTGCCCGTGCGCCGGGTCGAGGCCGCCGCGTGGCTCGGGTCGGGCCTGCTGTCCGGCCTGACCGGCCTGCTGCTGTCCAACCTCGTCGGGCTTGACATGGTGGGCCTGACGTTCCTGGTCATCGCCGCGCTCGCCGCCGCCCTGATCGGCCAGCTCAGATCGCTGCCCGTCACGCTGGTCGCAGGTCTGGCGATCGGCATCGTCCAGGCGTGCGCGACGCCGTACGCCTCGATCGGCGGCTACCGCGCGATGACCCCATTCGTGTTCGCGATCGCCGCCTTGCTGTGGTTCGCCCGCAAGCAGCCGGCACTGGTGAGGGTGTAAGGCATGAGCGTCGCTGAGTCCTCGGGCTCCACAGGCTCGGGCGCGGTCGCGCCCCGCGGGATGCGGACCGGTCCCGACCGCAGGACGATCATCCATGCCGTCGGCATCGCGGTCTTCGTGCTGCTGCTGTTCTTCCTGCTCCCGCAGCTGACAAGCAACTACTGGCTGCAGATCTGCACGCAGGTGGTCGTCTACAGCGTGGTCGCGCTCGGCCTGGCCCTGCTGGTCGGTCGTGTCGGCATGGTGTCGCTGGGCCAGATCGCGCTCCTCGCGATCGGCGGCTGGGTCGCGCTGCGGATCGGCTTCGCCACCGATCTGCCGTTCCCAATCCTGATGCTCGCGGCGGGCGTGATCACCGGCCTCCTCGGCGTCATCGTCGGCCTGCCGGCGCTGCGCCTGAGCGGCCTGTACCTGGCGTTGATCACCCTCATGGCGGCGGCGGCGATCTCGATCGTCTTGCAGCAGACCAACTTCCCCAACGGCGGCTCCGGGTTCCTCGGGTATGACACCGCCGGTGCCGGTACCGCCGCGCTGCGGCGGCCGTCGATCGCCTCGGAGACGGAGAGCTTCTTCCGCTACACGCTCGTCGTGGGTGGGCTCATGTTCCTGCTTGCGTGGCTGCACGTCCGCGGCAAGCCGGGACGGGCGTGGGCGGCGATCCGCCAGAGCCAGCCCGCGGCCCTCGCCGGCGGGGTGAACATCACGCTGTACAAGCTGTGGGCGTTCGCGCTCGCGGCGTTCATGACCGGCGTGATGGGCTGCTTGCTCGCCGCGTCCGGCGGCGGCCTGACGATCCTGCAGTTCCCCACCCAGGAGTCCATCTCGCTGCTCGCGGCGGTCTTCATCGGCGGCGCGTACGGGTTCTCGGGCGCGGTCGTCGCGGGCGTCTTCACCAAGCTCGTGCCCGCATTGCTCGACAACTGGGACCTGCCGCCCGACCTGCTGCTGATCCTGTTCGGCGTCGGCGTGGTGCAGGTGCTGCTCACCGCGCCGCAGGGGCTGGCAGTGCAGTTCCCGAAGGACATGGCGAACCTGGCCAGGCTCATCTCCCGGCCGTTCCTGAAGGGCAGGTCGCGCAAGGCCGAGGAGGCCGCCCGGTGATCGCGATCGACGAGCTGACCGTGCAGTTCGGCGGCGTCAAGCCGCTGGACGCGGTGAGCCTGGAGTTCCCCGTGGGCACCTGCGGGCTCATCGGCCCCAACGGCGCGGGCAAGACGACGTTCTTCAACGTCCTGTCCGGTTTCGTGAAGCCGCTGGCAGGCAAGGTGGTCGCGTTCGACACCGACCTGTTCTCGATGCCGCACTACCGTCGCGCCCGCTGGGGCCTGCGGCGGACCTTCCAGACCGAGCAGGCCATCGAGGAGCTCTCGCTCTACGACAACGTCGCGATGGTGCACGAGCACTGGGGGGAGAGCCGCGGCTCCCGCCGCGAGGACGTCATGGGCGCACTCGGGTTCGTCGGGCTCGACCACCTCGACCCCCGGATGAAGGTCGGCGTGCTCGACGCCCGCGACCGCAGGCTCGTGGAGATTGCCCGGGCGGTCGTCGGCAAGCCGCGCCTGGTGCTGCTGGACGAGCCGGGCGCCGGACTGCCCGACGAGGAGACAGAGCACCTTGCGGGCGTCATCCGCAGGATCCCGGAGCACATGGGCGCGCTCGTGATCCTGGTCGACCACGATATGAGCCTGGTGCAGAACACCTGCTCGGTCACGGCGGTGCTCGACTTCGGGCGGCTCATCGCATCGGGCCCGACGGCCGAGGTGCTGCGCAACGAGCACGTCATCAAGGCGTACCTCGGCACGGAGGAGGAGCTGTGAGCGCGCCGAAGACTGCGTCTTCGGTCGCGATCAGATCGCTGAGCGATCCGATCGCAGGCCTGGAGGTTGGACCATGAGCGTTGTGGACGCTCCCGCCACGACGGCACTGCGGATCGAGGACCTGCATGTCGCCCGCGGCGCGCGCGAAGTGCTCGAGGGCGTGTCGCTCGAGATCCCGCCGGGCGAGGTGACGGCGCTGCTCGGACCCAACGGCGCCGGCAAGTCGTCCCTGGTGCTCGCCATCGGCGGCGCGCTGCGCCCGACGGCGGGCCACGTGTGGCTCGACGACCACGACATGTCGCACCGCAAGCCCGAGAAGATCCGGGCTGCCGGCATCGCCGTGGTCCCGGAGGGACGGCGGCTGCTGCGTGACCTGACGGTCGAGGACAACCTCCGCGTCGCGACGTACACGCTCGACAAGCAGGGCGCGGCGGCCGGCATCGACCACGCGCTGGAGCTTTTCCCGGAGCTGCGAAAGCGCTGGGACCTCCTGGCCGGGCAGCTGTCGGGCGGCGAGCAGCAGATGGTCGTGCTCGCCCAGGCGCTCGTGTCGCGGCCGAAGTTCCTCCTGGTCGACGAGCTGTCCCTGGGCCTCGCGCCGGTCGTCGTCAAGCGGCTTGCGCCGACGCTCACGGAGGTCGCGCAGTCCGGCGTCGGCGTGCTGCTCATCGAGCAGTTCGCGCACGTCGCCCTGGCGGTGTCCAAGAGCGCGTACGTGATCGAGGGCGGGCGCATCCGCTACCACGGCACGGCGGCGGAGCTGCGCGAGCATCCCGAGCTCCTGCAGTCGGCGTACCTCCTGCGCTCCGCGGACGAGGCTGTGATCGAGGAGGTCGAGCACGAGCAGTGAGATGGGATGTGGGGCTCTGCCCCACATCCCGAGCGAGTCCGTCCTGCGACGAAGGAGCGGGACCTACTCGGCGCGGAGGCGCTCCAGCGCCTCCTCGCTCCACTCCTGGGTGCGCATCAGCCGGTAGCGCTCGGCGGTCAGCCGCGCGTAGGCGTCGGCCTCCGTCTCACCGCGGCGGACGAGGCCGGCGTCGCGCAGCAGCTCGACCGCGGGGCGCAGCTCCTCGTGGTACCAGCGCAGCGCGACGCGGTCGCGCTCGAGGAACTGGTGCTCGGCCTGCATGACGCGAAAGCCCCACGCCTCGACGCCCTCGGCCAGCTCCCCGTAGCGCCAGGGGTCGCTGAGGCGCACGTGGTCGCGGACGGCCTGCGGGAGCGGCACCCGCTCCCAGAAGAGGCGCTCGTGGCTCTTGAGCGGCAGGTCGGCGATCCGGATCGACCGGTCACCGCCGATGCGCGTGAGCACCTCGACGACGTGCGCGTCGATGACGTCCTGGCCGTGGGCACGGGCGACCGAGACGCGGTGATGCCCGTCGCGGACGAAGTGCGCGTCGCCGACCCGGTAGACCTCGATGGGCGGGAGCGACTCGCCGCGGCGCCGCGCCAGCGCGATGCGCTCCCATCGCGGGCGCACGCGCTGGGTGGTCGGGCGGAACCGGCGGTCGAAGTCCTTCATCCGGTCCACAGAGCCGACGATGCTGTCGATCGGGATGATCTGGACGCCGAGGTCGCGCTCGCCGACGCGCCCGAGCGCGGCGACCACCTCGTCGAAGGGCAGCACCGCGCCGAGGTCCTCGGGCTGGCGCCTGAGGACGCCCGCGATGCGGGAGAGCACTGCGCCGCGCCGGGCGCGCAGGAAGTCGTCCTGCGCGTCGGCCTGCGGCATCCCGGTGTTCCGCGGAAGCGACACCCCTCCATGATGGGACCTGTGGACCGAGCGTCCAAGTGCCTTTGGTCACGTTCGCCATTGCGTCACCCACCGCAGGCTTATGATCGCCCGCCATGGAAGCCGGCCAGATCATCCCGCCCGGGCCAGCGCCGCAGGTCGGCGACAAGGGCCTGAAGAAGGACGCTCTCGGATTCGTCTCGAGCCTCGTGATCGGCGTCGCGTCGACCGCGCCGGGCTACTCGCTGGCCGCGACGCTCGGCTTCATCGTCGCGATCACGGGCATCGGACTGCAGGCGCCGGCGGTGCTGCTCGTGGCCTTCATCCCGATGCTGCTCATCGCGGCGGCCTACTACTACATGAACCGCGCGGACCCCGACTGCGGGACGACGTTCTCGTGGGTGACGAAGGCCATGGGGCCGTCGCTGGGCTGGCTCGGCGGGTGGGCGATCATCGTCGCCGACATCATCGTCATGGCGAACCTCGCGCAGATCGCGGGGCTGTACTCGTTCCTGCTGTTCGACTGGCAGAGCGCGGCGGACTCCACGGTCGCCGTGACGATCGTCGGGGTGGTCTGGATCGCGGTCATGACCGCGATCACGACGATCGGCATCGAGCTGTCTGCACGCACGCAGGTCGGCCTGCTGGCCGCCGAGATCATCACGCTGGCGCTGTTCGCCGTCGTCGCGCTTGCGAAGGTCTGGTTCGGCGATCCGCCGGCGGCCTCGGTCGATCCGAGTCTCAGCTGGCTCAACCCGTTCGCCATCGACTCCTTCGACGCGCTCGTCTCCGGCGTCCTGCTCGGGGTGTTCATCTACTGGGGCTGGGACAGCACCGTGACCGTCAACGAGGAGAGCAGGGACTCCAGCGAGGGTCCCGGCAAGGCCGCGCTCCTGGCAACGGTGATCCTGCTGCTGATTTACATCGTCGTCTCCTACGCTGCGCAGGCCTACGGAGGCCCGCAGCAGCTGATCGACAACGCCGACGACGTGCTGAGCGTGCTCGGCGAGCAGGTCTTCGGCAGCCCGCTGGACAAGCTCCTGATCATCGCGGTGCTGACCTCCGCGGCGGCATCCACCCAGACGACGATCCTGCCGACGGCGCGCACCTCGCTGTCGATGGCGCGGGCGAAGGCCATGCCGAAGGTGCTCGGCGACGTGCATCCCCGCTACCTGACGCCGCACGTCGCGACGATCCTCATGGGGGTGCTGTCGATCGTCTGGTACGTGGGGCTGACGATCATCAGCGAGAACATCCTGTTCGACTCGCTGGCAGCCCTCGGCCTGATGATCGCCTTCTACTACGGGCTGACCGGGTTCGCCTGCACGATCTACTACCGCCGGGAACTCGGGCGGGACCTCAAGACGCTCGTCCTGGTCGGCGTGGCGCCGCTGCTCGGCGGCCTGATCCTCACGGCGATCTTCGTCAAGTCGATCATCGACCTCGCGGACCCGGGGAACTCCGAGTCGGGCGACTCGTGGCTCGGCCTCGGGCCGCCGCTCGTGATCGCGATCTTCTTCCTGCTCGTGGGCGTCGCGCTCATGCTCTGGTGGCGGACGACCGCCGACGGACGCCGGTTCTTCCGCCTGCGCCCGCAGGTCGTCGACCCGGCGATCGCGTCGGGCGCCAGGCAGGCCTACGTCGATCGGGAGCTGCGCAATGACTGACCCGCGTCCGATCGTCGTCGGCTACGACGGCCGCGCCGGGTCGCAGGCGGCGCTGGCCGAGGCGGCCCGGCTCGTGGAGGAGCTGGGAGCCGCGACGCTCGTCGTCGTTTTCTCCCACGGCGTCACGCCGCTCGGCGGTGAGGTCGCCGACCTCGAGGCGGCGGTGGAGGAGCGCGGTCGGGCCGTGTTGCAGGACGCGGTCGACCGCGTGGGCGACGGCATCCCCGTCGAGACGGAGCTGCGCGGGGAGTCCTCCGCCGACGGCCTCGTCGCGGTGGCCGAGGAGCGAGGAGCCCAGATGATCGTCGTCGGGTCGACGGGCGAGGGCCCGATCCGGGGCATCCTGATCGGCTCGACCTCATACAAGCTCCTGCACCTGAGCACCACGCCGGTGCTCGTCGTCCGCGCCGGCTGATAGCGGGCCTTCCCGCGACGTTCCACGCGGGACCCGCCCCCGTTGGACGGCGCCATGCCCGCTTGCTAGATTCGGCTGCGCATGTCGCTCCGCGCGCTCGACCTGCTTCTTCTTCTCCTCCCCCGTTAGGGGGAGCTGATGCGTGGCGGCCGCTGTAGCCGCAAGCCAACGAAGAAGCAGACGACACGAGCCGAGAAGGAGGAGCAGACATGGAGCAGGTCCAGATCTTCGACACGACCCTGCGGGACGGCGAGCAGTCCCCCGGGATCTCCCTGAACACCGCCGAGAAGCTCGAGATCGCCCACCAGCTGGCGCGGCTGGGCGTCGACGTCATCGAGGCGGGCTTCCCGATCGCCTCTCCCGGGGACTTCGAGGCGGTTCAAGCGATCGCCCGGGAGGTGGAAGGTCCAATCATCGCGGGCCTGGCGCGGGCGAACCCGGGTGACGTCGAACGCGCGTGGGAGGCGGTACGCGACGCGGTACGACCACGCATCCACACGTTCGTGTCGACGTCGGACATCCACATCGTCCACCAGCTGCAGGCGACGCGCGAGGACGTCAAGGGCCTGGCGCGGGCGTCCGTCGCGCAGGCGAAGGAGTACACCGAGGACGTCGAGTTCTCGCCCATGGACGCGACGCGCGCGGACGTGGAGTTCACCGCGGAGGTCATCCAGATCGCGATCGACGAGGGCGCGACCGTCGTGAACATCCCCGACACGGTCGGGTACGCGATGCCGCAGGAGTACGCGGGCTTCCTGACGCGGCTGTACGAGCTGGTCCCCGGCCTGCGCGGCGTCACGCTCTCCGTGCACTGCCACGACGACCTGGGCCTGGCGGTGGCCAACAGCTTCGCGGGCGTGCAGGCGGGCGCTCGGCAGGTGGAGTGCGCGATCAACGGCATCGGGGAGCGGGCGGGCAACGCGTCGCTCGAGGAGATCGTGATGCTGCTGCGCACGCGCGGCGACGCCGTCGGCTTGCACACCGGCGTGCGGACGACCGAGATCGCCCGCACGTCGCGTCTGGTGTCGCGCCTCACCGGCTACCCCGTGCAGCCCAACAAGGCGATCGTCGGTCGCAACGCGTTCGCGCACGAGTCCGGGATCCACCAGGACGGCGTCCTCAAGGAGCGCACGACCTACGAGATCATGGACGCGCGGACCATCGGCCTGGAGGGCAACGACCTCGTGCTGGGCAAGCACTCGGGCCGCCATGCGCTGCGCCAGGCGCTGGAGGAGCTCGGCTATCCCGTCGACGGGCAGGCGCTGCGCATCGCGTTCGACCGCTTCAAGGAGCTTGCCGACAAGAAGAAGCAGGTCACCGCGATGGACCTCGAGGCGCTCGTGACCGACGAGCTGCGCGACGAGATCTCCGGCTACGCGCTGGAGTGGTTCGACGTCGACGCCTCGTCGCGGCGCCCGCCGCACGCCACCGTGTCGGTGACGCTGCCCGACGGCACGAGCGCCACGGGCTCGTTCACCGGCGACGGGCCGGTGGACGCGATCTTCCACGCGATCAACACCGCGACGGGCGTCGACGCGCGGCTGCGCGAGTTCCGCGTGGACGCGGTGACCGGCGGGCAGGACGCGCTCGGCGAGGTGTCCGTCGTCCTGGAGCTCGAGGGCCGCAGCGCCGCCGGGCAGGGCGTGGCGACGGACATCCTCCAGGCGGCAGGCGTCGCGTACACCCGGGCGCTCACGGTCGTGGTGCACCGCCGGCGCACGGATGCGGAGCCGGCGCTGACGGGGGAGCGGGTCGGCTCGGCTCCCTGATCGGCTCGGAGCTCCGCCCGATGCAGTTCGGCGTCACCGTCCCGAACGTCCACGAGACGCTCGCCGAGCCGCGGACGATGACCGCGGTCGCCCGGCATGCCGAGGAAGTCGGGTTCGCCTCCGTGTGGGTCAACGACCACGTCGTCCTACCGCCGGTGCCGTCCGCCGGGGAGGCGGCGTTCGCGGCGCGCTACGGCGAGCAGCACGGGCAGAGCCTCTTCGAGCCGCTCATCACGCTCGCCTACCTCGCGGCGGCCACGGAGCGGATCATGCTCGGCACGTCGGTCTACCTGCTGCCGCTGCGCCACCCGGTGCTGGCGGCGAAGCAGGTCGTCTCGCTCGACGTGCTCTCCGGCGGCCGCGCGATCTTCGGCGTCGGGGTCGGCTGGCTCGAAGCGGAGTTCGAGGCGGTCGACGTGCCGTTCAAGCGGCGCGGCGCGCGCACGGACGAGGCGCTGCGGATGCTGAAGGCCCTCTGCGACGACGCGGACTCCGAGTTCCTCCCCAAGCCGGTCCAGCGTCCGCATCCGCCGATATGGGTCGGAGGACGCAGCGAGGCGGCGATGCGACGGGCCGCACGCCTCGGCGACGCCTGGCATCCCTCGCACCTGACCTGCGACGAGCTTCGACGCTTCATCCCCGAGCTGGGCGTCCACTGCGAGCGGGCCGGCCGCGCGCCGGCGGACGTCGCCGTCACCACCCGCCGGCGCCTCGTGCGCAGCGGTGCGGCTGCGGAGGCCGAGGAGGACAGGGTCCTTCAGGGAGGGCCGGACCGGATCGCGGCGACGGTCGCCGAGCTCGAGGAGGTCGGCCTGAGCCACCTCATCGTCGAGATCCCGGGCGCGAGCGAGCCCGCGCTGCTCGAGAACCTCGACTGGTTCGGGCGGGAGGTGCTTGCCCGCGATGGATGAACTCGACTTCGCGTACGTCGGGCTGGGAGCGCACGAGGAGCTCGTGTACTCGGCGGCCGAGGAGCTCGGGCTCTACGCGGAGGAGGGCGTGCGCGTCGCGGTGCGGGACGCCACGCGCTGGGACGACGACCGCCTGTCCCGCGCGGCGGTAGTCGGGCTCGGACGGACGGTGCTCCTGCGCATGCACACGGGCGTCCCGTGGACGGTGCTCTGCGTGAACACCGATCGCCCGCTCTTCTGGCTCGTCGCGCGGCGCGAGCTCGCCGACGTAACTGAGCTGCGGGGCAGGCGGATCGGCATGCACGCCGCGCTCGCGGCTCCCGGCTGCTTCGCCCGGATCGTCCTGCGCGACCACGGGCTCGACCCGGTCACGGACATCGAGGCGGTGTCCATGCATCCCGGCGACTACTCCGAGCACGTCCGTCTGCTGCGCGGCGGTGACCTCGACGCGGCCGTGGTGGGGAGCACGCTGTCGCCCGAGCAGCTCGTCGCCGAGGAGGGCCTGACGCTGCTGGCCTTCTTCGGCGACGTCTTCCAGATCCCGACCACCGGCGTCGCCGTCGACCCGAGCACGATGCCGCTCGACGCCGACCCGCTCAGGGCCCTCGTGCGCGCCAACGTCCGGGCGCTGCGGGCGCTCCTCGCCGACCCCGGAATGGCCGCAACGCTCCTGCGCCGGCTGCTGCCGACCGTGGACGACGCCGGCGCCCGTGCCTTCTACGACCGCTACGTCGCGCCCTACTTCCGGGCCGACGGCCTGGCGGATCCGGACGTGGTCGGGCGCGCCCTCCCGGCGGTGGGGAGGGAGCTGCGCGCCTCCGGAGGACTCACGGACGTGCACATCCCGCAGTTCGGCGAGGTCTACCGAAACGATCTCACCGCCGAGTGGACGCGCTGAGCCGCTACGCCATCGGCACGGTGGCGGGCAGGGGGTCGACCGTCCAGTCCGGGTGGCCCGGCATCGGCGGCGTCTTCTCGTCGTAGACCCACCGCCGCAGGAACCCGCTCAGGTCGCGGTGGGCGACCTCGGATGCGAGCGCGATGAAGTCGGCCGTGCTCGCGACCCCGTCGCGGTAGCGCGCGGCCCACGCCCGCTGCAGCGCCTCGAACGCCTTCGGCCCGATCTTCTGGCGCAGCGCGTACAGGACGAGCGCACCGCCGTCGTAGACGTTGGGGTTGAACAGTCCCGCGACCGTGCCGTCCCGCGGGAGCCCGACGGGCCCGAACAGGTCGCGGAAGACGTCACCCGCCGCGTAGACCGCGCGGAAGTAGCTCTCGAGGTCCGCGTAGCCCTCGTCGTTGAACCGTCCGGCCGTGTCCTCCGCGAGCTCGCCGTGCTCGGCGGCGTAGACCACCTCGTACCACGTGGCGTGGCCTTCGTTGAGCCACACGTCGCTCCACTCCCACGGCGCGACGCTGTTGCCGAACCACTGGTGCGCGAGCTCGTGGACCATGGTCGGTTCCCACACGCCCTGCGGCAGCGCGAACCAGCCGAGCCCGTAGACCGTCAGCGTCTGCGTCTCGAGGGCGAACGGGATGTCGTCGACGACGAACGAGCCGTACAGCCCGAAGGGGTAGTCGCCGACGCGCTCCTGCAGCCAGGGCAGGTGGGCGAGCACGGTCGAGAGCGGCGGATCGAGCTGGGCGGTGAGCCGGCGAGGCGTGACGTCGCGCACGAGCACGCCGGCGCTCGTGCCTCGCACGGTCACCGCGAAGTCGCCGACCGCGAGCTGGATGAGCTCGGTCGCCATCGGCTCGGGCTGCTCGTAGTTCCAGACGACGCGATCGCCGCTCGCGTCGCGCGACGTCAGCGTCCCGTTGGCCACGGCGGTGACGCCCTCGGGCACGTCGAGATGGAACGTGAAGCTCGCCTTGTCGCGCGGATGGTCGTTGGACGGCAGGAAGAGATGGGCGAAGTTCGGCTGTGCCGCGGTGGCCGATCCGTCGGGCGTGGAGAAGAACGCGGTGGAGGTGGGGTCATCGGGGTTCACGGCAGTCGGCGTGGCCCCGTAGCCGGCGACGACGACGCGGAACGTCGCGCCCTTGGCGATCGGGGACTGCGGCGTGATGACCAAGTCCTCGCCGGACACCGCGACCGCGGCCGGCCGGCCGTTGACGGCCACGGCGCCGTGGCCGTCGCCCGCGAAGTCGAGGTCGAAGCTCGACAGCGCCTGCGTCGCGCGAGCGTCGATCGTCACCGTGCCCGTGACCGGCGTCGACGGCGCGGCGGTGGGGTAGCGCACCGCGACGTCGTAGTGCAGGACGTCGTAGCCGCCGTTGCCCAGCTCGGGGTACAGGCGGTCGCCGATGCCGGCCGCGCCGGGGGACGGCGCTCCGCCTCCGCCCGCCGCTGCGAGCGCCGGGAAGGCGAGGACGAGGGCGGTCGTGAGGACGGCCGCGCGCATGACTCGGGGGAGCAGCATGCGGGCGACCCTCTCACAGCGGCTCGCGCAACAACGCGCCAGTACAAACGTATGCGATAGCGTACGGCGCGCCGATGGCCGCAACGCCCGTCACCGACCTCCCGATCGGCCCCCGCATCCGCGCGCTGCGGGCGCACATGGACCTCAGCCTGCGCGACCTCGCCGAGCGCTCGGGCGTGTCCGCGCCGATGCTCAGCCAGGTCGAGCGGGGCGAGACGAGCCCGACCTTGCAGGTCGCAGCTCGCATCGCCGCGGGGCTCGACCTGCGCCTGAGCCAGCTGCTGCGGCTGGACGAGTCGGGCTCGGTCTCGATCACCCGCACGCACGAGCGTCGCCAGGGCGGCGCGGCCGGCCACGCCTACGAGGTCCTGACCCCGCCCGAGCCCGGCCAGCGCGCGGAGCTGTCGCGCCACGTCCTGGCGCCGGGCGCGGCGACGGGCGGCCCCGGCGACCCGCCGATCCACGAGCCCGGCGCGCGGGAGATCGCGTTCGTCGACGAGGGCGATGTCGTCCTGCTCATCGACGGCGAGCGCCACCCCCTGACGCAGGGCGATTGCGTGACGTTCGACGCCGACCTTCCCCACCACTTCGAGAACCCCGGCGCGCGCGAGGCGGTCCTCCTCGCGGTCGTCGCCGCCGGCCTGCGGAGGAGCTGACACGACCATGACCGAGCCGACCACGCTCTTCGAGAAGATCTGGCAGCGCCACGAGGTGGCGCCGGGCCTGATCTACATCGACCTGCACCTCGTCCACGAGGTCACCAGTCCGCAGGCCTTCGACGGCCTCCGGCTCGCCGGCCGCAAGGTGCGCCGCCCCGATCGCACGCTGGCCACCGCCGACCACAACGTCCCCACGGACGGCACGGCGACGGCGCAGCGCATCAAGGACGAGCTGAGCCGCGTGCAGGTCGAGACGCTCGAGCGCAACTGCGCGGAGTTCGGCATCCCCCTCTTCTCGCTCGGCAGCGAGCACCAGGGGATCGTCCACGTGATCGGGCCCGAGCTGGGCGTGACGCAGCCGGGCATGACGATCGTCTGCGGGGACAGCCACACCGCCACGCACGGCGCGTTCGGCGCGCTCGCGTTCGGCATCGGGACGAGCGAGGTCGAGCACGTGCTCGCGACCCAGTGCCTGGTGCAGCGCAAGCCGAAGTCCATGCGGATCAACTACGTCGGCTCGATGGGCAACGGCGTCACCGCGAAGGACCTGATCCTCGCGACGATCGGGCAGATGGGCGTCGCCGGCGCCACCGGTCACGTCGTCGAGTACGCCGGCGACGTCATCCGCGGCCTGAATATGGAATCCCGCATGACGATCTGCAACATGACCATCGAGGGCGGCGGCCGCGCGGGCATGGTTGCGCCGGACGACGCGACGCTCGCCTGGGTGGGCGAGCACGGCGGCGACGTGCAGGACGAGTGGAGCGAGCTGCGCACCGACGAAGGCGCGTCGTTCGACCGCGAGATCACCGTCGACGTCGACGCGATCAGCCCTCAGGTCACCTGGGGCACGAACCCCGAGATGGTCGTCGGCGTCGCCGACCGCGTCCCCGAGCCCTCCGACGACGGCGACGAGCGCGCGCTGCACTACATGGGCCTGGAGCCCGGGACGCCGATGGTGGAGCTCAGGCTCGATCGCGTGTTCATCGGCTCGTGCACGAACTCGCGGATCGGCGACCTGCGCGAGGCGGCCGAGGTCGTCAAGGGCCGCAGGGTCGCCTCGCACGTGAACGCGATGGTCGTCCCCGGCTCGGCGCAGGTGAAGGCGCAGGCCGAGCGCGAGGGGCTGGACGAGATCTTCCGCGCGGCGGGCTTCGACTGGCGCGGCGCCGGCTGCTCGATGTGCCTGGGCATGAACCCCGACATCGCGGCGCCCGGCGAGCGCGTCGCGTCGACCAGCAACCGCAACTTCGAGGGCCGCCAGGGCAAGGGCGCCCGGTCGCATCTGGTCTCGCCCCGCATGGCCGCCGCCGCGGCCATCGAGGGCCACTTCGTCGACATCAGGACGTGGGAGCGATGAGAGCCATCGAGACGATCACGGACCGCGTGTCGGTCCTCATGCGCGACGACATCGACACCGACCAGATCATCCCCAAGCAGTTCCTCAAGCGGGTGGAGCGCACGGGCTTCGGCGAGTTCCTGTTCTACGACTGGGCGAAGGAGCCCGACTGGGAGCTCCCGGCCAACCAGGTCCTCGTCGCGGGGCGCAACTTCGGCTGCGGCTCGAGCCGCGAGCACGCGCCGTGGGCGCTGGAGGACTACGGCTTCCGGGCGATCATCGCTCCCTCGTTCGCGGACATCTTCCGGTCGAACTGCACGAAGATTGGCCTCCTGCCGGTCGAGCTGCCCGAGGAGGATGTGCGTGCGATCGCTCAAGCGGGCGAGTGCCAGGTCGACCTGGCCGCCCAGGAGGTGCGCTGGCCGGGCGGGACGGCGCGCTTCGAGATCGACGAGGACACCAAACACCGGCTCCTGAACGGGCTGGACGACATCGCGCTCACGCTGGAGCAGGAGGGAGCGATCGCGGCGTTCGAGCACGAGCGCGAGCGGCCGTCCAGGCCGACGACCGCGCTGACTGCACCATGACGTCGCGTACCTGGGACGCGAGCACCTACGACCGCGTCTCGGCCCCGCAGGTCGCCTGGTCGGAGGCGATCCTCGACCGCCTGGAGCTACGGGGCGACGAGACGGTCCTCGACGCGGGCTGCGGCTCCGGGCGCGTCACCGAGCTGGTGCTCGCCCGCGTGCCCGAGGGACGCGTGCTGGCGCTCGACGCCGACGCGGACATGGTGCGCGCGACGCGTGAGCGCTTTGCCGGCGACCCGCGCGTCGAGGTGGTCCACCAGAGCCTGCTCGACATGCAGCTCGCCGAGCCCGTCGACGCGGTCTTCTCCGGTGCGACGTTCCACTGGGTGCTCGACCACGACGAGCTGTTCCGCCGCCTGGCCGCCGCGATGCGCCCCGGCGCGCGGCTGAGCGCGCAGTGCGGCGGCGAGGGGAACATCGCTCACGTGAAGGGGATCGCCGATCGCCTGTACACGGGCGAGCGGCCGCATCCCTGGTACTACGCGGGGCCGCAGGAGACGCGCGAGCGGCTCGAGCGCTGCGGCTTCACCGCCGTCGAGACCTGGCTGCAGCCGTGGCCCGTCACGCCGCCCGAGCCGCTCACGTTCCTGCACGACGTCATCCTCGGCCCGTACGTCCAGCGGCTGCCGGAGGACGAGCGCACGCCGTTCGCCCAGGCGGTCCTCGACGAGCTCGGCGACCCGCCGGTCCTCGACTACGTGCGCCTGAACCTCACCGCGAGGAAGATCTAGCCCGATGCCCCACGTCGTCGTCCTGCCCGGTGACGGGATCGGGCCCGAGGTCGCCGAGCCGGCGCTGCAGGTGCTCCGCGAGCTGGTCTCCGACCTCACCACCGAGGAGCATCCCTTCGGCGGCGCCTCGATCGACGCGCACGGCACCGCGCTCACCGACGAGGTCCTGGCCGCATGCAAGGCGGGCGACGCCGTCCTGCTCGCCGCGGTCGGCGGCCCCAAGTGGGACACCACCGATCCCTCCAGGCCGCGCCCGGAGCAGGGCCTGCTGGGTCTGCGCAAGGGCATGGGCCTGTACGCCAACCTGCGGCCCGTCCGCCCGGTGCCCGCGCTGTACGACGCGAGCCCGCTGAAGCGCGAGATCATCGACGGGACCGACCTCCTCGTCGTCCGGGAGCTCACCGGCGGCATCTACTTCGGCGAGAAGACCCGGACCGACGAGGACGCGAGCGACCTCTGCGCGTACTCGGTCGGCGAGATCGACCGCATCGCCCGCACCGCCTTCGACGCGGCGCGGCGCAAGGTCACGAGCGTCGACAAGGCGAACGTGCTCGAGACGTCGCGGCTGTGGCGCGCGACGGTCGTGGACGTCGCCGCCGACTACGACCTGCCGCTGGAGCACCTGCTCGTCGACAACGCGGCCATGCAGCTCGTCTCCAACCCCGCGGACTTCGACGTGATCGTCACCGAGAACATGTTCGGCGACATCCTCAGCGACGAGGCGGCGATGATCACGGGCTCGATCGGGATGCTGCCCAGCGCCTCGCTCGGCGAGCCGGGGACGCCGGGGATGTTCGAGCCCGTGCACGGCTCTGCGCCCGACATCGCCGGCCAGGGCATCGCCAATCCGCTGGCGATGTTCCTGTCGGTCGCCATGCTGCTGCGGCACGGCCTCGGTAGAGAGTCCGAGGCGGCCGCCCTAGAATCGGCCGTGGACTCGGCTCTGCGCGGTGGGCTGCGCACCCGTGACCTGGGAGGCGATGCCACGACGGCGCAGGCCACCCGGGCGGTCCTCGACCACCTGCACCAAGGGAGCTGACGTGAAGCAAGCGGACCTCATCTGGATGAACGGGGAGTTCGTCGCCTGGGAGGACGCGAAGGTTCACGTACTGACGCACGGTCTCCACTACGGGACCGGTGTGTTCGAGGGCATCCGCTGCTACGACGGTGAGCTCGGCCCGGCGGTGTTCCGCCACCAGGACCACATCGACCGGCTCTACAAGTCGGCCGAGCTGTACTACATGCCGATCCCCTACACGCCGGAGCAGATCCGGCGCTCGACGCTCGAGCTCATCGCCAAGAACGGGCTGCGCTCCTGCTACATCCGCCCGATCGCCTTCCGCGGGTACGGGACGATGGGCCTGTTCCCGCTCGACGCGCCCGTCGACGTCACGATCGCGGTCTGGGAATGGGGCAAGTACCTGGGCGACGAGGGCACGCTCAACGGCGTGCGCGCGAAGGTCTCCAGCTGGCGGCGCATCTCCAACGACAGCCTGATCCCGCACGCCAAGGCCTCCGGCCAGTACCTCAACTCGATCCTCGCGAAGATCGAGTCGCACAAGGCGGGCTACGAGGAGGCGATCCTCCTCGACGACCACGGCTTCGTGTGCGAGGGCTCGGGCGAGAACATCTACGCCGTCCGCGACGGGGTCATCTACACGCCCCCGCAGACCGCCGGGATCCTCGACGGGATCAACCGCAAGGCGGTCATCCAGATCGCGCGCGACCTCGGCTTCCAGGTGATCGAGCGCGACATCGCGCGCGCCGAGCTGTACCTGGCCGACGAGGTCTTCCTGACCGGCACGGCCGCGGAGTGCGTCCCCGTCCGCGAGATCGACGACCACGCCGTCGGCACCGGCAAGCCGGGGGAGATCACGCACGCGATCCAGTCGGCGTTCACCGATGCCCTGTACGGCCGCACCGAGCGCTACCGCGAGTGGCTCGATCCGGTGCCGGTCGCCGCGCCCGTC
>Ga0081539_10002921_pt1 | contig 22550 bp, 22 predicted proteins | sample TabmetS4T2R2_FD_71023 | JGI IMG/M metagenome (GOLD analysis project Ga0081539, IMG submission 71023) | Tabebuia heterophylla rhizosphere microbial communities from the University of Puerto Rico - S4T2R2 | ecosystem: Host-associated > Plants > Roots > Rhizosphere ...
AAACTCGACCCTTCACCCGTCCTGAACGGGGCGGCCCACGGCCGCATTGCTGCTGGTCAGGGCCGGTGTGGCAGGGACAGGATTCGAACCTGTGTAGGCAATGCCGGCGATTTTACAGACCGCACCGTCGTTTTCCCGCTGGTCCCTTCCCGTCCCGATCTGGTCCCGATCATCGTCCGTGACGTGCACAAACGGCGTGCCCGCAGCTTCCGCCGTCACCCGGCGCCCCCGCCCGTTCCCCCCTGTCCCGCGCGACCTCGCGTCGGGCGGAGGGAAGTCGGAGGGAAATCCCGGCCGCCATCTGACAGGATCCACCCTACCTCCTCCCCGCGTTGGTAAGCCCTACATCTGGTAGGAAGCGGGCCTGTGAGCGGGCGGAGGACGGGCTCAGCGGAGTGGGTAACAGCCGCTAGGCTTTGTCGGGCCGAACCGCAGCCCCCGTCGGGTCCGGTGCCGCTGGGACAACAGCGGGCACCGGACCTGACTGCGAAGCCGCAAGGGGACGGTCAGCCGGCTGCTTGGATGGCGCCGAACAGGCCGTGGGCCTCATCGTCGATGCCGGCGGTAAACAACAAGGTGGTCGGGTCGCCGGTGACACCGTTGCCGAAGCGCAGCGCCCACAGCCCCTCGATCTCGATCGGGCTGCCGTCCTCATGCCGCAGCCGTCCCAGAAACTCACCAGTGGCTGGGTCGTAGGCGTTGATGCGGCCGTTGCCGAAGTTGCCCACCAGCAGCGCGCCACTGAAGCGGCCGAACCCGGCGGCCGGGGCCAGCGCCAGCCCCCAGGGGGCGTTCAGCTGGCCGTGCTCGATCAGATGGCGCAGCAGCTGCCCGTCGGTGCTGTAGACATCAACGAAGCCCAGGGCCGGGCCGGCGACCTCGTCCTCGGCCTCGGCGTCCTGCTTGGCGTAGGCGACATACAGCAGGCCGTCCAGTTCCTGGACGTTGAACGGCGCGAAGCCATCGGGGATCGCGGGGTCTTGGAAGCTGCCCGACAGCTGGACCGGGTTGAAGCCCTGGTCGAAGACGTCGATGCGGCCGTGGTGGAAGTCGGCGGCGTACAGCAAGGTCCCGGCCGGGGTGGTGGCGATCGCCAGGCCCTTGTAGATGGCGTCGGGCACGGCGGCGCCGACCTGCGCCTGGGTGGACGGCGGCGGGGGGGGCACGCCCGGGTTCCAGCCGGTGACCAGCCCGGCCTCGGAGTCGAACAGGAACCGGGCCGGGCCGCTGGCCGTTCCGGAGTGGACTTCGAAGCCCGGTGTGCCGTTGAAGACCTGCCCGGTGGGGGCGCCGCCGGGGACGTTCACTACCAACCCTGCCTTCTGGATGGGGCTGCCGCCCACGAAGCCGGGGTAGATGGTGGCCTTGTCGGTGCCGTTGTCGGCCACCCAGACCGGGGTCGCAGGACCGGCCGCCATCCCCCAGGGGTTGACCAGGTCGGGGTCGGTGAGCTGGGCCAGGCCAGGCAGGTCGGACACCAGGTTGGTCTGGTGATAGGCGTTGCCGGGTTGCCCGGCGACGGCCGGCGCCGCCGGGGCCAGGGCGACCAGCCCAGCCGCCAGGGCGAGGGCGACTACACCCGAGAGCCGGCCAAACCGGCGCGAGATGCGATGGGACGATGGTCCTGCTGGGTCAGGCATGCTGCCTCCTTGCAGGGTCAGAAGATCCCCTTAACTCATAACCACCAACAGGGCCGCCTGATTCACTGCAGCAGCGCGAACGGAGGATGTCCCGAGTTCCGTTGAACTTCGGTGGCGGCCCCGATGATCGTCAGGCCGCTTCCACCTCCTCCTGATCCTCGCACGAGCCGGTGCCGGTCTGGGCAACCTCGGCCTCCAGCGCCGCCCGAAGGGCCGGCAGGTGTAGGTAGCCGTTGACGCGACGGAACTGCTTGGCGACCTCGACCATCCCCGCGGCGCACCAGCGCAGCACCATCTGCCCGTCCTGCCAGCGCTTGACGTTGACGGCGTGATCGCGGCAGATCGAGATCATCGACTCGATGGTGTTCGTGCTGTGGAGGGTCCGGGCCAGGTCGGCGGCACGCCCAGCCGCAGCACCGTCAGGGTCTCGGCCATCCCCTCGCGCAGCGACGCGGCGGCGCCGGGATGGGTCTTGTCGAGCTCGCGGGCCAGGGTAAGCAGCTGGGATTCGGCGTCCAGCGCGGAGGTGGCGTAGTAGGCGGTGCGCATGCGGCGCTCGACCGGGCCGCCCAGCCGCTGGGGCAGCCGGTCGCCGACGTTGCGGATCTTGTGTTGCTGGCATCTGCCGATGACCGGATGGTCGAACACGTCCAGCACGGCCCGGCGCAGCGCCTTGGCCCCGTCGATCACCACCAGCAGCGGCCGAGTGACATCCAGGCCGCGCTCGCGCAGCCCCACCAGCAACTCCCGGGCCAGGGTGGCGTTCTCGGTGGCGCCCTCCACTAGCGCCAGCGGATGCTTGGTCCCGTCCAGGTCGATCCCCAACGCCACCACACAGCAATGCTCGGCGAAGTGGACCCCGTCGACCAGCAAGCAGACCAGGTCCAGCCCGGGACAGGTCGACACTCATGAGTTCGGCCAGGGCGGTGTGGGTCATGGCGACAAACCGGCGCGATACCGCCGACTTGCTGGTCCCGAGGCGGCCTGCTCAGCCTGGCTGCCGACCGGCTCCAGCCCGAGCGGGTAGCGGCGGGTCGACAACCCGCCCAGCATCCGCTCCAACGCCAGCCGGCCCAACACTTCGGTCTGGGAGAACAGCTGGTAGGCCGCCACCGGCAGCTCATCTGACCCGTCAGCGGCTCGCACCCGAGGCCGCTGGACTGCCCCCGCCGGCCCCCAAGCGTCACCGAGCCCTGCTCGTGGCCGTGGCGGACCGCGACCCGGTCAGGGTTGTGCTTGCCCTTGGGACCGGCCACCGCGCTGACCGACTCCTCCATCAGCGTGCCCAGCACCTGCAGCCCGGCGCCAACGGCCAGCGCCAGCAGGCCTTCCTTGGCCGACTCGGCGATCTCGGCCAGCGCGACCGAGACCTGCTCTGGGATGGTCAGCTCCGGCGTGCTCGCGGTGGCGTCCCTGATCTGGTACTGCTCGCCCACGGCGGTCCCCTTCCTCGTGGTGCTCTTGGCAGATCACCCGAGACCTACCAGACGGCAGGACTCAGGGGGACCGCCACCACAAGATCCACGACCCGCAGGACAACCTCCATTGTCCTACTTGAAGGCCACGGCTCTGGAAGCGATCAGGATCGAACTGGCCGTCCGGCCGGCCAACTAGAGCGACGGGTGATGCCAGCTTGGTGGTGTCAGGGTGGGCTGGCCGTGTGGGTGGTCGGGGGAGGTGGGGGTGCGCCGGTGAGGCGTTGCGCTTGCTCGATGAGCTGGCCGAGCCGGTCGATGGCGTGTTGGTAGGCGCCGAGGTCGTGGCGGTCCAGGGCCTGCTGGGCGCGTTGGTATTGCTCGGCCTGTTGCTGGAGGATCCGCGCCAGGGCGGTTGAGGTCGCCTGCGGTCCAGCGGGTGGCTGGGGGCTGCTGGCTGGTGGGGCGTTGGTGGTCTGGGCGAGTACTTGGTCGATGGAATCGGCCAGGTCGGCGGTATAGCCGAGCTGGTTGTTGAAGAACACCGGCACCCGCCGCAGCTCCGGGATCGCCCCCTGGCTGGCCTGGACAAAGATCGGCTGCACATACAGCAGCGCGTCCTTGATCGGCACGGTGAGCAGGTTGCCGAAGATCACCGTGGAGCCCTGCTGGTTGAACAGGGTGAGCTCCTTGGCGACGTCGGGGTCGGCCAGGATCTGGGCGTGGACCTGGGTGGGCCCGAACACTGTGCGTGCGCGGGGGAGGCTGAACAGGGTGATCCTGCCATAGCTGGCCGGGTCGGATCGGGCGGCCATGTAGGCCACCATGTTCTGTTTGTTGTTGGGGGTGAACGGCATCACCAGCACAAACTGCTCGTCGTGTTCCCCCGGCAGCCGGGTGAGCAGGTAATACGGCCGCATCCGGGGCTTGGTGCTGGCCACGACCAGCGAGCCCTCGCCGCGGGTGAGTTGGCCGGAGCGGTCCTCGGGCAGGGCCCAGAAGTCCTGCTTGGAGTAGAAGTCGTGGGCGGCGCCGATGTGGTAGGAGGCGTACCGGTCGGTCTGGATCGAGAACAGGTCCTCGGGATAGCGGAGATGGGCCTGCAGGTCGGCCGACATCGCCGAGCGGGGCGCGAACAGGCCCGGGAAGGCCCGGCGCCAGGCCCGCAGGAGCGGGTCGGTGTCGTCGAAGGCGTACAGGGTGGTGCTGCCATCGTAGGCGTCCACGACCGCCTTGACCGAGTTGCGGATGTAGTTGGCTTCCCCACCGACGCCCCGGTCCTCGGGCTCGGTCCGGCGCGCGGCCACATCCAGCCGGATCCGTTGTGAGTAGGGGTAGTTGTCGGTGGTGGTGTAGCCGTCGCGGATGAACACCACGCGGCCGTCGACCACGGCGACATAGGGGTCGGCGTCCCATTGCAGGAACGGGGCCGCCTTCTCCACCCGATCGCGGACATCGCGGTTGAACAGGATCCGCGAGCGGTGGTTGAGGTTGCTGGAGATCAGCAGGTTCAGGTCCTTGAAGCGCACGGCGGCAGCGAGGCGGCGCAGCGGGCTTGCGAATTGCACGCCGCCTCGGCCGTCGTAGCGGACCAGCACTTGGCTCTGGCCGCTGACCGAGGGGCTATCGACCTCTGGCTGCCGGGAGCCGACCACCACGTAGGCGGGCGTGTCGGGCGGGGGCTCACCAAAGTAGATCCGTGGCTGGCGGACCGGGATCGCTGCCGCCTGCTGGTCAAAGCCGCTGACGATGAAGTCGGGCCGGCCTGAGGTCTCGGCCTGGTTGACCTGGGCGGCCACTACTCCGTAGCCGTGGGTGTAGGCCAGGTGCAGGTTCACCCAGGTCTGGGCTGAGGCGTCCAGGTTTCTGGGGTCGACCTCGCGGGCCGAGATCATCACCTGCCGCGCCGTCGTGCTGATCCGGTAGCGGTCCACGTCCACGTCGCTGAACTCGTAGTACTGGCCAATCGCCTGCAGGTTCTGGATGGCCGTCTTGAGCACGTCGGCCTCCCACAGGCGGATGTTGTTCACCGTGGCGGCGTTGGCGCGGACCGCAGCCGGGGTCAGATCCTCGGCGGCGGGAAAGTCGCTGGTCTCCACCCCTTGCAGCGCGAACGCCTTGCGGGTGGCATCGATGTTGCGCTGGATGTATGGCTCTTCGCGCTGCAGCTCCTGGGGGACCACCTGAAAGCGCTGTACGAACGCCGGCACCACCCCGCCGATCAACACCGACGACAACACCAGCAGCAGCGTGCCCACCACCGGCAGGGTGAAGTCACGCGACCGCACGTTCAAGAAGAACAACAGGGCACAGACCGGCGCCACCACCATCAGCAGCCGCAGCGCTGGGAGTTGGGCGTGCACGTCGGTGTAGGAGGCGCCGGTGACCACCCCGCGGGGCGAGAACACCAACGTGAACTGGTCCAGCCGGTAGCCCCAGGCCTTCAGCAGCACGATGCAGCCAAGCAGCACCGACAGGTGCGCGTGCACGTGCGGGGCGACCCGGTTCCCCTTTGCCGTCGGCTGGATGCCGCCCAGCAACCAGTGCTCGGCGACCACCAGCAGCGTGGCCACCAGCAGGGTGAACAGCAGCCATCCGAAGACGGCCCGCAGGAACGGCAGCTCGAACACATAAAAGCCGATATCGCGGCCGAACTGGGCGTCCCGATCCCCGAACGGGACGTGGTTGCGCCACAACATGTAGGTCCGCCACTGGCTGGCCCCATGGAGGCCGACGAGCAGGCCAAGCACGGCAACCACGGCGATCCTGAACGCCCGGAGGTAGGGCACAAGCGCCCGGCGAAGGTCCTCGGCGCCTGATTCCTCGACCACCAGCGGGCGGGAGGGGACAGCCATGCGCTGGGCCACCCAGAGATTGCCGCCGACGATCAGTGCGGTCCCCAGACCAGTCAGCAGGCCAAGGCCAATCTCGACGCCCAGCACTCCCCAGAAGACCTGAGTCTTGCCGACCTCACGAAACCACAGCAGGTTCAGCCAGAATCCCGCCAGGCCGCCAGCCAGCCAGAGGAGGACGACCAAGATCCCCGCGGCCACCAGCGGCCACCGACGCGGTGGACAGTGAACTGCAGCCACCCTGGACCTCTTCGGTACCGCCACCGGCCTTCTGGCCGCCGGCTGCCGCAACGACCCTGGCAGCTACGGTAGCACCGCACGAGCAGTCGCAAACGGCAAGCGAATGGGCGCCACCGCAGCAGGGGCAGCATCCTGGAGGATCAGGATCCGCTCGCCCGATGGTGCAGCTGGTGGCCTCGGCCGTCCGCAAGCCGGCGTCATCGGTTGCGGCAGGGCCCCAGCAAACTGGCGATTCGGCCTCTTCATCCGATGGCCCACACGTCGTAGCACTGGGTAGTGTGGCCGCGTGAGTTCAGGCTGGGAGCCAGATTCCGGGGACAGGCACATCCGGCCATTCGAGGCAGGTACTAGCGGACCGCGACGACGATGACCTCGGGTGGGAACCGGAAGCCGGCGAAGGCGGCCCGCGGGATGGGAGCGGGACGAGGGCGGCGAGTTCTCATGGCGCCAGTCTCGCTGCTCGAAGGGGTCACCGCGAACGCAACAGTGCCCCTAGTGTCGTTCTAGCTGGTCACGTCGGCTCGGCAGTCTGGCTTGTCGCTTCTTGTCCAGCTGGTTGTGCGTGATGGAATGACCGTGACCCCTGCCGCCCGACTCGCCTGGCCCGCCGCTGGCCGGGCGTGGTCGCCTGGACGCTGTGGGCGCTGGCCATGGTTGCCTGCCTCGTGATCCCTGGCGGGATCAGCCGCTGCGCCGCGCCGGCCGGCCCGACCTGACCCAGTGGGACCTCCGCCTGGGGGTTGGGCTGGTGAGCGCAGCCACGGTCGGGGCGGTGCTGGCCAGCCGCCGACCCCGCCACCCGGTGGGCTGGCTGCTGCCGGCCTCTGGGCTCGTGGAGTGCGCTTGGGCGGCTGTACGTCGGGCATCCTGTGGGGCAGGTGCCAACACCAACCCGGTATGGCGACGGGATCAAGGGGTCCGAGGTGGAGCAGCGACCCGACGAGTCGGCCGAGGCCGAGGTCCGCGACCTGGACGCCAAGCTGCCACTACTACCGCCAGCCGATCTGGGCGGTGGCCGCATCCGCCCCGCCGCCCTGGTCCGCTGGGGCTTTTTCGCAGGCGTGGGGCTGTTGCTGGCCTACGGCGCCGCCCAGGCCCTGCTGTCGGTCCGCAACCTTCTGGTCCTGGTCCTGGTGGCCATGTTCCTGGCCGTGAGCCTCGACCCAGCCGTGCGCTGGCTCACCGCCCGGGGGTTGCCCCGCGGCCTGGCCGTCGCCCTCATCCTGATCGTGCTGGTGGCCATCCTGGCCGCGTTCCTGGTCTCGGTCATCCCGCACCTGGTCAGCCAGTTCACCACCCTGGTCCACACCCTGCCCAGCTACCTGGCCCAACTGGCCGACCGCTCACGCCGCTATCAGGACCTCAACACCCGCTACCACCTCAGCCAACGCCTGGAAGGCGTGGTCGGCCAACTGCCAGGGCGGCTGGCCAGCGGGGCGCTCGGACTCACCGGCCGGATCCTCGGGGGCGTGATCGCGGTGCTGACCGTGCTGGTGTTCACCATCTACTTCCTGCTCGACCTGCCCCGGTTACGCCGGGGCGTGGTCCGCCTGTTCACGGTGGATCGGCGGGCGCGGTACGGCGCGATGGTCGACATCGTGGTCGACAAGGTGGGCACCTACATGATCGGCCGGCTGGCCATCGGCCTGCTGGGCGGAGTGGTGGCCGGGATCGCCCTGGCCGCGCTGGGAGTTCCCTACGCGCTGCCGCTGGCCATCCTCATCGGGCTGCTGGACGTCATCCCGCTGCTCGGCCACCCAGTTGGTTCGGTAGTCGCGGTCCTGGTGGCGCTGCTCACCGTCCCGCTGTGGCCGACCACCGTCCTGCTCATCCTGGTCCTGGTCGCCTACCAGCAGATCGAGAACTACCTGATCGGGCCGCGCATCCTGGGCCACTCGGTCGAGATCTCCTCGGCGGCGGTACTGCTGGCCACGCTGGTCGGTGCGGCCATCCTGGGGGTGGTGGGGGCGTTGATGGCGATCCCGATCGCGGCCGCAGTCAAAGTCCTGCTGGTCCAGCAGATCGACCAGCATGAGGCGACCGCCGCGGCGACCGAGCGGCAACCACGGTGGCGTCGCCACCGGACCGACACCGCCCAGCAGCATCTCACAACCGGCGATGGACCCGGATCGACTGCCAAACGCGGCACACCTACGTAGCGTAGCGGGGCCGGTCGACCCTGTCGGCAGACGCTGCGCCTCAAAGGCTGACCGGCGGAAAGGAATCACTGGAACCGGATGCATCGGCCAGGTAGTTCACCTGCGGTTTGCTGAAATGCGAATGGCGGCGAAGCCACAACTTGGTCTTCTGAGATTGCGCGCGAAGCGCACCCGGCCCGCAGGGCCGGCTTATAATAATCGTCCGTCTTCCATAATTCCGCCCGTCGGGACCGACAAGGAGGCCCATCCACGGGCTCTCAATCGGCCAGACGGACTCCTACGGAGCGAAGCGGTGCAGCTCTTACAAAGGCCAGTTCACTGACAAGGGATGATCAAAAGCCTGAGCAAGGTAAGCAATGTGTCACCACTCATGGGGCCTGACCTGCGGTTTTGGAGCCCGAGGTCGGATTCGAACCGACGACCTTCCGATTACGAGTCGAATGCTCGGCGTCGGCCTGGATTGATGGGGTCCCGGTTGGTGGTCCACTTGCTATGAGCGTGTGGGGTGGGTCGTGCTGGTCCAGGTGGCCGCGTACGCGGCGGGGGTAAGGCCGCCGAGGGCGGAGTGGGGACGGTAGGTGTTGTACTCGATCCGCCAGGCCTCGACCACGACCTGGGCCACGGTCAGGCTCGTGAATTCCTCAAGGTTGAGCAACTCGTCGCGGACCCTACCGTTGAACGACTCCACATAGGGGTTCTGCCACGGCGCACCTGGCTCGATGTAGGTCGTGCGGGTGCCGGCGAGGCGGCAGTAGTCGCGCAAGGCCCAGGCGAGCAGTTCTGGGCCGTTATCCATGCGCAGGTGCTCGGGTGCGCCACGAACTGCCACCAGCCCGGCCAGGACCTCGATGAGGTCATCAGCGGTGCAACTGCGGCCCACCCGCATGGCCAGGGCCTCGCGGGTGTGCTCGTCGACGATGTTGGCCAGCTTCAACCTGCGCCCGTCAGCGGTCTCATCGAACTGGAAGTCGATCGCCCAGACCTGGTTGGGGTGCTCGGCCCGCAACCGCTCGGTCTGCTCGGGAGCGACCCGGCGGCGCTTGCGGCTCCGCACCGGGCGACGAAGGCCCTCCTCGCGCCACAGCCGCCGGATGCGCTTGTGGTTCACGCCCGACCAGGGGCCGGCAGGCTCTCGGCGCAGCACCCGCCAGGCCAGCCGCCAGCCCCACCGGGGATGCTCCCGGGCGATGCGGCGCAGCCGGGCTCGCAGCCGTGCCTCCTCACCCGGACAGAGCGGCGGCGGCCGCCGCTGGGTGGTGCGATGCTGGCCGGCGACCCGGCAAGCGCGGCGTTGGGACACCCCGAAGCGGGGCCTGCAGGTGCCCGACGGCCCTGCGGCGCCGCTCCGGGGTCAGAAGTTTCCCTCGGCCAGCTCCTTGAGCATGTCGATGTCCAGCGCCTGGTTGGCGACCAGCTTCTTGAGCCGGGCGTTCTCGGCCTCCAGCTCCTTGAGCCGCTTGGCCTCACTCGCCTTCATCCCGCCGTACTGGGCCCGCCAGCGGTTCCAGGTCGCCTCGGAGATCTCCAGCGTCCGCAGGATCTCGGCCAGGTCCTTGCCGTCATTCAGCAGCCGCTCACCCTCACGGACCTTACGGACGGCCTGCTCGGGGGTGTGCCGATGTCGCTTCACCGTGATCGTCCTCCTGCCCACAGTCTGGGCGTTGGACTCTCACAGCAGGTGGACCAACCTCAAGGGCTCACGTCAGGGGCCGCCAGACCCCCGACAGGCGTCCGATGCCGTCCCGGCGTCTCACCTCCGGGCGGATCACCTGCATCGGATGAGACCGGTTGGGCGCGCCGAGGCCATGATCGACCGGTCGGAAGAGGGGTGCGAGGGCGTTATTTCGACTCGACCGCGGCTCGACCTCGGAGGAGGAGTCGGTCGTGCCCGTTGGTGGTGGAGACTACGAGATCCGGATCAAGGGCCGTCTGAGCGACTCGGTGCTGGCCGCCTTGGAGGGCATGCGCGCGTCGGTGCAGCCGGTGGAGACGGTGCTGCAGGGCCGGTCCAGGACCAACCCTCCCTTCATGACCTGCTGTACCGCATCCAGTCGCTGGGCCTGGAGTTGGTCGAGATCCGGCGGCTACCGGCAGCAGCCGACGAGGTCCCAACCAAGCTCGAGCACCAACCGCCAGATTTCTAGCCGGGTCCTCCGGGCTGCCTTCAACAGCACTCGCCGAAGCGGGCCCTGACCCCCTTCGTACCCACTCGACGAAGGTGGCCGGGTCGGCGCCTGGGGTCGCTTGGAAGATCTGGGGAGCTCGAGTCGCCGTGCTCCTCGCCTGAGGGTTACCCTTCACTCGTGGATCGGAGGGCCGAACTCCCCTCTGGGAGCCGAGACGTACTTTGGCTTGCGGCAGACGCGCTCACCCTCTGTCGGGTCGTCCTCGCTGTGGTGCTGATCCCGCTGCTGGGGACTGGTCGGACCACACTGGGGGCGGCCGTCGTCGGATTGGCATGGCTGTCTGACTTCCTCGACGGTCGTGCAGCCAGGGCATCTGCGCGGCCGACCTCGCTGGGAGGGTTCGACCTGTGGGCCGACACGCTGGTCGGGGCCGGAGCAGTGTTGGGTTTCGTTGCCGCGGGGTGGCTGCCCTGGGCGGTCGGGGTCGTCGTCGTAGCTGGTCTGCTCGGGGCGTTCATGCTGACCCGAAACGAGGCCATGTCGATGCTGCTGCAGGCCACCGGCTACGGGCTGGTGCTGTGGCGAACCTGGCGAGATGGTCTGTTTGGCGCGCTATCGTGGTTGCTGGCGATCATTGCGCTCATCGCCGTGGTGAACCGGCGTGTCTTCTGGGAGCGGTCGCTTCCGACGTTTCTCAATGGACTGGCGGACCTGCTCGGGAGCCGACGGTCGCGCTGACCCTGGGTCGGATCGGCGTCCGGACGGGCCCACTCGTTCACCATGGCGCTTGCGCGGCTGTGTTGCATCCCCACTCTACCTAACCACCCACGACCGGCGCGGTCCGGTTGGCCACGCCATCCTGTCCCACCCTGCCCATCCCGCGTCGGTCACCGACCCACAGTCGGGCCGACACCCCAGATCCACCACCACCACGCCGGCAGCGTCCTCGCCGTCACACGACGCGATTACGCCACCCGGGGGCTCACCACCGACCCATGATTCGCTCACACGAAACTGAATCGGAGGATCCAGGCTGGGTGAGGGCCCCGACCAGGTCCCCGTAGGTCAGCCGGGCGGTCTGCAGGCCTCCCAGGATCCACACCACCGCCGGATGCGCGCCCGGGCGCTCCAGGAGCTACAAGGTGCCGGTGAGCATCGGCCCCTCACAGGTGAAATGGACCACGACCTCCCTGTGGGTGCCGAGATCGGCGGCCGGTTCTAAGCCGACCCCCGGGGTCGCGCACTGGGTGCTGGCGGGGTCTCGAAGGACCGCTGGCAGCCGCTCAGGATGAGTACGACGGTCGCGGCCACCAGCGCTGACCGGAACAGCGAACCGAGGCTGCGTTTCATCTTGACCGACCTCCGCCCGGGCGGCGCCCGGCGCCGCGAGCAGGCATCGTTACACCCCGGACAGCCCGGACAAGCGGCGCTGTGCCGGCCCACGGAGACCAGCAGTGGGTCAGGGGCGCCTGCCAGGGGCGTACCTGCCGGCGACCAGGGCCACCCCGGCGGCGGCCAGGGCGATCTGAATGATGAGCTCGATCCAGTCGATCCCGCTGGTGCTGCCGACGCCGAGGGCGTTGGCGATGAAGGTGCCGATGAGGGCGGCGACGATGCCGATCAGGATGGTCAGCCAGATCGGGATGGCCTGGCGGCCGGGGAGGACCAGCCGACCCAGGGCGCCGATGATCAGGCCGACGATGATGGCGCTGAGGATGCCGGTGACGGTCACGGCTTGCTCCTTCTCGCTGAGTTGAGGACGGCGCTGGTCTCCCGATCTCCGGACCGTCGACACCGGCTCGCTGACCGATGACCCAGGCTCCGGGAGCCGACGACGCGGAGCATACTCGGTGGAGCACGAAGGGGGCTGAGGGAGATGGCCAAGTCGTTTCGCCGTCAGGGCCTGGTCCGGCCACGCCAAGGTCGGGTGATCGCCGGGGTGTGCGCCGGGTTGGGTCGGCGCTTTGGGCTGTCGCCGTGGACGGCCCGGATCCTGTTCATGCTGGCGCTGCTGGTGATCCCGGGCAGCCAGCTGATCGTGTACCCAATCCTGTGGGTCCTCATGCCCTCCGAGTAGGGTGCATAGTACCTCGCTACAACGGATGACCCCTGCGGCCTCCCGGGGCAGTGCGTGAACATGCGACGGGTCTGAGCGCCGATCGAAGACGACGGCGTAGCGTTCACCTTCGGGGCCGAGCAGCGTTGCTTCGGTTCGCCGGTAACGACACCGGTCGGTCCTGGGAGGCGTCCCGCTGATGGTGTGGTACTTGGTGGCCAGTCTGGATCCGGAGCTGCAGGTCACCGTCGGGTGGCACCGGTGCTGGGTAGCTTCCTGGCCCGCGTCGAGGGCGTCCCGACCGGGGCGCTGGTGGATCCTGACCGTCCGACGGTGGCCTGGTTCGGCAGCCGCCACGGGGAGTTGCTGACCGTCGGGGACCTCCAGGACGCGATCGGCGAGTACGCCGTCTTGGGGAGTGAGGTCCGGGCAGCGTTGGAGGCCGAGCGGATCGGCCGAGCCGACCACGCTGGCTCAGGAGGTGCCGTGGGAACCCTGCAGCTGGTTGGCTCCGCGCTCTCATCCACTGCCGAGGACCAGTGGCCGCCCGATCCCTCCACCGACAGGGCCTGCTCGAGCTGGCCTTGATGATCGGGCTCCTGGTCGCGGCGGTCATCTTGGGGCTCATCGCGGTCATCGCTGGCGCCGCCAACCGCTGACGCTCGCGCCCCAGCGCCCGATCCTGGCCGGTACGGGCTCGCCCCCAGTCGTGGCGATTCACGCGATACTGCCCTGACCGGGAAGCTGGCGGCCCAATGGCCTAGGTCGCCCTCCTGGCGAGAGATCCTGTCGACCATGAGGATGCGCCATGCAAGCACCGTGGGCTGAGATCGGGTTGGTGCTGGTGCTGGTGGTGGTCAACGCGGCCTTCGCCGGCAGCGAGGTCGCCCTCATCTCGCTGCGCGAGGGCCAGCTGCGCCGCCTTGAACAGGAAGGGGGGCGGGGCCGGCTGGTCGCCGAGTTGGCCCGCGACCCCAACCAGTTCCTGTCCACCATCCAGATCGGGATCACCCTGGCCGGGTTCCTGGCCTCCGCCGCGGCCGCGGTCGCCCTGGCCGAGCCGCTGGTCCCGCTGCTCGGGTTCCTGGGTGGCGCCGCTGAGGCGGTGGCGGTGCTGGCCGTCACCGTCGTGCTCACCTACCTGACTTTGGTCGTCGGGGAGCTGGCCCCCAAGCGGATCGCGTTGCAGCGGCCCGAGCCCTGGGCCAAACGCGCCGCCCGCCCCCTCACCCTGGTGACCACCCTGACCAAGCCGGCGGTCTGGTTGTTGTCCAAGTCCACCGACCTGCTGGTCCGCCTGGCTGGGGGCGACCCCAACCGGCAACGCGAGACCGTCACCGAAGAAGAGGTCCGGGACCTGGTCGCCACCCAGGCCAGCTTCAGCCCCCAGCACCGCACCATCCTGGTCGGCGCCCTGGAGCTCACCGACCGGGTCCTGCGCGATGTGCTGGTGCCCCGCCGCCAGGTGGTCGCCCTGGCGGCCACCACCCCCGTCCCCGATGCGGTCCGGACGCTGGTGACCACCACCCATGGGCGGGCGCCGGTCTACCGCGGCGACCTCGACGAGGTCATCGGGGTCGCCCACCTGGTGGACCTGGTCGATGCCCGCGGCCGGGTCGCCGACCACCTCCGGCCGGCGTTGGCCCTGCCCGAGTCGATCGGGGTCCTGGACGCGCTGCGCCGGCTCCAGGGCGACCGCCAGACCCTAGCGATCGTGATCAACGAGTACGGCGGCACCGAGGGCATCGTGACCATGGAGGACCTGCTGGAAGAGCTGGTCGGGGAGATCTATGACGAGTTCGACCGCGACTCCCGCGACATCCACCACCAGACCGACGGGTCGCTGTTGCTGCCCGGCTCCTTCCCCATCCATGACCTGCCGGACCTGGGGATCACCCTGCCCGAGGGGCCATACACGACGGTGGCCGGGCTGGCCCTTGACCGCCTGGGCCGCCTACCGGAGGTGGGCGACAGAGTCCGGGTCGACGGCTGGGAGCTGGAGGTCCTGGCCGTCGAGCACCGGGCCATCACCCGACTGCGCCTGGCGCCCGGCAGCGACGACTCGAACCTGGCAGCCGACCGGCGGGCCGATCCGCGGTGAGTCCAGATCCGCCTCGGCCGCTACCAATTGGGCGGTCATGAGCCGCGAGTGACGCAATCCGGTTGGATGAAATGTGGAAGGGCGGCGAAGCCGCAGGTTGGTTTTCTGAGATCTCCCGGTGGTCGACCCCTCCGCCGTGCAGCGCCAGGACGGGCGTGCCGGTGCCGTGCTCGGCGTAGTGGACCGGGATGCCGTTCACATCGCCTCCATCCCTGCCTCCTGTCGATCCTGATCGTGTCCGGTTGTCGCGAACGACAGTGCGGCCGGCGGGTCCGGCTGGCATCGGCACCCGACCCCGACCCGGATCCTCAGATCCGCGCCCGGCCCTCCGCACCCGGGGTCGAGGCCGCCGCGGTCGCCCACCGCCTCGGCCTCGACAACGGCTGACCCGCCGGGCTGTCGGTGGGGCACGGTAGCGTGCCTGGATGGTCACGGCCGAGGAGGTGCGCCGGGTCGCCGGCTCGCTGCCGCGCAGCGAGGAGCGGCTGATCCTCGACCACGTCAAGTTCCGGGTCGGCAGGCTCGTGTTCCTGTCGATCTCGCCGGATGAGCGGTCGATGGGGTTCGCCTTCCCCAAGGAGGAGCGGGCGGCGCTGGTGGCCAGCGAACCGGAGAAGTTCCACATGCCGGTGCCGTCGGATGAGCGCTACAACTGGGTGCGGGTGTGGCTGGACGCGATCGACGAGGCGGAGATGCGCGAGCTGGTGGTCGAGGCGTGGCGCATGGTCGTGCCCAAGCGCGTCGCCGCCGCCTACGAGGGTCCCTGAGCCCAGTCCGATGGAAAGGAACCGACGATGACCTCCGACGCTCACGGTCCCGTGATCTCGGTGATGCTCGCCGTGCCCGATGCCGCGGCGGCCGCGCGGTGGTACGCACGGGGACTCGGAGCCACCGAGCTGTGGGACCTCGGCGGCGTCGTGGGGCTGACCGTCGAGGGAGCCCCGTTCATCCTCGGCGAACCCGCGAACAACGGCTGGGATACTCCCACATCCGCTGGCACAAGGACGGTCCGGGTCGAGGTCTTCGTGGACGACCCCGACGGCTTCATCGAACGTGCGGTGGCGGCCGGAGCGGACGGCAGTGTCGACGAGATCCGCGATCACGAGATGCCATGGGGCGTGCACCGCCAGGGAGGCTTCCTCGACCCGTTCGGCCATCTCTGGCTTGTCGGTGACAGGTCTCCGCTGGGCGCTTCAGACTCCTCTACCTGATCTTCCGTCAGTTCCTCGGCTGGCTCGGACTGCTGGCTCGAGAGCAGGCATCCAAGAACGCCGAGATCCTTGTCTTGCGCCACGAGGTGGCGGTGTTGCGCCGACAGGTCAGCCGGCCCGCTGCTCCTGGCCAGACCGGGCCGTGCTCGCGGCGTTGAACCGCCTGCTACCAAAGCAGCACCGGCGACATCGGCTGGTGGCGCCGGACACGCTGCTGCGGTGGCATCGCGAGCTGGTCCGGCGCCGCTGGAGTTGATCCGCGCCGCCAGCCCGGCCGGCCCTCGATGATGCCGGAGCTGCGCCGCCTGATCCTGCGGATGGCAGCCGAGAACCCGACCTGGGGAGATCGGCGCATCCACGGTGAGCTCACCCGGCTTGGACGCAAGGTCGCACCGAGCACGGTGGCTGCTTCTCAAACGAGCCGGTATCGACCCGGCACCGCGCCGCGCGAGCCTGACCTGGCAGCAGTTCCTAGCCGCCCAGGCCAAGGGCGTCCTGGGCTGCGACTTCTTCCATGCTGAGACCGTGCTGCCCAAGCGCCTGTAGGAGCTGTTCGTGCTGGAGGTCTCCACCCGCAGGGTCCACATCCTCGGCGTGTCGGCCAACCCCACCGGGGAATGGGTCGCCCAGCAGGCACGTAACCTCCTCATGGACCTGGCGGATCGCAGCGAGCAGTTCAGGTTCCTGCTGCGCGACCGGGACGCCAGGTTCACCGACCCCTTCGATGCCGTCTTCGCCTCCGAGGGCAGCCGAATCCTGTGCGGACGCCGATGCGGGCACCACGAGCGAACGCGGTCGCCGAGCGGTGGGTCGGCACGGTCCGTCGTGAGCTGCTGGACCGGATGCTGCTGCTTGGTCGGCGCCATCTGGAGATCACGCTGTCAGGGTAGGTGGCGCACTACAACCGGCATCGGCCCCATCGGGCACTCGACCAGGCACCGCCACAGGGAGCCGTCCCGCCGCCCGCTCCAGCAGCCGATAGGCAGGTTCTCCGGTTGATCGTCCCGGCGGGCTAATCCACGAATACATCCAGGTCGCGTGAGGAGGACGAGGTTTTCGGCACCCACCCGGCTCCCAGGATGTCGCTCGCTCGCGGCTTGAACAGACTTGCCAGCGGGAGCAGAATCGCGGCGGAGAAGCGATGACCCCGACGGCGGGGAACACGAGGGTTCGGCTGCAAGGCGCGCGGCGGCTGCTCGGCCGTCTGTTCGGCGAGCCCGCCCCCGGCCAGGGACCGACGCTGCCGGCACCGCCGCGAAAGCTCCCCGGCTGGTTCGTCGGGAACCGCGTTCACGGCCAAACCAGGCTCCAGTTCGGCGACCGGTGGGACGGGAGTGACCAGTTCCTGCACGCCGCCGAGGGGTTCAAGGAGCTCGGAGCGCGTGTCTTCACCCGGCACGTCAAGTCCGCTGCCGAGGACCCGCCCTGGCCGACCGCGCTGCCGACACGGATCTCCGACGGGCGTCCGCTCTCAGACGGGCCACGCGTGATCCGTGGGGTGACCGTCGAGCCGGGGCGCGACGTCGCGAACGAGATCATCGCCGAGGCGAAGTCGCAGGACATGCGGATCGTCGTCTACTACTGGCACATGAGCGAGGCGTCGATCTCCGACCCGCATCCCGACGTCGAGCCGAACGACGACTGGGTCTGTAAGCACTACCAGGACGGCCCGATCGTGCACGACCCGCGCGGGACGTACCTCGACATCACCGGCGATTACCGCGACGTCGTGTTCCGGCGCCTGCTCGAGCTCGCAGACAGGGGAGCCGACGGCTTCAACTTCGACGAGCGGCACCTTCCACCCAAAGGCTGCTGGGGCTCGTCGCTCGCAGCCGCGTGGGAGGCCGAGAAGGGCGTCGCGGCGCCGCCGCCCGACGAGAGCAACGAGCTCTACCTGGAGTTCCTCGACTTCAAGGCGCGCAAGATCGAGGACACGTTCCTCTACTGGCGCGAGCAGGTGAAGGCGCGGCACCCGAACGTCGTCTTCGCCGTCAGCACGACGACGATCCCGGCACTGACGAGCCGCGAGATGACAACGCGGCTCGTGCGGATCGCCGACTCCGCCAAGAACGAGTACCGGCTCGCGGTCAACCCGGCGATGAGCAAGAGAGTGTTCCCCAAGCCGGGCGAGGATCCCGCCGGAAAGCTCGACCCGCCGCCCGACCACGTGCGGCAGGCGCTCGGCTGGACAGTGCTCCGCGACGCAGCGGACGGACGCCCGCCGCGCATCTGGGCGCCGGGGCTCCCGACCGTCGAGCATGCGCAGGGCTTCGCCGCGAGCCTGCTCACGTTCGGCTGCATCGCGCACATGGACGTCGACGACCGGGCCGTGTACGGGCCGGCCGAGCCTCGAGAGGGCAAGACGCCGCTCGACGGCATCCAGGAAGCGTTCAAGCTCGGCGACGACGTCTCGCCGCATCTCGCCGACGTCGAGCCGCTGCGCTGGGCAGCCGTTCACTTCAGCGAGCGGACCCGCAACAAGCGCAAGGCCGAGTACACCGACGCCTGGCGGGAGGTGCTCTGGCCGCTCGTCGGCGCCTACCAGGTGCTCTGCGAGGACGGCCTGCCGGTCGGCGTCGTGAACGACGAGCAGCTCGAGCGCGGCAGCCTCAGCGGCTACCGACTCCTCTTTCTTCCAAACCCCGACGAGCTGACGAAGACCCAGAGCCAGCGCGTCTCCCAGTTCAAAGCCTCCGGCGGGATCGTGATCGGAAACCACGCGGACTGGGTGTGGAGCGACCCGGCGCTTCGCGCCGCGGCGGCCGCTGGCCTGCGCGCGGCGCTGGCCCCGCGGCTCGGCACCGCCCCGCTTCTTGTCAGAGGCGGGCCGCGCGCCCGCTACGGGGTCGCGTTCCGCCGCGGCAGCAACAAGCTCGTCGTCGCGGTGAGCAACGACTTCGGCTGGGTGCAGGTCACGCGACCGCCGAAGACGGGCAGCCCGGACGACGACCCTGGCGAAGACGACGAGGAGCCGCCGCTCGTGATCAACGATCGCGCGCCGGACGCCGCCGGCGTCGAGGTGCTCTGGCGCCGCGGACACGGCCTGCCGCAGTCGTTGCTCCCGACCAAGTTCCACCGGCTGCGGGCGGTCGACGCGGTCAGCAAGACGGCTCTCCCCGTCCGCGCGTTCTCCGGCGGGTATCGGGTCAGCCTCCCGCCCTTCAGCTACATGGCGTTGCTCGTCGTCACGACCGCAAGCAGCCCGTTCCCGCTCCGCGCGCCTGAGACGTCGCGCGCGAGACTATGAGACCGGACAAGACGGGACAGGACAAGCCGCCTATTCACTAAAGGGAACGGAAGTAGCTGGATACTCGGACCCCGCCTGACCTGTGAACAGCGCCCGGTTTCTTGGACAGATGTCGTGCCAAAACGTGATCATGCCGCTGCTGCCGTTTGTGCTGCCTGATAGGCCTCCTTCGGGGTCTGGTGGCCGTGGCGTTGGATGAGCCAGGAGCGGTTGTAGCTGTCGACGAAGTCGGCCACGGCTTGGCGGAGCTCCTCCACGGTGTCGTACAGCTGGACCCACAGGCACTTGGGCCTGACCCGTTTTGACGGACATCCCCCATCAGGGGTACCGCCCCGGAGAGGATGTCCATCATGGAGACCATGGAAGGCGACGAGCGTAAGAGGCCTCGCGCGCGCCGGTCGTTCACCGCAGCGTTCAAGGCCGAGATCGTCGAGCTGTGCCAGCGTGGTGACCGCTCGATCGGGCAGGTCGCCCGGGACTTCGATCTGACCGAGACCGCGGTGCGCGAGTGGGTGCGCCAGGCCGAACGAGACACCGGGACGCGCGGCGACGGCGGGCTGACCAGCCAGGAGCGCCAGGAGCTGGCCGTGTTGCGGCGGGAGAACCGGCAGCTGCGTGAGGACCTGGGCGTGCTCAAGCGAGCGACGGCTTTCTTCGTGAAGGAGACCCGGTGAACCGCTATCGGTTCATCGAGGCGGAGAAGGCCCAGCAGCGCAACGTCAAGCGGGCGTGCGAGCTGCTGGAGGTCTCCCGGGCCGCCTACTACGCCCAACGACTGGGCACCCCATCGGCTCGGCAGGTCGCCGACGCTGCGTTGACCGAGCAGATCCGCCAGGCCCACCAGGTGTCCAAGGGCCGCTACGGCGCCCCACGCATCCACGCCGAACTGCGTCGCCAAGGGCACCGGCACGCCAGAAAGCGCGTGGCCAGGCTGATGCGGGCAGCAGGCCTGTGTGGTCGCCGACCGCGCCGGTGGAAGCGGACCACGATCCCTGACCCGGCGGCCGTAGCCCGCGCCGACCTGATCCGCCGCGACTTCAGCGTCAACGCCGCCGCGGTCAATACCCGCTGGTGTGGCGACATCACCTATGTCCCGACCTGGGAAGGGTGGCTGTATCTGGCGACGGTGATCGACATCGCCTCGCGTCGGGTGGTCGGGTTCGCCCTGGCCGAGCATCTGCGCACCGAGCTGGTCGCCGACGCACTCACCAACGCCGTCGCCGCCCGCGACCCCGCACCCGGGGTAGTGTTCCATGCCGACCGCGGCTACCAATACACCAGCGGCGACTACGCCACCCTCGCCGACGACCTGGCCGTCATCTTGTCGAGCGGCCGCACCGGGCAGTGCTGGGACAACGCGCTCGCCGAGTCGTTCTTCGCATCCTTGAAAGGCGAGTGCCTCGACCAGCAGCCCTGGCCCACCCGAGCCGCCGCCCGCCGCGCCGCCGTGGACTACATCGCCTGGTACAACGGCACCCGGCTCCACAGCGCCCTCGGCTACCTCACCCCCGACGAGTTCGAGACCGCCACCGGCAAGGAGGCCCTCGCACAGGTGGCCTGACCGAGCCACCAGCCCTGTCCGCCAAAGCGGGGCAACCCCAAGCCAGGCTAGGGAGCCGATGAAGTGGGCCGAGCGATATTGGGGTCCCCAGTCGTGGCGCAACTGAAGGCCGCGGGCCACATCGGCGTCCAGGTGACCCCAGCGGTCGATGACCGCATCGTAGACCGGCTGCAGGGCGGCGAAGCGGTCGCCGATCTTGGCCACGTGCGCCCAGGCCTCGGCTGTGTAGTGGTCGATGCAGGCGCGGCCGGCGGCGGCCACGGGTCCGCTGGGGGGCACTGTTGCATTGAGCGACCCCCCCCGACTGCCTCCACTTCGCCGCTCAAAGACGACAGATCATAGGCACGGTCGAGTGGTTCGAGCCCTTCGTGGCGGCTCTTCATGAAGGAGAGCCTGCACTTTGCTGGGCTCCCCGGGCGCATTCCGGTTCAATGCAACAGTGCCTCCGCGTATACCGCCCAGCAAGATGCTAGCGGTGCATGCCAATTGCCTGTCCGACAGGCCGGCGCGCGTCGTGTCTCATGTCGCCGGGCGGTCGCTGGTCTGGGCTCCCTCGGGTACGAGAGAGGCGCTCATCGGGCGCCGAGGAGCCCGGTAGCGAGTGTAGCCCTCGGGCGGGGGTATCGGTCAGTGGGGCCATCACGCCAGGCGCCGAGGTGAAGGGCACACCCGCCGCCTTGCCACTCGGCCTCGCCAGGTAGGCGCGGGGTGCGTTGTCTTGCAGGTAGGGAGCTGACATCCTTCCCGACCGTGGCGCCCTACAGCGTCACCTTGCGGGCGCAGCGTCGTCGAGGAGGTGAGGCAGTGTCCGAGGCCGAGCGCGTGGCACACCGCCTGCACGTCGAGGCCGACCGGCACAAGCAGCTCGCCCTCGACGCCTCAAATGTCGATGACCGAATGTTCACCGTCTGATGTTCCACCTGTGCCGCGACGCCGCCAGCAAGACACTCCTCGCTGAGGAGGACTTCCAGTTGGGTCAGCAGCTCGAAGAAGCCTGGGAGGACGAGGAGGAGGAGGAGGAGGAGGAGGAGGAAGAAGAAGAAGAAGAGCGCGCGATTGGTGATTGCTCCAGGGAAGGCTGGCATCTCCCCTGACGCTACCCCTAATTACGACCTCGGGACTGCAGCCAGGCGCCAATGACCGTGGCCGCCGCATGCCACCATCCCATCGGGCACCAGTCTCTGCAGGGCCGCGGGCGGCATGAGGCAAGGAGGTCGGTACCTGTGGTCACGGCATACATCCTCATCCAGACCGATGTCGGCAAGGCGGGACACGTCGCCGACGCCGCCACTGAGATCAACGGCGTGCAGCACGCCTATCCGCTGACCGGGCCATACGACGTGATCGTCCGCGCCGAGGCCCGCAACATCGACGCCCTTGGCCAACTGGTCGTGTCGCGGATCCAGGCCATCAACGGGGTCACGCGCACCCTGACCTGCCCGGTGGTGCATCTGTAGCCGGGCCACGGTGCGGGCGACACGCGCTGACCATGCCGTCCAGGGGCGCTGTTGCATCTGCTGTGAGCGAGCCCGGAGCGGCAGACTCTCGCCATGAGAACCTGCCGCCCCGACCCGCTCCCATCGCACGGTCGGCGTTCGCCGGCTTCTGCTTCCCACCTGATGTGATCGTGCTGGCGGTCCGTTGGTATCTACGCTTCGGTCTGTCCTACCGCGACGTCGAGGAACTCCTCGCCGAACGCGGGATCGAGGTCGACCACGTCACCATCTACCGGTGGGTCCAGCGGTTCACGCCGTTGCTGGCCGAGGCTGCCCGGCCCTGCCGCCATGTACCTGGACCGCTGGCTGGACCACATCCGCATCAGCCGGCGCGCCCGCACCGTGGCCCGCTACACCGCGCTGCTCCGCGACCACGTCCGACCCCATGTTGGCGCCCGGCCGCTCAAGCAGCTCAGCCCGCCGGAGATCCAGGCCATCTATGACCG
>Ga0081539_10002922_pt1 | contig 22544 bp, 27 predicted proteins | sample TabmetS4T2R2_FD_71023 | JGI IMG/M metagenome (GOLD analysis project Ga0081539, IMG submission 71023) | Tabebuia heterophylla rhizosphere microbial communities from the University of Puerto Rico - S4T2R2 | ecosystem: Host-associated > Plants > Roots > Rhizosphere ...
GAACAGACGTGACCTGCAAGTAAGGTTTTCAATAAAATAGTCAAGGAGACAGATAAGAGCAGCCCGGTCTCGAAGCTCTTACGCGATGGGCTTGAGATGACAACAGCGTTGATCTAAATCAACGGCTTCTGATATTTCTTGGTTCCCTGAATACAAACAGGCGACAGTTCGTTTTCTGTCGCCTGTTTGCTTTTTTATGGTCTTACAGTTAGATTGCAGTACCAGGGTAATCTTACATTGGCGCGTAAGTGTCGCTCTCGCCGGTGCTGAAGGAGGCCACAGCGTGTTTGTGCGCGGTCCGCTTGCCGTTTGTGTCATACTTGCCATCCCAGATCAATTCGACCATGATTCAGGCTCCTGTGTGGGCTGTCTATGGTTAATTTTAGCATGACAGGAAAGACAAGATACTTGTTGAAATATTCCAGTTTGCGAACAATTTAGTTTCAACAGCAAGTACATTTCCCAGAGGTTGATGAAATGACGAATTTCTGCATGAGATCTCTGATCTCAGAGATAAAATACCAAAACGATTCGAGATCATCATGCAGTCGCTATTTCTTATTCTGATAAAAACCCGTAGATAGAAACCATTTGACCTCTTACATAAGAAGTCTTTTGCGCAGCCGCAGGGCACACTGAGACGTTTGAGAAAAGATCTTTTCTCTCCCCGTCCGTACAAGAAAACGGAGGCAAATGGACGATTTAACAAAATACTAACAAAAATTCCTTTGATTTTTTCTGGGACAGTGTTATTATCATGTTAACAAATGACGAACGCCCCTTTCGCTTTGGCAGGCAGTAGGGGCGTCGGCAACAGAAAGACGGAGACATTTGCTCCGTACTTCTGTCTTCAGTATATACCAGTTTCGTGGAAATGACAATCCTTCCTTAAAACTGGAGGAAGACATGACAAGAAAGCAATCGCAAAAACAAAGAAGAAGGTCCTCTAAGCCGCTACGACATATGACGGGTACTGAATTCCGTGCTATTACATTTGTATCCACTCTGGTCTTGGCAGGTATTGCCATTGTCATGCGTATTAATGAACCTGTTGTCTGGGGTTTTCTAGGAACGGCGATTGGAATTGCAATCGGGCAGGCGGCTCAAGGCAATAGAAGTGGATAGAACCATCCACTGATCATTATATAGGTTCGCCATGCTTAATTGTCCTCGTTGTGAACAAGAGCTTACTCCCCATGAAATTGGTGTCTCGCACACCGCAGTTGCAAGAACTAAAATCCGTACGACGCGCCACTATTGGGGAGCAAAGCTGACCCAGAAAGATGTAAACCTTATCCGTAAGTCGAAAGAACCAACTAGCAAGCTCGCAGAAAAGTATAACGTCTCTTTTCATACAATTTGGCGGATAAAAAATGATCTGCCAATAAGGTAAGGGGAGAGGATTACCAGTATTCCAAACACAATGCGAGAGGTTTTCACCCTTTCAATATATTTACAATTCCCACCTGTGCACGGTTAAAAGCATTGCGAAAGCGCATTTTTTCTCCCGAAGCTTCTGTTCAGGAGTTTCAAAGCCTCCATCGACCTCGTTCAGGATGAATCAAAAAATCACCCAAGACGATTTAAAAAATCATCTTACGCAGTTTACGCTCCAGCAGGGTCTCTGACCCTGCGGCATAATCTGCAAAACACGGCGGTCACACATCGTACCCTTCAGGGTAGACCGCCTTTGAACAGGGGTGCGTAAGGTAGTTACTAAGGCATGATAAAGTTGAATGGTCCTGAGGGTGGTTTAATTTGCTGAACTCCCTTACGCATCAACCAGTCCGTAACCGCTTTGAGAGACCCATCCTGCGGACTAAAAGCATTCCAATTTTCATAGATACCCTTCTCAACTTTGGAAACAATCGTATCGAAAATTTTCCCATCGTCATCCTGACATAGCCAATGTTCTTCTTTCGTGCCAATGACAAGATATGCCTTAAAGACACCATGCTTGTTCATGCAGTTGCGAGCCTGCGCATTTTCAGCACCATGACTGTCTACCGCGTGTTTTGATACATGGATTACTGTCCCACTAGCCATCATCAAGCGGGTTGCCATGATAATAATCCCAAGTAGGGCAGCAATAATCAAAACACCCGACAGAAGTCGAGTGTTTGGAGCATAGTTTGGTATGGTGGTGGTGGTCATGCAAGTTTCTCTTTTTGCATTTCAGCAATAATACGAATTTCGTCATTCAAGTCTCGAACAATTGACCGTCTGAGCTTGGGATCTGTATTCATACCCTGGATATACCCCACAATATGATTTAGCGGGAGCGGGATATCGTCACGCTTGATCGCATCGATGGCGGCGATGGTCTCATCAGAGAGTTGTCCGTTCAAAATTTCCACCAGTGCCGCGCCGATCACACTCGTTTGGATTGCAGAGGCAAGCATAACACTCTCCTTGTCAAGTCTGGGTATTATAACTCACTACCCCTCCACCAGCATCCACGCTGGGTCTTCGATCAGTTGTTTAATATGCACTAGGAACTGAACTGCCTCTCGTCCATCCACTATACGGTGGTCGTAACTGAGTGCCACATACATCATTGGGCGGATGATAATCTGCCCATTTTGGACGATCGGACGTTCTTCTATTTTATGCAACCCTAGAATGCCAACCTGCGGGGGATTCAAGATAGGCGTACTAAGCAATGAACCAAACACGCCGCCGTTGGTGATCGTAAATGTGCCGCCGCGCAAATCCTCGATGGATAATTTCCCTTGATCTGTTTTTGCCACGAAGTCCTTAACCTGCTTTTCGATCTCTGCAAAGGAAAGTTTATCGGCGTCCCGTATCACGGGAACGACCAATCCTTCTGACGAGCCTACCGCCATGCCGATGTCGTAATAATGCTTGAAAAGGATATCTTCACCATCGATCTCCGCATTGATCTGTGGGAAGGCCTTCAACGCGCTGACCGAAGCTTTCACAAAGAAGGAAGTAAACCCCAATTTAATTCCAAAACGTTTTTGAAATTCTTCATTGCGCCGGCTCCGCAACTCCATAACGGCGCCCATGTCAATCTCATTGAACGTGGTCAACATGGCAGTATTTTGCTTGGCTTCCAGCAGACGCTGGGCAATCGTGCGACGCCTGCGTGACATGCGGGTGCGTTCCTCGTGGCGTTGTGCGGATGCAGATGGAGCTACAGTCGTTGACGCGACAGGCGGCGCTTCACGTTCTGTTTCAACTGGAGCCTGCTGCTCGCTCTCTTTTACCTGTCCCTGTCCTTGAAGGAATTGCTCTACATCTGCCTTGGTCACACGGCCCTCGCTGCCTGTGCCGGTCACTTGGCTGATATCCACATCATTGGCGCGCGCCAAGCGCGATGCAACGGGCGTGACCTGCGGCGCTGCCTGGCGTGCCTCGCGACCATCTTTGCCGGCTGCGACTGGCACTGGTTCCACTTCTTTTTCCGCCTTGACGTCTTTCGTTTCCGCGGCGGCGGGTTCAGGCGCGGGTGAGGATGATTTTTGTTCTTCAGCCTTCTCTTCGATCGTTCCCAATACATCACCTACTTTAACATCCTTCCCTTCAGCGACCTCGATTTTTTGTAAAACGCCAGATCCCTTCGCGCCCACTTCGAGATTTACCTTGTCCGTTTCCAATTCCACAAGCACATCACCTACGTTGACGAAATCGCCCTGCTTCTTGAGCCAGCGAGAGACAGTTGCCTCCAGCACAGATTCGCCCAATTCCGGGACCACAATTTTTATTGCCATATCAACCTCTTTCCTTCACCACACTGGATGTACGTGCCTGCGATTCAAGCTTGAATGCGTGTTCGATCAATAATTGTTGATTGATGCGATATAAGGTGGAAGAACCTTCTGCCGGGCTTGAACTTTCAGGTCTGCCCACGTAGTGCAATGGCAGGCGGTCTTCCATCAGTTGGCGTAAACGAGGGCGAAGGTAATTCCAGGCACCCATATTAAGGGGTTCTTCCTGTACCCAGATCAACCGCTCAAGGTTGGGATATTGAGCCCATAATTCTTCCAATTCCTGTTTTGGCAGTGGATAAAGTTGCTCTACGCGGGCGATCGCACTATCCGTGTGTTCCTTGCGAAGCGGGCTGGTCAGGAGGTCCACATAGATTCGTCCGCTGCATAGAATGAGGTTTTTTACATCCGTTTTCTTCCCCGGCAAATCTGCATCCTCGATCACACGCTGCCAATTGCCTGTCGTTAGATCGTTTGATGATGAGGCCGCAAGAGGATGTCTCAGTAATCCTTTCGGAGTAAATACAACCAGCGGCAACGGATCCGTTTTCAGGAGCAATGCCTGCCGTCTGAGCAGATGAAAATACTGGGCGGCGGTCGAGGGGTACGCGATACGTACATTGATCTCAGCGGCCAATCCTAAAAACCGTTCGATGCGCGCGCTGGAATGATCGGGTCCCTGTCCTTCGTTTCCATGTGGTAACAACAGAACCAGGGAAGGCGTCAATCCCCATTTCGCGCGGCTCGAGAGCAGGAACTCGTCCAGAACCCCTTGCGCGTTGTTGATGAAGTCTCCATATTGTGCTTCCCAAATTACCAGCCGTTCAGGTGCCATAATGTTATAGCCAACTTCGAATCCAATTGCCCCGGCCTCGCTCAGCGGACTGTTGAGGACTTCAAAGGCAGCCGCAGCCTGAGGAATCGTTTGTAATGGGATATGAGGCTGATTATTTTCAACATCGTAGAAAACGGCATGGCGCTGGCTGAAGGTCCCCCGTGCGCTGTCCTGACCTGTCAGACGGATCGGCGTTCCGTCTTCGAGGATCGAAGCGAAAGCCAATTCTTCAGCAGTGGCCCAATCGATCTTGCCATCATCTGATTTATCAAACAGTGTTCGTCTTCGTTCTACAGCTCTCACCAGTTTTGGATTCAGATGAAAGTCTTTGGGAAATTCCATCAAGGATCGGTTCAGTTCTTTGAGACGCTTGAGCGTAATGGCCGTCTTGACCTTTTGTGCCGCGCCGCGCGGGGGTGGCTGAGGCACGGGTTCCACCAAAGCTTTTTCAGCGTCTAGTTGATCGTTTGCTTCCTGCAGTTCCTTGAGACGGGCTTGCAGAATCTCTTCCGCCTCGCCCTGTTGTATCAAGCCATCCTTTTCTAATTGATCTGCCCATAGTTGCCTGATCGTAGGATGGGCATCGACCTTCTGGTACATGACCGGCTGCGTAAAGCGCGGTTCATCGCCTTCGTTATGACCATAGCGCCGATAGCCAATCAGATTGATAACGAAATCCTTACGGAACTTTTGACGGTAGGCGAAGGCTGTGCGAACCGCTTCTATACAAGCGATGGGATCATCGGCATTGGAATGGATGACGGGTATCTCAAATCCCTTTGCGAGATCGCTGGCATGAAGGCTGCTGCGTGATTCGCTTTCGGTGGCTGTAAAGCCCAGTTGATTATTGGCAATAATATGCAGGCAGCCGCTGGTTGCATACCCGGCCACATGCGAGAAGTTGAGAGTTTCCGCGACAATGCCCTGACCCACAAAGGAGGCATCTCCGTGAATCACGATCGGCAACGATTCGTTCTCAAAATAGCGTGGTGGGCCGGGAGCATCTGTTTTCGTGTTTGCGGCCCTCGCCATCCCGACCACGACCGGGTCAACCTGTTCCAAATGGCTCGGGTTGGGCGGCATATGGACCAGCATTTCAACATCTTTATCCTTTAGTGATTTATAGGCACCCATGTGATATTTAACATCCCCAGTCCAGCCAAGTTCATCCCAGGTGGTGGCGCGGCCCTTTGGGTCGCTAAATTCTGCCAGGATTTGGCTGTATGGTTTTTGAAGGATATGAGCCAGGACGTTCAGCCGTCCACGATGCGCCATACCCATCAGAACCGCGTGAATTTTTTCGTCTGATGCCGAAGCGATGATCTCATCCAGCATAGGGATGAGCATATCCAGCCCTTCGATGGAGAAGCGGGTCTTTCCAGGGTAGATACGGTGAAGAAAGAGTTCAAACGCTTCAATCCGAGTCAAGCGTTCTAATAGTTGCTTTTCATCCACGGCCTCCTGGGGCGGGCGAAATCGGCCGGTCTCAGCAGTTTGGTATAACCAGTTCCGTTCCTCTGGAATACGAATGTGACCATAATCGTAACCAATCGTTCCACAGTAGATCGAGCGCAACGATTCAATGGCCTGATAAGCATTCTCATCGACGACTTGTCGTTCGGGCAAATTTAAAACGGCAGCCGGTAAATTGAGCAGATCTTCTTCCTGTAATTTATGAAACTCAAGAGTCAATAATGGATCGCGCACAACTGGAGGCGCATCCTCGAGGGGATCGAGTTTTGCCGAGAGATAGCCATAGGAGCGGATCGCCCAGGCGAGGTTAACCGCTCCGGTCAACGAGAGCAGGTTTGAGGTAGATAGAGTCGAAGTGGGAAGGGTCGGTTCTGTTCCGTCAGGGGACCATTCCCGGAAAAGCTTCCGCGTTGCCTCGTCTACAGAAGTAGGATCGTTTAGATACCGTTGATGGAGTTCCAGAATATATGCAAGATTTGGGCCGTGAAATTCCTTTTCCAATGCCATATCACAATTGTCCTCACTGCCTCTCAGCATCGATAAGACAGTTTACGTTTATTAAAATGATTTCTGCCCGTTCTTTTTTACCACAAATTATATTGTTTTTCAAAAAAAGGGGCTCTCCAAGAATTGCCGTGATCAACCGCCAGATGTAGGGCGACATTAATGTCGCATTACCTAGATTTGCTGGGCTATCACGGCAAATCCCAACGAACCAAAAAGGCTCTTCGTCATGGAGCGAGTTAAAACTCTTTTTACCACAGAGTAGACGAAGTGCATGAATGTTTCAAAAGGTTTTCTGACTGAATTACCAACGTGACTTCTCTGTGGGAAAGTGGAGCAAACTCACTAACTCATTAGACCAAAGGATATTGGCCGCACTCGGAGAACCATTCGTCTACAGGCCGCTTGCAAAACGACAGACTTCTGGTAATATATACACAGTATCTAGATCGAACCCCACATCACGTTTCTATAAAAATATAATAGAAGATTGAGATTGGCGTAATCCAAATTTGGTGCTTTGACATAAATCCTGGGGACGTCCGTACCATATGATCATCCATTTCTTTACACGCTTCAAACTTCTGGAAGATCGCACACATTTTGTTACTTTTATCCGTTATCTATGCAAAGAAAAGGATCATGCAACGAGTGGAAAAGAAGTCGAGTTTGAAAAGGTCTGGCAGGTCAATGGGAAAGAAACGAACGACTGAACCAACCAGATCGAAATCGGTGTTGAGTCGTAAACAGACCGCCCAATTACAAAAAGCCCTGGACGCTTTCCCAGTTGCTATTATTTTGCTAGATGAAAATGGCCATATTGAATACATGGATCGAACCGCCAAAACTCTTTTGGGTGAACCGGAGAAAGGTCTGAACCTCGAGGATTGGCCCCGGGTGTTTGGTCTTTATCTCGATGACGGCACCACACCTTATCCCGGAGAAAAATTGGCTTTATTACGTGTTGTTCAGGGCGAGGTGGTTGATGATCCTGAAGAAATTATTTTGCGAAGGGAAGGCGATGAGCGAAGTATCTGGATTTCGATATCTGCACGAGCAACCAAAGATGAAGATGGGAATATCAATGGTGCTGTTGCGCTTATTAGAGATATTACGTACCGTAAACAAATCGAAATTTCGCAGGAAAAACATACCCAACGACTGGAAGCGCTCTATAAATTATCTCGTCTGATTGCTGAGGCGGGTAACGAGCTCAACGATGTTATCGATCTGGCCGCCAAATTTACTTCCGAAGTGATAGGTGACGTTAGTGTCGTTACCCTTATTACTGACCTTAAGGACAAATACAAAATTGCTGCTTTTCACGATACAGGACCCACCGGGCAGGCCCACTTGAGGAAATTGTTAGCTCCTGAGGCTGAATATGATCTTTCTGACGGTCTTGTGGGCGGGGTTATTCAATCTGGCGAACCTTTATTAATTCCATCTATTCCACCTGGACAATTACAAACTATTTCATCGTCTGCGTTCAAAGAGCTCATTGAAGAGATGGATATGAAAAGTGCGTTGATGGTTCCGTTGACGGGGAGAGGCGGCATTTTGGGGGCCATTAGTCTGTACCGGCAGGAGGGGAGCGAGCCCTTCTCCGCGGGAGATCAAACATTCCTGATCGATATATCCTATCGCGTTGCGATAGCGATCGAAAACTGCCGTTTGTTCGCGTCATTACGTGAAGAAATTTCAAAACGTCTGTCTGCAAAACAGGAACTCGAAATGAGCGAGGAGCGATTCCGCTCCATCTTTGAGTCAGTCACACTGGGAATTAAGGTATTGGATCTGGATGGCAATATTATGCAAACCAATCAGGCCTTTCAGGAAATGCTCGGGTATACAGAAGACGAAATGGCAAACAGGCACTTTACCGACTTCGTGCACCCTTATGACATTGCCCGAGCCTCAAAGCTGTTTAACAGTGTAAAACTGGACGGCGTTTCCAGTTTTCGTTTTGAGCATCGTACCATCCACAAAGCTCAATCTATCGTTTGGGTAAAAACCGTCTTTACTATCGTGAATAAAAATGATAGAGATGGTGGACCGGCTTTTATTGTCGGGATTGTCGAAAATGTTACTGAACAAAAACGGCTTCAATTTGAGATGGAAGAGTTGAATAGCCGTCTGCAAAACAGTATGGAGCTGGAACGTCTCCACCTGGCTCAGGAGCTCCATGATAATCCCATGCAGGTGCTCTACAGCGTGAACTATCGGCTCGAGGAATTGCGCCCGAAAACGGACGCAGAAACCGGCGAAGCCTTGAAAGAATTGAAGGAAACAATTCAAGGTGTATTACAGGATCTTCGCGCGACGGCCAAAGAGCTTCGGCCTCCTACCATTTCCAGTTTCGGACTTGAGAATGCCATCCGCTCTCATGCATATGACATTCAAGAAAAGCACCCCCATCTTCAAATTCATCTTTCGCTCGCTCATGACCAACAAAGCCTGCCTGATACTGTGCGTTTGGCATTATTCCGCGTGCTTCAGCAGGCCCTGGCAAATGTAGTACGTCATGCCAATGCGACGGAGGTTCGTATTCATTTTTCGTTCGATGCTGAAGAAACACATCTTGAAATCTCAGATAATGGGAAGGGTTTTAACGTGCCTTCGAATTGGATCGAATTCGTAAGGCAAGACCACTACGGGTTGGCAGGCGCTGCAGAAAGAGTGAATGCCCTTGGCGGGGTTTTTAAAGTAGAATCGAAACCGGGTTCTACAACGGTGCGCGTCACCATCCCGTGGAGTGACCCGGATTGATCATTGTCGTTAATCAATGAAATGAAAGGTTGAGCCATGTCAGATATTCGTGTTTTGATCGTAGATGATCATCCCATTACTTGTAAAGGAATTCGCGATTTGCTCGAACCGGCGGTGGGAATCAGTGTTGTGGGAGAGGCTCATAGCGGCGCGGAAGCTCTTCAAATGATCGAATCTTTAAAGCCCAATGTCGTTCTTCTGGATATGAAATTGCCGGATATGAATGGGATAGAAATCATCAAGAGGGCCTACAAGATGGGTACCAATGCGCGCATCCTTGGGCTAAGTTCCTATAACGATCGCGAATTTATTTCCCAATTACTTACGTATGGTGCCTCCGGGTATTTGCTTAAAGATGAGGTGCCCGAAGAGATCATCAATGCCGTTCGAGGCGTGGCGCATGGTGAGTCTGGCTGGGTAAGCCGCAAGGTAGCCGCGATGCTCAGTCAGATCTTGCTGAAAGAGCAGGAGGGTGGAACGGAATTAACCTCCAGAGAACTGGAAGTATTAGGCCTGGTCGTAGATGGAAAAACGAATAATCAGATCGGGTTGACCCTGGGGATCAGCGCGAAAACCGTAGAAAAGCATTTGCATGCAATTTTCAGGAAAATGGGCGTGGTTTCGAGAGTGGAAGCGGCGATTTTGGCGGTGCAGGAGAGCCTCGTAAAAAGGGATTTAAATGTAAGTACTGAATCCGAGTGAAATTAGGGAAAATCCCCATTTGAGACTTATGTGAACAGTCATAAAATTAGTATGTATATGACTGTTCTTTTTGATGCCCAAACAATTCCCGAGAGTGGTGTTGACGAAATAAATCTTATGGCGGACAAGCGAATCAAGGTACTGATCGTCGATGACCATTCTGGGGTTCGTGCAGGGTTAAGAAACCTGCTTATGGCGGCAAAAGATATCACAGTGGTTGGGGAGGGTGGGAATGCCGCAGAGGCGATCGAGCTAGCAGCCACGAAAAACCCGGATATCTTGTTGCTTGATATAGAATTGCCAGACCAGAGAGGGGATATTGTCATGCGAAAAATTCATGATATGCAGCCTGATATGAAAGTACTTGCCGTCAGCTCCTATAGCGACCGGGATTACATCCTTGGCATGATGGAAAATGGTGCGGCCGGGTATATTACAAAAGATGAAGCGCCGACTATGTTGGTGGAAGCCATACGAACCATCATTAATAAAAACGAAAATTGGTTCAGCCCTCAAGCCATAAAAGTCAGCACGCCCACGTCGCTTGAACAGCAAACGTTGACCAAACGTGAAGTTCAAATCCTGGAACAATTGGTGCGTGATCGTTCCGCGGATGAAATCGCTGCATCGCTTGGAATCAGTAAAGCCCAGGTGGAAAACTTCTTAAAATTGCTGATGAAGAAGTATGAAACTGCCTCACTTGTTTTATTGAAAAATACTGCCCAGCGTGTCCTTTCACGCCGTAATCCTTAGACATTAAAAACACTTGCTATTTCACATCAGGGTACATATGTACTCTGATTTTTTTATTCCTACGTATGCCCGAAATATTCCTAGATAAATAGGGTATCTCCTGACTCAGTAGGTATATCCCCCATTGATATAAGAAACGCTAACTTTTATAGTAATGATACTCCATTGATTTGGAGTTGTACGTTCAAATAGAAGTAAGGATGATCGGAGGTAGAAATGACACTCACTGGATTAATCATATTGCTGCTGATCGCTGGGATTGTTGGTGCCATCGGCCAATCCCTCTCCGGCTATTCCTTTGGAGGATGCCTGGTTTCGATCATTGTTGGTTTTATCGGGGCCTACGTCGGTGTATGGCTGGCCGGCCAACTTGGACTCCCTGAGATTTTTGCAATCAACATAGAAGGAGAGTCCTTTCCCGTTGTCTGGGGTATTGTAGGATCCGCAATCTTGTCATTGATCCTTGGTTTGTTTACAAGGAGTGGCAGATACTTCTAATAACATTATCGATTATTAAAGGAATACAAGATGAGCGTCGATCGTCGTAAAAGCGTCGTTATCCAACAGCATGGCGACCATATCCATGAACAACAAGTTGTTGAAAATATCAACCTTGAATATAGGGAGAGCCTCTATAAAGTTGCACAATTCATCGGGTTGTTATTCGGTGGGTTGGAGGCATTGATCGGCCTGCGAGTGATCTTAATGTTGATCGGTGCAAACCCGGGTAATTCGTTTACAGCGTTTGTATATCAATTGTCAGACTTGTTTTTGTGGCCGTTTCAAAACCTGATCGTGAATCCAACGTTTCAAAACATGACTCTGGAAGTTACATCCGTTATCGGGATGATTGTGTATGCGTTGCTTGGATGGATCATGATTCGTCTCATTTGGTTGATTTTTTATCGTGCACCTACCAGTCAGGTAACCATATATGACAGGCAGGGGAATTAAAGATAGGTCTACCAGAGATGCCATACAAAAGCCCAGATGAGCTACCAGATTCTGTTCGAGATAATCTTCCTAAGCATGCTCAGGAAGTTTATGTGGCAGCTTACAACAGTGCCTGGGAGGAATATAAAAATGCAGAGGATCGGAAGGGAGGCGCTTCCAGAGAGGAGGTCTCACATAAGGTTGCCTGGAACGCTGTCAAAAAGACGTATGAGAAGAAGAATGGAACATGGAAAAGTAAGAGCAAGACTAAATAAAAAAAAAGGAGAAAACAATGAATAGAAACATTTTTGAAGGAAACTGGAAACAACTACGTGGAACCATCCGTGAGAAATGGGGTGAGCTCACCGATGACGAAGTGGATCAGATCGCCGGAAAGCGCGACAAGCTTGCCGGTCTTCTCCAGGAACGATACGGCTACACTCAACTGGAAGCCGAACGACAGATCGATGATTTCCTGGAGAACTGGGAAGCCACTGACTAAACCCAGTCCATACTATCAATGTTGCCAGAGGGGAACACTTCCCCTCTGGCCCTCAACAAAAAAGGAGAATAACATGAGTACAATTTTACTTATCGTTTTGGTTCTGTTACTACTGGGCGCCTTACCAGTATGGCCATATAGCCGAAGCTGGGGATACGGCGGCAGTGGGCTCATCGGGTTCCTTTTGCTCCTGGTGATCCTGGGTGCCCTGTTTAATTGGTTCTAGGCTCGAAAGGATACTACGCAAGATGTTTAGAAAATGGATTGTGCCTTTCGTGCTGCTTGCTGGATTGATTCTTTCAGCCTGTGGTGGCTCTGGCACAGATGTTCCTGCTGCTCTTACCCAGGTAGTTCCGGCTTTGGAGAATGTATTGCCGCCCGATGTGGCGCTAAACATTCGAAACCAAGTCAGCGAAATCCTTGGGGTTCCAGTAGAGAGCATCCAACTAAAATCAATAGAGCAGATGGAATGGCCGGACAGCTGCCTGGGATTAGGTGGACCTGATGAATCGTGTGCACAGGCGGTCACCCCCGGATGGTCGTTGGTCTTCACTGCTAATGGCCAGGAATATAGATTCCGCGCTGATCAAACCGGGACGGTGATTCGTCAGGAGCCATGAAGCCGGCGTCTTTCTCTGAAAAAATAATACCGTGGACCACAAGTCAGGTTGTTCTTGCGACAGTATTTGTGGTCTGCGTGTTTTTAATTTTCTGGTTGTTATTCCAGATGCGCTCTCTGATCTTTCTGCTGTTTATCGCCATTGTGATTGGAACAGCGATCCGGCCGATGGTCGCATGGCTACAGCAACGCGGGATATCTCGAATTGCAGGGGTTATTATTATTTATTTCCTGATTGCCGCATTCGCGATTGGAATTCTGGCCCTGGTCTTTCCGTTGATTGCAGATCAGGCTACCCAACTGTCCCAAAACTTGCCTCAATATTATGCAGAGATCCGTAGAGCACTGGCCAACTCAGATAATCGTTTGTTGCAGAACATCGCTTTTCGACTTCCAGCCCAGTTATCCCTTTTTCTCAGCATGAGTCCCAACACTGAAGTGAATGTACTCAATCAGGTAACTCAAACTGTTTTTTATGCAAATGTGGTAATAAAGGGGATATTAAGCATACTGGCAGTTTTTCTTCTTGCGTATTATTGGACTCAGGAAAGTAGCCAGGCGGTGCGAACGTTAATTCGTTTGGTACCCTTGCATCGACGACATGAGATCCAGGACTTCGTTCAATTGGTAGAGAGAAAAATCGGAGGTTATATTCGAGGTCAGGGAATCCTTTGTTTAATTGTTGGTTTGGCTGCTTTTGTTTCTTATACATTGATTGGGCTTCCCTACACATTGGTGTTGGCGATTTTCGCCGGAATTACGGAAATGATCCCGGTTTTCGGCCCGGCTCTTGGCGCTATTCCCGCCCTTCTTGCTGCTTTATCGATCGATCCCAGCAAGGCTATCTGGGTTCTCGTGGCAACCGGGCTGATTCAGATGATGGAGAATCTCTTCTTGGTGCCTCGTATCATGAAAAATTCGATGGGCGTGAATCCCATCATCATATTATTATCGTTGGTGGCCTTCGGCACAGTCTTCGGTTTTGCAGGAGCATTACTGGCACTCCCTTTGGCAGCAATGATTCAGTTAGTTTTCGATCGAATCTTAACCCAGACAGACGACTCAAGTACCTCATTCTCTGAGGAGGAGGCCGATGTCCCGTCATTGATCGATGAGAGTAAGCGATTGATGCATATCCTGGATGAAACTTCTAGTAGTGAAGATTCTCTTATGAATGAGATTTCAGAAGCGGACCGATTAGAAATCAGAGCTATTACACAGGAATTAGATTTGGTTTTGCAGGATCTAAAAAATGAGAGTGAAATGATATGATGCGGGTAATCAGATATGCCACGATTGTTGTAATTACCCTGGCGGCTTTGTTGCTGTTGTGGCAATTCAGTATTGCCATTGTATTGTTTCTTTTATCATTGGCGGTTGCTGCCGCCTTGCGGCCCCTTATTAACGGACTCATGGTGAGACGTATCTCCAAACGGCTTGCTCTGGCGATTGTCTATGCTCTGTTGATTGCATCCATAGTAGGCTTCTTGTTTTTGGTCGGTCCTCGCATACTTGGCGAAGTACAAACGGCAAGTGACGATTTTATTTCCAATTATGATCGCGCGAAAATAGAATGGCCATTGAGCGGAACTGTGTTCCAAAAAGCGCTGGCACAACAACTGCCTCCGTCTGCCGATCTATATGAAGCATTGGTCAGCGGGGAAGGTATTCCTGCCTTGCAGGGCGTGTTTGGAGTCGCTCAAAATTTTTTCTCGATCCTCGGTTATATCGCCATCATACTCATCCTCAGCCTGTACTGGAGTGCCGATCAATTGCGATTTGAGCGCCTGGGCCTTTCCCTCCTGCCAGATGAATATCACTCTAAAGCCCTTCACACCTGGCGATCCATTGAGGCCGGTGTGGGCGCGTATCTTCGCAGTGAAATTGTTCAGAGTGTGTTTGCAGGAGTATTGCTTTGGATAATTTATCTGACGCTTGATATAAGATACCCAACCTTGTTAGCCTTGTGGGGGGCCGTCGTGCGACTCATACCCTGGTTCGGGGCTTTGATTGCTGTTATTCCCGCATTAGTCGTTGCGATAGGAAGTTCACCCATATTGGGGGTTGTGGCCGCCATATCCACGATTGCAGTTTTGTTTCTTTTGAAAGAAGTTATCGAGCCGCGTGTTTTTCACCGACATAAATACAGTTCATTGCTGATCGTTTTGTTTGTCATTGGCCTGGCGCAAGTCTTTGGGTTTATCGGGGTGATACTGGCGCCACCCTTTGCGGTTGCCGTCCAAATTATGTTTCGTGAGCTATATCCATTTCCCACCTCTGTGTTTTCTCGAGAGACTTCAGAAAAAGTTGCGAGCATACGAACACGCCTCCTAAAACTGAGGAGGCGTATACAAAACCAAGCGAATCGCAGAAACAGGCATTTAATCAACCGTATCTACTACCTGGTGAGAAGAACGGCAGATTATCTCCAGGAGTATTAACTTAACCCTCCATCCTTCGCCTCAAAAGAAACCAATCGATCAGAAAAAGCGCAACTCCGATCAAAGCGATGCCCTGAAATAGCTGTGTGGGAATGGCAGCACCACGCAGCATAATATCCTGAAACATTCGAATGCCATAGGTGGCAGGCAAAGACCATGCAAGAACTTTGATGGGTTCCCACATCAAGCGCAGATCCAGGAAAAATCCGCTAAAGAAAATGCTTGCCAGCAGTAATAGCATCGAATATTGAACGGCCTGCGTGTCAGTTTCTGAGATGAGAGAAATCAGGAATCCTACACCCAGCGAGGTAAAGAGGAGGATAAACACCGCCAGGGCATAGTCCTGCCAGGGGCCCAAAATGGGAATTCTCAGCACCAAAATGGCAAGCGCAGTGATTACACCGGCCAAGATTATTTCAAAGAATAAATAACTGACAAATTTCCCTATCAACGTTTCAAAAGCGGTAATGGGAGCTACTCTGAACAATTCCATGATCCCGGAGCGGCTTTCTCGGACAATCGACAGAGATGCAAATGTTATCGATAGGTGCTGCAAGAGCAGGGCAATGACAGACGGAGCAAAGAAGTCTGTTACATTAAATTGGATATCAGAAAGCCCTTTAATATTTACACCAAACGGATTGACCAATACGCCAGAACTTAAGGAGCGAAATGTGGTCAGGTTTTCATGTGCGGTCGTTAGATCCTGCTCTAGTGCTTCAACCTGGGCTGCCGTATTTGGATCGCCCGGTGGGATTGCCTGCTTTAGTGCTTGAGCCTTTGTGATGGCATCCTCTAAGCTGCTTTGCAGCGAGCCAGAGTCCGCCTGGCCTTGTTCAGTGACCGATTGCAAAATTCGACGATTGACTTCATTTACATAGATATTCGCGATCGTTTGAATATATCCAATCTGAAAGGGATCTACCTCATTATGATAAACCTCAAGCACGGCCTGTTGATTTTGTTGAATGGTCTCGAATGGTGCCTCGGGTATGGCAATGACTAAGTCGGTTTCATCCAGCGCAAGTTTTGACAATGCAAGCGCCTTATCCGTTTCTATGCCCTGATCGACAACTGTCGAACTGTAGGCTTCCGTAAATATATTCATCTCCTCCTGAAAGGCACTTGGGTTTGCAGATACAAAGGTCGTTCTCAAAGACCGATTTTGGTCCGGGTAGGCCAGCCCGAATAAAAACATGATCAAAAACGGACCCAGGATGAGAGTCAGAATGAGCTTGGGCTGGCGAAATATTTCCGTCAATTCCTTGGTCAGGAATGAAGAAATTCGGATAAGAAACTTAAACATGTGCAGTCTCTCTTTCTATTATTTTGACGAATACATCATCGAAGGGGAGAAATTTCTGCTCAATCGTTTCAACATTCAACTTTTGATCCTGAGCCCATTCCAGCAGTGCTGGAATCGCGGTACTTGCATCGTCGACAATGACATCCACTTCCTGATCGCTGATAATTTGTACTTTGCCATGTACAAAGGGTAGACTTTCCACTTGTTTCCGCTGTTCAAATCGTAGCCCTTCAGTCGTCTGGATGGCGATCACATCCCCTCCGTAGGCCTGCTTACGCAACCCACTAGGCGTTTCAACCATTAACAGTTTTCCTTCGTACATCACTCCGACCAGGTCACAATAGGCTGCTTCGCCAACATATTGCGTAGTGACGAACAATGTATGTCCTTCATTCTGTAGATCTTTAAAATAATCCCAGAATTTTCGGCGCAGGATTGGGTCAATTCCAGCAGTGGGTTCGTCCAGAAAGAGCAACTGCGGGTTGTGAACTAAGGTGGCAGCCAGACTAAGCCGCCTTTTCATGCCTCCCGAGAGATCGCGCGCTAATTTATTGGTGTCCTCTGCCAGCTCGACAAAATCGAGCAGTTTGTGTAACTGCTTTCGTCGAAATGGACTTACTCCGTAAAAAGAAGCGGCGAAATTTAAATTTTCCCAGACTGTCAATTCCGGATATAGCACAAACTGCTGAATGAGATAACCTATTTTTTCCCGGTCTGATTTCGAAAACGTGACCGGGTCTTTGCCCAGGACTCTGGCTGTACCAGAAGTGGGCTCGTAAAATCCTGTAAGTAAACGGACGGTTGTCGTTTTCCCGCAGCCACTTGGACCAATAAAACCAAAAACCGTGCCGCGTGGCACTTGTATGTTCAGAGATTGCACAGCGATCTCATCTCCAAATGTCTTAGTGAGGTCCTGAGTTTCAACAACGTTTTCTGCTGTGCTATTATTTTTTTTTGTATTCATATTCGCCTTGTCTGCTTCTTTGTGTAGCTTTACTTACCCATACACACTTTTATTAATGCTTCATAACTTATATATCATTCATTTCATATCCATCAATTAGGGATGTTTCTATCTCGTCATAGGGAAATCCCTTATTGAGCATTTGTTATATACATATAACTTCGCTCTATATTTCACTAACCCTATGGTCCTGTGACATAAAAAATGACAGGCAGCCTCTCGTCTTGAGTTGCTACCTGTCACACGTTAGAGTTATGCACTAACAGAACAGATTACGTCATTTCACCACGTAATTATTTACGACTACTGGGCCTCCATGTTAATATGACTTTCTGCAAGTTGGGTCAACTTTTCATTTGCCATTGATTCTTCGTCGAGCGTCTGTTGTAGAAGGCGGACTGCGTCATTGTGACCCAGTTTCTCTGCCCAGGCTCGGGCCGTACCATAACTTGCAATTTCATAGTGCTCAACTTTCTGAGCTGCGGCTATCAAGCCTGCATCCAAAACATCTGGATCCACATCTTCCTTCATTAATTCACCACCCTCCTCAATCAGCCCTTCCATAGCAACGCATTTTTTTCCTCGAGGAGAACCTCCCAAATTGGAAAAAATACGCTCGATCCGTTCCACATGATGCTCTGTTTGACCAAGATGTTCCTTAAAGGCGTTTTGCAAGTCTGGAGACTCAGCACTCTTTACCATTTTCGGTAATGCCTTTACGAGTTGCTTTTCCGCGCTGTATAGATCTTTCAACTGCTCCTCAAACAAGTCATTTAGATTTTCCATTTTTGAAGCCATCACTACCTCCAATTATTTGATTTTTTGTGTATCGAAACAACGGTGCAGTAATTCTATATTTTGATAGTTGAATAAACAATGGGGAATGGTTACGCAAACGAGGTAGGGCTTTCCCTAGTCAAAAAGATGAATTTCTTTATTAATAGAAAGCAGATGCAAATATAAGCGGTGAATTCATTATTCCTTGATTAAATTCTCTTCATCCAATATAGGTAAAAGCGAACCCTTGAAGAAGTCAAGGAATCCCTCCTGATTGGGTCCTACCTGATGTAAATAAATATGATCAAATCCATTTTCTTGCAGGGATTGGATCGCTTTGATATAAGGCTCAGGCTTCGGTCCATAGACCGAGTCTTCGGGAATCTCTACTTTGCTCATGGCTTCCACTACATCTTCAAAATGTTTTGGAGTAGGCAAATCGACGTGGAGTTTGCCGGAAAGCGCTGATACCGGCCACTCTTTTTCCAGGGTCTTTTTTGCTTCCTCTTGCGAGGTTGCCCAACAAACTTTGACAGATCCAATACAGGGCTTGCCCGAACCTCCGTTTTTCTTGAACGCTTTCACCACCTCATCTCCAGAGGATGTGCTGATCAATCCGTCCGAGATTTCACCCGCCATTTCAGCCGATTCAGGTCCCGAAGCGGCGACATAGATGGGAGGGAGTTCATCCGGAAGTGTATAGATGCGTGCATCCCGGACTGTAAAGTAGCTCCCGTTATATGAATATTCCTCTCCCTTCCAAAGCTCTCGAAGGATGTGAATGGCCTCTACAAGCATTTCTCGACGAGTTTTAATCCCAGGCCAAGGATCTCCAAAAATATGCTCGTTCAAATACTCTCCTGTTCCCAACCCAAGGAAAAAACGACCGGGCATCATATCCGCGACAGTGGCTACTGCCTGGGCTACCAAAGCCGGGTGGATGCGCATGATGGGGCAGGTCACGGCTGTACCTACGCGTACCCGCTTGGTTGCATTTGCGATACCGCCCAACACGCTCCACACAAAGGGACTCTGTCCCTGCTCGCTGACCCAGGGATGAAAATGATCGGAAATCACCACAAATTCAAACCCCGATTGTTCAGCCAAATGAGCGTGACTGATTAATTCATTAGGCCTGTGTTCCTCGCTCGACAGAAAATATCCTAACTTAATCAAGTTCTACTCCTTTACGTTTGCGCACTTGGTTTTTACGCGGTTTGAGCTGGCGGGCCCGCCAGCTCAAACATTAACTGGTCTAATTTCATTTCTCGTTGCGTTTTGCAAAAATACGAGGTGAACGGTTTGACCAGGAATACCCCAGACCTAATTTGGCGATTCCCGCCATCGCTCCGGCCGCACCAAAAAGACCTAATAATGAGGCGACCAGTAAGTGAAAAAAAGTTTGATCAAACAACATATAAAGTCTCCTGCTTTCGTATATGTACATACTATAGGTCTGTTGCAGGTAAATTTCAATTCATGATGTTCCTAAACTAGAATAGAAGTTTAGCCTGATTGTATAGGACATCTCCTTAAGTTCCATAGGGACTCTCCCCATAAAAATATTTGTGTTTTGCTTTTATAGTGGGATTATCTCTTGAAAAAGAATTTTATACGACCAGAAACATTCGAATCAATTTAGTTAAGGAGAGAAGCATGAGAGAAAGAAATCGAGAGAATAAAGCCGGCCTTGGCAAGGTGATAACCGGCTTGGTAGTTGGTGGCATAGTTGGAGCGGCTGTAGGCCTGCTGATGGCGCCTACATCAGGAGAGGAAATACGCAATAAAATCATAGATGAAGCAAGAGGCGCACAGAAAAAAGCCAAAGCGGCTGTCGGGAATATTGAAGATAAGGGCCGCGAAATTGCTGAGGATGTAAAAGAAAATGCAGAAAATGTTAGAGAGAGTATTATAGAGCGCGTTACCAGGCGGGTAAAAAACGCTTAAAACGTGATTAAACAAAATAACCATCAAAGATCTCGATGACTTTCAAACGCGTCACAAGCGATGAGTATCTCTCCTTAGTTGGAACCATCTATGGAGCCGATTAAAGTTCTTTCCATTATCGAGGTCCGCCTTATCGCCAATATATTAACGGATATTTTGGAAAATGAACCGGATATTACAGTTGTAGGCTATTCTACGACTCCAGAGGATGGGCTTACAATCCTTCAAGAGCAAAAGGTGGATGTAGCATTAGTCAGCGTTAGCCTTCCGGGCCAGAGTACCCGGCAACTGATCCGCACCATTATTGATGTATCGCCTGCCACCAAGGTGTTGGCAGTGGGATTATCAGAAGATGCAAACGATGTGTTGAAATATATTGAAGCGGGCGCGGCTGGTTATATCCTCAAGGACAGTTCCCTATCTAGTTTGGTCGAAACCGTGCGGTCTACATACAGAGGCGAGCCCCACGTCTCAGCGAAAATGGCAGGCGCCATGATAGAACGACTCTCCGGCCTTGCTAAGATGTTTTCTACGGTTGAACATGGTGTTACGGAGGGTATTCGACTAACACCACGCGAACGCGAAGTATTGCAATGTCTCAGTAAAGGTTGTACAAACCAGGAAATTGCTGCTCTTCTGTTGGTGGAAATTGGGACTGTCAAGAATCACGTTCACAACATCTTGGAGAAATTGGACGTCAGCAACCGGGAACAAGCTGCTTCTTATTTGACATTTATCAACAAATAAATCTATTCTGCTGGGGACAATCTCTCTGCATTGTAGGTATATTCCCCATTGATACGAACACGGCTAACTTTTATATTTGATGTACGTCCATCTAATTCACAAGGAGTCGATGATGAATGAGATGAATACAAATGATTATCCCCGTGTTTTATCGGCTACAACGATTATCGGCGATAAGGTTCTTAACACTGGAGGCGAACAACTGGGAACCATTAAGGAACTGATGATAGATTTGGATGAGGGACTGATTGCCTATGCAGTACTCTCGTTTGGTGGGTTTTTAGGGATGGGAGATAAATTATTTGCCATTCCGTGGGAGGCCTTGACCATCGATACTGAACATCATGCCTTCATTTTGGATGTAGACAAGGAAGTGCTTGAAAACGCACCAGGATTTGATAAAGATCATTGGCCCGATAATGCCAAATATGAGGCAAATTGGCTTCTTGGGGTTTATGAGTATTATGGATATTCACCTTACTGGATGCCGGATGAGGAGGAAGAACACGAAGACAGTAAAAAAGCAAGCTAATCATTAGAAATATTTTAACTCTAATTATCCCCGATTGTGAAAAAAGTTAATAGAGGGCTGCCAACCCGTACTGGCAGCCCTCTATTTTCGTTAATTTTATAGGAAACATCAGGAGGTATGAATAGGATAACTACATTAACTCAAAACTGGTGGATGGTTGTCCTTCGTAGTTTAGCGGCGGTCATTTTCGGATCATAAAGGTCAAGCCAGGTTAGGCCTTTGATCCAACATACCGTGAAGCAGTTGAAGTACAATTTGAGGGTATTGAGGAACCCACCCATCGCCGCAATCGTCGAGCTTGGCTACTTATACGAGAACGATCTTCTTCGACCGGCAAGAGTCGTTGTAAGCAAATAATGAATCATTGAACACGTGAGTTGCTACTGGTATGGACTTCAAAGACTATTATGAAATACTCGGTGTATCACCCGACGCCGACGAGAAAACGATCAAGCAAGCCTACCGCAAGCTGGCGCGCCAACATCATCCGGATGTGAATCCGGGAAACAAAGAGGCCGAAGAAAAATTCAAAACCATCAACGAGGCGTACCAGGCGCTATCGAATCCCGAGCAACGCAAGAAATATGATCAGTTGCGCGCTCAATACCAGCGCTGGCAGCAAAGCGGCCGGAATCCTCGTGATTTCAACTGGCAAAGCTGGGCGGCTCAGCCAGGGCAGGAAGCGAATGTTCAGTATGGAACCCCCGAAGATTTCGAAGACCTGTTCGGCGGTGAAAGTCCATTTTCAGATTTTTTCTCCACGATCTTTGGCCAGGCTCAAGGACGCAGCACATCTTCCGGTCCTCGCAAAGGTCAGGATGTTGAGGCCGTCATTGATCTCTCACTGGAAGAAGCCTATCGTGGAGCGACTCGTGCGCTTCAGATTGGCGATCGACGTATCGAAGCTCGCATCCCACCGGGCGTCCGCACAGGCTCGCGGGTACGGCTGAGTGGCCAGGGTGAATCGGGAAGAAACGGCGGTCCGGCGGGGGACATCTATCTGATCATC
>Ga0081539_10002923_pt1 | contig 22540 bp, 20 predicted proteins | sample TabmetS4T2R2_FD_71023 | JGI IMG/M metagenome (GOLD analysis project Ga0081539, IMG submission 71023) | Tabebuia heterophylla rhizosphere microbial communities from the University of Puerto Rico - S4T2R2 | ecosystem: Host-associated > Plants > Roots > Rhizosphere ...
AGAAGAACATCGTGCACGGGTTCGTGGCGTCCTCGTACCGCCGCAGCTCGACGGTGATTCGCTCGAGAGCGTCGTCAGCGAGGCGGCGCGCGTTCGTGCCCGGTAGCGCGACGATTCCGTCCCTGCGCTTTCCGACCAGCGTCTTTGCGAGCTCGACGAATCGTCCCGCGCCGTAGAGGTCGAGCCACGCCGGCTTCTGGAAGAGCGAGGCGGAGAGGACGTCTCCCGCGATGCCGTCGTAGATCTCGAACGGGCGACCGTTGAGATGCTGAGCCAGGGGCATGAGCCAGGCGTGCTCGTCGGCGCAGAAGCTCGTCGCAAGGTTTTTCTGCAGCTCGGCTTGCAACCGCGGCGCTCGCTCGACGACGACGTGGTCGAGCCCAAGGCTGCTCGCGAGTATGCCCGCCACTTCGACGTCGTTGTTGCCGCGGCCGTAGCGGATGGCCGTAATGCAGAACTCAGGTCGAACGCCCGCCTCATGAAGCTCGAGCAGGAGGTGGCGCGAGTCGCGTCCCCCGCTCAGGGGCACCACGACCGGCCCGCGCGGCATTCTCCTGCGGACGGCGTGCCGGAACAGCTCGGCGTACGTCCGCAGTGCCTCGTCCCGTGAGACGTCCTGACGATCGCCGAGGTCACGGTGCGGCCTGACGAACAGCTTGCCGTCCCAGGCGAAGCGCGCGCTCGGCGGCACGGCCTTGATGTGCTTGAACGGCGTCTCGTCGTCGATGAAGAAGCCGAGCTGCAGGAAGACGGCGAGCGCTTCCGGATCGAGATCCGGCGCTGCCCCCTCTCGCAGCAGCGTCACGATCGAGGGGGCGATGGCGAACTCTCCGCCCCGGGAGTAGTAGAAGAGCGGATGGAGGCCGTAGCGGTCGTGCTCGACGTCGAGCACACGACCGTCCCAGCTCCAGGCTGCGAACACACCGTCAGAGATCCCAGGTGCCCGCGAAGGTAGTCGGTGCCCCAATCGGCACTCCGCGTGACCGCGGACGACGACCTCGTCGCCGCTCTTGCTGGCAAAGAAGAAGGGCGAGCCTCCCGCGGCTCCGGTTGCCTCGGTTACGGGCCGGGGCATCGTGCCCTCAAGGCCGGCCGCGGAGCTAAGCAACCTCGGCATTGCCGATCCTGCCCCGCCTGCGGGTCGAGAGCGATTCGAAGAGGACGCCGATGTGCAGCGCGTCGCGGAAGCGCCAGATGAAGAAGACGTACAGAGCGGTCGCGAGCACGGCGAAGACGATGAACGCCGGCACCGTCGCGCCGAGCGCGAGGCGCGCGGCGAGACCGAGCCCTCCGTAACACGCCGTGGAGATCCCCGCAACGATCCCGAAGCCGCTCCCGAGGGGCCTCAGCTTCAGAAAGACGCCGACCTCGAGGAGGGCGGCCGCGTTCAAGACGACGATGGTCACGGCCCAGGCGACGGCCGCTCCCGTGATTCCGAACGGCGGGATGAGGACGACGTTCAGGACGACGTTCGTCACGAGGGCGATCGCGACGTTGTAGAGGTTCCACGAGCTCTTGCCGGCCATGACGAGGACGACGTTCACCGGCCCCGCGGCCATCGCGAGCAGCATGGGCAGGGCAAGGATGACGAGCACCTTCGCGCCCGCGACGAACTCGGATCCGAAGACGCTCATGAAGAGCGGGGCGAAGACGGCGAAGGTCAGGTAGATCGGCCAGGAGAGAGCGCTCAGCCACCAGGTGGCCGTGTGGTAGACCGACTGGGCCCGCTCGTGCAGATGCTGCGCGAGCAGCCCGCTCAAGAGCGGGCCGATCACGAACACGATCGCCTGGTTCGCGAACGAGCCCTGGTTGATGTAGCTGATGGCAGCCCGGTAGATCCCTGCTTCGTGCGGCGAGGCGAGCGCCGCCACGAGAATCGTGTCCAGCCATGCGAGCGTGATCTGGAGGATTCCGGCAGCCCCGCGGGGGGCCGTGAAGCGCCAGAACTCGGACGTCAAACCCGCCGTCGGGACATACGTGCGCCGTTGCGGACGGGCCGCTCGCTTCATGACGAGGACGAGGGCGCATACGGCAGCGATGAGGCCGAGGGCATGCGGGACGGCCCACGCCAGAGCCAGCGCGACCGAGCCGAGCCCCGCGCCGAACACGGCGAGAGCGAGGGCCGGCCGCAGCAATCCCTTGCCGATGTGCTCGATCGCGACGAGCGGGACCATGGTGCCGTAGCCGCGAGTGGCACCGAGGATCGCCGAGGAGACGACTGCGAGCGGAAGGAACGGCGCGAAGACGCGGAGGTATCGCTCTGCGGTCGTTGCGGCATCGCCGTTGAGGACCGCTCCGGCGATGTCGTGAGCGAAGAAAAAGAGGGTCACGCTGAGAACGACGCCGGTGAGGAGCACGGGCAGGATGGCCGCGGCGAGCGTCGGGCGAATCGAGTCCAGCTCCTCGAGCGCTCGGAACCGCGCGATGGACCGGATGAGCCCCGTCGTCGCGCCGAACTGCGCCGTGACTGCCCCGATGGTGAACACCGCCACCGAGGTGAAGAACACACCCGCGCCGAAGGCTCCCAGTCCGCGGGCGATGACGATTCCGAACGCGAGGCCAAAGGCGCCCGACGCAACGAGGCCGAGGAGGCTCAGGAGCCACCCGCTCGCGAGACTGGCGAGATCGCGGTGCGATTCCGTCTTGGTCTCGTGCGGCGCCGGCTCTCGCGTCGTGTCGCCGCTCGCGGCGATGTCTGCCTGGCGCGGCGTCACGCGGTCGCGGATTGCGGCGTCAGCTCCGGCTCGGGCGGGGACGGCGGCCGAGCGATGCCTCGCCAGAGGTACGCGGCGATGATCATCACGAGGGACAGATGCATCTCGAGCAGGTAGTACGGCGCCGTCATCAGGGCGACGAGGATCGCGACGTGCGCCCAGAAACGCGGCCCCGACGCCTCTCGCCCGGATCGGATGAATGTGAGCGCGAGCCAGGCCACGAAGAGAATCGCCGCCGGGATCCCGTAGGAGATCGTGAGGAAGAACAGCTCACTGTGCGTCCCGACGGGCGGGCCCGTCGACTCCTGTGCGGGAATGGGGCCTCCATAGCCGATCAGAGGCGACTCCTTCGCTCGCTCGGCGGATTCCCTGTAGACGGCCGCGCGGCTCTCGTTGGAATGCGAGCTCGCAAGCCGATCGCTCACGTACGTGCCGAGCGGCGTGAGGAAGAAGAGGACGAGGAGGACGCTCGCCGCTGTCACGAGCGCCGCGAGGGCATTGAGCCTCTGAGCGAGCGCGAAGCGCAGCGCCGCATATGCCATCGCCAACGTGATGGCCAACCAGAGCCCGCGGTTGAGCGACACGATGATGGGAATCACCGACAGCGCCAGCAGGGCCCAGAGGATGCGGCGCCTGAGGAACGACTGCGTCTGGGAGAGAGAGGCGAACACGATGGGGGTCAGCAGCGCGACTCCCCCACCCCACGCGTTGGTGAACGTATAGAACGGGCTCGGCCGTCCCACGGGGTAGCCGAGGAACGACTGCACCTGGGCGAATCGCACGTGGACCAGGTCGTGGATGAACGGATGGGAGACCACGCTGGCGGGCAAGAGGCGCTCGATTGGACTGTGGAAGGACACCGACGGGAACAGCATCGCGATCACGCCCGTCACGATGAGCATCGCCCAGAAGAGCGTGAGCGCGTCGATGACGGCGCTGTCCGGGAGCGTGCGGTACGAGGAGTTGAAGATGTAGAGGAAGACGATGGTCGCCGCCACCAGCGCACTCAGCTGATGCAGGAGGAGGAGCCGTGAGCCTTGGACCTGAAGCGCCGACAGCGGTGCCCAGGCGATCAGCAGGAGCCAGATCCCGAATCCGCGTGGGAACGACACGTTGCCCTGCCGGATGAGGGCGAGGAGGAAGAAGAAGCCGACCACCGGCCAGACGAACCGGAAGGCACCGAGGAGCCAGAGCGCGGGAAACGTCGCGACGATCCCGACCAGGAGAGCACCGCGCCCGAGCGGCTGGCGCCCGGCGAGCTCGATGGGATGGGCGCCGGCGACCGCGGAGGTCAGATTCCCCTCCCGAACGTTCGGGTGACTCTCAGGACGGAATCCGCCTTGGCGAGGCCGCCGGCAACCGCGAGCGCGAGATAGGCTCGCGGCTGCGTCGGGCTGAGGCGAATGGCGCGCGCCGCCCATTCGAGGGCATCGCCGCGACGACCGCAGCTGGCCGATGCGAAAGCAAGCTGGCCGAAGATCCTGGAGAGCCCCACGCGGTCGCTTCGAAACTCAGGGTAGCGCTCGAGGAGGTACGAGAGGGCGCTGACGATCATCTCCCACTGGCCCACGAAGTACGACGAGTCGTGCCAGTGGACGCGCGCGAGAGCCTCCCGCACGACGACGATGGGCGAGACGCGGGCCGCGCGCAGCAGCCATTCGTAGTCCTCTGCGTAGCTGCCCGGGATTTCCTCGTCGATGAGGCCGATCTCCTGAAAGGCCTCCCGGCGCACGAGGATCGTGCTCGGCGCGATGTCCATCCGGCGCGAGCGCAGAAGGTCCCGCAGGGTGACCGTCTCGGACTCGGCGATTCGGGGGATCTGCCGTCCGTGGTATTCGACGTAGATGCCGCAGCTCGCGGTCGCGGCGCCGGTCCTCTGCAGGAGCTCCACCTGTGCGGCGAGCTTGCGGGGGAGCCATTCGTCGTCGTCGTCGCAGAAGCCGACGAGGTCGCCGCGCGCGGCGAGGATGCCCGTGTTCCTCGCGCCGGCCAGGCCGGGCGAGCGACTGTTGGTCATGCCGCGAAGCGTCACGCCGGTCAGGCCCCCGAATCCGGCGAGGTGCACATGCGACTGGTCGAACACCGTGATGACCTCGACGTCGCCGTCGTACTCCTGCGCTCGAATCGCGTCAACGGCGCGCCGCAGGAGCCCGGGTCGGTCGCGTGTCGGGATGACGACTGACACCGACGGCTGTGAGCGTTGGTGGGTTTGCGCCGAAGCCACCGCGCTCATGCCCGAACGCGTCGCCAGAAGATCCTGTGGTGAACCGCCTGCAGGGAGTCGAGGCTCAACGGAGGCATGGCCACCACGAGGAGGCCGATGAGCCAGTTGTGGAAGCGTTTCGGGTTCGCACGAATCGAGCGCGCGGCCCATTTCCGCGCCTCTCTTCGCTTCCCGTTTCCGAGCGCGAGCAACGCGAAGCGCGCGTGACTCGCCGAGAGATCAGGGCGGTATCTCGCAAAGAGCTCCGCGTGCTTGGCCCGCATGTACTCGACGTTCTCGAGCTTTCGCTCGTAGTCCATCGACAACCGCGTGGAATGGCCCCGATTCATCAGCACGAGCGGCTCCTTGATGACCTGGGCCCTCAGCCTCAGGAGGAGCCGTAGCACGAATTCCTGATCGCCGCCGGTTCGAAAGTTCTCGTCGATGAGGTCGCCCTGCACGGCCTCCCGCCACCCGAGCATCGTCTGGAGAGGCATGAAGACCCCACCGCCGACTAGGCCGCGAACCGGGTCCTCGGGCGAGAACGCCGGCACGTAGTCCCGATAGCGATCGCCGGCCCGGTAGCGAACCGCGGTGAAGACGACATCCGCCCGCCGCGACCTCAGCACCGCGACCTGGCGGGCGAGCTTCGACGGCAGCCATTCGTCGTCGTCGTCGAGGAAGGCGACCAGGTCGCCGGTGGCGGCGAGAAGACCCGTGTTGCGGGCCCCGAAAGCACCACGTTTCCGGGTGTTGACGAGGGTGGAGACCCTCCGGTCGCCGTCCATGCCGGTCGGCGGCGCGATCTCGATCGGCTCGGAACCGTCGAAGACGACCAGCGCCTCGACCGCCCCGGAATAGTCCTGCTCGAGGACGCTCCGCACCGCGTTGCGGACGAAGTCGGGGCGGTCGTGCGTCGGGATCACGACCGAGACCGATGGCATGGCGTTGGTCTCGCTCATTGGCGTGGGCGAGCTGGGCCGAGGTAGCCGTACCGGACCAGCAGTGGGAAGGTGAAGAGCGAGACCATGCGCCTGTGCACCGGGCTGAGCCGTGAGCGCCACTCCTCGTCGAGAGCGAGCTCGATGGGCCCCTGCTGGAAGCGCATCGGGTTGCCGGAGATGGTGTGGTGGACCCCGAGGTCGACCCGTCGGCCGTTGAGGAAGTCGAAAGCCTCCTTGTCGACGTCTTGGCCGACGAGGGCCGCCATTCGCTCGATCTCCCGGCGCGGGGAGGCCACGACCTCCTCGTAGCGCGTCATCAGCCGCGGGACGCCCAATCGCCCGAGGAGATGGAAGCAGGCGTTGTAGACGAGCCACCTCACGCCCATCTCGACGGGGTGGTAGGTGTGCATGAAGCGAGCGTCGCGGTACTCCGGCCGCCGGACCTGCTTGGTCCAGGAAAAGGCCACTCCCCGGCTGTCTCGGACGAGGTGGACGATGCTGAGGTCGATCGTCGGAACCCGCCTGAGGAGAAACGCGAACGGCGGATCCTTGGTCGAGTCGACGATGCAGGCGCCTCCACTCACCCGGTCGATCGCGGCGTAGAGACGGCCGAGGACGTCGACATAGCGCGCGAGCCGCACTTGGAAGCGGCGCGACAGGCGCGGCGCGACGAGCAGCGGGAGGTAGCGATGACGGTTGATCGAACGGTCGAGAGCAACGAGGTCATCCGCATCGAGCGCGTCCCAGCCGCCGAACGCCTCTTCGCCGACCGAGCGCCAAAACGGGCACTCACGGAAAGGCTCTCCACAACCGCAGATCCGGTTCTCGACCAATCCGCGCTGCCAGATGAAGCGCACCTCACCAGTCGAGACGAAACCCGGCAGCTCGCCCAGCATCCGGTCGAGCAGCGTGCTCCCGCTGCGCCCACAACCTCCGATGTAGAGAACGCGAACCGCGCCCGACTCGTCGTGGCGGCTTGCCCCGTTGCTCACGCCGTCACCCTCGAAGCGCCCATGAGCTCGTCGACGACCTCCTCGAAGCGCCGAACCGCGTCGGCGCTCGACGAGGCTCGTTGCGGCCGAGCCAACGGGTTGGCGAGGGCTCTGTCCACGAACTGGCGGAACTTGCTCTCGCTGTCGGCGAGCGCGATCGTGCGCTCCGCGCGCAACCGCTCCGCGAAGAGCACCTGATGGTCGTCGACGTGCTCGCGCAGGGCGCGCACGCGCGGGACGACGATCGGCACCTTGCCGGCTTCGGCCGCCATCATGATCGTCCCGGGGCCCGCGTGGCTGATGATCACGGCTGCATCCTGGATTGCTTCGTCCATCTCGTCGTAGGTCAGGAAGTCACGCGACGGGGCGAGTGCCGACGACGTGGAGGAACCGTGCTGTACGAGGCAACGAACGCTGTCCTTCGCCCCCGCCTCGAGCCACGCATCGAGCCAGTGCACGATGCGGTCGAACGGGTGATGGTCGGTTCCGACCGTCAGGAAGACGAGCGGCTTCGTCGGCTCGACATCCATCAGAAGAGCCTTCCGATGACTTCGCCTCGCCGATAGAAGCGCTTCTGCGCCTCCCACTGCAACAGGAAACGGCTTGCAAGCGGCTGGCAGAGGCGCCCGGTCAGGGTCGGCACGTCGATGCGGTCGTACACCTCGAGGTAGACCGTCTTGATGCCGAGCAGGCGAGCGACGAGGAAGAACGGGAATGCGACACCCGCACCCGTGGACACGACGACGTCGGGTCGATCTCGGCGCAGGAGGCGCCACGCGAGCGCGAGGTTGCGGAGTAGGTTGATCACGTTCCGCGTGGTTGGGCGATACGCCCACCTGACGTCCTCGCCCGCGAGGAGCGAGTGGCTGTCCGGCGTGTCGAACGTCACCCAGACGCGCTCCCACTTGCTCCACCAGGGCTTCAACCGGTGCAGTTGCAGAAGATGGCCGCCCGACGAGCAGACGAGCATCGCGCTCGCCGGCGAGGTCCGTCCGTGCTCGATGCTGGCTGCGACGGCCATTTCAGTAGGCCCGCCGCGAGCGAAGGACGGCCGGCATCGTTTTCAAGATGATGCTGAGGTCTCCGCCGAGAGACCAGTTCGTCACGTAGATGTAGTCGAGCTTGGTCATCTCCTCGAACGGGATCTCGCTCCGCCCGAGGACTTGCCAGAGGCCGGTGATCCCAGGCTTCAGGTGGACGCGCTTGCGTGCCCACTCGGCGACGTGCTTGTCCTCGTCCGCGATCAGCGGGCGCGGACCCACGAGACTCATCTCGCCCTTCATGACGTTGATCAGCTGCGGGAGCTCATCGAGCGAGTACCGTCGGAGAAACCGGCCGAACTTCGTCGTTCTCGGGTCGTCCGGCACCTTGAACATCCGCGGGTCTCCGCCCGGGAAAGCATGGATGTTGAGATGAGCGAGCTCATCCTTTCGCTCCTCGGCGTCCACCGTCATCGTCCGGAACTTGTAGATGCGAAACGTCGTGTCGCCGATGCCGACCCGGGTCTGGCGGAAGAAGATCGAGCCCGGTGAGTCCAGTTTGATCCGCACCGCGATGAACGCGAAGAGCGGCGCGAGGGCGATGAGCGAGATTCCCCCGACGACGAGGTCGACCAGTCGCTTCAGCAGCCGTGACGAGTGTGAGAGCCGCAGCGGCGGCAGGCCCATCAGCGGGATGCCCTCGACCGTGTGAATGCACAAACCCGGGCCGACGATCTCGAAGAGCCTTGGGACGATGTCAACCTGGACGTTGAGGTCCTTGACCGAGCGGATGAGGTTCAGCGTCTCCTCGTGCGAGTCGTGGGAGAAGGCGAAGACCACGCGCTCGACGTCGAATGCGCGCACGACTCCCGGAAGCCGTTCCGGCGGTCCCAGCACGGTCAGGTGCTCGAGGTCGCTGCGGCGTTCCTTCGGATCCACGTCCAGGAAGCCGACGAGGTTGATGCCGTACTCCGGATGCTGGAGCAACTTGCGTGCGACGAGCTGACCCACGTCTCCGGCGCCGACGATGACCGCGTTCTGCAGGTACGTGATCCGACGACGGCAGAACGCTCGCGCGCCCGCGCGGAAGGTCGTCACGAGAGCGATGGCAAGGCCCCAGAAGAAGAACAGTCGCGCGAGCTCGGGCTTGGCGAGACCGGTCAGCATGCCGCCGGCGAAGATCAACCAGGTGCCCACCGTGATCAGGTGGAAGACGCCCACGAGGTCGTCGGCCGTCGAATGGTCGGTGCGCTCCTCGTCGTGGTCGTAGAGGCCGTAGATCTTCGCGACCACGATCCAGATCGGCAGCGTCGAGAGGAAGAGCAGCGTCTCCGCGAAGGGGCGGACATGGTCTCCGTTCGACCCCACGTCGCCGAAGACGAGATGGGCGAAGACATAGGCCAGCGTCAGGCCCGCGAGGTCGGCCGCGAGCAGCATGCGACGCACGAGCCAGCCACGGCGGCGGACGACTGCGGTTCGACGCCGGTGCTCGAGGATCTCGATCGTCCGGTCGTCGATGACCGCGCCGATCTCGTCGTTCAAACGTAGACGGTCTAGCAAGACGTTGCGTTCAGTCGCGTTCATTTGACTCATGGCGGCCCCCTAGCCTCAGTGTCCTGACTGTCCTGCGCGACCGCGCGGCCTTCGCTTACGAGTGGCCGTGGGACGGCGTCTGCGGGTGGATGCCTCCGGCGCTCGCCTGCTCTCAGCCGCATGGGCGACACCGTGGTAGCCGTCGGAGGCGTAGTAGTGCTCCCCGTCCACCCTCGTCCCGGTGACGACGAAGCCGAGCAGCGGAGTGGGTGACGTTTCGAGCAGCCTGTGGAGCTCGAACAGGAGCGGTCGCCGCAGTCGGTTCATTCTGGTGACGAGCACGATTCCGTCGACCTTCGCGCTGATCGTCATCGCATCGCCGATCCCGATCATCGGCGGCGCGTCGATCAGGACGACGTCGGCCCGCTCACGAAGCCGATCGAGCAGCGTGGCGAGCGCCCGAGTCGAAACGAACTCGCCGGGGTTGGGCGGCAGCGTGCCCGAGGGCATGACCTCGAGGACGCTTCCGGCCGGAGCGCGGCCGTTCGTGCCGCCTCGCGCCGGCTCCTTGGCCCGGCTGCTGCGCCGCGCTCCGCTCGCGGCCGGCGTCGCTGCGACCTCCGCAGGCGCCTCGGAGGCCCACACCTTCGACAGCGCCTGGTCGATCGACGCCTGTTCCAGGACGACGTTCGTCACGCCGGGCTCGTCGGCGAGGTCGAAGAACCGATGCAGGTAGGGCCGGCGCAGGTCGAGATCGACCAGGACGACGTTCCGGCCCGCGCGCGCGAGCGCCACCGCCAGGTTCGCGACGGTCGTCGACTTGCCGTCGCGCTGGGACGCGCTGGTCACCATGACGGTTCGAGCTCCCCGCTCGACGTTGACGAAGTCCAGGTTCGTACGGAGCATCCGGAACGCCTCGGCTTCCCGACCATTGGGGTCGGCGAGCATGACGAGGCCGTCGGACATCTGCAGCGGCCGCGGCGGCTCGGGGACCCGAGCGAGGAGTGGGACACCGAGACGGTCTCCGATCTCTTCCGCCGCGCGAATCCGCGTGTCGACCGCGTCTCGAAGGAAGGCGATGACGATGCCGAGGAGCAGGCCGATAGCACCCGCCAGGACGGCGTCTCGGAACGGGCGTGGGCGGATCTTCTTCGCGTCCGCCGCCGTCGGAGTGCGGATGACGGACGTGTTCCCGGTCGCAAGCGCCTCTGCCGTTCCGAGCTGCTGCGCGGTCCCCTCGAGCTGAGAGAGAAGGTCCTTGTCGGCGCCTTTGCTCGCGCGAAGCTCCGCGATCCGGTCCTCCAGGCGGGTCTGAGCCGCGCGCAGCGCCGCCGTGTCGATCTCCTTTCGGTAGGCGGAGAATTGGCGCGCGTACTCCGAAGCGAGCTTCGCGGCCTCGTCCGCGTTCCCGGCCTTCACGCTGAGAACTAGGAGATCCGCGTCGGTTTTCGCGGTCGCAGAGGAGCGGGCGAGAAACTGCTCGACCGTCAGGTCCGGGACGTCGGCGGCCTGGAGGACCCGCGCGGCGACGGCGGGAACCGCGGCCACGGCGGCCTCCGTCTTTGCCACGCGGTCCGGCTGCTGGCTGAACGTCTGGTTTCCGCCGCCCGTGATGTCGGTTGCCACCGGGGGACGGTTGAGCAGCACCTCCGCCGACGCGCTGTAGAGCGAATTCTGTTGAGACGAACGGACGAGCGCCCCGACGAGGAAGAGAGCGCACGTCACGAGGATCAACCACTTTCGGCGCCGGACGACGTGGAGGTAGTCGCCGAGGCTACGGGCCTCGTGACCTGGATTTTCCCTCACCATTCTCCTGTCCCCTCTCCCACGGCTTCCAATCGACCGGCCGCGATCGTCGGTCCATGCAGTGCTTCCCGCTCATTGCCGGCGCAGGCAACGGGGGACGGCCGCGCCCCTAGGGGAGCCGCTGGCGGCCAGTTGCTTCGTTCATGTCGTACTGCCTTCAAAAATCCCTCCTCGTCCTTCATCCGGTGGTCCGTCGAGCGGCAGGGCTCGACGACGGCGATGGAGACGAGGAGGGGTTAGCCGGGTCGTTCTTCGCGCAGGGCGAAGGCCAGAGAGTCCGGCAGGATGAAAGCAGCTTTGCGCGTGTAACGGAGCACGACGAGCGCCGCCAAGAGGAATTCGACGGCGAGGGCGACGCCGGAGCCTCCACCGGAGGCTCCCGAGGCACCCGAGGCCGCCGACGACGTCGAGCTCGCCGGAGAACCTTCGGACGGGAAGGAACGCCTCGCGGTCTGTTCCTTCGTCGAGCGTGTGCCGTTGTTCGACGCGCGCGAGTCACGGTCTTTCGTCGACGCCACCGCACCACTGATCTTCAGAAGGTCGAGGTTGACGGGTGCTGTGACGGGGGCAGCGAGCGGCAGACCGACATCCCCCATGCCGCCACTCGGGAACGAGGGCGCGGCCGGCTGCTTGGACTGCCCGTCTGCAGGCGGCGGGGGATCGTCGACGATCGGCGTCACCGGGTCGGTGACGGGCGGCGTCTCGACGGGCGGCGGCGGCTCCGTTGCGACGGGCGCCCCGTCCGATCCGCCGGCAGGGTCGTCCGAGCCAACGGGGTCGGGCGCTGGCGGAGTGTCTCCAGGAGGCGGCGCCGTGGGATCGGTCCCGGTGCTGTCGCCGGGGGGCTGGGTCGGCGTGGGGTCGGTCGACGGATCCGTCGGCGTGCCAGTCGGGTCGGTCGGCGAGCTGGACGGATCTGTCGACGGGTCGGTCGCCGTGGAGTCGGTCGGCGGGCTGCCGGTGCTCGGGTCGCTCGAAGTGGTGGTCGTGTTGTCAGCCACGACGACGGCGTTGTCGGCGTGGGCGACGCCCGAGTAGACAGCCGCCGCGAACAGGACGCCGAGGACGGCCAGAAGCCGCGCGGCGCGGCCCTCTCGCAGATGCGAAAGTCGGAGCCGACGGCTGTCGGCGGCTGATGCCCGACCTGTGTTTCCCACTGGCGCCATACCCTCCCCGATCGACGACCCGGCCCTTGGCTTAGGACCTTCGCCGACGTGGGCGAGAGTAGCAGTCACCCAGGGCTTGTCAAGCCAGGTCCAAAATCATTACAGGCGGGCCCGCGACCCGACCTCGCAACGCGCTCGCCGAAGGCTCCGCGGGAGCAGCTCTAATGCTCAAGTCGAGGGTTAGCTCTCCACTTGGCCTGTGCCGCTTTTCCGGCGGAAGTCACACATCGCGGAGGCACCCGATTATCTAAAGCTCTAGTTGAGCCTCAAGGTGTGCCTCCACGGGCAGTGTGGTCGGCGACGAGATTAAGGTTCCGACGAGCCGTGATCGATCTTCATTGCCACATACTCGCCGGCCTCGACGACGGAGCCCGCACGCTCGAGGAGAGCTACGAGATGGCCCGGGTGGCGGTCGCCGAGGGGGTCACCGTCGTCGCCGCCACCCCCCACGTCCGGGACGATTTCCCGACGAGCGCCGAGCGCATGGAGGAAGCGGTCGCCCAGCTGAACAGCGACCTCGCGGCGAACGAGATCGAGCTCGAGGTCCTGCCCGGAGGCGAGGTCGACCTCGCGTGGCTGACCACGATGTCCGAGGACGAGAGACGGCGGTTCACCATCGCGCAGAACGGCCGCTACCTCCTGGTCGAGATTCCACTGCTCGGGTGGCCGCTCTCCTTGGAGGCCCAGATCTTCACGCTCCGATCGGCGGGCATCACGCCGATCCTCGCGCACCCCGAGCGCAACTCCGAGGTACAGGCCAACCCCTCCCTCGTCGACCACCTCGTACGCGGTGGGGCTCGCGTGCAGGTGACCGCTGCGTCGTTGGAGGGGCGCCTCGGTCGCCGGGCCAGCCAGGCGTCCCGGCGGCTGCTCGACCTCGGGCTCGTTCACATCATCGCGAGCGACGCGCATGCGCCGGACGTCCGCCGGGGCGGTCTCGCGCAAGCCGTCGCGGCGTTGCGCGACGACGGCCTCGCGCGTTACCTGACCTGGGAGGTTCCGGCCGCCGTCGTGGCTGGGGAGCCGGTGCCGGTCCGGAGCGTCCGCGACCGTCGCCGACGGCGATTCATCCTCTTCTAGGCCCCCCGGGCCGGCCGGCTACTGGGTCGTCACGTAGATCGTCGAGACGGCGCTGTTTCCAGCCGCGTCGTATGCGGTCGCCTTCAGTGTGTTCGTCGCGCCGCTAGCGGTCCAGGGAGTCCAGGAGCATGTATACGGCGCGATGGTGTCGGTGCACTTCAGCGTGCCGTTCGCCCGGAACTCCACCTTCGTCACGCCGACGTCGTCGGAGGCCGTCGCCTCGAGCGACACCGGCTTCCCTCGCACGACGGTGCTTCCGTCCGCCGGCGCGGTGAACGCGACCTGTGGCTTGACGGAGTCGACGCCCTCGACCCTCTCCATGACGACGCTGTCGATGAGGCCGACGTAGTAGTCGCACTGGACTGTGACGCCGCCGTCGCAGTACGCCTTCCCGCCGATCGAGAGGACTTTGTTGTTGGCGATGTTGCCGGTCGCGTGCTTCGTGGTCTTCGGCGTTCCACCGTCGATCGTGAGCGTCACGCCGGTCGCCTGACGCTCGCACCGGATGGTGTGCCACTGGTGATCCCAGACGGTCTGGTTCGAGCGCACCGCCGCGTTCCCGTCAGCGCCCCGGTACATGCAGATGACGATCCCCTGGACCATGTCGATCTTGTACATGCCGCCCGCCGTGCCCGACTGGCCCTTCTGCAGGATGTTCTGGTCTCCCGCGCCGGTGTAGATCCGGACGGTGATCGCAAAGGGGTCGGTACCCGGGTTGAGGCTGCCGCTCGTGACCGTGACGAGGCGTTCCGGGTGGTAGCCGGCCTTGTTCGTGCCGAGCCACCGGTAGCCCGTCTCACCGGACTGAACCTCGCCCGTGACGACCGCCGCCCCGATCGCCCCCGACAGGTTGTTGCCGCTGCTGTCGAGCATCGTCGTGCTCCCCGGCGGCTCGTTCATCTCCCAATCGGCAACCGTCGTGGCCGCGTACGCGGCGCCGGCATTTGCGAAGGCACCCACGGCCAGGACGACCGCGCCAACGACAAGGACTCTCGCTCGGGAGACAGACCGCAGCTGCAACAGATTCACGCCCCTTTCAGACCCTCTTTGGGCCACCGTAGCACGTCTAAACCGCGTCTTCAGAAACCCTGCAGACCGACCATTTTCAGCGCCTGCTCTCACCGGCTCCAGCCGAAGTCGACGCCGACCAGCTCGTACAGCCGCTCGTTCGGGTCGGCGAAGTAGTCGACGAGACGCCGCCTCGTCTCGGAGCTCATCCCGGTGTACGTCCGCGGGTTGAACGCCTCGTACTCACGGAGCGGAAGCGCCGGCAAGCCGAGGAACCTAAGCACGTCGATGTAAGTCCCCTCGGGATCGGCGAAGAGATCTTCGCTGCGGAGGACGAGGATCTGCTCCTTGGGAAAGAGCGAATACCAGACCTCCAGCTGTTCGGCATAGCGGCCCCGAGAGAGGTAGCTGTGATGCTGGAACGCGAAGCTGTTGTACGCGGGGTCGGCGCGCATCCTCTCGACCTCTCCCGCGAGCCGCGTCGGCTCCCGCTCGAGCGCCTCGTCGAACGAGAGGTCCTCGAAGCCACGAGCGACCTCGTGGTGGTAATGCGAATACGCCCGCTCGACTGGGTCACGCAGAAGCGCGATCAGCTTGACGTCGGGGAGAGTCTCGGCGATGCGATAGGGAGCGTGCGGGTGGGCCAGGTAGTACGGGCTCCCCTCGCCCGTGACCGCGTCCATCCGGCGCGACGCCTTCACGTACCACTTGTAAGCGGCCGTCGGAAAATAGGCCCGGTAAGTATCCAGGTCGGCCGAGTAGTTCGTGTCGAAGAAATGAGCTCCCTTGCCGAGGAAAGGCCGTCCGACGGCCGGATGCTGCACGAGGTACTTGAAGAGCGAGGTCGTCCCGGCGCGCTGGGCGCCGATGATGAGGTAATCCGGTAGCAATCGGAAGCGGGCGGTGAGGTGCCCGAAGCGGTGTCCTCCCTTGCGAACGGCGCGCCTGGCCGGCCGCGGCAGGACGGAGCTCAAGCGGGTTGGCGGCATGGCGATCGCTTTCCGACGGCGTGCGGTCTCGTGCGAGTTGTCCCGCCGAGTTTGCCGGTCCGCGCGCCGAGACGGAGAAAGGCGCCCGGGACGGGCGCCTTTCTCCCTGAGGCGAGGGGCCGTGCGTCCCCTAGTCGCCACCCCGATTGTGCGCTCCGGAGTTACCCGGATCGCAGTCGTCGGTCGGGAACTCCCCGGGGCCGAGTGCCGTGTTCCCCAGATGCGGATTGATGAGAGTGTCGGAATCTGTCGACCCCGACCCACTCGCAGTCTCGCTGAGGTTTCCGCGACCCGAGTTGGCGTGCGTGACGTACTGGACGCAGGCGGGGCTCTGCTGGATCAGGGTCACGCCGTCGTCCCCCTTCACCGCCGACACAACGGCTTTGACGGCGTGCGCCGGTGCCGCGGCCGCGTAGCCGATCCCACCCACGGCCGAAAGCGCCACCAAGAGCGCCGCGGTCAAACCGACAGCGAACGCCAGCCGAAACGATCGCCGTGAATGCCCCCGCTCGCGAACCTCGCTCGCGAGCGCATGCAGAAAGTCCCGTCCGGGCTCGGGCCGAGCTGCGCGGAGCTCCCGCTCCAGGTCGAAGCTCCTTCGCTTGCGGTTTCTGCTCACGCCAGCTTCCTTCCTCGTCGTGTTTCCTCTTCCTATGGGAGTACTGGCCTGACCCTCAGATCCTTACGGCCTCCGAGCCCGGGTCGGGCAGATCCTCGCTCCTGGCTTGGAGCCTCGACGCAATTCGACCTCGGGCCCGGTGCAGGGCGACCTCGAGCGTGTTGGCTCGGACGCCGAGGAGCTCGCTCATCTCGCGAATGGAGAGATCCGCTCCGTAGCGAAGCGCGATGAGCTCCCGGTCGCGCTCGTCGAGCCGAGCGACGGCGCTGCGCAGGACGATTGCCGAGACGACTCGATTTTCGAACGGGTTCGGATCCGAAGTCTCAGGGAGCTCCTCCATCGGTACCTCCCGCAACCCGGACCGTCCGGCGATCACCCGTCGGGCGATCCCGATCAACCACTCGATCGGCTCGCCCTTGGTGCTGTCGTAGCTTCGGCGATAACGGACGGCGCGCTCGAAGGTCTCGCTCGTCACGTCCTCGGCGTCAGGGCCGTCACCGATCCTGTAGGCGACGTATGCATAGACGCGACGAATGAGAGGCTCCGCGTTCGCGAGCGGGTCGCGGGAAAACATCACGACGAGCCTTTCGCAGAGTTGGTCCCGGCCTCGATCCCGAGACGTCTCGCCAGGTTGATGAGATCCTGGTTGCGCGGGTCGAGCCGCAACGCCTTCGTAAGAGCCGCTCGGCGCTCGGGGCCGGTCGTCGAGTAGGCAAGCCCTTGCCAGAGCTCCGGATCGTTCGGGTCTTTGTCGATTGCGGTTCGGAACGACTGCGCCGCCGAGCCTCGCTCGCCGCGCGCGAGCTGGGCGTCGGCCGCGAAGTGCCATGGATCCGACGACCATGGCAGCCATCCCTCGGCCTTCGCGGCGTCCTCCTCCGACGCCGTCCATTGCCGCTGGTTGGCGTCGTGACGAGCATCCGCGAGCGCCCCGTTCCCGTTGACGCCGGCAAAGCCGATCGCCGCCAGGAGGAGAGGTAGGCCGACGAGCCCGAAGCGCCATCTGCGCGAGATCGGCGCCTCGCTGTCACTCCGGCTCCGCGCGAGCGCCGCCGTGCCGCACAGGAGGGCGGTGATGGTCACGGCAACCATCTCCCAGTCCCAGTCCACGCCGGCGTGCAGAAGGAAGGCGACGTAGGCACCCAGGGCGGCCGGGACGAGAGCGCGGTGGCGGGCCCGGATTGCGCCCGCCACCGGAATGACCAAGGCGATGCAGAGGATGGCGAGGCCAAGCGGCCCGAGCTCGGCCAGCGTCTCGAGATAGAGACTGTGTGCGTCGCGAATCTTCATCTGAGAGGGTCGATGCTCGAGCCAGTAGAGCTCGAACGTCCCCGCGCCGGATCCGAGCACCGGGTGCTCTTCGGCGTCGTGCCAAGCGACCTTCCAGCCGGTGACACGACCCCTGCTCGAGAGATTGAAGAGCCGCCTGTTGAGGTTCTCGGGCGTGTTTGGCGCAGGCTTGAGAACCGAGTCGTGCACTCGTTTCACGATCGTCGGCGGGCTCCCGAACCGGACGAAGGCAGCCACGACGGCGAGCAGGGCGACGAGAGCCAGAGCGACCGCAAAGGCGCGCCGGACGCGGCGTGAGACGACGAGATGCCGCTCGGCGTAGGCAAAGCCGAAAGCGATGAGCGCGTTCCCGAGCGCGAGGGCGAAGAGGAGGCCCGCCAGCTTGTGACCCGCGCGCGAGGCAGCCTCGACGGTCACCCCCAGGCGCGTAAGGGCGTCGGACCGGAAAGCAAGGGCGATGCCGAGCGCGGGCGCAGGAGCGAGCGCAAGGGCGGCCGCGACGAGCTGGAGCCGTCGAGGGTCGAGCAGGATCGCGCCGAGCACGCCGACGCCGAGGGCGATCCATGAGGCGCGGCTGAACGTGAAGTAGACGGTGGGTAACAGCACGAGCAGCGAGGCTGCTGCGACGCAGCGGACGGCGAGGAAGTGGGCGCGCGCTGCGAAGCCGAGCGCGAGCACGGCGCCGAGGCAGGCGAAGATGCCGAGCGCGTTCCAGTAGCCCAGCGGCTCCGAGAGCCGATACCCGGCGACGGGATCGAACACGCCGAGCCGCTCGGGAAAGAGGCGGGTGGCGAGCGCGTAGGTGCAGACGACCACGACTGCCGCCCAGGCTCCGCCAAGGAGCGAGCGATAGGCGCCGCGGCGGACGACCAGGACGGCCGCGAAGAGCATGGCGAGGTACGCGAGCGCCCGCTCGAGCTCGAGAACCGTGCGGGTCGTCGAGGAGGTCCACAGCAGCGAGAGCCCGACCCAGGCGGCGAAACACCCGAGCGCGAGGAGGAAGAGCCGTTCGAGCATCGAGATTCGCAGTGCGTCCCGAACGACGAGGGTGATCACTCCGACCCAGGCAAAGACGAGCGTCGTCCAGCTCCAGGCGGTCGGCCAATAGCCGCCGTCGCTCGCAGCGAGCGGGACGATGATGAGGAAGCTGACGGCGGCGCTGAGCAGCGCGGGAACCGAGACCCAACGGGCGTTCGTCCAGTCGGCGAGCATCGCTGCTCCGGGGATCCTGGCCAGCGCGAGGCTGGCGCGATCGCCCGGTTGCCCACCCGGCAAACCCTCCCAGTTACCGCTCATACCCGGCCCTCCCGATGATGCCGACCCGGGAGGCGACCGCCGTCGGCGCGTCGCTCGGTCCCGGAAGGCTCAAAGTACAGCAACGAATTGCGTTCGGCACGGGCTGGGCCCGACGGCTCGTCGTCGCGGCCCACCGGCGACGGGAAGTGAAGGCGCTATCTTCAGGAGGTGGACGACGTTCGCGCCTTCATCGACGCCGCACAGGCATTTTTCGACGCGGTCGCGTCGGTGGCGTGGGCGCCGCTCATGCTCGCCATCCTCCTCCACGTCGTGCGGCTCTCACTGCGGGTGCGTGGCTGGCAGAACATTCTTCGGGCTGCGCTTCCAGGCTCGCGCGTCCCTTACCAGGTCGTCTTCGGCTCGTATGTCGCCGGCGTCGGCGTCAACTCGATTCTCCCGGCGCGAGGAGGAGACGTCGTCAAGATCTACCTGGCGAAGCACCGGCTCAAGGACGCGAGCTACCCCGCCCTCGTGTCGACGCTCGTCGTGGAGACGTTGTTCGACTTCGTCGTCGCGAGCGTGCTCTTCGTCTACGCACTCTCGCTCGGTCTGTTGCCGGGTGTTCCGGACCTGCCGAACGGCCTCGCCTTCGACTGGTCGTTCGTCGTCGAGCACCCCCGGCTCTCGCTCTTCCTCGGCTGCGTCCTGCTCGGACTCGTGATCGCGCTCGTGACTTGGGCCTCGAGGCGGATCACCGAGTTCCGCGAGAAGCTCGTGCGCGGCTTCTCCATCCTCCAGGACCGACGCGCCTATCTTCGGGATGTCGTCTCGTGGCAGGCGGCCAGCTGGGTCGCCCGCGGTCTTTGCATCTACTGCTTCCTGCTCGCCTTTCATATAGACGCGGGCTTCCAGACCGTGATCGCGGTCCTCGTCGTGCAGGGCATCTCCACGGTGCTTCCCTTCACCCCGGGGGGCGCCGGCACGCAGCAGGCGGTGCTCGTCTTCGCGCTGCGGGGAACCGCTAGCGCGAGCGCCGTGCTCGCCTTCAGCGTCGGGATGCAGCTCGTCACCGTGGCGGTGAACGTCGTGCTCGGGTTCGCGGCGATCGCGATCATGCTGCGCACGCTGCACGTCCACAAGCAGATCTTCGCCGCCCGGGATGACCTGGCTACCGAGTCAGCCGCAGCACCGTCGCGCTCAGCTCTTCCAGGTCGAAGGGCTTCTGGATGAACGCGTCGGCGATCTCCTCGCCGTCGCTGGGCTCGAGCGCGCTGCCCGTGAGGAAGGCGATCGCGAGCCCCGGCTGAGAAACGCGTAACTCGCGCGCGAGCTCGATGCCGTCGTCCTCGCCGAGCTTCACGTCGAGGAGCACGAGCTTGACTGCCTCGTCTGTCATCGCCTGGCGGACCTCGGCGGCGTTGGCCGCCTCGAGCACCCGGTAGCGCTCGAGCTCCAGGTTCACGCGCAGCAGCATCCGGAACGCAGGGTCGTCGTCTGCCACCACGACGAGCGGGTGGACGATCTCGGCGATCTGCGAACTGTAACCGCGTATGATCACGGGGCATGGAGAGGACCGTTCGGGGCGGCGAGCGGCAGGCCTACACGGCAGCCGTGACGGATCTCTGGGAGCGGGTCGGCACCGCTCTCATCCGCCTGGAGCGCGTCGCCGACTCGACCTCCGCCGAGCTCGTCGAGGACCACGCCGACGAGCTGCCTGGCCTGCAGTACGCCCTCCACTCAGGGGCCGAGCTGGCCGTCGGCATCGATGCGCCGGACATGGCGGCGACGCTGCACGCCGAGCTCGTCGCGGCCCTTGCCGAAGCCCGTGACGCGACCGCCGACGTCTCGTATGCCCTGGAGACCGGCGATCCCGACGCGGTGGAGCCGCTCCTGCTGGAGTGGCGTGGAGCGCTCTTCCGGGTGCGCCTGGCTCGCCTGCGCGCGCTCGAGCGCTCGCGGGCGCTCGTGACGCAAAGACCTCGGCGCAGCTCACAGCGGGAGCGCGGCGACCGAATCGCCGTGTCCGCGATCGTCGCGACGATCCTCATCCTCGGCGGAGCCTTCCTCTTCACCGCCGGAGCGGTGCTCGTCGCCTGGCCGGTCTGGGCGGCAGGCCTCGCCCTGTTCGCCGGCGGCTTCGTCCTCTATCGCCCGTAACCCCTCGCCGACGGCGAGCGTTTATTACTCAGAAATGATAAGGCCCGGGGTGCCCATTCAACCTGCCTTGTTGCGCCCGAGCGCCGACTTCCGGAGGCAGTCGTGGCGGGCCTTTCAGATCGCCCTCGACCGGCACCTGCTAGGCCGAGCTCGCGCGAGCCAGGCGGGCAAGAGTTTCGTCCCTGCCCAGGAGCTCGATGGACTCGAAGAGACCCGGGGAGACCTTGGACCCCGTGACCGCAATCCGAATCGGCTGAAAAGCTTCGCGCGGCTTCAGCTCTAGGCGCTCCGCGAGCGCGCGCAGCGAGCCTTCGATCTGAGCCGCCTCGAACGGCTCGACGCCGGCGAGAATCGTCCGGGCCTCGTGCAAGAGCGGGCCGGAGCCGTCGATTAGGGCGCGGTCCGGCTCGACGGGCTCGAACAGGAAGCCCGCGAACGCGGGGAACTCGCCGAGCGTCGCGATCTTCTCCTGGACGAGCGGCGCGGCTCGGCGAACGAGCTGGTCATCCCAGTCGTACCCCTGCTCACGGACGTACGTGAGAAGCGCGTCGGCGTACCGGTCGGGAGTAAGCGCGCGCAGGTAGACGCCGTTGAGGTGCTTGAGCTTCTGGTAGTCGAAGACGGCCGGGCTGGCGCCGACGCGATCCAGGGAGAAGAGCTCCACGAGCTCCTCGCGCGTGAAGAGCTCGCGGCGGTCGTCGTAGCTCCAACCGAGAAGCGCCAGATAGTTGAGGACCGCCGGCGCGTAGTAGCCGTCGTTGCGGAACTCCTCCACGGATACGGCTCCGTGGCGCTTGGACAGCTTGCGTCCGTCCGGCCCGAGGATGTTGGCGAGATGCGCGTACTCGGGGAGCGGCGCACCGAGGGCCTCGAGGATGCGGATCTGCTTCGGCGTGTTGGAGATGTGGTCCTCGCCGCGGATGACGTGCGTGATCCCGTCCAGCCAATCCTCGACCGGCGACGCGAAGTTGTACGTCGGGCGCCCGTCCGCGCGCACGGCCACGAGGTCTTCGAGCTTCTCGTTCGGGTACTCGATTCGCCCGCGGATGAGGTCCTGCCAGGCCGTCGTCCCCTCGTCCGGCATGCGGATGCGAATCGCGTCCTCGTCCTCGTACGCCTTCCCTTCGTCGACAAGCCGGCGCGCCTCTTCCTTGCAGCGCTCCATCCGGTCGAGCTGGAACGTCGTCGGTCCGTCCCAGTCGAGGCCGAGCCACGTGAGCGAATCCTGGATCTGCTCGGTCGCCTCGGCCACCTCGCGGCTCGTGTCCGTGTTCTCGATACGGAGGCGAAACTGACCCCCCTCGTGGCGGGCGAAGAGCCAGTTGAAGAGGGCCGTGTGAACGCCCCCGATGTGCAGGAACCCGGTCGGACTGGGCGCGAAGCGGACAACTGGAGGCACTCCCTGACTAGGGTATCCCGGGATGATGGCGGGAGCCCACGTGTCGGTGTCCGGCGGGATCCACACCGCCATCGACCGCGCCGAGGCGATGGGAGCGGACGCCGTGCAGGTCTTTACGCAGAGCCCGCGGACCTGGCGGCCGACGAACCACGACCCGGCGAACTTCGAGCGCTTCAAGAAGCGGCGCGCCGAGGCGGCGATCGAAAGCGTGGTCTGCCACGCGCTCTACCTCGTGAACCTGGCGGCACCGGACGACGCCGTCTACGAGAAGTCGGTCGCAGCGCTCGTCAACACGATGGACGTCGCCTGCGCGATCGAGGCCGACGGCGTCGTCTTCCACGTCGGCTCGCATCTCGGCGCGGGGCTCGAGGCGGGCCTTGACCGGGCTTTGCCCGCGCTCGAGCAAGCGCTCGCGCACTGCTCA